>JAABUM010006175.1_pt1 | contig 11936 bp, 10 predicted proteins | sample 5559161 | NCBI WGS metagenome assembly JAABUM01 (sample SAMN10711868, study PRJNA513369) | rock metagenome | isolation source: Antarctica rocks | place: Antarctica: Victoria Land, Siegfried Peak nord | reverse complement strand
TGGTGACCGGACCGTTCCCATACCGGGTCCTGCAACGCGGAGTCGGGCAGCGTGACGTTGGGCAGCCCCAGTTCCTCGCCGTTGTACAGGAAGATCGCTCCCGGCAGGGCCAACTCCACCAGCGCCATGGCCCTGGCCCGTTGGTAACCGACCTGGCCGCCGCCGTAGCGGGTGACCTGGCGGGGCGCGTCGTGGTTGCCGAGCGTCCAGGTGGGCGGGGCACCGACGCTGCCCACCGAAGCCAGCGAGTGTTCGACGGCCGCGCGCACGGCCCTGGCGTCGAAGTCGGCCTCCATCAACCGGAAGTTGAAGCCCAGGTGTAGCTCGTCCGAGCGCAGGTAGCGGGCGAATCGCTCGTCGTCGCGGACCCAGATCTCACCGATGGCCACTGCGGCCGGGTACTCGTCGAGCACCGCGCGGATCATCCGGTGGATTTGGTGCACGCCGTCGTTGTCGAAGCGCAAGTCGTCGGTGCTGTTGTGCAGCAACCGGTTGTCGGTGATCGCCATGTCCGGCAGACCGGCCGGCTTGGCCATGCCGTGGGCGACGTCGATCCGGAAGCCGTCCACCCCGCGATCGAGCCAGAACCGCAGGGTGGTGATGAGGTCCTCGCGCACCTGGGGATTGGTCCAATCCAGGTCCGGCTGCTCGGCGGCGAAGGTGTGCAGGTACCACTGTCCCGGGGAGCCGTCCGACTCGGTGATGCGGGTCCAGGCCGGCCCGCCGAAGACGCTGGGCCAGTTGTTGGGTGGTTCGGCGCCGTCGGTGCCCTGGCCGTCGCGGAACAGGTAACGGGCGCGCTCCGTGCTGCCGGGCGGTGCGGCCAGTGCCGCGGTGAACCACGCGTGCTGGTCGCTGGTGTGGTTGGGGACCAGGTCCATGGTGACCTTGATGCCGTGCTCGTGGGACGCGGCGATCAGGGCGTCCATCGCGGCGAGGTCACCGAACACCGGGTCAATGTCGCGGGGGTCAGCCACGTCGTAGCCGTGGTCGACCATGGGGGAGCGGGTGACCGGGCCGATCCAGAGCGCGTCGACCCCCAGCAGTTCCAGGTAGCCCAGCCGGCTGCGGATGCCGTCGAGGTCGCCGACCCCGTCACCGTCGGAGTCGGCGAAGGAGCGGGGGTAGATCTGGTAGAACACCGCCTCGCGCCACCACGGCTGCGCTGAGGTGCCGGGGGTCTCAGCAATCGGGGTTCGGCGCACGTTGCGCCATTGTGCCAAAGATCCGGATGCCGGGCACCGAACTCCTCCGATGCCGCGAGCTGATGGGGCAATCGGAGTCGCCAGGGAATTGTCGGTGGTTCGAACTAGTGTTCGATGTATGAACTTGGCCGAGCTCGTCCTGCAGCCCACGTCGGTGGAGATGTGGCGGTTGGGGGAGTCGGAGGTGGTCGCCGCGACGACCGGGCTGTCGCAGCGGATCAGTGAGTTGGAGGCGTTGCGGGTGCGGATGGTCGCCGATCTGGATAGCCGCGGGACCGCCAAGTCCTTGGGTGCATCGAGTACGGCGGCGTGGTTGTCGGGGGTGACGCGGATGAGCCCGGGGGCGGCCGGGCGGATCGTGCACCTGGGCAAGGCGCTGGAAACGCTTCCGGATACGGCTGAGGCGGTGGCGGCGGGGCGGGTCAGTACTGCGCACGCGTGGGAGGTCGTCAGGTTCTTCGAGCGCTTGCCCGGTGGGGTGCCGGCGTCGGCGTACCCGGAGTGTGGGAAGTATCTGCTGGAGGCGGCGGCGGGGGACACTCCGGTGGAGCTGGCGCGGCGGGCGGCGGCGTTGCGGCACCTGTTGGAGCCGGTGGACGGTGCGGTGCCGGATGCGGAGAACACGGCGCTGAACGAGCTGTTCGCCGCGACCACGCTGGGTGGGCGGGGGGTGGTGAAGGCGGACCTGGATGCGGAAACGATGGAGATGCTGCAGACGGCACTGTCCGCGTTGGCGAAACCCCGCTCGGGCGCGGACGGCACCCCAGATCCCCGCTCCGCCCCGCGGCGGCGGGCCGATGCGTTCACCGAGCTGCTGCGCCGCTACCTGAACAGCAGTGGCGGCCCGGTGGAAGGAGGCGAACGCCCGCACCTGTCGCTGCTCATCCGCGCGGAGCACCTCGCCGCCGCCGACGGTGACGGTGGCACCGATGGGCAACCACGGCCTGCGGCGGATCGGGGTGCCTACCAGGCGATGTTCGGGGCCCACCCGGTGGCACCGGGCTGGATGCCCTGGGTCGGGCCGATCTCCGCCGCCGCCGCCCGGCGGATCGCCTACGACTGCGAGCTGACCGCGGTCCTCCTCGACGACAACGGAGTACCGCTGAACCTCGGGCGCAGCCAAGGGTTGGTGTCCCCCCAGCAGCGCCGAGCGTTGATCGCCCAATACGGCGGATGCGCCTTCCCGGGCTGCGGGCGACCTCCCGCCTGGACGCAGGCCCATCACATCCGCCACTGGATCGACTCCGGGACCACGGACTTAGCGAACCTCGTACTCCTGTGCGCCACCCACCACCGCACCATTCACCACCATGGTTGGGACGTGATCGCCGGCGACGACGGCCACGCCTGGTTCCTCCCACCGAAATGGATGGACACTCAACGACAACCCAGGCCGGCCCACAACCGGCAACCCCACCCCCAACTCGCCGCCTGACCACCCAGGCGGGGTACCAGCGCGGCTCCGTCAGGAGTTGGGTGCGCCGGACCGGGAAGGTCCGCGAGCGAGGCAACCAGTTCGTGAAGCTACGAGGCCGAGTTCACCATCATGTCGGCTGCCGAGTACAGGTAGTCCAGCAACGTCGCGCGATGGGCCGCGTCCAGCCGGTCCGGTCCGATCGAGTCGACCGCCTGCTGCATGCACCGCAGCCATGCGTCCCGTTGGGCGGTGCCGATGACGAACGGGGCGTGCCGCAGGCGCAGGCGGGGGTGTCCCCGCTGTTCGGAGTACGTGCGCGGGCCACCCCAGTACTGCTCGAGAAACATCCGGAACCGAATCTCGGCCGGTCCCAGGTCCTCCTCGGGGTACAGCTGACGCAGGACCGGATCCTCGGCGACCAGCCCGTAGAAGTGGGCTACCAGGTCGCGGAAGGTCTCGTGGCCGCCGACCTCCTCGTAGAAGCTCATGCCCGTCATTGTGCCTGCGTCACGAGCCCTCGCGTGCGAGCACGCCCTGCTGGGAGGGCGCCGGGATGCGGTGTTCGTCGAACTTCTGCAGGATGCGCTGGGTCAGCGCCCGTTCCACTCCCCACTGCTTTCCTGGCCGCACGGTGACGGTGATGCGCAGGGTGACCGTGTCGGCGGTGACCTTGCTGACACCGGCGACCTCGGGCGGTGCGAGCACGTCGGTGCGCAGCGGCTCTGCAGCGAGAGTGTGGCGTGCGGTCTCCGCGGCCACCGAGGACGCCAGCTCGATGTCCGCCGTGTGCGCCAGCGGGAAGTCGACCACGGCGATGGCGTAGTCCTGGCTCTTGTTCCCGACCCGGGAGACGGCGCCGTTGCGGAAGTACCAGACGGTGCCCTGGTAGTCGCGCAGCGTGGTCACCCGGAGCCCCACTGCCTCCACGGTTCCGCTGGCCTCGCCCAGGTCGATGATGTCCCCAACGCCGTACTGGTCCTCGAGGATCATGAAAACGCCGGACAGAAAGTCCTTGACCAGGTTCTGCGCGCCGAAGCCGAGCGCGATGCCGACGATGCCCGCCGAGGCCAGCAGCGGTGCGATGTTCACGCCCAGCTGGTCCAGTACCTCCACCGCGGCGATGGTGAGAATGGTCACCGAGGCGAACGACTTGAGCACCGAGCCGATGGTCTTTGCGCGCTGGTTGCGTCGCTCGCGCAGCATCGCGTTGCCGAGGTTGCGGACCCGATCAGGGGCCCGCTCCCGTAATGGACGCAGCAGCATCGGCCCCTTCTGGGGGTCGGGTTCGCGGGTGAGCCGGTCGATGGACCGGTGAATGAGCAGGCGGAGCGCCACGGCGAGGACGACGATGATCGTGATGGCGACGGGCTTGTGGATCAGCCAGGTGGCGGAGAACTCGGACAGGGCAAAGTCGGTAGGTAAGGGTGACACCACACCACTGTAACGGTGTCCACTGTAGACAGACGCTGAGGCCGACGCTCAGCTTCCGTCAGGCGAAAACATCGAGCCGGAGTCACGCCAACAGCGGCATCCCCCGACCCGAACCACGGCGAGACACCAGTTTGGCGCCGAGCGCGGCCACGTGCAGCGGCAGGCAGCGCACCAGATCCCGACCGTCGCTGTGCCAACCGACACAGACGGTCCCGTCCGGGCTCTCCCGGACCCAGGAGACCGTGATCGGTCCCGGGGTCTCGTCGGCGTGGGACGTCGGAAGAAGGACGACGTCCCCGGGGACCAGCTCGGGAATCTGGTAGGTGCTCATGATGGTGTTCCTTATGCGTGGTCTTTTTCGCCGAGGCGGTGGACGCGGATGAGGTTGGTGGTGCCGATGGTGTTGGGGGGTGAGCCGGCGACGATGACGACGAGGTCGCCTTTGTGGTAGGGGCCGAGGTCGAGCATGGCTTGGTCGACGAGGCCGACCATTTCGTCGGTGGATTCCACCGGGGGCACGATGAAGGTTTCGGTGCCCCAGGTCATCGCCAGTTGGGAGCGGACTTCTTGTTGGGGGGTGAAGGCGAGCAGGGGCAGGGGGGTGTGCAGGCGGGCCAGGCGGCGCACGGTGTCCCCGGACTGGGTGAAGGCGACCAGGGCGGTGGCGTTGAGGCGTTCCCCGATGTCGCGGGCGGCATAGGACAACACCCCCCGCTTGGTGCGCGGCACGTGGTTGAGCGGGGGCACCACGGTGGACTCGGCTTCCACCGCGGACACGATGCGGCTCATCGTGGCCACCGTCTCCATCGGATAGGCCCCGACGGAGGTTTCCCCGGACAGCATCACCGCATCGGCCCCGTCCAGCACCGCGTTGGCCACGTCGGAGGCCTCCGCCCGGGTGGGCCGGGAGTTATGGATCATCGACTCCAGCATCTGGGTGGCCACGATCACCGGTTTCGCGTTCTCCCTGGCGATCTGGATGGCCCGCTTCTGCACCAACGGCACATGCTCCAACGGCAACTCCACCCCCAGATCCCCGCGGGCCACCATCACCCCGTCGAAGGCCAACACGATGGCCTCCAAATTATCCACCGCCTCCGGCTTCTCCAGCTTCGCGATCACCGGCAACCGGGTACCCACGACCCGGTCCATCACCTGATGCACCCCATCAATATCGGCCGGGGACCGCACGAAGGACAGGGCGATGAAATCCACCCCCAACCCCAACGCGAACTCCAAATCCGCGATGTCCTTACCCGAGAGGGCCGGCACCGACACATTCATCCCCGGCATCGACAACCCCTTGTGGTTGCTCACCGGACCCCCCTCGGTGACCCGGCACACCACATCGGTGCCCTCCACCGCGGTCACCGTCAACCCCACCTTGCCGTCATCGACCAACAACCGATCCCCCACCCGCGCATCCGCCGCCAACTGCGCGTACGTCGTGGACACCCGATCATGGGACCCGACCACGTCCTCCACCGTGATCCGCACCTGCTCCCCAGTGGCCCAGATCTCCGAGCCCTGCGCGAAATTACCCAACCGGATCTTCGGGCCCTGCAAATCCGCGAGGATCCCCACCGCACGCCCACTACGATCCGACGCCGCCCGCACAAACCCATACATCCGCTCATGATCAGCATGGGTCCCGTGACTGAAATTCAACCGCGCCACATCCATCCCACACCCCACCAACTCCTCAACCCCAGCCAAGGAACCCACCGCAGGACCCAACGTGCACACAATCTTCGCTCGACGATTCACGTTTGTGCAGCCTAGTCCTGAGCAGCGGGCGGTGGCGTCTATCAGGAGGGCCACGACGGTACCTGGAGACGTTCCGCACGCGATTGACCGGGGACAGGTCCGCGTCCACATAGGATCCATAGAATCCATGTGCTCGACCACGATTCGGTATTCGAACCTATGTTCTGGGCACAGCACATCCTCCGCGACATCGGCGGGCGGGAGGATCCGGGCACCGGCGGCGTGGTGATGCGCGCGGATCACGGCTGCGTCCACCCCGATCACCCACTCACCATCGGTGGTGTCGCGATCGCCCCCGCGCCGCAGCCCGGCCAGCGCCGTGGCCCAGGTTCCATGTGCTGACCGGCGCCGATGCCGGTTGTTCACCGTCTTCCAATGCCCGTAGCTTTCAGGTAGATCGGGACTGTGGTTAGGGCATGTGTTCACCGACGAAGGGGGTGGTCGGCAGGTCGGGCAGCTCGGTGAGTCGGTGGCCACGGTGGCGGCCGAGCTCGGGGTCTGGGGGGCAAGGTGATGTGCGCGATCCGCGAGCACGGCATCGGGCTGGTCGGCCCGAGCAGAGCGCGCCGCGGCGCGCCGGGCGGACATCACCCGGCGGCTGCTCGTGCGTGAGACGATCAGCGGATGCAGGTCGGTCTGCACGTCCTGGGCATCGGTGCCGGCGCCCAGCGGGATGTCATCGACGCCGTCGCGACCACGGCCGAGACCTGCGGTTTCGCCACACTGTGGTCCGGTGAGCACGTCGTCATGGTGGACAGGTCGTCGTCTCGCTACCCCTACTCGGCCGACGGGCACATCGCGGTGCCGCCGACCGCGGATTGGAACGACCCGATGATCGGCCTCAGCTTCGCCGCCGCAGCGAGCTCGACGATCGGCATCGCAACGGGTGTGCTGTTGCTGCCGGAGCACAATCCGGTCCTGCTCGCCAAGCAGGCCGCCACGCTCGACGCGCTGTCCGGCGGTCGGCTGGTCCTCGGTGTAGGCATCGGCTGGTCCCGCGAGGAGTTCGATGCGCTCGGGGTGCCGTTCGCGCGGCGCGCGGTGCACGCCGGCGAGTACGCCGCCGCCATGCGCACGCTGTGGCGCGAGGACATCGCATCTTTCCACGGCGAGTTCGTCGGTTTCGACTCGGTGCGCGTCAACCCCAAGCCTGTTCACCACAGACGGATTCCGATCGTGCTTGGCGGCAACACCGATTCGGCGCTGCGTCGGGTGGCGGGGTGGGGCGATGGTTGGTACGGGTTCAACCTGGCCGGCGTGGCCGATGTCGCCGAACGCCTCGGCTACCTGGAAGCGCGGTGTCGGGAGGCGGGACGCGACGTCGCTCGACTGCGTCGCGCTGTCGCGTTGCGCCAACCGCAGGTCAGCGACGTCCCCGCCTTGGCCGACCTCGGTGTCGACGAGCTGGTGATCGTGGAAAGTCCGCCCGCCGATCCGCGGCTCGTGATCAAGTGGGTGTCGGCCCTGGCCGACCGCTGGATAGGGGCCTCGCTCTAGAGTCTGGAAGGCGCCCCCGGCGCGCGGGTACGCGAAGCGGGTCCGAACCGGAACGTTGAGCCTCGGCGACTATCGGGGTGCCCTCAGCCCGTCGGCGTCGACACCGGCGCCGCCAGTGCTGGCCCTCGGGACGAGGGGCGACCCGGCGACGCGCCGGAGGTGCTCGGCGAGGTCCTCCACGGTGAGCGGGTGCGCCACGAGGCCCAGGTAGCCGTCAGGTCGGACGACGACGCCGTCACCGCCGCGCGCGCCGTAGGCCGCCGCGAACTCCCCGTCGTCCAGGAGACACGGCGCCCCCACCAGCAGCGGATCGACGTCGAGGGACGGGGCGAGCACCACGAGCAGCCGCAACGGAGCGGGCCAGTTCGCAGCCGAGGAGGACAGCGCGGCGACGGCGTCCACGTGCTCGGCCCGGTCGGCGTAGTAGAGCAGCGTGTGGGAGGTCCCGGCGAGGACACCGAAAAGCCGAACCGGGCCGGTCACCCCCGGGCGGCGCAGCGCGCGGCAGTCGGGGGCCCGGTCACCGGGCCTGGGGGCGGTGGGCCCCGCTGCGGCGAAGCCATCGCCGGACACGACCGGGCTCTCGCGGTAGTTCACCAATAGCTGGGCCTCCCTCCGCATCACCGTCGACGGGTCGTCGGGGTCGGCCTCGAACCCGGCGCGAGCGTGCCGGACCGTGCGGCCGACGACCTCCTCGCCCACCGGGCGGCGCTCGGCGTCGTAGCTCTCGAGCAGGCCGGGCGCGGCCACGCCGCGGACGGCGAGGGAGAGCTTCCAAGCCAGGTTCATGGCGTCCTGGATTCCGGTGTTCATGCCCTGCGCCCCGGTCGGGGGGTGGATGTGGGCGGCGTCGCCGGCGACGAACACCCGTCCCACGCCGTAGCGGTCGACGATGCGGTGGCTGATCCGGAACACCGACGACCACCGCAGCGAATGGGCGGTGGCCGGTTCGGGGGCCAGCCGGTCGAGGACGGTCTGCACGTGGTGCAGCTCGGGGGCATGCCCGGCCTCCATCCCGTGGGCCACGCTCTCGGTCGCGACAGTGGCGAGCTCGGGCGGCGCCAGCATCGAGATGCGGTAGCGCTGGCGCCCGGGTAGCGCGATGGCCACCAGGACGTCGTCGGGAAGGCCCTCGCGGTGACGGATCGACCGCACGCCGTAGCCCGGCGGCTGGGTCCAGTCGACCTCGACGTCGCCGAGCATGTACTCCTCGGAGAAGGCGTCGCCGGAGAAGTCCAGCCCCAGTCCCTTGCGCACCGCGCTGTGGGCCCCATCGGCGCCCACCATGAAGGCGGCGCGCTCGACGCGCTCCCCGTCGGGGGTCCGCAGGCGAGCGGTAACGCCCTCGGCGTCCTGCTCGAACCCGACCAGCTCCACCGGGCGCTCCACCGCGGCCCCGTGGCGGGCGAGCTGGGCGGCCAGCAGGCGCTCGGTGACGTACTGGGGCAGGGACATGAACCCGAACGGCACGTCCGGGGGCAGGTGCTGGTCCATCCGCGCAACGAGGGCGCCGTCGACGTAGACGATCTGTCCCCGCATCGGGATCGCCTCGTCGAGCGCGTCAGCGAGCAGGCCGCTGCGCTCCCACATCTCCAGGGTGCGGGGCTGGATACCCACGGCCTTGGCGTACTGCGGCGGGGCGGCCAACCGGTCGACGACCCGAACGCGCATCCCATGGCGGACGAGTTCAGTGGCCGCCGTGAGCCCGACAGGTCCGGCTCCGACGATGAGTACGTCGCTGTCCATTCGTAGCCGCCCTTTGGCACTCTCGGCGAACGGGACACTCGTCTGTTATCTGTTCGGCCTGTTTCCGGGCCCCTGTCACCACTGCAAGTAGACAGGACTGGGTCGGCCGTGGTCAACGAACCGGACGAGGTCCGAACATGTCTGGGGTGACGTCAAGGGTTGACCCCTAGACGGTATGCCGTGACCCGTTGTCGTGAGCGGGGTTGCGGGCCGGGGCCTCGCTCACAACATTCGTGGGTTACCGAGCAGGGGCCGCCTGCTCGGTCTATCCGACATTTGTGGGAGGCCCCAGTGTTCACCGAGCGTACGAGCGTGGGACTGGACGTGCACGCACGATCGGTCGTCGCAGCAGCGATCGACGGCGTCACGGGCGAACTCCTCCAGACCAGACTGACCCCCTCGCACGAGCACATCCGATCTTGGCTGGGTAACCTGCCGGGTCCGGTGGCTGTGGCCTATAAGGCCGGCCCGACCGGGTTCGGGCTGGCGCGGTCCCTGACCGCGGCCGGGATCCGGTGCGAAGTCGTGGCTCCGTCGAAGCTCCAACGACCCAGCGGTGATCGGGTCAAGACCGACGCCAAGGACGCGGTCCACGTAGCGCGGCTGCTGCGGTTGGACGAGTTCACCGCGGTGTCGGTCCCGACCGTGGATCAAGAGAACACCCGCGATCTGGTCCGGGCCCGTGAGGACGCTCGTGGTGACCTGATGCGTGCCCGGCATCGGCTGTCGAAGCTTCTGCTGCGCCAGGGCATCGTCTACTCCGGTGGCCAGGCCTGGACCGAGGTCCACGACGCGTGGCTGCGGCGGCAGCGACTCGACCCACCCTCGCCGCAGATGACCTCCGAGTCTGGGCGAACCTGGAGCGCGACGCCGTGCTGACGGTGAAGGCTCGCCGGGATCGACTCGACGAGGCGATCGCGGCGGTGGCGGCGGACAGCGAGTTCACCCCACTCGTGCGACGTCTGGGATGCCTGCGCGGTGTCGGCAACCTGACGGGGCTCGCGTTGGCGGTCGAGATCGGCGACTGGCACCGGTTCACGGGCAACACGATCGGCTCTTTCGGCGGCCTGGTGCCATCGGAGTACTCCTCGGGCGCCTCGCGGGTCCAAGGCTCGATCACCAAGACCGGCAACACCCATGTGCGGCGGCTGCTGGTCGAGGCCGCCTGGCACCACCGCGCCCGCTACGTGGTGGGCAAGACCATGCGCGACCGCTGGGAACCCGCCCCACCTGCGGCGCGTGCACGTGGGGATGCCGGAAACCGCCGGCTACACGCCCGCTGGGACGCCTTCCGAGCACGCCGCAAGCGGCACGTGATCGCAAACGTCGCCATCGCTCGCGAGCTCCCCGGCTGGTGCTGGTCCCTGGCCGTGCTCGAGGAGTAGCCACCTGAGCCGGTTTCGTCGACAACAGTGGTGGAAGCAACGCGTGGAGCGACCCGCCATACAGCTATGAGCAGTCCGGCCCGATCAGCCGATGGCTGGGCGACCCTCGACCCTAGACAAGCGGTCCGCTCCTGCCGAACACCCCGTCCTGCGGTAACCAACCCGCGCATATCAGTCTGCCCGCGCGTCGCCAACGACACGCTCACCATCAACCCCGTCGACGAAGCCAGAGGCGCGCCCGCCCCCACACCGGGGCGGGCGCCTCACCCTGCCTATTGACAGCAAGCCGCTACATATCAGCTGTACTGACCACAGACGTTGGTGACGCCGGGCATGGTGTCGTGACATGAGAAGACCTCCGAGTGAGGTGTGGAGCTGTCTAGGGAACCGCTCCTCAGCCCGGAGGTCTTTGTGTCACACGCTAATGCTCGTCTCGCCCGCTGTGTCGTCGATGACGGTTGGCCGCTGCGGCGTGCGGCGGAGCGCTTCCAGGTCTCGCCCACCACGGCAGCCCGGTGGGCATCTCGCTACCGGCAGCTCGGGTGGCCGGGATAAGCGATCGGTCGAGCCGGCCGCACCGCTGCCCACGCCAGACGCCGACGCGCACCGCACGCCGGATCATCAAAGTCCGCATCATCCGCCGGTGGGGGCCGGCGCGCATCGGGTTCCTCCTCGGCCTGCACCCTCCACGGTCCACCGCGTACTGGCCCGCCACGGCCTGGTGAAGCTGCGATGGTGCGACCGGGCCACCGGCCGGGTTGTGCGCCGCTATGAACACCCTGCACCCGGCGACCTGGTGCACGTCGACATCAAGAAACTGGGCCGAATCCCCGACGGCGGCGGGCATCGAATCCACGGCCGCGCTGCCCGTCCCCACCTCAAACAAGCACGCCCGGGCTACGCCTACCTGCACAACGCCGTCGATGACCACTCCCGCCTGGCCTACACCGAGATCCTCACCGACGAACGCAAAGAGACCGCAGCCGCGTTCTGGCAGCGCGCCCTCGCCTACTTCACCAGCTGCGGCATCACCGTCGCCCGCCGTCCCCCACACCACCCGACGGGGCGGGTCTGTGGATCTAACGGTGTTTTCGGCCTGACACGCTGAGCGTTGCTCGGCGGGGAAGGTGCCGTGATGAGCGCGACACTGAACGATGTGACGAAGAAGAAGGCGGCCGAGGAGTCGGCAGAGCAGCGGGCCGCGACCGATCTGGTGCGGCTGGCGAAGGAACAGGGTCTGTCGCTGACTGGGCCTGACGGGCTGCTCAAGCAGCTGACCAAGTCGGTGCTCGAGACCGCTTTGAACGAGGAGATGACCGAGCACCTGGGTTATGAGAAGCACGCGCCGGCCGGTGCCGGCGGTGGCAACATCCGCAACGGCACCAGAGGCAAGACGGTGCTGACCGAGGCGACGGGTCACGTGGAGATCGACGTGCCCCGTGATCGGGCCGGCACGTACGAACCGCGGATCGTCAAGAAGCGGCAGCG
>JAABUM010006174.1_pt1 | contig 11936 bp, 18 predicted proteins | sample 5559161 | NCBI WGS metagenome assembly JAABUM01 (sample SAMN10711868, study PRJNA513369) | rock metagenome | isolation source: Antarctica rocks | place: Antarctica: Victoria Land, Siegfried Peak nord | reverse complement strand
CAACCCTGCCACCAAATGCAGGACACTGTCAACGTGCTACCCGTTTTCACACAGGGCTGTGCGCGGGACCGAGATTACAGGGTGGGCGCACTCGGCGGCGGCCGTTGTGCCGGCCCCCAACAAGGTGCACTGCGTGCATTTCCGGCGCCGGCTCTGCTTCCAACCTCCTGTGGACCAGCAGCAGCGACACGGCTGCCGTGTCGCAGCGCATCCAGCTCACACTGGCACACCCATGCGGGAAGGGCTCATGCCCATCGGCAATCGCTGCCTGAAACTGAAAATGCTTGCACAAGTGCTTGTGAATTGGTCCCAGACGGCAGGACTCATTTTTGCTAATTTTAATAAATCGAAAAATTTCATGTGAGTTTTTGTTTTAAAAAGATTGGCATTTATAGCTGAAAAGTATTTTAAAATCTTTTTTGTACGGGGCGCTGCCGGTTGCTTGTTCAGCCCTGGAGCAACGCCTCTCTCGAAAACTCACAATCCCCAAAGCTCCCCGAAAACTCCTGCAGGTCAAGCTGGTGGCGGCGCCGCTGGTGGGCGAAGGCGATGCAGCGATGCAGATGGCGCGCTGCAACGTCTCCAAAGACGCCTTCTACTCCGGCGCAGTGCGTCTTAGAGATCATTCTTGAATGTATGTATGTGTATCTATGCTACTCGTTTGCCTCGGCGCCGCAACTGGCAGCGCTGCAACGCCTTCAATGACGCCTTCCAGTCCGGCGCCGTCCGATTTTCATAACCATTATAAAAATTAATTTTTTTTATTAAACAGTTGGGCAATCAAGTGTTTTAATTGAAAGGTGCGCCATCCAATCACGCCGCTGCCTCACGCCGCTTAACTGGTGGTCACTGTTCAAGAGCGCAAATTCACCACCTGAAATGACCCAACAGAAAGCTCGCCGTGGACCTCGGCGACGAGGGCACCGCGACAGTACACGGGCGGCATGCGATGAGTCATGCCGCTGGTCACGCCGCCGAATATACCGTGTAATGTCACGAACTCTACACGGGTCCTTTCAGCAAATCCTCCAATCTGATTGCCAAACCTGAACGACAGGCCAGGAAGCGGGGCGGCGTCGGGGGCGGCACGGCGGCGGTCGGCGCGCGGCATGCGATGTGCGCGCTGTCTTTGGTCACGCTGCCGACGCGACTCGATGTAGACAGCCTGGCGCACCGGCCCCGCGGTCTTTGGGTGGTGCCGACAACAGAGGCGGCGTTCGGCGGCAAAGGCCGCCGCACTCAAGGTAGGTGTATCTATCAAGGTCATTCACCTACTCTAGGGTCTGGCGGCTTGGCGATTGACCTCCAACTCGGCACTTGCAGCAATTGGAAACCTCATCCAGCGCGCAGCCGCCCTGGGTGGTGCCGACAACCGCGGCGGCCTTGGGCGGCAATGAACGCCGCAACAGAGATCTGTCCGGAGATGCTGCATGCCCTCGTTTGAGCATGCAAAATCTTGGGCTGACATCTGGGGGCGAGGCCCGCCGCACTGGAACTCTCAGTGCCCGGTGTCCGGCTCACAATTAGGTTTTATAGTGTGTGTAGACAGCACACACGCCGGCAAGGCTGTTTCCACCCTAAACCCTAGCACCTGCCATATGGTCCGGGGGCAGGCCTGGCTGCTGTGGACTCGTCATTCACCATGTCTTCTTGGCAGATATCGACAGCACATGCTCTAGGCACGACACTAGCACCAGGCTATGTTCCCGAGTCCCAATGGCATCCTCAGCCAGCCACGCTGCATAAGGCCGCAAACCTAGGTTAGGGTTTAGGGTTTATCGTGTGTTTGAACCTCCTGTATTCGCACCTGCTCGCAGGCGAAGGCGAGGCTTCGGTGCGCATGCAGAGCATGGTGTCGCACGCATGCGGCGTCGCGCTGACTGGCGTGGCGCTGGCGACGGTGGCGCTGTCGACGCTCTGGGAGGCGGTGAGACACTCACGAGCATTGCCCAGGGGCGGACAAAAACAGGAAAACCACAAGGGAGAGTGGCACTTGTGATGCGCACGTGCGGGCATGCCATCGGGTGCTGGGTTTGCTGTCCTTGCGTGTGCAGGCTCTGCACCCGCATGACCATCCAGCCATTGTCGCGTTGGCTGCCGGCATAGCTTGACAGGGTTTCGCATGCGGGGTGTAGACGTGCAGTGGTTACAGCCGGGCGCCAGTTTCCATCGGACAGGACTTACATTGTCCACAGATCACTGCCCAGAAGCCTGCAGGTGACAGTAAGTGAGACTTCCGGAAGCCGAATGGCTGTCTTAGGGTTTAGGGTCTGCTTGAGTAAGGCTTGAGCAACCTCCGGAAGCCGAATGGCTGTCTTAGGGTTTTGGGTGTGCATGAGTAAGGCTTGAGTAACCTTGTGTTCGCGCAGACGGCCAAGGACCGCCGATTTTCGGGCAGGGGCGGCGAGGTGCCAGCGCTCATGCTGCCACGCAAGCCGGCGGCGGTGCACGCGGACATGGCCCAGACCCTGGTCGGCAACGGCGTCGACGCCGCGGCTTCGAGGGTGTGATAGCGTCAGTCTGCCTGTACGAATAAAGCTAAACCCTGAACCACTTCGATAGGGTCGACAGTGTTGGCTCTTTTTGTGTTTGCCGCCCATGCATGAGTGCGCAAGTGCCTGCATGCAGGGACTCTAGCTGCCTGGAATCGGGCATCCAACACCTGGGTCGCAGGTCAACGCCCTGGAAACAGTTGATGCACATACTGTGCAGGTGCTGGTGTATGTGCTGTACAGCAGCGTGGCGGCGGTGCGCACCCGCACCGCCGCAAAGCTGCCGCCGCCAGACGGCAATGCGCCCACACGCCCGCCTGGCGCCTTTTCGGTGCGACACAGCGCTGTCTTCAGAACACCCTAAACCCTAAACCCTAGATCCTAGAAGGTCTTCAGAACAGCTTGTTGCACCGCCTCCTGAGCCGCACCGATCATCCGCATGCGATGGACGAAGTGCAACACTGAGGCAGCTGCCCCGCTTCAGGCGTGCTGTCGTATGCTTAGGGTTTCTGTTATGTGCAGAAACGTAAGGACCTGGGTTCCCACGACGGCCACATGCTGCTGGTGGAATACTTTGAGGAGCACCCGCCGCTGCTGGGCCGGCCCGGTGAGCGGATGACCCTTGAGACTTCAACGACGGTTCTTGGCAATCGGCCTTCGAGTGCTGCCCTGGGCTAAACCCTAAACCCTGGGCTATCCTTCGGACACGACGAGGTCCGCAGCCTCGCCTGGTCGTCAAACGGCGCACGTGTGGGAGGCTGCTGGGTGACGCGCTCCGCTGCTGCCGCAGGCATGGGCGTGCGGCTGCAGACGTTCTACCGCAAGCGCAGCCCCACGGACGCGGGCCACCAGGCGCTGGTGACAGGTGCGCCTCCGGCGCAGCGAAACGGCTGTGGCTGTCGGGTTCGCCGGACCTTTCGCAGACAACATCAAATGAGACAGCTCCAGCAGCAGCTGACGCAGCCGTCCGTGCGCCGCAGCACGCACAGCATACCCGTAACCCTAAACCGTAAACCCCAAGGGCACGCGTATATGGTGCAGACAGATAGCAGGGTCCAGGCGCAGGAAAGACACCGCGGCATTGCGCCATGACGCGCCCCCCCTGGAGAAGTTGTCTTTGCGGTTTCGCCTGAGGGTCTGCCGTAATCGCGCTTCAGGCAAGGAGCGCTGGCGGGTGGGCGCGGTTGTGCCGCTGCAGCCGGGCGACGACTCCCCGTTTCTGGGCAACATCAAGCCCGGCGTCCCCCAGCTCGCCGTCGAGGTGCATGACATAAGGCCGACAGCGGTTGCATAGCATATGGCCAATCTGCTCTGGGCAAACCACCCCTGCTGAGACAAGAAAGGACTCTCATGGTGCTCCCCGTTCTTGGGCAACATCAAGCCCGGAATCCCCCAGCCCGCCGGCGAGGTGCGCCCGCTATCCAGCATGAAGCTGCGTACATGTGGGTGACGCCTGTCATTCAGCGGCGTTGGATGCGGTGATAGCCAGCCTGCTGGGGCCCCTTTGTTGCCACGCAAATCCGGATGCGCCTGCTTTGCTGATCTGCACAGTCCACCTGCCGACCAGCCCAGGCTGTCGCCGCTGCGTGCTGCGCATCGCGGCACCCTACAGCGAGTGCACAGCCCTGGCCGCCGATAAAAACTATTTTTTAAATTTAAAATAATATTTAATTCTATAGTTCATTTTAAGTTTAGAAAGTTCACTCAAAACTTTCTATTTTGGCGAACCATGATGAGTGGCGAACCATGATGAGCAAACACCGCTGCAATGATCGGCACTCTTTCGATCCTTCGCGCGCAGTCGCCCATGTTCAAGGCGCCGGCCTTTGGCTTCTCAACGGCCTCCACGGACTTCCTGCTGACGCGCCACGCCAGCGGCCGAATGAGCCTGCGAGAGTTCCAGGGCGCCGTCGCCGTCGGCCAGCAGGAGCCGCACATCCGAGTTCCCGCGCCTCAGTCCAAGGAGAAGCGGTACGCCCGTTTCCGGATGTCAAATGGTCCACGCAAACCCAAACCAGATGAGGTGAGACGAATTGAGTGAACCCTTGTTCCTGTCATTGAAGTGCATGACACTCACCAGGCGGACATCGAAAGCACAGTGAAGCTGAACCTGCCTCCAGCCGGAGCCTCCTGTTGTCAGACTGATGCTACTGTCGCATTCAGGGCACTGCCTCTGCGCAGGAGGATCGAGGAGCGGCGGCTGGCGGCGCACTGGCTTTCAGGCGGACCCGTAGCTCATTCATGGCATTGTGGTTGTCCGCAGGGAGATCGAGGAGCGGCGGCTGGCGGCGCACTGCTGGCGGGAGCTGCGGAACCGCACGATGCGGCTGGAGAAGAAGGGCGGCGCCGGTCCCGCCACCATTGGTGTGCCTCCACGACTTTTTGCGTTTCGCAGCGCTTTTGCAGCGCTCAGCAGGCCGCAAAGCCCAGCCCGCGACAGGTGTGCGGACGCTGTCCTCGCGGCTGTCATCCTTTCCAGACGCAGGGAACTTACTGGACGACATCTCATATGAGCCTGCAGGTGTGCGGGAGCTGTCAGAGATGTTTCCGGGACTGTCGGACTCGGTGGTGAGGGCGCGCCTGCGGGACCGCTGCGGCTGCATCCCCTTCCGGGTGCGCGCCGATTTAGGGTTTAGGGTTTAGGGTCAGGCTAGTGCGCGCCGAGCCTTGAAGTCCATCCCTCCCTTTTGCTCTTGCTGGATCTTTGAGTGTCCTGTGCCCCGCGTCTGACCCGGCTGAGAGCGCCTTGCATTTCGTCCGCGGACAAAGTCAGCGCCGCACTCCCCTTCTGCCAGGGCCGCTGGCAAGCTGTCCGCGGGCTGTGCGGGTTTAGGGTTTAGGGTTTGTGCTGCGTCAGTCGAGAGGCCGGTCGATCCTGTGGTGAATGTCACCTGATGACTGCGTATCTGGACGTCAGCGCACATGGAGATGTACGGTAATGACGCCAGCGTGATTGCGCAGGGCGACGAGGCGAAGTGGGCGCTGGCAGAGGGCGGCCGCACCCCCGCGGAGGCGGAAATGCGCAAACAGGCGCCGCCTGACACCTGGTGCAGTTTCTCGCCAACCCAAAAGTCATCCTTTGGACCCGAGGATTCTGGATCGGATGGCGTTACTACGTCAGTCTGCAGACTGTGTCCACTCGAACACGTCTGTGGCCGCCTAAACCCTAAACCCTAAACCCTAAACCCTAAACCCCGCAGGTGCGCACTGGAGTCGATGCGGGCGGCCCTGGAGCGGTACCATGGCCAGGGCCTGTATGCGATCGAACGCAGCAGCGCCGCCGCAATGGACCGCCTCGCCACCGCGGCGCAGCAGCTGCCGGACGCCGATGACCCGGTGCGCGGTTTTCTTGAAAAAGAGTTTTTAGGTGATCCGCCGCGCATTCCGTTGCTGGTCGACTCTTACTTCCGAGGCTGTTTTCGAGTCGAAAGCAAGCTTTCAAAAAAAATTTGCAAGATCCATTTGCTTCTTTTCTCCAACACCTCCCTTACCCAGCGTGCTGGCGAATGTGAAGGCGACTCTTCGTGTTGGCCAGTCCTGTTGTGATTTGCAGTGGCATGGCGGGCTTCTTTGCCTACTCGTCCTGCTTGCGAGTGCACAGCAGGAGCGCTGCCATGCAGGCACCGGGCTCGTTCTCTGAACCATTGTGCATGGCAAAGGGTGAAGAAAGCGGTTGCGCTAGTGGGCTCGGCGGGGCAGGGGGCTCCACGTGCGGCCACAGACTCTTCACAGGATCCCCAACAGGACAGTGCCAGGCCCAGATGCAGCCTCCACGTATCCGTCGCCTGATCCACCCGCTCAACCGCCGCAGGAGGTCAGGAAGGCCGTCGCACTGGTGGAGTCGGCAGGGCAGGGGGCGCCCTGGGCGGCGACGGATGCGTATGTGTCCACGGTGAGGGAGGGGCGCGGCAACCTCACGCTCAACGGCGCCGGCGACCCCACCGGGCGCGGCCTCGGCTACTCCTTCACCCGCGACATCCGGCGGGTGGGTGGCATGAGACGATCGGATGTGTATATCCAGGCGTCTGGATCGGCGCACGGTGGCGCAGGAGGCGCCGCATATCGGGCCGCCAGTCTGGTCTGCTCGTGTGCATCATCCGTTCCAGTGTGTATCATCGCCCCTTTGCAGCACACGGCGGACCACCTGGATCCGCGCGGGGCTGAGCGCGCCATCACGGTTAGAGGGAACCCCCTGTGGCTCATTGCGCCTGTGTTCTCTCCCCATACAACTCGGAACCTCCACATTCTGACAAATCACGTAATGGCCCCTCGCAGCACGCGGTGGAGCATCTCGGGCCGCGCAGCGGGGAGCGGGCCATCACAGGCACGGGCGCCGATCTGCGGCGCCTGTCCATGGACGACTCTCGGCGGCAGCTGCTGGCAATGGGCGTTGCCGAGGAGGAGATCGCACGTGGGTCTCGTAATGTGGCTGCTGTGCGACGCGTCGAATGAACCCGTACATTATTAATATTATTAATTATTAATTAATAATTATTAATTTATAATTATTAAATTATTAACCCGTATATTCGTTGCGCGGTGCCATCATGCGGCGCCAGCTGCTGGCCATGGGCATCGGCGAGGAGGACATCGCTCGTGGGCTGGTTCTCCTTCGCCTTGACGTCGCATTTGGGTCTCTGACGCGAAACACATGATGGACACACACATGGCGCAGACACACTGCGGCGTGTGCGTGGAACGCAAAACGAGCTAGGGTTTGCGGTTTTCGGGCTGTGTCTGCCGAAGCCAGTGGCACAGCACACCCAGGGACATCAACACCCGCATGCTCATGCCCATGTCCGGCCCTAAACCCTAAACCCTAAACCCTAAACCCGATGGAACACTGAGGATGTTCCGCGCAACGCTGCGCTTCACTTGATGTGCAGCGCTGACGCGGTGGAGCCGCATCGCGCTGGTGCGGGAACTCAGCAGCGCCGCAGCTGCAGACGGCGGCGCCGCGGCGTCCAAGTTCGGCACGCAGTTCGCGCGGCAGGCGCGCGAGTCCGCGGCGGAGCGCCAGAAACGGTACCAGCACCAGTGCCAGGCCATCTTCGACCGCCAGGTGCAACCTGCCAACCCTGGCGATTCTCAACCCCGCAATGAGCTTCAGGCAGTGCGCGACTCCGCAGCGGAGCGCCAGAATCGGTACCGACACAAGTGCCAGGCCATGTTCGATAGCAGGTGCCCCGATTGTTCCTGCCAAGCCCATCAGTAGATTTACACATAACCCTCTTCCGGCAGCCACGAAGCGGCAGGGCGCTGTCATGCGCCAGCGCAAGCAGTGCACACCCAGATGCACTGTCATGGACTCAGTGTCAAATGCGCACAGACGGCGCAGGCTCTGAAGGTTCATGGACGACCCTGAATGGTTGAAGGAAGTTTTCAAAAATAAAAGAAACTCAGTCTCACCTGTAGTCAAAACGCCTGTTACAGGTGGCGGCGCTGAGCAGCCCCGACGCAGACTCTTTGGCGCTGGAAGACGGCGGCGGCGGCGGCGACGCGGCGGTAGATGCCGCCGCGGCCGAGGGTGCCGCCGACGCTGCCGCTGAAGCCGCCGCCGAAGGCGCCGCCGCCTCGGATGAAGACAGTTTTGGCGACCAGCTGGAGGGCCTGCTGGCCGGCAGCGACGACGATGCCAAGTCCAAACCCGCAGCAAAATCTGCCGCAAAACCTGTCGCGAAGTCTGCTGCGAAAGCCGCCGCAAAGCCCGCAAAGCTGAAGGTGGGCCGACCGTTTTGCGAAGCACCCGGAGCTGGCAGATCTGAATTCTGTGTGTGCTGGGTGCTGGAGAAAAACATTGCCGCAATGCTATATAACATGTACGAGACGGCAGCACGCTGAGGTCAAGCATTGCAGCTCGTAAGAAAGCTGCAAGGCTGGAACATGTGACATAGGTTCCGCGCAAACAGGTTGCTTCCCACCCCCACCCAGGTATCGCGGTGGCGAATTCGAGGCAAGAAGGTGAAGAATTCACAGCAGTGACGGCGCCGCTGGTGTGCCAAGGAGGAGGCCCAGGAGGTTGTCAAAGTTTTGACCGGACCCATCTTTCTTCGTTTCAGGTACAGAATCTGAAGAAGGCTGCGGCGACAGCGCCGCCGGATGTGGAGGCGGACGCCGAGGTAGAAATGTGGATTTCCAAGTGTCTGATCGGGTGTTTGCACCTCGACAGGCCAAGAAGCTGAAGAAGGGCGCGGCGACGGCGCCGCTGGATGTGGAGGCGGATGCCGAGGAGGAGGCTGAGCTGGCGCGCATGCGGGCGGCAGGCTTCACCGGCGGCAGCGAGGCGGCAGGTGAGTCCTTGACGCACTAGACCGCACGCGTTGCGACTTGGAACTGCGAAGGCTGCTGCTTTCGCAGCTGCTTCGCCGGCGGCAGCGAGACGGCAGGTGCGCCCGGGCGCAGCTGGTGGGTTTAGAGGTTTAGGGACGTGTGCAGACCACCGAGGTCCTTTGCACGACTTGCCGCGTCCCAGACTGTTGCATCAGTATTCAGCTTCAGGCCGTAGCGCAGCGGCACGGTCGTGGCGACGGATGCAATGCCGCATGCATGCACGAGTTTAATAACGACCGGAGGCCGAAGCTCGTGCTGCTCGGCTGGAGGGTCGCCCTGCGACACAGCAGATGGAAGAGTGGCCAGCGTAAACTGACAGGGCGAAATGGACCAAGTGCTGCCAGGCTGTGCTGCACAGCACACAGCAGTTGACCATGGAACTGAACACACGCCCCAAATGACTGCAGACGGCGGATCGAGAGCCAGAAAGTCGGAGCTGGAGGCGGCCCCAGGGGCGAGGCGGGTGCGGCGCACCGTCAAGTGGACCGCCGCCGACGGCTCGCAGGCCTCCAGGTGCACGTTTATCCACCCTTAGGGTTTAGGGTCTGGGGTTTACCCAGGCTTTGCACTTTGTGCGTCGGGTGCGGCGCACCGTCAAGTGGACCGCCGCCGACGGCTCGCAGACCTCCAGGTGCACATTCATCCACTATTAGGGTTTAGGGTTTACCCAGGCTTTGCACGTTGTGCGTTGGGTACGGCGCACCATCAAGTGGACCGCCGCCGACGGCTCGGAGGCCTCCAGGTGCACGTTCATCCACTATTAGGGTTTAGGGTTTACCCAGGCTTTGCACTTTGTGCGTTGGGTGCGGCGCACCGTCAAGCGGACCGCCGCCGACGGCTCAGAAGTCTCCAGGCGAGTTCCTTTGGCGTTTGTTTGGGCTGTAGGGCGCAACAGTGATGTTGCACACACGCATGACTCAACCTGTGGCACTGTCCTTACAACCTGCCTGCCATCACGGCTCGGCTGCAGAGCACTTCGACAATGCTACCTCCGCTGACTAAACCCTTCCCTTTGTGTCCCGATCGCCGCAGGGAGATCATCGTGGCCAAGCGGGAGGAGGTGGCTGCGCTGCATGCGCTGTGCGCTGCCGGCAAGGACATCGGCGGGCCCTGGGGCTTCGGCACGCGCCACATCAAAGGTGCGCAGACATATGCGGGAATCGGCGCACCAGTTCTTGACTTTTCTGTGCTTTCTGTGCAAGAGCGCTCAGCTTTCTGCGTCTTTGCCGCGGCAGTGATCTGGCTTGGAACAACCTGCGCGTGTCAGCTGCGGCAGGTCAGGTCCATTCTAGGGTTTAGGGTTTAGGGTTTAGGGCATCGAAAGCTGCCTGATCGACTGCACTGCGCTGCAGGCAAGCCGTCGCGGAGGGGGCATAAGAAAAAGGTGAGCTGAGCCAACAGACCAGCCTTGTGACTCGAGTCGGATTGCTTGACTGCACTCGATTGCTTATGTGCAGTCTTTTGATCAGGGTCTTGCGGCACAGCAATCATGCCAACCATGCCAATCATGCGAATCATGTCAATCACGTTTGCAACGAGCCTAACGGTATTAGGTCAAGAGAGTGCAATCTGTGCTGCAGCCAACGGCAGCCGGCCGGGCGCCAGCCAAGCGCAAGAGGGAGGCCATCGAGGTGGGCAAACATCCTGCGCAGCAAGCTCCGGGTTGTCTTCCTGTTCCTCCCTAAACCCTAAACCACATATATATATCTATATATATACATATACATATGTATATATCTATATATAATTAGAAGCAGCTCATTGTTGTCTAGGTCAGGAATCGATGAATTCCCCGAAAGCTCTGGACAGAACCGCTGGCTGCTGCGGCGACATCGTTCCGGCCGGCAACTCAAGAGGTAGAAATGCTTTTTAGAGCTATTTCTGTTGTGTTCTGGCACGGCTGCAGCACTGCACTTACACGAGCCAAGCGAGGTGTCTCAGGTCTTCATCAGAGTTTTGCCTTTTCAGAATTCACAAGCAAACAATAAAACGATCAGCATCCTCTCTGCAGTACGAGACGGACTCGGAGGCAGACGAGGATGACAACCCGGAGCTTGCGGCGCTGTCTCAAAAATTCATCAGAGTTCTGCTTTTTATAAAGATCAGCATCCTCTCTGCAGTACGAGACGGACTCGGAGGCAGACGAGGATGACAACCCGGAGCTTGCGGCGCTGTCCTCGCCGCGCGCCACCAAGGCATGCTCCCAAATGCAGGAAACTGCAGACCTAAGGGCATCCGTTTTAGGGTTTAGGGTTTAGGGTTTAGGGTAACCCAACAGTCGCTCATCAAGCTGCCATGCACATGAAATGGATGAGGCTTGTGGCATCAGCCTACGGCATGCCTGCCGATGCAGCTCGCCGCTGGGACTCTCCGGCATGTCTCACCCAGACCTGTGCGTCTGTTGAGCCTGTCGGCCCAGCCGCCTCAGTTCTCAAATGGACTCAGCACGCCCTCTTGGCCGCCGACTCACAGAGCAAGCGCGTCAGCAAGCGCAGCCAGATCGTTGGCGCTTGCGGCATCAGCAGGCCGCCCGCCGCTGTCTGACGGACATTCATCATTGTATTCTGCAGAGCGGGCGCGTCAGCAAGCGCAAGCGCATTGTGGTCGACTCTGATGAGGGGGAATCAGAGGGCGGCGAGGAGGAGCCGCAGTCCCCAGGCGGCACCACTGTCCAGCGCTCCTCGTCTGGCCGCACGCTGCAGAGGGTGCGGCGCATTATGATGATGCCGCGATATCAATGGACACGCTTCCTGAGATTGCGCAGCAGATCAACAGTCAGCCGCTATGCTGCCGGACGACGTCACTGTGCAGCGGGTGTCGTCTGGTGCCAAGTTGTGCGGCGAACAGTTCAGACAGTAAAGCAGCCAAAAACCAAAAAATGCCAATACAAGAAATATCTAAATGAATTTTTCTGAAGGTGTGCCTATGGTGACATGAGAGTATTGAAACCCAAGATGCCAAATGCAGTTCCCGTACTCATTTCCGTGACTTCACAGGCGCCGAGCGCATCGCGGGTGGCCCCCACCGGGCGGCGCACGCTGAACGCGGTGCTGCGGCGCATCGTCACGTTGCTGCGCAAGCCAACGCACCCGAACGCTGCCGAGTTCCGCATCT
>JAABUM010006173.1_pt1 | contig 11938 bp, 9 predicted proteins | sample 5559161 | NCBI WGS metagenome assembly JAABUM01 (sample SAMN10711868, study PRJNA513369) | rock metagenome | isolation source: Antarctica rocks | place: Antarctica: Victoria Land, Siegfried Peak nord | reverse complement strand
TTCACCGACCGCAGGCTGAACGGTACCGCCGCGGCCGGACCTCACCGGTCGGGTTCTGGCTGGACTCCTACGACTATGACCGGCTGCGCGGCGAACTGCTCGACCCGCTGTCAGGCGGAGATGGGATCTACCGGAGCGCCGTCCACGACCTGGTCAGCGACCAGCCGGTCGAGCTGCCACCTCAGCACTGGGCGCCCGGCGCTGTCCTGCTGCTTGACGGGCTGTTTCTGCACCGCGACGAGCTGCAGGCGTACTGGGACTTCTCCGTCTGGCTCGAGGTGCCGTTCTCGGTGACCGCGGCGCGCATGGCCCGCCGCGACGGCACCTCACCGGACCCAGCCGATCCCAGCATGGCGCGCTACGTCGCCGGGCAGCGGCTCTACCTCGCCCAATGCGAGCCAGCGCTGCGGGCCACCATCGTGGTCGACAACACCGATACCGATCGCCCTACCGTTCAGGCGCGCCGCCAAGCGCCTGAGGCGTAGCCAAAGATCACTGCGGCGGGCGTCCACTCCTGAGAAGGGACCGCCCCTTGTGAGACGCGGCCCGGGTCTGGTCGACCCGCCGGCCGGAGGCGTCCGAACGTGGTCGGAACCCATGCCCGGCGAAGGGAAGGGTAGTAGACCCGGCCGGACGACCGTGGCGCTCGGGCTAGATCGTCGCCCGCACCGCCGTCGCGGCGATGGTGTCAGCGATGAGCCGCTTGTGGGAGCCTCTTCCGTCTTTCATGTGCAGCCGCGCTGCCCGGGTAGCACCAGGGAGCGCAGTTGCTTGCGAATCGGCTCGAGGTCCTCTGGGGAGTACGACCGCGGCCACGACGACGTACCGTGGGCCTTGGCCCCATCGGCCTGGCACCGGCGGATGGCGTTCGCCGTCCCGATCAGGTTCCGCTTACGAGCTTGCCTCGGCGCGTCTTTCTGCCCTGCGCGGACCCGCGGCCTGGTGGCCTGGCGACGGCGACCAACCGAGGCGGCGCTTCGATTAGGGTCAGGCTCTGTACTCGGAGCTGCTGTTGTCGGGGGTGGTGGGCTTGGCCGGTCCTTCTGAGCAAGAGTCACGGGATTTCGCCGCAGCGTTCCGGTCGTTCCTGGACTGGGTGCACTCTGGCCGCAACGACACTGACGATCGCAACGAGGTAGTTGCGCTTGTTCAGGACTTCCTCGGCGCTGCCGGTCTGGCGTTGTCGGTGGTGTCGCGGCAGCTTCCCGTGTTCGATCATGTCAATTTGCAGACTGCGGTGGATGCTTGGGCGACCGAGTCGGGCCGGTCGGTGGCGGTGCACGGCATCACCACCCCGCCTCATCACAGTTCGGTGAGCTTGCAGCAGCTGGTCACCGGTGAGGGCATCCCACCTTTGCGGCTGTCGGCGCCGCCGCTGGTTGATCTGCCGAACGGGCCAGGCTCGACGCTGGCCTGTATGTTGCGCGCGGTCCTCTTGGTCAGCGACGCGCGCGGCCAGTACGTCGTGATGATCGTGGGGCCGTCTGAGCATGAGCCGGGGCTGGCCGTGGAGGTCGCTGGGCTGCCGGTCGATCGGGCGCAAGCGATGCACGCCGAACTCGCCGAGCTGCGCAACAAGTTGAACGTGTATCGAGGGCATGTGCTTGAGATCGGCCTGAATCCGATGGGTGGCGTGGTGCTCACCTTTGGCGACGTGCCGGTCACCGCACGAGACGACGTGGTCCTGCCTGAGGCGGTGCTGGCCCGGGTGGAGCGGCACGCCTTGGGCGTCGCCCGGCACCGCGATGCGCTGCGGCACGCCGGCCAGCACCTCAAGCGCGGGCTGCTGCTGTTCGGGCCGCCCGGTACCGGCAAGACGCACACGACCCGCTACCTGATCGGGCAGCTGGACGACTACACCCGGCTGCTGCTGACCGGCCGTGCGCTGCACGCGATCGGCTCGGCCGCCGAGCTTGCCCGTGACCTGCAACCGGCTGTGCTGGTCCTTGAGGATGTGGACCTCGTAGCCGAGGACCGCAGTTTCGGCCACGGGTCCAGCCCGGTCCTGTTCGATCTGCTTGATGCCATGGACGGGGCAGCGCCAGATGCGGACCTGCTGTTCGTTCTCACCACCAACCGTTCGGACCTGTTGGAACCTGCCCTCGCGGCGCGGCCAGGCCGGGTGGATGTGGCGGTCGAGATCGACCTGCCCGATGCCGCCGCCCGCCGCCGGCTGTTCGACCTCTACGCCCGCGACGTCCCCGTCCAACTGTCCGACTCTGAGATGGACACCGTCGTCGAGCGCACCGAGGGGGTCACGGCTTCCTTCCTCAAGGAACTTCTGCGCCGTGCGGTTCTCGAATCCTTGGAGGATCAGAGCCCATTGCGCACGGTGACTGTCGAGCACACCACCCGGGCACTGGACGACCTGCTCGACAGCGCACAACGAGTCACCCGTAGCCTGCTCGGCGTCGGCAACGACCCGGATCAACTGCCACCCGGAGGCGGTCTCGGCCCGCTACCCGCACCCAGCCAGGCATCGGCCGGCTGGTTCAGCTACGGCCCCATGCGCGGCCGCGGTCACCGCTACCGCGGGTGACAGCCACCTGCTCGGCTGAGGTTCTGCACCCATCCCCTCCCCCCACGGACAGGCGCGGCCGCGTGGAGTCGCGGTGGGGACGACGTGCAGCGGTAGTTGGCATGGTTCTGGCAGCGCCTTGTGCCTGACCGGTCCGCGCTTCAGCTCGGTTCCCCCACGTAGACAGGTAGAACGCGTGCCCGGCCGGGTCGGCGAAGACCGTGCAGTGTCCGTTGGGCTGGAAGTCGCTGATGTCGACCCCGGTCACGCGGTGTCCGGCGGCCGCCAGGTCCCGTGCGACCGGCACGCCGCAGCCAAGGTCTAGCACGCGGCCGCCGCCGGGCAGCAGGGCCAACAGCGCGGCGATCCAGGTCGGTACTGCCCGGGGTGGCAGCGTTTGACCTGGCAGGTGTTGGTTGACCGGCATCGGCGGCGCTGATGACGTGGTCTCCGATAAAGGTTCTGAGGCGCTGATCGGCCTAGTGCGGCCATTGGGTGGAGATGTCGGTGACGACTTCGTGCTGACTCGCTTGGTGGCTGTAGATGACGTCCCCGGCTACCGCCGCGGAGGGGCGCCGGGTGATCTGCCGCAGCGTCGCGAGGTCGGCCTTCGGCTCCCGGTCTGCGGTGAGCAGCCCGTTTCGTTCCTGCTCGGTGTCGGTGAGCTGGGTGTAGCAGAACCCGGCCAGGACGGTGCTGGCGAGCACGGCGTCCAGCAGATCGCGGTAGCGGCGCAGGAAGTCCTCCTCGTCGCTCGCGGTGCCGTACCCGTTCCAGAACGCGTCGCCCGCCTGGTAGGTGATCCCGCCGAACTCGGTCAGCAGGACCGGTTCGCTCTCGGCCAGGACGCCCGGAAGCAGCACGGGACGGTAAAAGGGCTGGATCTCCTGCAGGGTGACTCCGACGGCCTGCGTCGAGCCGTAGCGCTGGGCGAGGGTCGCCCCATCGCCGGCGTAGTCGTGGACGGTGATCATGTCCGTGGCACCGTGTTCCCATCCGTCGTTGCCGACCACGGGTCGGGTCCCGTCCACGGCCTTGGCCAGGGAGTACATCGCCTGCACGTAGGCGCGCTGTGCGGGGTCGTCCTGCAGCGCCGGCACTCCCCAGCTCTCGTTGACCGGCACCCAGGTCACCACGCTGGGCGCGCTGACATCGCGGTGCAGCACCTCCAGCCACTCCCGGGCGCTGCGCGTGGCGGCGGTTGGGGACCATGCGAAGGCGGCGGGCAGCTCGGCCCAGACGGCGACCCCGAGCCGGTCGCACCAGTAGAGGAACCGGGGGTCCTCGACCTTCTGGTGCACGCGGACCCCGTTGAAGCCGAGCGCCTTGATGAGCTCGACCTCGTGCCGGAGCGCGTCCGCCGACGGCGCGGCGAGGTGCGAGCGGGGCCAGTAGCCCTGCGCCAGGACCATCCGCAGGTGGTAGGCACGGCCGTTCAGGGTGAACCGGCTGCCCGACGTGCCGACCGACCGAAACCCGACGTAGCTGTGGACCTCGTCCAGGACGGTGCCCGCGGAGTCCAGCAGCCGGACGGTGACGTCCATGAGGTTGGGGGTCTCGGGCGACCACAGCCACGCCTCCCAGTCCAAGCTCTTCTGGGAGCGGAGCAGGACCAGCTCACGGGTGAGCCCGTCGACGCGGGCCTGGTCGGTGCAGGCGCAGGTGTCGTCGGCGAGCAGGGTCCCTCGCAGGGACACCGTGATCCGCACCCGGCACCCGGCAGGGGCCCTGCGCAGGCGGACGTGCGCGCCGAGGGTCCCGGTGGCCACGTCGGTGGTCCACCGCAGGGAGCCGATCCGGCGTGCGGGAACAGGCTCCAACCACACCGGCTGCCAGATCCCGGTCGTGCGGTGGTACCAGACGTTGTGCGGCTCCAGGTGCAGGTCTTGTTTGCCGCGGGGCTGGTCCGGGTCGGTGGGCAGGTCCTCGGCGCGGACGACGAGCACCTGTTCGACACCTTCCCCTGCGCCGACGAGCGCTTCGGTGATGTCTGCGCTGAAGGGCGTGTGACCTCCCTCGTGCTGGACGACGAAGCGGCCGTTGACCCATACCTGCGCGCGGTAGTCGACCGCCCCAAAGTGCAACAGCAGCCGCTCCCCGGGCGCGACCGCCTCGGTCGCAAAGGTCCGCCGATACCACACCACGGGGTGGAAGGACCGGTCCCCGATCCCGCTCAGTTCCGACTCAGGCGGGTAAGGGACCTGAATTTGCAGCGGGAAAACGTCCTCCCGCTGCGCCCAGCCCTGCTCGAGTCCGATGTCCGCGTCGTCGTAGCCGAACTGCCACGACCCGCACAGGTCGCTCCAGCGAGGGCGCCTGAACTGCGGCCGCGGGTGCATGGCCGGGGTGCTGTCGTGATCTGTCGACATGGCTGCTGAGGCGTCCAAGGTACGAGCTCGCCGACCTGACTAGCTGATACCGGTGCTGGCGACGCGCTGGACGAACTGGCGCTGGAACAGCGGGAACCCCGCTAGCAGCAGGACCGCACCGAGGACCGCGGGAGCCATCAGCTCGGCGTAGCGGATGCCGAAGCCGCAGGCAGCAGCCGTCGCTCCATCCAGGGACACGGACCCGCGGCGGGTCATCGACCTGACCATGGCCATACCTCTTTACTGGGGCGACAAATGGTGCCACACATAGTGCGCCCCTTGTTGCACCGGTGCAAAACGTACGAGACAGGTATCCTTCGCATCACGCCGACAAAGGGGGCAGGTCCGATGACCGTCAGATTGCGGGACGTCGCCGCCCGAGCCGGTGTCTCCCCGCGCAGCGTCTCCAACGTGATCAACGGGTTCCACTACGTCTCGCCCGGCATGCGCGCCAAGGTCCAGGCCGCCATTGACGAGCTCGACTACCAACCCAACCTGCTGGCCCGCAGCCTGCGCAAAGGACACACCGGCACCGTCGGTCTTCTTCTGCCCCAAATCAGCGTCCCCTACTTCGCCGAGCTCGCCCACCACCTTGTTGAGCAAGCCAGCGAGCTGGGCCTCACCGTCCTCGTGGACGAGACAACCGGTGAACGGAAACGCGAGCTCCACCTCCTGGAGGTCATGTCCCGGTCCCGGTACGTCGACGGAATCCTGCTCAGCGCACTCGGCCTCAGCAGCGCTGAGCTGACCCAGCTGCAACCCCGGATCCCCGTCGTCCTGCTCGGTGAACGAGCGACCGGGTCGACCCTGGACCACGTCGGGATCAACAACATTGCCGCCGCGCGAGATGCCACCCAGCACCTCATCGAGACCGGGCGTACCCGAATCGCGGCCATCGTCGAGCGGCCGCACCCCTGCGCCCCTACCTCACGGCTCAGGCTCAAGGGATACCAGGCCGCGCTCAGCGCAGCCGGACTTGACGCGGACCCTCAGCTCGTCGCCCGGGTCCGGCTCCAACCCCGCCGTCAAGACGGCGCCACCGCCATGGGCCGGCTCCTGAGCCGCCCCAGACCCCCCGACGCCGTCTTCTGCTTCAACGACCTGGTAGCCATCGGCGCCTTAGCGGAGCTGCATCATCAGGGCGTGCAGGTCCCAGAGGACATCAGCGTTGTCAGCGTCGACGACATCGAGGAGTGCCGCTTCACCATCCCAACCCTCAGCAGCATCGCACCTGACAAGACACACCTCGCCCGCAGCGCGCTACAACTGCTCACCAGCCGGGTCGAGGGCGCCGACCATCCACCTCGAGACATCCGCATCCCCTACCACCTGGTCACCAGAGCGAGCACCGACGCCAGACCCGACGTCACAGCTGTCGTGACCTCCAATGCAGGAGCATGACCGGTCTGGATCGGACAGTGGCGCGACCGCGCGCACGTGTGCGCGAGCTCGGCGAAGTGAGAGGGCGTCGAGTTCAGTAACGGCAAGTGTGGTCACGCCCGAACGGCCGTTGCGCCGCGGGCGGGCGGGGGATGTTCGGCAGTACCGGAGCTGGGCGCCGGCGGCCTGTACCTGACCGCGATCCACCTCTGCACGGCGGGGCGCCGCCATGACATCCGTCAGGGTGCGTTCTGTTTACAACTCGGCTTGCATCGTTATATAAACTGACGCAGACTGGCTGGCCAGGCCAACCCATCGCGAAAGCGGGCAGTGTCCAATGACAACGTCGCTCCAGAGTCGCCTCGTCCGCCGCCGCCGACCCGTCCCGACCAGTCTCCCCAGCCTCGGGCGCACGCAGGAGCCCGACCGCAATGGCCGCGCGCGTTACGCCATCCCGAGCGACACCTCGGCGAGTCTGTGATGACCGCGCTCACGCGTCGCCAGGTCCTCGCTGCCGGCGGCGGTCTCACACTTGGCGGGTTGCTGTCGGCTTGCGGGTCTCCGGTCAGCAGCAGCCTGTCCGGGGCGCAGCCGCAGACGGCCGACGTCATCTTCTGGCACCTGTTCGGTGGCGGTGACGGCGCGAACATGACCACGATGGTCAACAATTTCCAGCAGAAGAGCGGGCTCTCCGTAGAGGCCACGCTGCTTTCCTGGGGTAACCCCTACTACACCAAGCTTGCGCTCGCCGCGTCGAGCGGACGCCCTCCGGACGTAGGGATCGCACACCTGTCCCGGCTGCCCCTGCTCGCCAAGTCCGGTCTGATTGAGCCCGTCGGGGACCAGTTCACGGCTGCGGGGATCACCCAGGACAAGTTCACCCCCGCCGCCTGGAAGAAGGCCACGGTCGACGGCAAGACCTATGCCGTGCCTTTGGACACGCACCCCTTCGTCCTCTATTACAACGTCCCGCTGGCCAAGAAGGCAGGCCTGCTGAACGCTGCCGGCGACGCCCTCAAGCCCTTGCACGGTGCCGACCAGTTCCGGGCCGCGCTGAAGGCGATGAAGGACGCCTCCGGGGGCCAGTTCGGAGCCATCGCCACCATCACGGCGGACCCGTCCACCTGCTGGCGATTCTTCTACATGATCTACTCGGGGCTCGCGGGGCCGATCGTCTCCCAACTGGGGACCAAGGTCACCATCGACCGCAACGCCATGAAGGAGAGCTTCGCCTTCATGCAAAGCCTCACCAGTGGGTCCCACCCGTTGATGCCCAGCACCGCGACGAACACGACGACGACGACCCTGTTCAGCCAGAGCAAAGTAGGGTTCTTGTTCGACGGCGTATGGCAGATTCCGACCTACCGCCCGGTCAAGGGTCTGAAGTTCAACGTCGAGCCCTTCCCCGCGCTACTCGGAAGCAAACCCGTCGCCTACGCCGACTCGCACTCGCTGGTCGTCCCGAGGAGCTCGGCGCGCTCGGCTCAGCGGACCGACCATGCCGTGCACTTCATCAAGGGTCTGCTCGACCGGAGTGCGACCTGGGCAGACGGCGGCCACGTTCCTGCTTGGCTCCCGGTGCAGAAGAGCCAACAGTTCCGGTCGATGAAGCCGCAGAGCAACTACATCCAGGCCGCGTTCAACGCGGTCTACGACCCGGAGGCTTGGTACACCGGGGCTGGCTCGGACTTCCAGACCGCGATGGGATCGGTCGTCGCGAGCGTGCTCTCCGGGGGAACGAGTCCGACGGCCGGCGTCGACGCCATGAACTCCAGCCTGCGGACCTTCTCGGCCGCACGATCGCCCGTCTAGCAAGGAGATCCCCCATGACCACGGGCGCCTTAGCCGGTCCGGCACAACGGGTCGACATCGCCGTACCCACTGCGACCACCAAGGGACGCGCTCCGCGTGGCGAGAATAGAGCGGGGTGGCTGTTCACCGCACCGTTCCTCGCGCTGTACGTGGCCTTCCTCATCGGCCCGGTGCTGATCGGTGTCGTGATCAGCCTGTTCAACACGACCACGGTCAGGTCGGGCCTGGGCAGCTGGGTAGGGCTGTCCAACTACGCCGAGGTCCTGACCAACGGGGACTTCTGGTCCTCGATGTGGCACTCGGTGTTGTTCACCCTTCTCACCACGCCGCTGCTGGTGCTGATACCGATGCTGTTTGCCGTCCTGGCTTCGCGGATCGCCCGCAACCAGTGGTTCTACCGGCTCGCCTTCTTCGCTCCGTACGTTGTGCCCTCCTCCGCGGTCTGCCTGATCTTCGCCTTCATGTACACGCCGCAGACCGGCCTCGTCAGCAACGCGTTCGGCGCGTTGGGCATGACCGCGCCGGACTTCTTCGGCAGCACCACCGGCGCCTGGTTCGCCGTGGTCCTTCTCACCTTGTGGTGGACCTTCGGCTTCAACTTCATCCTCTACACCGCAGCCATCCAAGAGTTGTCCGAAGAGATATACGAGGCGGCGTCCATCGACGGCGCGGGTCCGTGGCAACAGATTCGGTTGATCACCGTCCCGCTGCTGCGACCGACGATGAGCCTCGTCCTCATTCTCCAGGTCCTGGCCTCTCTCAAGGTGTTCGACCAGATCTACATCCTGCTGGCGGGCGGCCCGGCCTACTCGACTCGCCCTGTCATCGAGTACATCTATGACACCGGGTTCACGGCCTACCGCGGCGGTTACGCAGCTGCCGCGACGATGGTCTACTTCGTCATCCTCGTCCTGGTATCCGTCGCGTGGCTGCTGATCCGCAATCGCCGCAACGCGGACCCCGCGAACGCCTGAAGGGGACACCGACAATGGCCACCACCACCCTTGCCACGCCGACGAGTGAAGCCAGCGGCTCCCGCGTCCGAGCGCGCCCGGACCAAGCCGGGAAGATGTTCAACCGGCTCGCCGGGACATGCGTGACACTCTTCGCGCTGGTCTGGCTGATCCCCTTCGCCTGGGCGCTCATCACGTCGCTTCGACCCAACAGCGAGATCGCGGCGCACCCGACGACGCCGTGGTCCAGCGCGTGGAACCTCAACGCCTACGCCTCAGCGTGGAAATCGAGCCCACTTGGCTGGTGGTACATCAACAGCTTCATCATCTCGACCCTGTCGGTGATCTTCACCGTGGTGGTCTGCTCGATGGTGGCGTTCGCGCTGGTCAACCTGAACTACCGACTCAAGTACGCCGTCTACGCGGTGATCCTGGCCGGGTTGATGCTGCCGACCGAGGCCCTCATCCTCCCGCAGTTCCTGGAGTTCCGAGGGCTCCAGCTGCTGGGCACCTATTGGGCGATCATCCTGCCCGGCATCGCCCTACCCGTCGCCGTCTTCGTCTTCCACTCCTTCATCAAGGCCATCCCGATCTCCCTGATCGAGGCCGCACGCATCGACGGTGCCAGCTGGTCGCGAGTTTACCGTCAGATCGTCATGCCGCTGTGCCGCCCGGCGATCTCTGCGGTCGCGATCCTCACCTTCATCACCTCGTGGAACGCCTTCTTGTGGCCGTTGCTGGTACTGACGCAGACCAAATCCCAGACGATCCCCGTCGGTCTCAGCAGTCTGGTCGGGGGCGCTACCATCCAGTACGCCGAGACCATGGCCTCAGCGGTGCTGGGCATCCTGCCCCTGCTCGCCGTCTTCCTGGTCCTGCAACGCCAGATCGCACAAGGTGTTGCAAGTACAGGCATCAAGTAGGCGGTCCAAGTAGGCGGTCACGCCGCACTCCGACGCAACGCCGATGCGGGTGGAGCCAGTCCCCGTCCTGCAGGCGACTGACGCTGACGGTGTCCACGTCGAGGGGATCCTCGACCCGAACCAGCCGGGCGCCCGTGGCGGTGTCCTAGACCCGAGAAGGTGCTTCCTCGGTGTAGGCGGGGTCTGGGCGGTGCTGAGGTATTGCGGTGTCGTCTCCCGGACGGGCAGCGGTCGATGAACCCTCGTGGACCGTCCGCGCTGCTGGCGGTGCTGCTGGTCGGCCCCTTCCGGGATATCGTCACCGGCCGGGGCCCCCTGAAGCAGCTCAGCATCGTCTTCGTCCTCTGCGCGGTTGCCGCGGCTGGCTGGTCACGCTCGCCGCTGCTGTCGGTGTACAAACCGTGGGGACTGCTCCGCCTCCCACCATCGAGCCAACCGTCGACCACCTCGACACTGCGAGAGCGCAACACCACGATGTGGATGGTGAAGCAGTTCGACTCACCCCCTCTGGCTGGCGGCAAGCGGGAGCAGGGCTGCAAAGAGCCCCCTGGGAATCGTCGACTTCTCGATCTTCCCGCACCTGGGTCACGAACTCGTGCCCGAAAACACCATGGTCGAGGCGGAGAGGTGGGCGGCCAGCCTCGGAGGTCCGGCGTACGCCATCGACGACGAGACCGCCCTCAAGGTGGCTGGCGGCACGGTCGACGTCGTCTCCGAAGGGCACTGGAGGTTCTTTCCGTCCTAGCCGCACCTCGGGCTTCGCCCGACCGTGTGACGGACGGTGCGAGTGGTGCCCACACGTATCCCGCCGCGCTTCACCATGTCCGCCCCGGTGAACCAGCCTCCCGAGCCCGGTCGGGCCCACGGGTATCACCGCACATCAGTGGGCCGCCGAGCGCGACCGCAGCGGCGTCACGGCGCCACGAGTCCGCAGGGTAGGCCGGCGGTCGACAAGGACGAAGAGCGGACCGACTGATCAACACAGCAGGCGTGGACAGGGGCGGTGCGGGAAGCCAATGTCGGCGTCCTGCCGCTGCTGGTCCTCTGCGGCGGCTGCGCCGTCATGAGCGCGCGGGCGGTGCCCGTCTGGCATGCCAAGGGCCGAAAGGGCCGAGCGGAATGGTCCAGTCGGAACGAGGGTGAACAGCGCCAGCGGGCACATGGTGGCCGTCGTCGATCTCAACCACCCACGTGAGGATGTCGTGATCCTGCCTCAGCGCGGCGATGACAGCCCGGGCCTCGACCCACGAGCCTGGATAGAAGCCGTCCGTCATTGCGCGCCGCGCCAGCTCCGACGCCGAGTCGCCGGCCATCTGGCCCAGGCGCGCGAGCTCGGCGAGGTGTGAGCTGCCGTTCGTCGTCCTTGACGCGTCGGCCGCCGTCGAGATCGCAGTGTGGACGACGGAGACCCGATGTTCTACCCCGCCAAACCGCCAGCCCACTGGCTGATGGTGGCTGAGACCGGCGGTCGACTTGTGACCGTGCCGCTTGCGCCCTCACGGTCGGGCGACCCCCGACGGTGCCGACCGATCGGCTGCTCCCTCGCCAGCTGCCACCTTGCCCGTCGCTACCGGGAGGACCGATGACCGACACCACGTCCCACCTGACACTCGAGCAGGAGCACGCCTTCTACGCCGACCCCGTCAACCAGGAGCCGCAAGGCCCCGGCGTGCGACGTCGCTCCAAGCTGAGCGCGCCGGTTCCCGTGCGCTTCCCGGAGGACGTGTTACAGCAGCTGCGCGACCGCGCGGCTGACGACGACCGCTCCGTCTCCCAGTGGATCCGCCGCGCTGTCGAGCGAGAGCTCGCCCGCACCAACGGCTGACCGCAAAGGATCTTCCAGTGGGACGGTGTTCGGCTGATCCGTCGGCTTCCGGGACGCAAGTCAGCCCGTGGTGACGACGAGGCGCTCGAGCGGTTGGGCGGTGACCTCGGCGATCATCTCGAAGTCCTTGTCGAAGTGGACGACGGTCAACCCGGCCA
>JAABUM010006171.1_pt1 | contig 11943 bp, 9 predicted proteins | sample 5559161 | NCBI WGS metagenome assembly JAABUM01 (sample SAMN10711868, study PRJNA513369) | rock metagenome | isolation source: Antarctica rocks | place: Antarctica: Victoria Land, Siegfried Peak nord | reverse complement strand
CCCAAACGGCGATCCCACTTGTTCCAACCACTTGTCGATCCCGCTCCAGAAAAGAGGCGGAACCCTTGCATCACACGCGAACTCCAGCCGTCAATCGAGCGCGGGGAAAACTGATGGATGGTGAGGGAAATAGGCCAAGTCGATCTGTGCCTTCAACGGAAACAGCATGGTTCGATAGAACTTTTCGGGGTCGCAGCATGATCCGTAGAGCAAGTTTTCATTCCGGAACATGGTCTGGCACGGACCGAAAATACCAGGCCGATATTCCAGGATGCTGTTGTAGGCGCCATTGAAACAGTCCGCGAAGGCCAGGGACTCCGGCCGCGGCCCGACAAACGCCATCTCGCCGACGAGGATGTTCCAAAGCTGCGGCAGCTCGTCGAGCTTGGTTCTTTCCATCAGGCGGCCCATGCGCGTCATCCGGGGATCGTTCCTCAAGGTCACGGCGAGACCGCCCTGCTGGCCTTGCTCGTGAAACTTGCGGAACTTGTGCAGGCGAAAACGCTGGGCTCCTTTCCCGAGCCGGGTCTGCGAAAAGAAGATCGGCCCGCCGCTCTCGACCCAAATGGCCATCGCGATCACCGCCAGCAAAGGAGCAATGCAAATGAGGGCGATAATCGCAATAAGGCAATCGAAGGCACGGCGCGCCTCAAAGCCCAACCTGTCAGGTGCTGAACTGGGGAAATCCGATGTTTGGGCGTGCGCCGACATGATGCGGTTTCCGTTCTTATCGTGTCAGGGCTTTGGCAAGGGTCCGGGCGACATACTCCACATGCCCGGTTTCTAGTTTGGGATGCAGCGGAAGCGTCAGCTCGCGCAATGCGAAATCTTCGGTCTGCGGCAGATGCACGGATGGGAACTTGTCCCGATACAATGAAAACCAGTGAATGGGCGGATAGTGATTAGTGGTCTGGATCCCCTCGTCCCGGAGTTTGTCCACGACGACCTGACGGTCCACGTCCTTTGGCAAAACGACCGGCAGGATGTGGTGCGCCGACGGCCGCGGCTGCGAGAACGGCATCGCCACGTCCGGACAATGCTCGCTCAGCAAAGCCCGGTAAGATTCGGTCAGCGTCCATCGTTTCTCATTCCAGGCGCCGAGCTTTTTCAACTGGGTCAGGCCGATTGCCGCCCGCAGCTCGTCCATCCGATAGTTGTAGCCCAGCATGGTCACGTCATAGGTGATCATGCGCCCGCTCAGCCGCTGCAGCGTGCTGCTGGTCATGCCATGGCCGCGTGCCTGCCGGACCCGGTCCAGCACGCCCTGGTCCAGCGCCACCACCATCCCGCCCTCGGCCGTGGTCATGTTCTTGTTGCCGAAGAAACTGAAGATCGCCGCGTCGCCGAAGATGCTCGTGCGGTCGGCGCCGACCGCATGCGCCGAGTCCTCGATCAGGAACAGCCCGCGCTGGTCGGCGAAGGCCCGCCAGGCGTCGCGGTCGGCCAGGTAGCCCGCATAGTGCACGACGATGACGGCCTTGGTGTTCGGCGTGCATTTGGCGGCCGCATCCGCGCATGACATGATCGGCACGTCGAGCGATTCGATGTCGACGAAGACCGGCTTGGCCCCGGCATACAGCACGCTGTTGGAGGTCGCGACGAACGTCAGCGCTGGCACCAGGACCTCGTCCCCCGGACCGATCCCCAGGGCCTGCACTACGAGGTGCAACCCTCCGGTGCAGGAGCTCACCGCGACCGCGTCAGCGACCTGGTGCAGCTCGGCGAATGCCTGTTCAAAGGCCTGCACCCGGCTGCCCATCGTGACCCAGCCGCTGTCGATGACGTCGGCCAGGGCCGCCTTCTCGTCCTGGCCGAGACTAGGCTCCGCGACCAGCAGCATTGTGTCTCGTCCGAACATTGGCGTGGCGCCCCCGTTGATGCTTACTGTGTGAAAACTTGCTCGCAACGAGCCGGATTACTCGGCCGCCTCCGGCATCAGCATCCCGGTTTCGTAGGACGGCACCCCTTCGTCCCAGCCGAGTTCCTGCGCCTTCTGGAAGTCCTCGACGCGGCCGATGTCCAGCCAGCAGCCCTGGTGCAGGAAGGCGTGGACCGGCAGCCGCTTGCCCATCATGCAGACCATCAGGTCGTCGAAGCCGAACGGTACGCCGTCGGGGATGTGGTCGAGCACTTCGGGCTCCATGCAATAGATGCCCATGCTGACGATCTGGCTCAGGCTCGGCTTCTCCCTGAAGCGGGTGACCCGGCTGCCCGCCGTCTCGATCACGCCGAAATCCATGTGGGTGGACCGTTGCGTGGTGGCGATCGTCAGGGTTCCGCCATGCGCCCGGTGGTTGCTCAGGAAAGCGCTGAGGTTGAGATCCGTCAGCACGTCGCCGTTGAGCACCAGGAACGTGTCGTCGAGCTTCTCCCTTATGAGGCCCAAGGCCCCCACGGTGCCGAGCGGCTCCGTCTCGTTCGTATAGATGATGCGCAGCCCCCACTGCCGGCCGTCCCCGCACACGCTGCGGATGAGATGGCCGAGATAGCCGGTCGTGACATAAACCTCGTGCACAGCGTTCCGCCGCAGCCATTTCAGCAATAGCTCCAATACCGGCTTGGACCCGACGGGCATCAGCGGTTTCGGCAGGATCGTCGTATAGGGCCTCAGGCGTGTGCCTTTGCCACCTGCTTGGATGACGGCCTGCATCTGAACCTCCCCGGCGCTTGGCGTCTGAATTTAAGCTGGTATAGCTCGCAACGACCGCTGCCCAACGTGCAACACGACCCTCGCTCGTGTCGGAAACATGCACAAACGCCGCGCTTCGGGCAAACTAGCAAAACGATCTATATCGGCTGCGTCGTGGTGACCGTGGAACGGTGATACCTGAACCGCATCTGCGAATAGCGCAGCGTCAAGGCTATGTCATTGTTCCGTCACAAAGCTGCGTGTGGGCGTGCCGATCCAGAATGGCGTCCGCCATCGCCCGCGCTTCGGCCTGATCAGCGTGGGTCTAGACACAATGATCAATACGACGCCTGTCGCCTCGTCCGTTTGGCCAAATGGCAAAATCAGCAACGAAATGGTTGTAGTGGCCTCACGTTCGTAGATGCCCGGATCGACCTCCGCGTGATGCCGTAACACCAGGTGACGACAGTAATGAGAGTGCGCAATGCATCAGGCGACTAGCATGGGTTCCGCCCGTTGACGCCGCATCTGCTTTTTGTCGGAGGCGAGGATCATGATCTCCGGATCCCGTTCCTGCTTACCCTGCGCGGCCGGGGTTTCCGGGTGGCAGCCGCCGGCACCGGCGACCCGGCGCCGTTCGTGCATGCCGGACTCGACTTCCACCCGTTTCAATTCAAGCGGTTCGTGAACCCGCTGGCGGACCGGGCGGCCATAGCGGCGCTTGCTAGGCTGTTTGCGGATATACGGCCCGGCCTTGTGCAGTGCTTCGACACCAAGCCGAACCTGCTTGTCCCTTTGGCAGCCCGCCGCGTTCCCGGCCTTCGGGTCGTCCGCACGATCAACGGGCTGGGTTGGATGTATTCGTCCAACGCGCCGCTCGCACTGGCCTTGCGCCCGGTGTTCTGCGCGCTGCACCGGATCGCAGCCCGGTCCGCGGCGGTAACGGTGTTCCAGAACCGTGAGGATCAGGCATATTTCACCCGGCATCGCATGGAGGGTGGCCGGCCAAGCTGCCTGATCCCCGGCTCGGGCGTTGACATCGAGCGTTTCGATCAGCTCGTGGCGGCGGGGCCGCCCCCGGCCCAGCTTCGGGAGGAGCTTGGTTTCGGCGCCGCCGAGATCGTCCTCACGGTCACCCGGCTGACGAAGCAGAAGGGCATCCCGACGCTGCTCGACGCCGCTGCACGCGTCCATGCGGTCCGGCCCGGCGTGCGTTTCGTGCTGGTTGGACCGCGCGAAAGCGAGGGGCCATTCGCGGTGACGGAGGCCGAGATCGCCGCCCATCGCCCCTACGTGGTGGCCACGGGCAAGCGGACGGACGTGCCTTCACTGCTCGCCCTGGCCGACGTATTCGCGTTCCCGACCGAATACCGCGAGGGCGTGCCGCGGGCGCTGCTCGAGGCGGCACTCGCCGGCTTGCCCATGGTCGCGACGCGGATGCCCGGCTGCACCGACGTTATCCGCGACGGCGATACCGGTTTTCTGGTCCCGCCGCGCTCACCAAGCGCCCTGGCCGACAGCATCCTCATGATGCTGCGCGACCGGGCGGCCGCACGCGCGATGGGTGGGCGTGCCACCGCGCTGGTGCGACGGGAGTTCGGGCTGGAGCTCACGGCCGTGCGGTATGCCCGCATCTACACGGAGCTGCTGGGACGCGACGCTGCGGGGGCTGCGCAGACGCCGCCGGGCGCATTGCGAGCCGAGAGCGTTCCGGATTTTGCATTCTGGCAAGGGAGCTGACGGGATGTGCGGCATCGCGGGCATCCTGCTGCCAGAAACGTCCGACCGGCGCCGGCTCGCACCCGTTGGCGCGATGGCCGCCGCCTTGCGCCATCGCGGCCCCGATGGCGGCGGCGTCTGGACGGATGGCGATGCCGGCGTCGCCCTCGGCCATCGCCGGCTGGCGATCGTGGATCTGTCCGCGGCGGGCTGCCAGCCGATGCACTCGCACGGCGAAAGCCTGGTCGTGACCTATAACGGCGAGATTTATAACCCCGCCGCGATGCGGTCCGAGCTCGAAGCGCAGGGTTATCGTTTCCGCGGCCACAGCGACACCGAGGTCATGCTCGCCGGGTTTGAGAGCTTCGGCGTCGAAACCTCGCTGCAGCGGATGGCGGGCATGTTCGCCCTCGGCCTTTGGGACCGCACCAACCGCGTCCTGCATCTGGTCCGCGACCGCATGGGCAAGAAGCCGCTCTATGTCGCGCTGGTCGAGGGCGCGCTGCTGTTTGCGTCCGAGCTCAAGGCGTTCCGCGCCTTCCCCGGCTTCGATCCCGAGGTGGACAGGCGCGCGCTGGCCGCCGTGCTGCGCCAGGGCTGGGTTCCGGACGATCAATGCATCTGGCAGGGCGTGTTCAAGCTGCCGCCGGGCACGATGCTCTCGGTCGGCGCCGGCGACCTCGCCGCGGCCAGCATAGAGTCGCTGCAGCGCCGTGTTCGCCCGTGGTGGTCGCTCGCCGAGGCCGCCCGGTCGGGTCAGCAAGCCCCCTCCGGCCTGTCGGCGGCCGAGCTCGAGCATGAGCTCGACCGGCTGCTGCGGACCGTCGTGCGCGAGCGTATGGTCGCCGACGTGCCGCTCGGCGCGTTCCTGTCGGGCGGCATAGACAGCGCCCTCGTCGCGTCGCTGATGCAGGCGCAATCGGCCCGGCCGATACGCACCTTCACGATCGGCTTCGACGACGCGCAGTACGACGAGGCCAGGGCGGCCGCTGCGGTCGCGCAGCATCTCGGCACCGAACACACCGAGTTCCGCCTTACCGCGGCCGATGCGCGCGCGGTCATCCCCGACCTGCCGCGGATCTGGGATGAGCCGTTTGCCGATGAGTCGCAGATCCCGACCCTGCTGGTGTCCCGGCTCGCCCGGCAGCATGTCACGGTGGCGCTGACGGGCGACGGCGGCGACGAGGGGTTCGGCGGCTACTCCCGGCACTTCATGTCGGCGCGCATGGCGCCGCTGTTCGGCCTGCCTTTGGCGCTGCGCCGGGCAGCAAGCGCTGCGCTGCGGACGCTGCCCCCGGACGCTTGGGACGGCATGCTCCGCAGCATCGGGCTTGCTTCGGGCGTGCTGAGCGGCGGCAACTTGCAGAAGCTCGGCAACGTGTTCGGCGCCGCCGACGAGCGTGAACTGTATCAGCGGTTCACCACGTTCGGCCGCACGTCCGCAGCGCTTGGGCAAGTGGCCGCGGCCATGGACGCTGTCCCCCCGCTGCCTGACCTCGCCGCCCGGCTCATGTATCGCGACATGACCCAATACCTGCCGGGCGACATCCTGGTGAAGCTCGATCGGGCGAGCATGGCCGTAAGCCTGGAGGCACGCTGCCCGCTGCTCGACCATCGCGTGATCGAGTTCGCGTGGCGCCTGCCGACCGCGATGAAGCTCCGTGGCGGCCAGGGCAAATGGCTGCTGCGGCAGGTGCTGGGCCGCTACGTCCCCAACAGGCTGTTCGAGCGGCCGAAGCACGGGTTCAACGTCCCGATCGGCGCCTGGCTCAAGGGGCCGCTGCGTGACTGGGCGGGGGATCTGCTCGCCGCGGGCCGGCTGCGGCGCGGAGGACTGCTGGACCCTGGGCATGTCCAGGCGTGCTGGCGCGAGCACCTGGACGGACGGCAGGACCACGCCGGCGAGCTGTGGGCGATCCTGATGGTCCAGGCCTGGCTCGACACCGAACGCTCGGCAGGCCGGGCGTCGCTTGCGCCGCCTGCCCTGGATGACGCCGACCGAGGCGCGCGGCGGCTAGAAGGAGTTGACCTGACGTGACCTCCGACCTTCAGTTCCAAGAGTTCATCGACATCCTGCGCCGCCGGAAGCGGCTCATCCTCACGGTGGCCGCGGCCAGCATGGCGCTGGCAACCGGCGGCGCGCTGCTGATCCCGCCCCGCTACACCGCCAAGGCGCAGATCATCATCGAGCCGCAGCAAGGCAGCCACATCGGCGAACCGGCGCCCGTTGTGGTTTCGACGACAGAGGACGTCCTGATCCCAACGCAGGTGGCGACACTGCTGTCGCGGGACTACATGGAGCGTGTGCGCAACAGCCTTGCGGACGACCCGGCATTCCGCGCGGCGGATGGGACGCGAGCCCTGCACCGGCTGGCCGACGACGCCTTGTGGGAGAAGACCGTCGATGCGGCACGAAGCTGGCTCATGGCATGGCTGCCTGCGTCGTGGCGGCCGGATACTGAAACAGCACCGGCCCGGCTGCAGCAGGATGCCGCGCCGGCCAGACCCGAAATACCGAGCTCAGAGGAGTTCGAGCGGCGGTTGAAGGTTTTCCAAGAGGCCGGGTCGCATGTCATCGCGGCGTCCTACACGTCGCAGGACCCGGCGACGGCGGCCGCGGTGGCGAACCGGGTCGTCGAGCGCTATATCGAGGGCCAGACCGAGCAAAGACGGGCCGCCACCAGCCGTGAGCTCGCGTGGCTCGAAGAACGCATCCCCGTGCTCAGGACGGAGGTCGACCGGGCCGAGCTGATCGTGGGAAATTACCAGACCGCGCGTGGGTTCGCGGCGAGCAACCTTTCCGTCGCGAACGACCTGCAGATTGCCGACCTAAGCCGCCAACTCGCCGTGGCAGAGGCCGATTTCGCGGCACGGCAGGCGCGGCTCGCCTACATCCGCGGCCTGCGCCAGCGCGGGTCCGGCACAGATAGGTTCCTTGAAACCCTCAACTCGCCGATACTGACCGAGCTGCATCATCAGGAAGTGGCGCTGCTGCAAACAGAAGCCGAGCTCGCGGCCACGGTCGGTGCATCAAACCCGAAGCTGCTGCAGGTTCGCAGCCGGCTGCAGTATATCCAGGGCAAGCTCGGTCAAGAAACCGAGCGCAGCGTGAGCAACCTGGAGAACGAGGCGCAGATCGCCGGGAGGCCGGTAAGCGCGCTCCGCTCGCAGCTCGCCCTTATCAGCAATGCCAGGGCCGACATGCGCCTGCACGACCTTGAGCACGACGTGGCCACCAAGCGGCAACTCTACAGCAGCCTCGTCCAACGCCGCGAGGAGGTTCGGGGACAGCAGGATATCCTGCGGCCGGACGCGCGCATCCTGTCGTTCGCAGCCCCGCCGGACCGGCCGAGTTCCGCCAATCCGGTCCTGTTCATCTTTCCCGCGCTGATGATGTCCCTGATCGGCGGAAGCATGCTGGCCGTGCTGGTCGAGCGGCTCGACCGCCGGCTGCGCAGCCAGCGCGACATCAATGAAACGCTCGGCATCCCCTGCATCGCCATGGTGCCGCAGCTCCGCCGGGTCGGGCAAATGCGGCCGCACCAGAGCCTCCTGGCGAAACCGCTGGCCGCCTACGCCGAGGCGTTCCGGTCCATCGTCGCGACGCTGCAGCTCACCGCCCCGCAGCGCGCGCCCAAGGTGGTGCTGATCACCTCCAGCGTGCCGGGAGAGGGCAAGACCACGCTCGCGGTGAGCCTGGCCTCCTATATGGCGAGCCTGGGGCGGCGCGTGCTGCTGATCGACCTCGATTTTCGGCATTCGACCATCTTGCGCGAACTCGGCGGCACGGCCAAAGGCGGGGTGCTCGACCTGCTTGACCATGACGGCCCTTCGGCGGAGGTGATCCAGCACCTGCCGGAGCTTCGGCTCGACTACCTTCCGGTGTGCCGCAGGCCGGCTGACCCGTTTGCGCTGTTCGCCAGCCAGCAGATGTCGCAGCTTTTGGCGAAGCTGCGAGAAGAATACGACTGCGTGATCGTCGACAGCCCACCTCTCCTGGCCATCACCGAGGCGCGGTTGCTCGCGGCAATGGCGGACAAGGTGCTGTTCGTCGTGAAATGGGGCAGCACGCCGCGCCACGCCGCGCAGAATGCCCTCAGCCTGCTCCGCGGCGTCCATGGTTCCGGCAGAGGCCGCGACAACCTGGCCGGCGCCGTCATGACGCAGGTCAACCTGAAGAAGCACGCCCGCGGCCGCTATGGCGACGTCGCAGAGTCGTTCGTCCGATACAAGCAATACTACCTTGAGAGTTAGCCAAATGGGCGCAACGATGTCCAAACTGCGTAAACTCGGCGCCCTGCCGATATCCAGTGCTGCACCATTGCAGCTTCTGCAGACGCTGCTGTCCATCTTCCAATGCAACGATATCTCTTATTGCTATTGGAAAAGCAGCAGGCGCTTGCCAGCGGTCCTGGCAGGCGAGGCCGATCTGGACCTGCTCGTAGCAAAGGACGATCAGCACCGGGCTGGACGGCTCCTTTCGGAGTGCGGCTTCAAGCTGTTTCCCGCCGTCGCCAGCCGGGACCACCCAGCCATCTTGAGCTTCCTCGGTTTTGATGAGCCAAGCGGCCGCATCCTGCACGTCCATCTGCATACGCGCCTGCTGACCGGCGAGCGGCTGCTGCGGAACTATCGCCTGCCCTGGGAGGCGGCGATCCTGGCGAGCTCGATGCGGCACCCAACATCGCAGCTTCGGATACTCGACCCGGCGAGCGAGGCCGTGCTCCTGGCGGTGCGCGCATGCCTTGAGCTGCGGCGGCGGGACGCCATAACGCTGCTGCACTGGCGGGCGACGCAGCAGAAGTTTGCTGCGGACCGCAAAGATTTGGCCGCGCGCCTGGATCGCGCCACGCTGCATCGCCGGGCCGCCGAGTTTCTGCGGGACGATACCGCGGGTCTGTTGGCCGACGCCATCTGCGGCAACCAGCCGTGGGACGGCGGGCGCCGCCTCAGGCGCTTGGTCGGACGGGACTTGGCGGCGCACCGAATGTATGGTGCCGGCGAGGCCCGCCTGCGCAGCGTCGGCCGCGCGGTCCGCTGGCTGGCCGGCGGGCTGAACAAGCGTTACCTCCATGCGCCCCGCCCATGGGGTCGGCGCGCGCCCGGCGGGGGCTGCGTGATCGCGCTGATGGGCGTCGACGGCAGCGGCAAGACGACCGTCACCGCCGCGGTCCGCACCTGGCTTGGCGGCGAGGTCGACGTCATGCCGATCTATTTTGGCACCGGGGACGGCCGTCCCTCGCTGCTGCTGCTGCCGCTCAAGCTGGCCGTGCCGCTGTTCACGCGCCTATTCAAACGGAAACCCAGGGGATCGTCGCACGGCGCGGTGTCCAGCCAGGCGCCGGGCAGGCTGTACAGCGCCCTCCTGATAGTCTGGTCCACGGTTCTTGCATTGGAGAAACGCAGCAAGCTGCGCGCCGCGCACCGGGGCAGCGCGCGCGGGCTGGTCGTTATCGCCGACCGCTACCCACAGGACGAGGACCTTGACTACAACGACGGCCCGCTGCTGCCGCGCCTCGCCAGGGTGCCGCCTGGGCTTCGGACGTTCGAGGCCGGCGCGTATGCGCTGGCCCGCACGCTGCCGCCCGACCTCGTGATCAAGCTGGAAGCCCCGGCCGAGCTCCTCGCGCAACGCGAGCCGGACATGGACCGCGGCGTGATCCGCGAGCGCGTCGATGCGGTGCGGCGGCTTCGGTTCCCCGGTGCCCGCGTGGTGCGCGTGGATGCGACGCAGCCGCTCGCCGACGTGATCCGCGCGGTCAAGGGTGAAATCTGGAGCATGCTTTGAGCGCGTGCAGGGAGGCCGGTGCATGATCGTCGAGCTGTTCGGACCTCCCGGGGTCGGCAAAACCACCTTCGCGTCCGCCCTCGCCGCGTATCTGCGCGAGCACGGTCAGGCGGTGGATCCCGTTATGAGCTATCGCCCGGCCGAGCAGGCGCCCGCATCTGCCATCCCGGCCAGGAAGCATCGTCAGTCGATCGCCTCGGTGCAGCGCCTGGCCCGGCCAGCCGCGGAGATGCTGGCGACGGCCGGCTATCTTTTTGGCCATCCAAACGATTTCATGGCGACAACGGAGCTCATGCGGCTGTTGCCGACGAGGAACCTCGTTTGGTCGGTCAGGCTGCGCCAATACCTGTTTCGGCTGTTCCACGCTTGGAACATCGCCGCGTCGTCGCCCCATGTCGTCCTGTTCGACCAAGCGTTCGTCCAGGCGGTGTGTTCCTTGGCGCTGCTGGCCCGGGTGCCGGGGGGAGCACGCATTGGGCGGGCACTGGATATCATACCGGATGCCGACCTGCTGATTCAGCTTGATGCGCCGCGGGACATCCTGGCGGCCCGGCTCGGCAAGCGGCAGCAGCACCAGGGCAGGGTCGAGCGGCTGCTTGAGCTCGACCTGCAAACCAACCTGGCCTCGGTGGAGATCATCGACGATCTGCAGGCGCTGCTGCGCGCGCGCGGCCGTCCGGTGACCTTGCTGGGGTGCGCCGATCAGCCCACGCGCCAGGCGGGCCTGGCGAAAGCCGGTGCCGACATTCTGGCAAGGCTCGAAGCAAAGCGTGCGGCTCAATCTTCGTACGAATGCCAGACTGCCAAGCAGACGACCAAACGGCCGCAGCATGCGTAGGGCGCTGCCCGGGGGCGACGCGGTCATCAGGCGGCTCGGCCGTGGCAGCATCACGGCGTTCGGCATCCACGTCGGCGGCGCCGGGCTGACGTACTGCTCGCAGCTTCTGATCGCCCGTACTATCGGCGCCGATGGCTTCGGCATTTACGCCTATGTTCTCGCTATGGTCACAATGCTGGCGTATCTCGCTGTCCTGGGCTTCGACGTCTCGCTGCTGCGTTTCATTCCAACCTATCGGGCGCAAGGTGACTGGCCCTTGCTCCGGGGCGTGATCCGCTTCGCGGAGCGGTGGGCGGCGATCGTCGGGCTGGCGGTGGTGGCGGCCGGCGTCGCGATCGTTGAGCTTCGCGTGCATGCGCCATCGCCGGACCTTGCGAACACGTTCCTGATCGGCCTTCTCCTGGTGCCGATCTTGGCGCTGCTGTGGATACGCTCCGCCGTCGTGCGGGCGTTCGGCGGAGTCCTGGCGGCCCTGGCGCCTGACCGAATGGTGCGCGACGGTCTCCTGCTTGGCCTGATCGGTCTCGCCGTCTTCGGTCTCGGATGGCGCATCGACGCCCCGATTGCGATGCTGGCGACGCTGCTGAGCGCCGTGGCGGGGCTAGGGCTCGTGAGCGTAGCGAAACGTTGGTGGCTGCCCGAAGCAGCTGCTGCGGCGCAGCCTGCAAATGCAGGGCGCGTTTGGGCCCGGGCTGCGCTACCCCTCGTCGTGATCGGCGTCGCCAGTATCGCGGTGAACCGGACAGGCGTGATGCTGCTCGGCTGGGCCGGCCAGACTACGGATGCGGGTATCTATGCGATGGCGTTCAATGTCGCGTTCCTCGTCGTGCTGCCGCGGACGCGTAATCGGGGCAGAACCCCGGGCGGGACGGCGTCAGGCGGGCTGGCCGCGGCATCGGATAAGGTGGGATAGAGACGGGACGGCTGGAGCGGCGGAGACACCAAGCCTGGCGCCCAGGTAGTCCCAGA
>JAABUM010006165.1_pt1 | contig 11960 bp, 18 predicted proteins | sample 5559161 | NCBI WGS metagenome assembly JAABUM01 (sample SAMN10711868, study PRJNA513369) | rock metagenome | isolation source: Antarctica rocks | place: Antarctica: Victoria Land, Siegfried Peak nord | reverse complement strand
AGAAGTTGAGCGCTTGGCGGCTGCCGTTGCTCTCAATGGCGTCGCCCGCTGCAGCATCGGCGCACGCCTGCCCGCCGACGTCGGCGGCGCAAAACTGGAGGCCGCGCTGACAGTGCGGCTGCTGGATGTGGCGCCGCCGGGGCCATCCCCGCAGCAAGGTGGGCGGCGGTTTCGCCTGTCTGCGAACACTCAAATGAGAGTTGCATCTTTTCCCGGCCGTCATCTTGTCATGGCGTTGCATTGTGAGCCTTTCCAGTGCGGCAGCATCAGCACAGCGGCTAGATGTTGCACTGCAGCTCCCTAGACAGATTGTATCTCCAGTTGCCATGCCAATGTTGCCCTGAGTTGCTAATCACAACACCGCTGCAATACCACATTGTGTTTGCTGCGTTAAGGAGACTGAAAGTCTTCAGAGTTGTCTTGGGGGCGGTGGGGCTCTGCTTGCCACCGGCATCAGCGCAGCAATACGCGCTCATGGCCTCGCTGCTGGTCTTGGGCGGCGCCAAAACCCTGGTGGACCTGGTGGGCTACTGATACCCGTCAAGTCCTTGTCGCTGCAGTTCGGCTGTTTTCGCCGCCGGCAGCAGCGCAGCGCTACGCGCTCGTCGCTGCGCTGCTCATCTCCGGCGGCGTCAAAACCCTGGTGGACTGCGGCTGCGGCGACGGCAAGCTGCTGCAGCACCTGGCGTCCGACAACGCTTCCGCCGCAGCGATGCTGGAGCACATTACGGGGCTGGACGTCTCGGCGACGGCGCTCACGCGCGGCCGCAGGATCCTCGAGGTGCGACAAAGGAAGCTCAGACAAGGTTGAAACACAAATCATATGACAAAGGCGAATTGCAACGCCGCGGCCGCCGCGGCGCTGCGGCACATCACCGACGTTCCTTTCGGCGACGGCGCTCGAGTGTGGCCGTAGGATCCTCGAGGTAAGATGAGACTGCGTTGACATAAGAAAAGCAATACATCTGAAATCGAAACCTGAAGCGGCGCTGGAGGGCATCACCGGCGTGGACGCTGCGGCGACGGCGCTTGTGCGCGGTGGCAGGACGCTCGAGGTGAATGAACATCCACGACAGAAAACACCCAGCTCACAAGCGCTCATGTTACCAGGCTGCAGAACTGGCGCCGGCTTGGGTGTCCAAAGACATCATTGCTCTCAGCGAAACACCGATTCAACGATCCAAACTCGCAGACGGACCAGCGGCTGGCGCAGGCGACGGGGGCGCTGCGACCGCACATCGACCTGGTGCTTGATGACATGTGCAAGATGCAGCCTGGTGCGCACGCTACTTGCTGTTACTGCCTGCATTTTCTGCTGTGCGGCTGCTAGGCTAAATAGGCTAAATAGGCTAAATAGGCTCCATGCAACCATGCTTGCCCCAAGCAGGTTGCCTAGTGCCACGTCCAACATGCCCCGAATGCAACTGGTGTGTGGTGTGTGCGATAGGCGCCTCGTTTGATGCTGGCTGGCAGTGGCAGCGGTTCGAAAGCTGCAATGATTCCCAAGACTGTTAGGTCTTGCAAGAACTTTCAAACATGCCGGTAGCGGTGAGCGCATACGACCCTGCAAGGAAGCTGGTGCTGCAACAGCGCCGGACTTGCTGCAATGACATGTCCGATCCTCCCTGCCTGTCGGAGTCTGTGATTGTCAAGACGCAGTTCAATCTACAGCGGACTGGGGGGCCGCAGAGGAGCTCTGCTGCTTCCTATCTGCTTTTTTGACTCAACATCTGCATTGCAATGAACGCAGGGGATGGGGCGAACTGCGCGGCGCCGGCACCGCGACGCTGGCAGCACCAATTGAGCGCCTTTCGTTTGCTATTGGCCCGACCAACCCACCGCCTGTTTAAACACAAGCAGAAGACTGTCTGGGCAATGCAGAGGACTGGGGTCACCTGCACGGCGCCAACGCCGCGACGCTGGTGGAAGTCGTAGAGCGATTCCCACCACCTAGGTCACCCAGCGCCTGCACTGCCATAATCGCAGAGGAGTGGGGCGGCCTGCACGGCACAGATGCCGCGACGCTGGTGGAGGTCATAGAGCACCTGGACCCGGGGCCGTTGGCGGCGGCAGGCCCCGCCCTGCTGGGCGGCCTTGCGCCGCGGTGATCTTTCAATATTATGCTGTTATCTCTAGTCCCACTTTGCTTACTCTACCGTCTGGCATTCAATATGGTTAGGACCGGAGACCGGCGGCTGCGCGCCCCGCGCTCCTGGGCGGCCTTGCACCATGGTGCGCCTTTTTCTTCTTGTTGTCTGACTGTGTGAAATTTGCCAATTGATCTGTTGCGACTCAGCTCGCGCTGCTGGACGGCCTGGCGCTCATGTCTGCTCGTTTGGAAGAATTGAGACAAAGTTTTTGTGCGGTTCTGTCGAAACAGTGTGTCTTGCCGTTTCTGAGTCCGATTATTCAGAAGTCAGGACCTGTAACTTCCCAGCAATGGCGAGTGACACTTGTGTATATTTTGACCACGCACGCTGGCGCCGGTGTTGACGCCCAATGCAAAGTATAACATTGTGCTGGCCGGTGGCGGCGCACTGCTACCAGAAGCTCTAGCACGACAAATGAAGGCATGATTTTCCAAGTGTTTCACAGGCTGGCGCTGGTGTCGACGCCCAACGCAGAGTACAACAGCGTGCTGGCGGCGGCCAGCGGCGGCTCAACGCTGCTGCACAATGGGCTGCGCCACCGGGACCACCGCTTCGAGTGGTGCGTTTCGAGTTGTGTTCTTTCAGTCAGGTCTGCTGGTGCGTCTGAACAGCGGGTTGCGCAATCGGCACCACCGCTTCAGGGGGTCCGCAGGTGAACAGCGCCCAGAGGCACTGCTGTTTGTGAGATTCTTCGTTGAGCAGAGGGGGAGCTGATCAGACGTGTGCAGTGATCGGTGAAATGCGTGCGGAGGTGCAATCAGGCATTGTGCAGATGCAGAGTTTACCGCAACACACTGCAAATCAATTCGCCAGCTCCACTGTGAGTCACTGTGATCCTGCAGGACGCGCGCCGAGTTCCAGGACTGGGCCAGACCGCTGGCGGCCGAGCACGGCTACGACGTGCACTTCACGGGCATCGGCCGCGTCAGGCGCGAGGCGCTGGCCGCCGCGCCGCCGGCGCTCGCAGCCGCGGTCGCCGCCGAGCCGCAGCTCGGCTGCTCCACACAGGTCGCGCTGTTCGTGCGGCGCGGCAAAGAAGGGCAGTAACAGCCAAGGCAGCGGTGGCGGCGTCAGCATGAGAAAGACGCCGAGCCGCAGCTCGGCCGCGCCACGCAGGTCGCAATGTTTGTGCGACGCGGCGGCAGCGGCGGCGGCGGCAAGGATGGCCAGCATCTGCAGTGGTGGCAGCGGCAGAGTGGCAGAAGCATCAGCAGCTGCATCGGCACTAGTCTGATTGGTCGTGGCTGTGGCGCGAGGGAGCTGGAGAATGCTGAGTAGCGGAACCATGGCGCCAAAGTACTGGCGGGCAAACACTCCATATGAGTCGTCGTGGGCAGGGGCCAAGTGGATCATGGCTTGACTGTACAAAACGACGTGTATTGATCCTCTGCGTCATGAGCTCCAGTGTGCCATTCGTTTCAGTTTGGTTGCTGACATCGTCCATCAGATGGTGTAGCGGTGTAGTGTTCACTTGGCTTTCATGAGGTGGACAAATCGGTGTCGAGTGGGAACGTTGTGAGATGTGTTTTGGTCATGTGAGAGTAGAAGCTGATGAGCGATCCATCCATTCACGCGCAGGACAGGTGTGACTGGAGGATCCGCAGACCATGATCCGTAGACATGATCGACAGCATTATACATCTTCTGCTTGCTGGGCCATCTCCAGGTACCGCAGCTCAACTGACTACAGTTTCTCGGCGGAGTCCACCCCTCGCCAGTGGCTCAAATTCGTCCCCATCTCCTGCCAGTCATATCCGCACGCGGCGGGCCTCTCAGTGAAGTGTTGTGCCCCGCCAGACAGTGTCATCGAGCGCGAATCCAGTGCCGGTGCTGTTCGCCAGTCGTACATACGCTCCGATCGAACCTGTGCATCGCGCGGCTGCAACACTTCAAAACCGTCCTCTGGTGCGTGTTCCGGGGCAGCGAGCCTGATCGTAAAGTTTTCAAGATGCAGTAGAATGCTCCCATTGATACATGTGTCATCCAACAGTCTTGTACGCGTGAGCGCATGGACCCTACCGTCTCCAGATCGTGCATGCGAACTCCTCACGCCAAGCAACCTGTTGCCGCAGGAACTGACGCCTTTGTGCGCTCTCGACTCACGGGGCCACAGCTGACCAGCCGGACCAGCGACAGCGGCCAGCCATGATGGCGAGCACAGGCGTCATGCAGCAGAGCCACGCAGTTGGCGGCACCCGCCTGACACAACACAGGACGCGTGGCGCCAGGTCCGCCGGCCGCGGCTGCGCCGTCAGCCCCACAGCTATGGCCAAGCGCAAGGTCAACACCCTCGACGAGGCGTGGAAGAAGGTGGGTCGCTGCCGCAGACCGCTGATTTGCTGCCGTGCGAGCGCCTGCACAGCTATTTTAGCCCACAAGTGCTTGCACAGAGTGTACACCTTGTAGCAGCAATTTTTGGGTCCCCCTGCTGGAGCGAATTTGACTGCTGCACGGACGGCAACGGTACTACGGATCAGATCAGCCGGCATGACGACGTCAGCGGTTCCGCTGCCAGTGGCGCGACATGAGTCGATGGCTACATCACTGGTGATGGCAGCTCTGCCTTTGCAGGTTTCCAGGCACCGTCATTGCTTGGGCGGCGAGGCTGCAGACAGTGCGGCAGCGGCTGCAGCCTGTGATCCGACTCTGCTCAGCCACCTGGACGGCGCATCACACAAGGGTCAGGAACCACGTCTGCCTGCGCTGCCGCAGGGCTACTAGGGCAGGGGCTACATCAACGAGGATACGGAGAAGGCGCCGGTCAACCTGCTAAGCATACTCAAACGTCTCAATCGCTGCAGAATCTATAAAATAAGCCTCTACTGCACTCTGCCGCAGGGCTACTGGGGCACGTGCTACTGCAACGGGGACTCGGAGAATTGCCGAATCTGTGAAGGATTTGATGGAAAAGTCGCTCAATGCCGTCAAATTACTGTCAAGTGCAGGGCTACTGGGGCACGGGCTACTTCAACGAGGACTCGGAGAAGGCGCCGGTGAACCTGCTGCGCTCCATCGAGTCCAAGAAGCTGCTGTCCACCGCCGGCAAGTTCAAGCTGCTCAGCTCCGCCGACAAGGCCGGCTTCAACCTCGCTAAGGTGGGCTTGGGTGGACGGGTCGTGTCAGCGCACGCAGGTTTGTCACAGCAGCAGATCAGTCACCTCCGCCCCTCGCACAGCCTGCGGCTGCCCAGGTTGGTGGAGCCTGATGGGGTGGCCAAAGGCCATGCAACCGTGCCGCCGCTGCCCTTCCGTCTCTGCTTAGGCGGGAAAGCAGAATGGAAGGGCCCGGGCTCAGGAAGTTGTTTGTGCATCGCACACTCAGCTGGAGCTGAGCCATGCGGAAACCTTGGGCGCTTTCACCCTTGTGGAGCAGGTGCTGCAATGCTCGGGGCCTGCGCTCAGAGAATTTAGCTACAATCCACAATTTGACGAGACTCTGATCAGCTGATGCATCCCGTTCCTCGCAGCTGGAGGAGCTGAAGCTGCTGAGCACGGCGGAGAAGCTCGGCCTGTTCAGCCTGGTGGAGCGGGCGCTGACGTCCGACCCGGGCGCCATCACCTCTGCCTCCATCCCCTTCTTCCTCGCCGCCCTCGGTGCGCGGCTGTGCTCCTGCTTATGCGCAATTTCACATCCGAAATATCAAGGGTATGGACGACCGGATGCGCCTGGCTCCGCAGCGGATGTGCAGCACCTGTGGGCCCTCACCTAGTCAAGGCTGCTGGCCTCATCGATTGGGCAGCACTTGGTTTGTGGCGCAACAATAGCACATTCCTAGATTCTGTGCAGCTGACCGCATGCTTTGGCCACCTGCTGCCGCAGGCTCGCTGGTGTTCATCCCCCAGGACAACGTCGCAGAGGTGGTGCTGCACTGGGGCGCCTTCCTGGCCTTCTTCACCGGCTTCCTCACCTTCTTCGTCGGCGGCTTCGTCGTCGCCGCGGTGCAGGAGGAGTAGAAGGAGTACTGATGGTGCAGAAATGTGATTGCGGCCATAATACGCCAACACCGCAATTTGAATATTTTTGAACGGTTCTTGACGGTCCTTGAGGCCCGATGGTGACATGCAGCCATATCCTTGTATCACTCGGCGGCGCCGCAGCATGCATTTTAATCGACGGGCGCCATGTGGGCAGCGGCTATCTGTCAGGAGGCTGGAACATTGTCTGGCGTTTTATACGAATCAGAGCAACTCAAAGTTGAGTCTGTTGCTTGTGTTTTGTCGATGCGGTTTAAGCAATATGCTACTAGTGTCCATGCCAAATACAGACATTCGGTAGCGAAGTGTTCGGTTGAAGCCGTCAAAGAGCAAGTTGATTGAAGCCGTCCAAAGAGCAAGTCCGGCTCTCCCGATTGGTGTTCTCCAGCACCAATTCTTGGTCGCCTTTGCACCGCCTTTCCTCCAACAACTGCCTTCCTTTGCCCCCTTCCAGTTTGTGAACTGACTGGATGGCCATGTGGTGGCGCAATTTTGGGTTGCAGAGTGTCACTTGCAGCCAGTTGCAGCAGCCGCAAATTCCAGCGAACAATTGTGTATACGCTCTTGCACCAGCCACAGGTCTGAAGTCTGAAACGCAGACGTCTGGTCCACTGGACTGAGTTCAACAGACCAAATCCACTCCAAGGCTCCGACTGCTATCCGCGTCAGAGCCTGTGGCCGTATGGCTGCTCCAGTCCAAAAGGTGCAAAGACGCGCCCTTGACGCTCCCGATGTCTGCGTTCCTCGTGCTGTGGTGGACATCTGGACTGCCGTCCTGGCGCCGTGCGGCGGCACATGGCGCAGCATCCACATGAGAAACAGCGGCAGGATTGCCAGGCCATGCCAGAAAGAGCAACCCTCAAAGCTCGCACGCATTCATACACTCTACTGCAGTTGGCGTTCTCGTTGCCGCCGTCCCCAAACTGCGGCACCCGTACCCGCGGCGTCACATGTCGCAGGCGCTGGCGCGGCTGCGGGAGGGCCTCGCCGCCGGCGACGCTTACGAGGCGCAGCAGGTGGTGAAGACGGCGTACTACCGCCTGCGGGCGCGGGGGCAGCTGCAGGACGGGTACGACCTGCTGCAGGCGTCCGCCGCGGCGCAGTTCGGTGCCGCCCAGTTCACCTGCGGCCTGGAGCTGGCGAAGCTGCTAATAGAGGTGGGCGGCGTTCGGGTCTCCGCACATGGCTTCCTGATGTCAGAAATGCGCATTGGGTGCAGGGAGGAAGGCAGAGATGCGCCGAGAGCCACGCTCGCCCCTTCAGGTTATTGACTGTTGAGCGCAGCTTGGCCATATGGCCCACGAGTATGCCCGCACGGACGCTGCAGCAGAAGTCCAACACAACAACCCTCCTGCAGGCGTACAATTCGGACGGCGTGCCGGCGTCAGCGGACGAGGTCAGGCGGCTGCAGACGGTGCTTTCGGAGCAACAAACTCCTTGATGCAACATGGTTCATACTCGTTCTCAGGCGTACAAGTCGGATGGTGTGCCAGCGTCAGCAGACGCCGTGGGGCGGCTGCAGGCGGTGCTGTCGGTGCTGCCGCGCGCGCGGAGCGATGACACCGCATCCCGAGAAGCCCTCCTCGAGGGCGCGCTGGCGTGGGCGGACTCCGCCATTACCTGGACTGCCAGGTGCGACGCCGCCACCCCAGGGCATCCCCTCGGTGACACCCACATGACCAATGGCCGGGACCCATGGCGCAATGACCTATTGTGGATCCAATGACGCCCGCACGCAGGGCGAGCGCCGGAGGGCGGCAAGGACCGGGCCAGCGCACTCAGACTCCGAGGCCTGCTTCCGTACACGCTTCGAGGCGCATCTTCGTGCTCTTGTCGCACACTTCTCCACGCAGGCAGGGCGGCGCAGGCGGGCGGCAGCTGCAGGACCTGGCCAGCGCACTCAGGATCCAATGTGAAACATTGCGAACTTCCATCAATATCGCTTAGCGCCTTCGTACACACAAACAGGCAGGGCGGCGCGGGCGGACGGCAGCTGCAGGACCTGGCCAGCGGCGCCGGCGACTGGCTGTACGCGGAGCAGGGATGGCGCTCCCTCGGGCGTGTGTCCTCCTACTACGCCCGCTGCCTCAACGTGGACGGCCTGCACAACGGTGTGTGTATACTGCGGAATTACAATGATTTTGTGAAATGCAAAATTGCGAAATTTCTGTTCGCGGCCGCATTGTGGACGGCCTGCACAGCGGTGAGTGGAATTGGGAGGTATGGAGTGGAATTGGGAGGTATTGGGAGCTGAGGTATAATCTGCCATGCTCCGCTGCGAAGCATCCTGCGAGTGGCTCTGGGCAGGCATGCGCGGTCCGCAATGTATCTGCGTGCTGTGCTCTTCCATGACGGTGTGCCAACGCTTCGGGTTGCTTTTTGCAGTGCTGGCGGACGGTTTCGATCCAGCGAAGGCGAGGGAGTGGGACCTGTTCGTGTGCCGGGCCGTGCTGCTGCTGCTGGCAGCGGCGCCGGCGATGCCGCCGCGGCCGCCGCCGGGTGCCGGCGGCGGCAATGAGTATGCGGCAGCCGCGCTTCGAGCCAAAGTGGGTCAGGAAGGACCTTCCATGTTTTCTCCGAGCTCCCAAGATCGCTCTAGAATCATGTCCTCAAAGTCGGAAAGAGTGATGATGTTCCTTGCAAGGTGACCGCGGCAGCGTTGCTAAAGTCCAGCGGATGCCCTATACATTGACCCAGGCTGCTAGGCAAGTTGTTGTGCAATCTGTCACACAAACTCAAGCACAAATCTCAAGCGCTACAGAGGCACACCATAAGATCAGCAAGTGTGCCCTTTGGCGCAAAGCGCAGCAGGAGGAGCATAGGGAAGGCGGCGGCGCTGGTGCACCAGCCTGAGGCACTACGCAGACAGACCAAACAGGAGACCGAAAAGGTGCAGCATCTGACGCAGGCGCAGCAGGAGGAACATCGGCAGGCGGCGGCGCTGATGCTGCAGCGCGGCGAGCCGGACGCCTCGCAGCCCGAGTTTGCCGGCGTCGCCGGCTTCCCGCTGCTCAGCTTTGCCGCGCTGCTGCTGGAGGTGGGACATTCATCTACTGTGACTTGGCAGGCTGTTTGACTCAAAAGATTGCTTTCCTATGTCGCCGACTGCCTGCTACTCAGCCTTGCTGCGCTGCTGCAGCTGCTGCTGCTGCTATTGGACAGCCTCCCGGTCGGTCCATGTGACCCTATCTTGGGCACGAGGTGGGAGAGCTGAGGCAGAGTTGGCGGGAATGCATAGACTGGAGTACCTGAGCCAAGCATGCAACAAAGCACAACGAGGTGTACATGGCCGGTCCTATCAGTTCGGAAACAATCAAAGAAACGTCCATGATCCTTTTCGGCCGCAGGCGCTGCAGCAGCGATCGGGGCCGCTGGTGGGCGCGCTGCGGCGACACTACCAGCCGGAGCTGCAGCGGGACCCGGATCTGGGGGAACTGTTGGACGCGGTCGAAGAAACCTACTGCGGCGTGCGGCGCGGCGGCGGCGGCATGGACGGCATGCTCGGCGGCCTCATGCAGATGCTGGGCGGCGGCGGGCCCGGTATGCTGGGCGGCTGACTGGCGCAAATGTGTCTGGATTATGATAGTATGTGTCATCGCACCTAGGTATGATGCTGGAAGGCTGACCGGCACGAACTGACACGCTGGAAAGTGGCAACACGAGGGTCTGATTGCTCGCTGCATCGGTCTCTGGTTTTGGTCGTCAGTTCGATGACTTCCGAGTTCTGCAAAAGCCGCTGTGATGGCTTGGAGCCTTTCAGTTACGCATCATTCCATCGAGAGCGGCAGGAGCGATAAGAACGAAGTGAATCAGAACACCACAGCGTCCAAGAACCCCAATCTGGAGTCGTATCGAATCGTTCGCACACCGTCAAAAGAATGCTGTGCTATACAAAACCATTTTGGGAAATCGAAGTCAACCCAAGTGCCCGTACCGAAGGTCACAGTGAGCCGTCGCTCTCGGCAGGCGACAGTGAGCCGTCGCTCTCGTCAAGCGACTGCCGCAGCAGGTCGATGGCCTCGGCGCTGGGGTTTCGCGGCGGCAGCCACCCCTGGCCGTCGCCGTCAACCGACACCATGCCGTCGGTGCTGTTGCCGTTGCTGTTCTCGGCGGCAAACTGCTGGACAGCCGTCGCCGCCTCCGCGGCTGTGACGGGCGTCGCGCCAATGCCCTCCGCTGCAGTGGCATCGGCGCCCGCCGGCGCGGCGGCGCCTGCGACGAGCGGCGCGCTGCCTGATGCGGCGACCTGTACAGCGACGGGCGCTTTCCCCAGATTGGCGGCTGCGGCCATCATGCCCTGAGCTTGCCTTGTGAGCAGCGACAGCACTGTGTCTGCTGTCGCCACGGACCGGCCAGCGCCTGCAATTCAAACAGACTGCAATTCAAACAGACCGCAATGCCTGCGGGTGCGAGGCGCTGCAAGCCCATCACCCAACATGATTTCACCGGTTCGCATTGGCAAGCCCACACCTCGCTGCCGCAAGCCAGCTGCTGTTGGCCGCACACAGGTAGTCCGCTCTACTCTGCTCTGCTCTACTGCAGTGCCACAGCGGTCAGGAGGAGAGATAACACAACTGCCCACCGCGGCCCATGGCAGTGGCGGCGCCATCGGCGCTTACGAGCGCAAGCGTCGCCTCGGCTGAAACTTTACGGCATTCAGGAGGGGAGATGAAACTCAGCCCACCGCGGCCCATGGCGGTGGCGGCGCCGACGGCGTTTGCGAGCGCGAGCGTTGCCTCGGGGCCGTGGCCGCGCGTGAAGCCCAACGCCACCGCCGCCGCAAAGCTGTCGCCGCAGCCCACGGTGTCCTGCACCGGCACCTGGAATTGAAAGGAGGGAGGCAGGTGAGATGGGCAGTGGCACAAACCCGATTGACACGCTGCCGCCGTCCCTGCAGAAGGGGAGTGGACCGGGGGTCCCAGCCTGACCATGGTGCGGCTGCCCTCCAAGGCTGAAGATATCTGCCAACTGCCAGCGAGTTTTGGATTGTGTTGAGATACGCAACAGCCTGGTGCTGGTACCACGGGGGGCTGTGTATCGCATGACTGGCAGGTGCATCACATGACAGGACTGTGCAAGACAGCCGGGCCATCTGACCCGCCTGTCTGTCTGTGTCGCAGGCGACTTGTCGTATGAGGAGGCCCGAGAAACCACGCGAGACCGCAGCTGAGTACTTCTGCTGATCTCCAGTGCAATTACGACCAAATGTAGACACCGCACACCCTGAGGGCGTCGATGTGGACACGGACACTGGCGCCGCAGCCCCATGCATCCTGACTCTTCCAAACGCTTTCCATCGCGATCAGGTAAACCATGTGGCTTACACACCTTGAGGGCGTCGATGTGGATGGGGCCGGCGGCGCTGCGGGCGCAGAGGCAGCCGACTACTGCTTTCCAGTAGAGGGGGCGGCAGAAGTTTTCCGACGGAATGCAAACGGGCTCTGCACACCTTGAGGGCGTCGATGTGGATCGGAGCGGCAGCGCCGCGGGCGCACAGCAGCGCGCCGCCCGGCCCCAGCTTGATGACGGCCCAGGAGGTGGCAGCACCAGGGCGGCCCAGCACCCAGGCGCCTGCTGCGGCAGGATCCGCGAGACCCGTCACCGCCTCCGCCTCCTCCTGTGACAGTCCGCGACATGCTAACAGTCCATGTGGCCACTGGCATGTGCCACTGGCATGTGCATGACCAACACGGAGGCGCAATGACAGTGCGGTCGCCGTGGGGTCCGCGAAACCCGTCACCGCCTGCGCCTCCTCCTGTGATGATTGTGGACTCAACACCCAATCATCACAGGAGGAGGCGCAGGCGTGTTTGCCGTGTTTGATGCATCTGATGGT
>JAABUM010006163.1_pt1 | contig 11962 bp, 23 predicted proteins | sample 5559161 | NCBI WGS metagenome assembly JAABUM01 (sample SAMN10711868, study PRJNA513369) | rock metagenome | isolation source: Antarctica rocks | place: Antarctica: Victoria Land, Siegfried Peak nord | reverse complement strand
AGACCCGCGCACTGCCACTCCTCCAAGGTGCGCTGTGATCACGTTTGCCTCCTGTCTCTTACAATATCGCCCTGCTGTGCCGAGGCGGTTCAGACAGACAGCAGAATGAACCATCTTGCCTGCAGCATTCGCGCACTCCTAGCTGTTGCAGCACTTCCTTGCACGTTTGCCAATGTTTATTCCCCTTGCCCACAGGAGAAGTGCCTGGCAGAGCTGGCGCCGTGGGAGGCTGGCTACGTGCCAGTGGAACCATACATTTGCGACGATGACTTGGATGAGTCATCCGGTATCTTTGGCCGGTCGCCTTTTACGGGCCGAACCTGGCGGTATGACGGCGACGGCAACAAAGTGCCGTTAAGCGTGTGGGAACTTGAGTGCGCGGCGTGGCCCTGGCGATACGATGCTGATGGCAACAGATATCCGAAGGAGACGATTGAATGGGAGTCAGATTGGCCTTGGGAGTGAGCACATACAAGCGTGAGGAAGGTACTGAGAAATGGATAATGTAGAATGACAGTATGGCGGAAGGCCGGATCAGTCAGCCGCTATGTGATGATGTACTATTGAAGGTGTCGCTGTGTGGGTGGCATTCGTAGACCATTTGTTCAGAAATTATTGACAATGGCCGCAGCGGCGACAGTCTGGTGGCATAATGCAGGAACACCTTTCGAACAGGATTTGGGCGAGTCGATTTGCTCAGCTTTACAGATGTTGAGGGTGCTGCGGGGCGTGCGGCGCTCTGTTCCCGCTGCTGTGCTCCTGCAAGAGCTTGGCGAGCTGCCACCGCCAGTGGCGGTGGAATGGAAGCGCCAGGCGCTGCGTTTTGGAGTGCGTTGACTGCTCTGCCGGAAACCTCCACCTTCAAGCAGGCGGCTACGGACAATCTTGCGGCGGCGCAGCAGTCCAACACGCAAAACTGGGCTGCTAGGCTTTCAAAGCCTGGCAGCATAGTTTGGCATGTGCGCAGCTGTATGGCATGAATCTCACAGACGCTGATGGCAACATGCTGCCGGCAGCAGATGACAGTGCCATCACAGCCGCGGCGGCTGCCGCGGCCGCTCTACAGCGGTACCACGGGTCCAGCTTTTGATGACTCCGAGCGGCTGTCTTCATATCCAACGCCAAAGTGTTGCGCGCAGTGCCACTACAGACGCAGTAGTACTGCAGCACCATATTTTCGCAACATCGAAGAGCTGGCAGCCCGCCGGCGGCCAGATGGCGCGTGTGCGGGCTGCCGTCTTTGGGGGCCGACATGAACTGCACCAAAGCCGCCTGTAGCACCAAACGCGAGATCACCATGCCCAAAAATGATGTGCAGAGGAGCTCATGAACGATGGATGCACGCTACACATTTCATTTTGCACAGCTGCAGCTGCCTCACCATGATGCACGCTACCAGAGTCTCGGCCAGGGCCTGGCGGGTTCAGAACCTTGCAGGAAGTGACCCCATTAGCTGCTCTGTCCTTGAAGCTGCGCTGCTGCCTGCCGCCGGATGTTCCGCAGCACTGCGAGCCAGCGGAATAGCGACAGTGTGACTGCTTGGTTCAGGCAGCGCTTGCACTGAGCCTTCAGAATCTGTTTCGCAAAGTCGAACAATACTGAGGACAAGCTTCTCGGGCTGCTTCGAGGCATTGCACCTCGTTTTTCTGCACCAGGTCTACGTGGCATGTGGTGTAAGGGATGAAGGGATGATGGCATCTATGTGATTTTGGGACGCCGTCATCTACACGCCGCGCCAGGTCTGGCTTCACGTGGCAGATCCACAATCACAGCGGCCTGATGAGAGCGCTCATCTTCTCGGCTGCGCCTTTGGCGGGGAACCTAAAGGCATGTGCCTCGTAAGGAGTCCCCTCCCGGTCCTGATGACATCTTCAGCTGCAGCAAGTTTGCGTACCGGCTGTGTGGAAGCGAACACAAGACAACACGTGATTCTGGTCACCAACCGCGGCCTGCGGCCTAAACCAAATGCCTGTGGCTTGTGAAGCCATGTCAAGAAGGCGACGATGAACGACATTTACTGTGCTCACGCGCAGTTTAGGTCAATTCATGTCTGACATCGACTTCTTCTGCAGCCGTACCATGCCATGACAGTTGCGCCGCCAGCTGCAGCAGCAGTTACGGAAAAGGAAGTTCGGCAGACTGCCAGCCACCATGCAGAGGCACACATTCACCACGCAGACGCGATGTATCTTTGCTGCTGTACTGATGTGACAGCATTCCCCTCCCGGCGGTCCTCCAACATCTATGCAGGATATCTGTGAGGCCGGCCGTAGACTTCTTATACCACAAATCTCTCATGCTTCTGGCTCGTCAAATGGATCACTCCAGGCGGGGGCTGTCAATTGGCAGTGTGGTCACTGGCGGTCGACAGGATGTTATGTGTACACCAATTGGTGTTCACATAACCGCAAAGCCGCAAACCACGTAATCCATCACTTCCCTGCCGGATGCGACTGCGGCAGTGAACCCGCCTTGTGCGCGCGTAGCTCTTCGACCGTTGTGGGCAGGAACTTGTTCCTGTGGCACAGGAGTTTCAGCATTGCTGTCCAAAATGCAACATTCCGGAGGCTCTAGTCAATGCATTGCCGCCAACAGCAACGAGCAGCCCCGCCATTGGACACAGATTCAGGAAGGGCTGTCCTCCTCGCACCGGATCTCAGCGCCAAACGGCATCAGGGCAAAGCGTGCGAGCTTCCCAAATGTCAACGCAGTAGGCAGACCTGCACAAATTGAAGCCCACGCCATCAGCTTGCTGCATATATGGAAGTGAACCGTGTGTACTTCGGCGAGGAACCTTAAGCAGGGACTGCCCAGAAACATAAGGCATGGCCACTGTGTACAGCATTGCACAGTGCCATAGTCGTTGTCAGGTTGAGATAGCTGGAATCGGCGCACCGACTATTGTGAGAGCCTGAATCAGCGCGGCAAAAATGAAGCCCAGGAAGATCGCCCACCCAAAGAAGATCGCCCACACCTACGTGAGGCGGGCATGCGTGTCTGCAGGCTTGGAAGACCACGCAGCTCTTTGCAGATGATCAAGCGCGGGCCTGATTGCATAACGGTGCCACGACTGTACTTGCCGCAGGCAGCAGTACTGGATGACGACATGTCCCATATCTTACCACGTTGGCAGCCAAAATCATCGGTTTCTTGGCGTCCTTGGCGTCATACACAGCCTCCTTCTTGACCGGGTCGAATGCATACCTGCATGCCGAAAACATGATCATCATGCCGAAAACATGACCATCGGATGGACTGCCTTCACGCCTTGGAATCTATGGTGAGGTTGTCCACTTGCACGAATGTGCGGGGCAACATTTATTGGACAGAACAATACTCAGTGACCCCATGCCGTACTGACTCCATATGGGCGCTGGTGCCGTCTCTGCCGATATGCCGTCACCACTGGCTGCAGCAGCCATGCTTACTCAAAGCGAGATCAAATTGAAACCCACCATGCCAGTCGCAGCGCCTGAGGCACAAATGGGATGAAGATGATGGTCAGCGCCATGCTCAGACCAGCGAAGACGTAAGCAACAGCCAGCCACCACCCTGCGCGACCGCAGGGCAACGAATCATGGACGCCTCGAGGCGTTCATAGAGTTGAATGAGACATGGACTGAAATCATGGGTGAATGAGCGGGCTGGATGTGACGGCCCATGCAGCCGCCTCAGGAACGCTCGTGCTCGCACTCGAGAGCGGCCTTGGCGGCAGCGTGATGCGGCTCAGTGTGACGCACATGGTTAAAAGTCACGCTGAGAGTTTTGTGTATGCATGAGCAATTTGGGTGTGGGTTGAGATCGTCTGACACATTCGATACAGCAAACCAGAACGACACTGCCGGGCCCGCGACTTGCCTGATGTGATGATCCAGATGACACGACGAGCAGTCAGAATTGCGGGCTTGTTGCCCCACACAATGATCTTCTCCACTAGGTCCTTGGCCGCCATGTTGTTCGCTGGGATGGCGCTTGCTTCTGCAGCGGCAGGCTTCAATAACAGAGCTACGAACCGTCAGCTTCCACCTTGTGTTCTATGTCTCAGCACGAGCGTGGTCAACAAATTTTTCGTGCGCTGCACATCCGACTCGTACCCGAGTCCTCTCGACAGCAGCTGCCGAGAAGTTGGATCTCCAGATGTGAGAGATTGTGAGCGCTCTCGTTGACCAATTAGCCATTGAGCAATACCGAGACCTTCGCGACAGAGCTACGATACTTGCAAAATTAAAGCGCAGTTTCAGCGGCCGTTATCGCTACAGGACAGCCGCATCACGGCATGTCGTACAACTCCATGGTTTCAGCAGCAGCCACGCGCGCAGCAGCCGTCAGTGATTCGGCACGTCAGATCACTTCCGTTTGCTACAGGGCCTAGAAGCGGCGCTGGGTGCGGTGCAGCAGCGACCGCCCCAGTGGCGGCTGAGGCGCCGCTCGATTCTCGCAGACGGCGGCAGAGATGCGGCCGCAGGCACCGCACAGCTCGTGTGATGCCTGAGGTACAAAATGATATATGTGGTGTCGCGTCTTGTAACGTGCGTGGTAAAGTTTCGTAACACGATGTCGTGGGAGACCATTGTTGGCGAGCGCAATGCAATGCGCGCGGAATGTGCCACGTACAGAAGCCTCTGGATCTGATTTGAACAATTGTAAGCTCAGCATTGTAAGCTCACAGAGCTTTTGCGAGTCGATCACCTGGTGGTGGGTGTCGTTCGCATGACTGCGCAGCGCCTGCGTGGCACTCACAGCTGTTAGCCTCCTGGCCTGTCAGCGACCTCCACACCAACACAGTGCGAATCGCTGCACCAGCAGTTCACGTGGTGCACATCATTCGGGCATAACAGGTGTGCAGAAGTGGATGCGGCTGGTGCTGTGTGCCTGGGCGGTGGCGAAGGCACGGCGGCGCAGCCAAGTCCCAGAACACTGCACCAGTCCACTGGCACTGCAGACACAGTGAACAGCATGCACAGCAGGACGAGAAGGCGAGCGCCGCATGCCTGCGCTGTGGCGAAGGTCCGGCGGCAGTGCGCGTTGAGGCACGCGAAGCGCTGCAAGCCGGCGCCAGGCTGCACGCCAAAGGCCTGCCCGCAGTCCTGCGTGTTCGCGTGACGCCAGCCTTGTATCATAGTATGTAGCAGTGTCTTTCTTCTTCCAGGTGTGTGCTGAGTGGAAATGCGCTTGATGTGGCGGCATGCTGCGCAGCATGCCGTCATTGGGCTCTGCCTGCTGCATGCAGGACCGTCATTGGGCTCTGTGTAGCTGAATCCACAGACTCTGCCGCAACGCATGGTTCAGCACCACAGGTGAGCAGAGAGGCACTGCAAGTGTCCCCCCCTGTGGTGCATATTGGCACACAAGCTGCAAGTCCACCTCGCAGGCACTGTCGATGGAGGAGCGGCCGGTCTTGCAGGCGTGGTGCCACAGACGCAGCCGGCGGTAGGCGTGCGCCGTGACCAGCACATCCCGCGCCGCATACAGCACCTGCAGCAGATGGTTAGGGTTTAGGCCGCACGCCGCGGTTGGTGACCAGAAATACTTGTTGTCTGATGTTCGCTTCCACACAGCTGCGACGCAAAACTTGCTGCAGCTGAAGGTGTCATCAGGACCGGGAGGGGACTCCTTACGAGGCACAGGCCTTTGGGTTCCCCGCCAAAGGCGCAGCCGAGAAGATGAGCGCTCTCATCAGGCAGCTGTGAAAGTGGATAAAAACATTCGGAAAAAACTTGAATAAAGCCCAGACCTGGCGTGGCGTGTAGATGACGGCGTCCCAGTTGGACATGGTCTCCGTCTTCATGAGCGGCAGCGCCAGCCCAAAGCAGTGGAAAGCCGCCCGCGTCAGGCTCACCTGTGCAGGACAGAGCGCGGCAGTACAGTCGCAGTCCGCAATATTCAAAACTGCCAGCACGGTACACTTCAGGTCCAGGTATTCAGAACACGCCAGCGAATCCTCTTCTGGGGAAACCCTAAACCCTACAGGTCAAATCACCCTCTCCAATCTCTGCAGTGTCCACACAAACATGCAGATCGCTCAAACTTCCTCACGTTCCCATAATCCGTCTGACAGCACGCACCCGGTCGCCGGCGTATCCAAGCTGTGCGAACACCTCCGACAGGTCGACGAAGCGGTCAAAGTCGGCGCGCCCGAAGCCGAAGGAACTGCGCATCTTGGTTTCGTCCGACGAGTCCCACGACAGCCCCACGAAGGTGAGCCCCGGCTGCCTGCATGCATGCACGCTCGCAGCTTGGAAACCTAAATACGAAAATTCAAATACGGAAATCTACATACGGAAATCTAAACACGGAAATCTAACACGGAAACGCCTCTTTACAGACTTTTTCTGTGTACTGACATGTCATCTTTTCCTGGATATGCACGCTGAGATGGTTTTAGGCGTGTGTTCGCAACTGTGAGATGCTGTCCGAAGGCATCCAGCCGCTTACAGAATCCCAGGAAAGGAAGTGTGAGGCGGCAAACCCAGCCAGGCGCAGCTGGGCGCGCATTGCAGAGAGGCCTCCAGGACACTGGCAATGCCGCTAGGCCGGTGACGTGCACCAGAAAGACAACGAAATGGAGGTTTGGATTCAACGAGAAGACCCGTTATTCCGCTCGGATGCACGTCGCATGTAGGCAAACCCTAAACCCTAAACCCTAAACCCAGGGGCGCGGGCAGCGCCGTCAGGCACCAGCAGCGCCGCCGATATGCTGAAGTCCATGAACAGAAGTCGAAATGTTTTTCAGCAGGCCCAAGAAATCACCGCAGGAAGGCGTTCAAAGATGCGGGCAGTGTGGCCAGGCCGGTGACCCGCACGAGCAGCGCCGCCGACGCCGACGCCAGCTGCAGCAGCGCCACCCGGTTGTCCATGCCCGCCTCCGTGTCCGGCTGCATCGCAAGTGTACTCGTCATGTACAATATGTGATATGACTATGGCGGTGTCAAGAGCACTGGGCACTGCCGGAATGAGTACAGCGACACGCAAACCCTAAACCCTAAATAGCCGACGCCAGCTGCAGCAGCGCCATTGGGTTGTTGTGCGTGTCCGCCTCCGTCTCCGAGCGCGGGAATTCGAGAGGATCAGAGCAGTGATGGGGGTCGTCAGCTTTGGATGAGCGGCAGCCTCTGGCTGGGTTGCCATTGCTGTCCTCTCGCCCACCATGCGGCTTAGTGTCTGGCAGCACGTTCACGAGGTACTCGGAATCATGCTTGGCAAATGTCCAGCAAGCTGCACACCTTCCACTCCAGGTCAATGCCGAAGACGCCGTCGGTCATCGAGTCCTGCAAAATTGTACAGAAAACATATAAGTGTAAAGCGGCACGCAGAAATCCGTGCTGATAAGCTCCATTGGATGCTGAGTCTGCCGTGCGACAGAATCGACACTTTCGTCAGACAGCCTGCCTTTTTCGCAGAATGTCAAGACCGAAAACAGATGTTTGCCGTGGTGGATCGTGCCTGCCGCTGAATTGCAACGAACTTATGGGTCGAGCGAACGTTGTGTGTATGTACGTGGAGACGATGGAACAGCTGAAGTGATGTGCGGCAACCACCCAAAGGAAGCTAGGAACTCTCCCACCCGCGCGGCTCATTGCCTCGCCTGAATGAGGGCTGCCAGAGCGCCCAGCCGCTGATGCAGCATGCGCTTCAGCATCACCATTGCATGGTGATGCAGGGACAGGCTGTGCAGGGAGCTGCTCTCGGCACGTGAAGTACATCCACCGGCTTTCTCAAATTCACACGACAGTGCATGGCAAGTCCCACGGGTGAGCGAGAAACGGCACAGTGAAACGTAGCTACCGGACCCAGCCCCGCAGCCAGCGCCTGCGGCCTTGGTAGTAGCCGAACTGCAGAGATATGCCCAAGGAAGCGTGCAAGGCCCCAAAGCAAACGCGTGGGCGACTTTTCTGGAACACTGCAAGAGACGCTGATGCCCCAAAAGGAGCCACGGACTGGAATGACTGGAATGAGCAACCTCTGCTGAGACGCGGGTTTAGGGTATTAAACCCTAAACCCTAAGCCACCAAGACGTACCTGCAGTAGGCGCAGCCCTGCGGCCAGCTCTGCTGGTTTGGTGGCCACCAGCACGGAGGCGCCTGCCAGGCGCCGGTGCATGCCGGGGAACGCCGCCGGCGCCGCCGGCCGCGCCAGCTCGCCCAGAGCCGCCACGCTGAATCCTGGGTCCTGCACCTCCAGGCCCACGTCGCACCTGCGAGGAGGGCCATCAGCTGAGCAGATATTTGGGTATTCACTCCTACAATGTGGTATCGAGCTGGCGCTGCTGGGCACACCACACCACACTAAACCCTAAACCCTACACCACACCACACCACACCAGCGCCTGCACACAGAAGCCCAGGTCCCGCACCTCCAGGGCCCACGTCGAACCTTCGTTCATTGAGAAAAGGCACACAGCTCTTCACACGAGCAAACGGGATCTGGGTGCTGAACTCTCGGTCCTGCGTTCTGCATGCTGAAGCCTGCGCCCCGCGCCTCCAGGCCCCTGTCGCACCTGCCGACGCATACATCCTCCTAACTGAAGCTTCTAGCACGGTGCTCAGCATTGTTGCTTGTGTGCCACAACCCACTCAGCTCGCCCAGCACCGCCACGCTGGAGCCCGGGAGTCGCACCTCCAGCCCCACGTTGCACCTGCCAACATTTGAATTTTAGGGGATTAAGGGGTTGGGGGATTAGGGGATCAGGGGATCCTAAAATTCTGCAGATCGCCGCGTGTAGTACACTCCCGATAGCTTTTTGGCACATGCCGGTGTTTGGTAAGGAGAAAGCTCAGTCGGCTGGGTCTGCAAGCGTGTGCATGGCTGCTGTTCACTGCTGGCAGTACCAACACGTTATAGCTCATGTGAACCCAGTGGACACAGTCAGCAGAGTGCTGGCATGTCGAGCACCGACTCCGTGCTGCAATCGCCTGATGATGGGACGCTGCCATGCAGGCAATACTCAAAGTTAGAGTTATTTAAGGCAACCCTACCAGCAGGCGGGCGAGGCCTGACATGCTGCGTCAGCGCAGGCCGGGATGCTCAGCACGTTGGACGCCAGGGGTATCGGCAGCGCAGGCGGCTCGCCCTTGCGCTGCCTATGCTGCTGTGGCGCAGCCGCCGCCTCCGATGGGAAGAAGGCGGTCATGCTGCCACTGCTACTGTTCCAAGCCGAAGGCGGCACCGGCGGCGTCGTCTGCCGCGCCGACTTGGTCTGCGGCTGCTTCGACTGCCGCATCGGCAGCTGCGCCGGCAGAATTTTCTTGATGGCGATCTGGCGGCCGCGCGGCCCCTGCGGCCCAAAGTACACCTCGAAGTCGACCTCGTCGCCCGCTGCTGGGCGGCCGCCGCAGATCACCTGCGTTCAAGATTGCCGGCAGCGCGTGTGATGTCCGGGTTTGCGCAGATGTGCTTGCCGGTGGGCGTCACGGGGTCAGCATCTCTGCACAAGCCTGGTTCATATGCATCGTACTAAATCGTGCAGTCTCAAATGTGGTCAATTCCGATGCTGACTGGCACTGGAAGTGGCCGCACCTGGTCCAGGGACTGAACGTCGGCGTCAAGGCCGTCGGCAATGATCAGTCCCCAACGCGCCTGCTCGTCGACGTGCTTGACCTGCGCGGTAGGAACGTGAGACGCTCATGTTTCTGCAGAGGCTTTCAAAAGCGTCACACGTTGTCAGGCGCAGGCGCACGGGCCTGCGCCTGTGGGTTGCGTTACTTCATCCAGGAAGCGTTGGTGGGGAGTGAAGCGATGCTCTCGCCGAAACACGAGCGCTATACATGATTCGCAGGGTTGCAGGCGTGCTGAGACGGAGTCATCAAGGAGAGGCAAAGTCCAAGACATGCTGCGTCTCGCTGTCACGAGTAAGACAGCTTGCGGAAGAAATGCTCACCAGCCCATTTATCATTCAAGGACCTATGATGGTCGCTGAGGAGCTTGATACCAGGTTGGAGCTCAACCGGCTGCTTGCAGCAGTCTATGTGCACCTGATTAACAGCCTCAGTCGGCACAGCCTCGCTTGCAGAGCGAGCCGCGCAGGATACGCTACACAGAGCACAAGTGCCGCTGAGAACGATATCACTCAGGATAAAGGCAAATTTGCACGTTCCTGCACTGCATGGCATGCATCTCGATCGCGCCATGCTGCGCCGTGCTGGGCAACTCCGAAACAGATTTCGTTTTAATGGCTTCTGCGGCGCTTCTGCTGCGGCCGCATGTCGAAGGTGAGTCTCTTTCCTCCCGCTTCAGTGACAATGCACGTCCGACAGCACGTTCTACCGTGCTCGCTAGCTTATTTTAGCGTTCTTGGGCTGAAGGTAGATGCTTCGAATTGTTTCACGAATCGGTTCGAGCTCGTCTTTGAAAGCCGCATCAGTTTGCGCCAGTACGGTGTGGGTCACGTTCGATCACCGAGCTGTCCAAGCGGCCGTTGCTTCCGTGCGTCACCGCCATCTGATGGTGTCGCAGGGGCGGAGACTAACCAGCAGCAGGCTTGAGTATTCGGGCAGCAGGCACGGCGACAACAGCAAACATTCTCGACACAGCTCGCGTGTTGACAGGCGCAGCCGATACAAGTCCCCAGACTACTACAGGGGCAGCTGCAGGGGCAGCCGCAGGGGCAGCCGCAGCAGCGGCGGCAGCTGGCACGGACCTCACCACTACAGCCACAGCCTGAGCCGCAGCCGCAGCCGCACGTGCAGTGGCAGCCGCGACCACCAGCGCAACCGCAGCTTCGGCCGCAGCCGCAGTTACAGCCGCGGCCACAGCCGCAGCCGCAGCCGAAGCCACAGCCACAGCCACACCGGCAGCGGCTCATCTCGCGACATCTGCCGCCACAGCTACGGCCGCTGCGATGACGGCCACGGCGGGAGCCGGAGCCAGGGCCAGCGTGGCAACACTTTCTTCAGCAGCCACGGCAGCGTCGCCAGCAAGCAGACTGCTGGGGCCGCCCCGCAATGGCGCGCTGCACGTATTGGCCAGGCGTCATGGCGCAGGAGCAGCTGGGCTTTGGCACCGACGCCGCAGGCCGCCAGCAGCAGCGGGCAAATGCAAAGCATGTACTGCCAATCAATATTGCGGCATGCATCATCTGCCAAGCTGGGACCTTTGACCTGCAGAACACGCAATTCTGCAAATTGGTCCTTCAGCATGCACAACTCAAAGTGAAAAGAATCTCGAATGTTAAGGGCAATTTATCAGGTACGTGGCCATCTGTGTAGGCAGCCGTTGGACTCCTGTGTTGAGAGATGAAAGGAAGAATTCCACCACCTCATGATGTTGTAAGGACAGGTACCAGCTGGAATCGTGGGAGCACAGCGACCCGGTCCACAGCTTCGGGAGCAATGCTGATGTGCTCACCCACCGCCAGGCACGGGTAGCCGACTCTGCTTGCAGCAGCGCCAGTAGGTAGTATTTGTGAGCACCAGTGGCCTGCCGCAATGGCACCACAGGCCAAGCCCGTCAGATTATACAATACTCTCTCAACACGGAAAACCCGAGGGTTTCTCGTGTTGACGAGTCTGCAGGCTGAAGACAGCTGGCCAGTCAGTGTGGATGAAATGAAGCTCGGGTCGGCGAGCAACTGTCATTTACTTCGAAAATTCGCTCCGAGGGCACTCATACTATACTCTGAAAATGTGCAACAAAAGCGGTGGCGCATACCGCAGCAGTGCAATGCGGACCCGACTCAAACCTCTCAAGTTGCATACGAGGAAGACTGAACCTTGCAGAAAGCGGCAACTCCTCCCAACCCAACAGAATTTTCGATATCAGACCTTTGGCCGGCAGCACGATCGGAAGAAATCATGTTCGGAATTCGCACACATCGACATGTAGAAGTGAATATCAGTGCATGCGCCAACGACGAAACCCCGTGGGTATCCGGTATGTGCATGTGCACCGCGCATCTGGCCACCGCGCCACAACTCGGTACTGAAGCCAGATCCAGCTCGCCACGTCCAGCATTGGAGCGTGAAGG
>JAABUM010006162.1_pt1 | contig 11962 bp, 20 predicted proteins | sample 5559161 | NCBI WGS metagenome assembly JAABUM01 (sample SAMN10711868, study PRJNA513369) | rock metagenome | isolation source: Antarctica rocks | place: Antarctica: Victoria Land, Siegfried Peak nord | reverse complement strand
GCACAAAGACCGTGCTTGTTGAACTCTGCAAACCAATGGTGAAGTGTGGCTGTTATGCCCAGCAGGCACACCTCCCCGACGACATGCTGGCGGCGGCGGTGGCGTCGCACACCTAACCTGCGTGCTGATGTCTTGAATGGAGGCATCTCGCAAACCGATAGTGATCCTTGTCCTTTTCTCTAATACCATCTATGGTTGCGACCTGGCAAATCAGAGGTGAAGCATTTCTGTCCTTTTAGGCGCACCACCAGAACGACATGTTGGCGGGGCTGGCGGCAGCGCACGGAGACCCTGCATATAGACTTGCAGACGAGACAGAACGCAAATCAGACGTGAAGCATTTCTGGCTATTCAGGCGCACCACCCCGATGACATGTTGGCGGGGGCGGCGGCGGCGCACGAGGACCTGGGCCGCCGCATCATCGGGCTGCAGGTGCCGGCCCCCAAACCCTGAAGAAACACTCTGAAACAACGCTCTTACCTGAAATCAAATTCTGTGCTGCATCATAGACGCCTTGTCTGGTGGCCGCTGCATCAGCGGGCTGCAGGTGCCGCCTTCCCCTGCCCCTAGCGGCAGATTAGGTGTCTGTCTTATGCGCTGTGTCCTTGTCTTCTCTTGGCTGTCGGTTCTCGTGCACCCAGTTGCCTGCTGGCCCCTGATGCATGCACAAGCCTTGTCCCTGATAGATGTCGTCACTGTCCACCACCACAAGCTGGAGGTGCCAGGCATCACCGCCATGAGTCACGATGCTCATGAGGCGCTTCAGCAATCTGCTGTGAATGGATGATTGATATCCTGCAGGAGCACTACGAGAAGGCGCTGGCGCAGTCGACCGCGCGGGAGGACGCCCTTGTGCGCACCCTGCAGCGCAAGGCGGAAAAGGTGTGCCTGTCCGCATCCATTTCCTCGTTGGGATTTTGTCCGAATCAACTCGAAAGCGTCGCAGCCGCTGTCGCACGCATGCGCTCAGGAGGACGCCCGCATGCGCATTCCTGGAACAGGTGCCCCGATTCCCACCCTGTGTTGCAGGACCACCAGCTTGTGGGCGTCAAGCAACATGCGGTGCGGCTGCGCGATGGACTGCTCGGTTCGCCACCACTATATCCAGACACTGCCACAACACCTATCACTATTATAAAGGCTGTGACACTGTGATAACAGGGTATGACATATTGCTTTGGCACAGAACCACAAGCTCGTGGACATCAAACGCAACGCGGTGCGGCTGCGCGATGAGGCGCGGGCGGCCCGCGACGCCGCCGCGGCCGAGCGCGATGTCCTGCGGGCACAGCTGCAGGCCGTTTGCGGCAGGGTGCAGCTGTTTGGGGCGGCGCCGGAGGCGGCGGCAGCGGTTCCGGACGGCGGCGGCGGCGGCTCCAGGGCTGTGCCGGGGACAGCAGCCGCGGCGGCAGCCGGTGGCGGGCTCGAGGCGGCAGCGGCGGGCGCCATGGCGGTGGCGGCAGCGGCGGCGGTGGAGGGTGCGCAGCAAGAGGCTGCGGCTCGTCTTGTAGCCGCCGAGGCCGCGGCGGCGGTGGCGGCACGGGAGCGAGACGCTGCGCTCGACGATGCTGCCAAAGCGGAGGTGTGCAACATTCTTCAGCGTCTCCTCTTGGCGCCCATGTCTGTTGAGTCAAGCTTGCTGCGCTAAAATTTGATTGAGAGTAAACATGGGTCGGGAGTCACTTGCAAGGATGCAGCAACCGGGCTACCAAGCGATCGTCCCGTCATGCAGAGCACCCAAGCCATCTGACTGCAGCAGTCGTTTTCGAAACCTGCCATGCACGATCCACCTCCGCTTCCTTTGTCAGCTGAAATGCTTCCACGTCACATTGCTGAACCCCGCGCCAGGCGGCGCGCCGCGAGGCGGCAGCCCAGCTGGCAGAGCTGGAGCAGCAGCTGCTGGCGGCGGCGTACACTGTCCAACCTGCGGCCCGAGGAGGGGCCGAAGGCGACGCAGCGCTGCGCCCGCAGCTGCAGGCGCTGCAGCAGGAGGTGGATGAAGTGGCGGGGCTGCGGCGGCAGCTGGACGCCGCGTGCGCTGAGGTGGCAGCCCTGCAGGTGGGCCCCATCCTTTCTGAGGGTCCACGGCCTGGAACGAAGATCATGGATCAGTGATGACAAGGCGCTGCAGCGGCAGATGGGCGAGGCGGTGGGGCTGCGGCGGCGGCTGGACGCCGTGGGCGCCGCAGTTGCTGCCCTGCAGATAGTCCCAGATGCTCCATTTGCCAACATGTGCCGATAAACCAACCGTAGACAGGGGGGATCGACGTCCTGCTGCGGACAGAGGCACAAACACTCCACGACGGTGAAGCACAGAGACAACGCGCAACGTATGCTGAAATAGTTGCTGCTGCTTTGACGCAGCTCGGGCCCCAGACCAACAATAGGCGGCGCAGCGGCTCGACATGGGCGCGGGTAGAACTACAATTCAATGTCAGTCACAGCTCAGTAACTGAGCAGTTTGCGCTGATTTCTAGCAACTCAGCGGCTGCTGTATCGCACAGGACGCGACGGCGCGGCGGCCACTCGCCGTCGGGGCGGCGGAACTCGCTGCGGCGCTGGCGGCGGCGGAGGCGGAGGTGGAGATGGGGAAGCGGGAAGCGGATGATGCCGCACGCAAGCACAGCGTGGAGCTCGCGCTGCGGTCTGCCAGGTCGGTCTGCCTTGCGTGCGGCATTACTGTGCCTTGATCAGACTACTGAACATGCTGGCGGCAGCCTGCTGATGCGGAATGAGCGCTCCTGAGCTGGAACGATTTGCGGACCATTGCTGAACTGAGCTCTACAAACTAAGCCCTCTTCATTCTCGTGCAGCGTGTCCGAGGCGCGAGAGGAGGCTCGGGAAGCGCGGCTGCGCGCCGAAGACGCCGCGGCGGCCGCCGCCGCATGCGCTGCCACTGCTGAGAAGGTGCCAAGGCGAAGCGCCTTTCATGCGAGCGTTCGTCGAAACCTCTTCAAGCTTGCGCACTTGCCCACTTGGCTTGTTTTGCACACGACCATTCACTGAAGGTGGACTGAAAACACCACGCTTCAGAGCGCAGCCGCTGCAATGTATCAGGGCCGGCAGGACGCCGAGGCGGCGCTGGCGGTGGCGCAGCGGCGGCACATCGCGGAGCTGGAGCAGCAGCGCAACCTTGTCGACGTCGCCGCTGGCAGATCTGCAGAGCTGCAGGCCGCCGACGGAGAGGCGGCGGCGGCGCTGGAGGCCGCCGAGACCGCGGCGCGGCAATTCGAGGCCGCCGCCTCGACTGCGACGCAAGCGCAGCGTGCAGCCGAAGCGGCAGCGGCTGCGGCGGGGGACGGGGCGGCCGCCGCTGCGCAGGAAGCGGCGGCCCTCCGCCAGCAGCTGGAGGCACAGCTGCGGAAGCTGGAAGCTGCTCAGGCAGAAGCGGCGGCCGCGCGGGAGGCGCGCGCCGTCGCCGTCGCCGAGCGAAACCAGGCGCTGGCGGACCGCGACGGAGACCAGGAGGGCTTTGCGGCGGAGCGCCACGGCTTTGCGGCGCAGCGGGATGCGTTGTCGGCGGCGCGCGATGCTGCATCGGCGGCGCGGGACGCCGTGCAGCGGCAGCTGCGGGAAGCTCAGGCGGCCGCCGCCGAGACGCTGGTGCGACCGCGATTCTGCTCTGCTCTTATTTCGTTGGGCGCGCCTGTCGTGCTGCTGACAACATGGCAAGCTCTGCACCAGGCGCACATCTGCCGCCGCCGCCGTTACACGGCTGCCTCCACCTCCAGGGCAGGGCATGCCAGTACAGGGCGTTGCGCTGCTTTTCGGCGCCTGACCTGTGCACCTGTTGGGTGGATTTTGTAGTCGTGGCCTGCCGGCGCTGGCGCCGGCGGGCACTCCCTATTTACAAAGCCACAGTTGCCATGGCTGCGCGTCCTGTGCTCCCGCAGACTTTGGTGTGCAGTCGGACAGACATGCAGGTCAGCTCTGGAGGATCCTCCGGACGAACATTTTGAGGAATCGACACAGAATTTACGGCAATTCCGAAGCCAAGTCGAACCTTTGATCGCAGGCCGAGACTAGCTGGAGTGGGGCCAGCTCGTGCAGGATGCGGCGCCTTGGCGGCAGACCGCTGCCAGTGCCCAGGAAGCGTGGGTGCCAAACGAGTTCATTTCTGAAAACCCTTGCCAGAAGAGGGGAATGGGTCTGCGGTTGCAGACGGCGCTGCAAGCGGCGGACGCAGGCAGAGAGGAATCGCAGGCACTCTGGATGCGGGCAGATGCGGCGATGCGGGCGGCGCAGGCGGAGACGCGCGAGGCGCTGGCAGCACGACAACAGGCCGAGGCGGCACAGCAGGCTGCGCAGGCGGAGAAGCAGGAAGCAGAAGCAGCGCGGCAGCAGGCAGAAGCGGCGCAGCAAGCGGCGGAAGCGGCACAGGCAGCAGCGCGGGCGGAGAAGCAGGAAGTGGATGCTGCCAAGCAGGCTGCAGAAGCGGCGCGGCAGCAGGCAGAGGCGGCGGCGCGGGCGGCGGAAGCGGCCAAGCAGGAAGCAGAGGCAGCGTGGCAACAGGCGGAAGCGGCTCAGCAAGCAGCGGAAGCGGAGAAGCAGGAAGCGGAAGCGGCACGGCAGGCGGCAGTGGCGGAAGGAGACGCGGCCGCCCGGGAGCGGGATGCCACTCTGGCGCAGCTGCAGGCCGCACAACAGGCGAGCAGCACTTTACTAACCTATGCCATTCATCTCCTGTGAGCGGCTGTGCCGCTTCTCGTCTGCTGGTCTCAGGTGCTCTTGAACAGTCGGGATGCAGACACACACTTGCATTTGCACGAAGCCGTGGCGGTGCTCTTGGCAGCTTGCAGTCAGTGGGGTGCGTCAATGGATCTGCGTCAATGGATCTGCGGAACTCGCACTGCGTCAATGGAAACTCCACAACTTTGGTGGCGCCGCCGTCGGGGCGGCCAGCGACGCTGAGGCATGCCTGCAATCTTTGACCCTCCCACTTCCATGGGCAATTCCCGATTGGGCAATTCCCGATTGGGCAATTCCCGATTGGGCAACTCCCGAATGGGCGCTCCTGGCTTGTCTGATGCAGGAGCAGACCGGCAGCGCAGCGTGCAAACCCCGTCGAGGCGGCCGCCAGAACGGACGTTTCACGAACTGATGTTGTGCAATACGTACGCTCCAGATATAATGTGTTTTCTACGATGGAGTGGTGCGAGGCTCCAGCGCAGCGCAGCGCGCGACCGCCGTCGCTGCGCTGTTCTCTTGCCGTTCCCTGCGGCGTTGCCAACTCGCGCCAGTTCCGCCCATGCAGGTGCCAGGTGCCAATGCTTCCGTTTTCATATTTTCGGTACGTAACACGGGAGCAGGGCGATGCCTTGGCTCGGCACGCGGCCGCCATTGAGGCCGTTGGCCAGGTGGAAGAGGCTTCTATTATCCTCATTCATCCCGTCTATTCACATGCAGTGCAACGTGTGTTTGCTGCAGGAGCGGGACGACGCCCTGGCGCAGCATGCTGCCGCCATTGAGGCCGTCGCTCAGGCGGAAGTGAACACCGACGCCGCTGAAGCAGCTCGCGCGGCGGCCGCAGAGGCGACGCTCGCAGAGGTGAGCCACAAGGACGTTCCCATCCGTGCACAACTCCACATGTGTGGCAAGTATCCAGCATCCTAGCGCAGTTTGTTGAGCAGTTGCCCGGCACGACCGTCACTCCAGACATGTGCGCCGCCGAGCGCTACAAAAATTGCAGTCATGTGCATTCGGCCGAGGTTGCGTCACGGTCGCGAGTGTATTCCGATTCGCTACTGCACGTCAGGGCGAGCGCGCGGCTGCCGCTGAGAGTGCGGCGGCGGCGGCGGCGGACAGGGCGGCGGCCGCAAAGGCCGAGGCGGTGAGCCTTACGGCGCAGCTGGCGGAGGCGGCTGCCAGTGCACAGGACGCCCAGGAGAAGGTGGAGACTCTTATCTATTATGCTTATCAACTGCGGTTCTCCTGACTGTGAATTGAAGTCGGCGGAGCGCCTGAAGGCGAAGCTGGCGGAAGCGGCCGCCGGCGAGCGCGATGCACAGGAGAAGGTGCAGCCGCTCACTTTGAAGAACATCATCTGGATCTCGAAAGCTGGATCCTGACAGTTGAACTGTGGCGCCAGCTGCTGCAGCGTTACCGCAAGCTGTTCCGTCCTGCAGTACTTGCTGCATGACCATGGCTTTCTTGCCATCGAAAGGTCGCCAGAACTGCGCCAGCCCGGGCGGGGCCAGCGCCACCCTAAATCCTAAACCCTAAACCCTGCATTCTGGCATGGCGGCTGCGGCTGCGCCTGTGCACGCCAGCAAGCACCCTGCAGCCATTTCTGATCATTTGCGTGCAGTGATGTCCGTGGCCTTGGTTTGCAAGCTCCGTCGTTCGAGAGCAATGAAGCCTTGGTAGTATGAGACAGCCGGTGAAGCCTCTGTAGTCATGAGAGTAACAAAGGCGTCGCCGATATGCACGCAGCTGCGCGCCTTCTACAACCTACGGAAGGAGCCATTCGACACGGTGGACTCGGCGCTGCGCAAGCTGCTGTCCGCCGCGCCGCGCTGAACCCTAAACCCTGAGCGGCGTCGCTTGGTGCATTCGGCGATGCGCAAGCTGCAGGCCGGCGCGCCGCCCTGACCCCTGAACCCTGAGTGGCGGCCCCCAGCGGCACCCGCCCCCAGGGCTGGGGTCCACAACCACGCAGACTGTGCAGCGGCCCGGGGCCGGAAGGCTGCCCTCAAGGATCTCACCCTGTAGCGGCCCGTCCAGGGGGATACAAAGGGGCCGGCCAGGAAGCAAGCGCGCCTCATCTCGCGCAGTGGTGTGCGCGCCTGTCATCGCGTCAGGCACTGCCAGGACTCGAGAGGGTACTTTGACTTTGCGGCAGCCGCGAAACCCTCAGGCCCGGCTGATGTTCCAGCTGGTTGTATCATATTGCGTTCTCAGGGGCGCCAGGACAGGGAGCATGTGCATCGGTCGTGATTTGTCGTGACAGGTTGACGCTGTGATGCATGTGCATGGTTTGCTATGGTTTGCTTGCGATTGGCGGGACTTCTTGCAGAACTGCAAGGTATGTGAGACCGTCGTTGTGTATGTGACTCGGTGTAATCTGAAACATTCACGCGCTACATCAGCAAGGTCTGTTCTCCTGCTGCAAGGTTCCATTGCATTCACCACTACTGCCCGTCGCCGCTGCCGCAGCAGCGGCGGGTGATGTTGTGGTGCCGCCTTACAAAGCACGCCTGCTGTTCGATGGTGCGAAAATCCAGCAAATGCATCACCAGGTGTCTGATTCCATGTCCAAGCAATGAAGCAATGGCCTGCGCCCAAGGGGGCTTCTGCCCTTGCTGCTGTTGATATCGTATCATTGAAATCGCCCTTTCATCGTCTCACGCTCCTCCTTTTCGAGGCAATATGATAGGACATCCGATTGAGATAGTGGATGTAGCCAATGAACGTCTCCCGAGACCCTCGTCAGCGAACTCGGCATTGTATCGTCATGCCGCACGCAAGCAGCAACTGACATCGTGTCTGCCGACTTTGCTACGTTGCTTGAGCAGCCTTGAGAACCTACTGCCTCGATCCCAAATTGCAAGTGTGACGTCAAAGGGAGGGCAGCGCTGCCTTTGTACATCTTGAGTGTATTCCTTGAGGTTTGGAGCACTCGATACGCGTACAAGGCCTCAGGACATCCTTTCTTGAGTGGAACACTCAAACTCAGCCCTGCTGCATGCTGGCGAGCTGCAGTCGCTGTCACGCTCGCCAAGTAGGGGAAGCTACCCAACGGAGCTACGCTGGAACAGCCGGGGATGTACGGGGGCAGCGGAGTCATGCAGCGGCAGGTTTGACACCCGCCGCCTGTCGGCGCCGCTGCCGCAGCAGCTGCCATGACAGCTGCGGAAGCAGCAGCTGCGCCCGCAGCACGCGCGCAGCCGGATCTGGCGCCGGATCTGGAGCATGCAACGGGACCTTTGCTGTCGGCGGCTCTCGGCAAGGGAGGCGACAGCGAGCGTGGCGCCGCGCTAGCGGAGCGACCCGTCCCGCCAGTGGCGGCTGCGCCGAGGGTGCCACAGCAACAGGCGCCCCGAGGCCAGCCTGGCGAGCAGCCGTGGTTGGCCCTGGAGGTGTCTCTGGAGCCGGCCGCGCCTCTGGCATGTGGCGGCCTGCCAACGTGGCTCAACGACGGCGGTGGTGGCAGCGCCAAAAGCGGCGGCGGCGGCGGAGCGGCAATCAGCGCCGCTGGCGGCTGGGGGCTGGCGCTCGGCGATCTGGATGGCCGAGTGGCCGCCTTGTGCGCCTTCAGCATGCTGATGGCGGTCAACAACACCGCACTCCGGGCGACGCTGCCATCTTATGTTGACGTGCGTGTTTCCTCCTGATCTCTCTTTGGATTTCCATTTCAGCATGCTGATGGCCGTCAGCAACACTGCACGGGCGACGCTGCCGCCGTGGGTCGAGGTGAGGCTGCCAACACTGCAATGTTGGTCCGCCGCTGGGAGCGAGGTTGGCTTTTCCTCTTCAGACTCGCGCTCTTCGCGGCGGCAGCCGCCGACGCAGCTGCCGGACGAGCATCGCGGCGGCACCTGGTTTGCCACCACGGAATATGTAGCGCAAAACCCTAAATGTCATCAGAGTGTGCATGTGATGTCCATCGCCAAAACCCACACAGATGCTTGTCCATTGCTTTGCTTGAGCAGGCGGGTTTTGGCAACGGCGCCTCGGGCGTCGAGGCGGCCCGCGCCATCGGCTGCGCCCTCGCGCATTGCGATGCATCCCGCTCAAAACAAACCTACCAAAACTTCGCAACACTCATCTTTTACCTGCAGGCTTTGGCGGCCGCCCTCCAGGCACCGTGGTTCACTTCGTGCTTATATAAAATAACAAAAAAACAAAAAGAAATAAAAAAAACCACAGTGTGTTGCGCGCCTCGTGTGCTTGCTCGTGTGCATCGCGTCCAGAACCAATGCTCTATGTTATCAGCGCCCATGCATCTACTTTCGGGGTTTTGGCGGGGGCGCCTCGGGCATCGCGGCAGCATTCAGTACGTCTGTGCTCGTGCGCCAGCGCGCCATTCCCGAACTCTCATGACGCAACACCTTCATGTGCACGTGCAGGGCTTTGGCGGCGGCGCCTCGGGCATTGGGGCAGCCTACTCCGTCTTTGCGCTTGCGCGCATCGCGTGCAATGTGCCTGCCGGCATGCTGGGCGACCGCTATGGCCGGCGCCTGCTGCTCATCGGCGGCGCCCTCATCATCGCCGTCGGTGAGCCGTACGCCAATAGTTGTCCCATGCAATTTCGCCCGATAACCACAGACACCCGGTGATTCCAGAAGGGGGCCTGTCAGCCTGCTGGGGGATCGCTGCGGCCGGCGGCTGCTGCTCATCGGCGAGCCGCGCTCATAGTCGCCGTTGGCAAGCTGTGCACTGCCTCAAGAAGTCGAACCTCCATCGCTGCAGTTGCTGCGGTTGCAGCAAGCTGCTCGTCTGCGGCCCCCACATGATCGCTGCCGGTGAGCTGTGTACATTTCTCCGCCGAATCCCAGCAAATGGGTTCCAAACCCTCCGCCGTGATCCCACAGCCGAAGTGGCGTGCCGACAGGCGCCGACGCTCCGGTCGGTGCTGGCTGGGGGGGTGCTGCCTGATCGCCGTTCTGGTGCAAGATATATTCTGGTGCAAGGTACATTCTGGTGTGTGACAAAGTATTGTCTGACAAAGTTTGCAACATGTATCTGCTGCAGCCGAGCTCGCGTGCGGCTGGCGCCAACACTGCGGGTGCAACTGGCGGCGCGGGCGCTGCCTAGAGTCGTGCTCTGAAGCATCCTTTTCACCAACCTTTCAAGTTTCCTTTCCTTTCATTTCCTTTCCTTTCCTCTCCTTTCCTTTCTATATGCATCTGCGGCGTGTCGGCTGGCGCCGGCGCTGCTGGCGACGCAGGTCAGCTGTTTCGGCTGTGCAGTCCATCACGGTTTGCCCTTGGCGCAGCCGAGCTGGCGTGCGGGCTGGCGCCGACGCTGTGGGCGCTGCTGGCGGCGCGGGCGCTCCTGGGCGCAGGGGCGGCCCTGGAGTATGCCGGCCAGGAACTGGCGTTGGCGGACGTTTCTGTGCCCGCCACGCGCGCCCGCACGCTCGGCGTGAACCAGGCGCGTGATGTCAAGAGCGCAAACCTGAAAGTGCAAGTGAAAAGAACGGAAATACACCACAATAAGTACGCGGGCCGGGAATTCGCGTCGGCGGACGTTTCTGTGCCCCGCGATGCGCGCTCACGCCCTGGGTGTGAACCAGGCGTGTGTTCTCGACAGCACAACCCTGGAATTGCAGTTGCAAAGAGCATCAATACGCCGCAAGAGGTACTCAGGCCTCGGATCGACGCTGGTGGACGTTTCTGTGCCGGTTGTCTCGCAAACCCTGACAGCTTGCGGGACTTAGGCTGGTGCATGGCCGCCCGCTTGCGCGCTTGCCTTGGTGCTGGGTGGCGCAAGCTGCCTCAGCCGCAGGGCCATGGGCGGCAGCATGCCGGGCCATCACCGCAGCTGGGTTGGCCGCAAGTCGGAGCTGCCGCATGCTGACACACTGACAACATGTCGAAATCGGACACGACAGACTCAATCACGACAGACTCAATCACGACAGACTCAATCACGACAGACTCAATCACACCAGTCATCCCAGCATGATCGAGACCAGATATCCCAGCTTGATAGCAACCGGCGTCTTGCCGCAGGTGGCGGCTTCCAGCGGCTCGCTGTTTGGGCCGTCGCTGGGCGGCGCCCTCGCCGACGCCGTGGGCCTCTGGTGAGCTGCTTCAATCCAGCTTCCTACACACAGCTTATGCCTCATCCGACTTAATAATCGCTTAGCGTGACTCAGCACGACGCATCCCGTCGCCGATGCCGCGGGCCTGTGTCGCAGCACATGCAGGCACAATTGCAGCCTTGTTGGCACTCGCAAACTGTGGCGCCCTACAATGTGAGCACTGCTTGCCCGCTTGTGCTGTCATCAATGTGCTGGAACCGCTCGTCAGGGTGCCGTTCGTGCTGACGGCGACCGCCGCCGCCGGCGCGGCCGCCGTCGCCGCCGTCTGCCTGCCGGAGACCGCGCGCGGGCGCGCCTCCTTCCTGCCGCAGCCCGGCCGCCGGTTTGCCAGTGCAGCTGGCCCCGGTCGGCAGGCGGCGCCGGCGCCGCCGCCTGCTCCCAAAGGGGCGCTGACGTCCCCAAATGGGGCGGAAGCAGCGGAAGGAGGCGAAGCCGGCCGCCAAGCGCCGCTGTCGCCGCGGCCGCGCCCGGGGAGGGACCATTCCCAAAATGAGCCCCTGTGCGAATTCTTGTACTCTAGTGCGAATTCCTGTACTCTGGTTTATGTAAGGCAGATGGGTGTAGCGGCCGGAATGCATGCTGGCCTATCGGCAAGGTTCCGTTTCCGAGGCCCTGCCAGTTGCCGTGTGTGCTGCCGCATTCGAGATTCCTATGCAAAAGCACGTGTCGCGGCCATCGCACAACATGACGCTGGACGCGCGGGCGGAAGTGGAGGGTGTGCCAGGACAAGCCTGTGCGGTCTGCAGTTCACCGGCCTCGCGAGGCCGCGACACAGTTTCCGAACGTCGTGTGCTCTGCCGCAGGCTGGCGGGCGACGACTGGCAGCACAATGACGCACCGGAAGCTGGGGCGCAGGCGGCACGGCCCGGCTGGGCGGCCATTCTGGGCAGCGCCGACTTCCGGGCCGTCGCTGTGGTGCGCTCACAATCCAAGAAACGAGGTTGACAGAACTCGCCAAGCTGTGCAGCAGGGCTGGGCGGCCAGCCCGGTGAGTGCTGTTCCCATGCTTTCAGAGCACGACGGAAAGACCAACGGTCCCTAAACCCTAATCCCTAAACCTGACAACGGGCAGCGCACCCATGCAGTCAACGAAGTTCAAAGCGGACGACCCAACGCTGGCGTGGGTCGTCCTGCAGGTGAATGCGGCGGTGATGGCGACGGTCAATGGCGGCAAGGGGCTGCTGCTGCCGCTG
>JAABUM010006161.1_pt1 | contig 11963 bp, 12 predicted proteins | sample 5559161 | NCBI WGS metagenome assembly JAABUM01 (sample SAMN10711868, study PRJNA513369) | rock metagenome | isolation source: Antarctica rocks | place: Antarctica: Victoria Land, Siegfried Peak nord | reverse complement strand
ACCGTCGCACCGACCGGTACCACGTCCCGCTCGGACACATCGGGCGCGCGACGATCGAGGACCACCAGGCTGCGCCGCTGCACGCGGCGGTCGGGCCCCGCCCGCAGGCTGGACACCCGGAAGAACACGAGGTAGTCCTCCCGGTACCGCAGCACCCCGTGCCGCCACCCTTTGCCGGGTACCGACGGTAGCCCGCGTAGCACCACGGGAGTGCCACCCCGGCGAAGCAGCTGCACGCGGCGGCCACTGATCAGGACGAGAGCCACGAGCAGCGCGAGCAGCACGATGGTCGCCACCGTCTCCACCAGCTGCATCGTGCGTCGCCCTTACGCCGTCAACTGCGCTCGACGGCGCGTATCTGGCCTCGGGCCACGGACGCCGCCCCGACGTCGGCGGTGGCTTCCGCGCTCCAGTGGTGCAGCGCCTCGCGGGCCTCTTCGACGTTGATGTCCGAAGCCCAGTCGGCCGCCTCCGCCAGCACGGTGACCGTTTCCCCGGTGACCGAGAGAAACCCACCGTGCACCGCGGCGACCAGACGCTCGTCGGAGTCTGTGGTAATCACCAGGATTCCACCCTCGACCAGCTGGCCTAGGACCGGCTCGTGACCAGCCATGATGCCGATCTCACCCTCTGTGGTCTGGGCGATGACCAGTTTCGCCATACCCGACCACAGCCGCTCTTCGACGGCGACGACCTCGACATTCAGCTCAGCCACGGCGCGACTACTTTCCAGTGATCTTCTTGGCTGCGGCCTCGACGTCGTCGAGTCCTCCGCAGCTGTTGAACGCCTGCTCGGGCAGGTCGTCGTACTCGCCCTTGGTCACCTTGTCGAACGCCTCGATGGTCTCGGCGAGCGGCACCACCGACCCCGTCTGACCCGTGAACTTCTCGGCCACGATGAAGTTCTGACCGAGAAACTTCTGCAGCTTGCGGGCGCGGTAGACCACGACCTTGTCTTCCTCGGAGAGCTCGTCCATACCGAGGATGGAGATGATGTCCTGCAGCTCCTTGTACTTCTGCAGGATGCGCTTGACCTCGTTGGCCACCCGGAAGTGCTCGTCGCCGACGATCGAGGCCTCCAAGATCCGGGAAGTGGAGGTCAGCGGGTCGACAGCGGGGTAGATACCAAGCTGCGAGATCGGGCGGGACAGCTCGGTGGTGGCATCCAGGTGTGCGAACGTCGTCGCGGGTGCCGGGTCGGTGTAGTCGTCAGCGGGAACGTAGATGGCCTGCAACGAGGTGATCGAGCGTCCACGGGTGGAGGTGATGCGCTCCTGCAGCTCGCCCATCTCGTCGGCCAGGGTCGGCTGGTACCCGACGGCGGAGGGCATCCGGCCGAGCAGCGTGGAAACCTCGGAGCCGGCCTGGGTGAAGCGGAAGATGTTGTCGATGAACAGGAGGACGTCCTGCTCCTTGACGTCACGGAAGTACTCCGCCATGGTCAGCGCGGACAGCGCGACCCGCATCCGGGTGCCCGGCGGCTCGTCCATCTGCCCGAAGACCAGTGCGGTGTCCTGCAGAACGCCCATCTCCTCCATCTCCAGGTGCAGGTCGGTGCCCTCACGAGTGCGCTCACCGACACCGGCGAACACCGAGGTGCCGGAGAACTCGCGGGCGATCCGGGTGATCATCTCCTGGATGAGCACCGTCTTGCCGACACCGGCACCACCGAACAACCCGATCTTGCCGCCCTTGACGTAGGGGGTGAGCAGGTCGATGACCTTGATGCCGGTTTCCAGGATCTCGGTCTTGCCCTCGAGCTGGTCGAACGCCGGTGGCTTGCGGTGAATGCCCCACTGCTCGCCGTCGCGTCCCGTGCCCGGCGCATCCAGGCAGTCGCCGAGGGCGTTGAAGACGTGCCCCTTGACGACGTCGCCCACTGGCACCGAGATCGGCTTGCCGGTGTCGTTCACCGGGGTTCCGCGGACCAGTCCGTCGGTGGGCTGCATCGAGATGGTGCGGACCAGGTTGTCGCCCAGGTGCTGGGCCACCTCCAGGGTCAGGGTCTTCGCGACCGAGGACAGCTCGATCTCCGCGTGCAGGGCGTTGAACAGCTCGGGCACGGCACCACGCGGGAACTCGACGTCCACGACGGGACCGATGATCCGCACCACGCGGCCAGCGGTGTCCTCGGCGGACTCGTCGGCTTTGCCCTCGGTTACTGCTGCGGTCATTGTTTAGTCACTTCCTGCGCTTGCGGCCAACGCGTTAACGCCACCGACGATTTCGCTGATTTCCTGGGTGATCTGGGCTTGACGGGCCTGGTTGGCCTCTCGGCTGAGGCTTTCCACCAGTTCGTTCGCGTTGTCGGTCGCGGCCTTCATGGCCGTGCGGCGGGCCGCCGACTCCGAGGCGGCAGCGTCCAGCAGCGACGCATAAATCCGGGTGCCGACGTACTTGGGCAAGAGCGCCCCGAGCAGTGCGTCCGGCTCGGGCTCGAACTCGTAGTCCGGCGTCGGACCGCTGGACTCGCCGGGTCGCTCCTGCTGCCCTTGGTCACTGCCCTCTTCCGACTCCAGCCGGTCTTCCTCGACCTCCACATCCATGGGTGCCACCCGCCGTACCTCGGGCGACTGGGTCAGCATCGAGACGAAACGTGTGTACACGATGTGCAGCTCGTCGACGCCTTCGATCGTGCCTTCGCCGTTGTAGGCCTCGATCTCACTGCCCGAGCCGGCCAGAAAGAGCTCGACAAGATGCCTGCTGGCCTGTGCGGCGTCGGGGTAGGTGGGTTGCTGGGAGAACCCGGTCCACGCTCCGGAGACCTCGCGCCCACGAAAGGTGTAGTACCCCAGCCCCTTCTGCCCGAGTACAAAGATCACCGGGTCCTTGCCCTCGCTGCGCAGCAGCTGCAACAGCTGCTCTGCCTCCCGCAGAACGTTGGCGTTGTAGCCACCACACATTCCGCGATCGCTGGTCACCACCAGGACGGCGGCCCGCTTGGGCTCGTCGCGCTCGGACAGCAAGGGGTGATCCAACGACGACGAGGCGCTGGCCAGAGCAGTGAGGACCCTGGTGATCTCCTCCGCGTAGGGCTTGGACGCCTTGACCCGGGCCTGCGCCTTGGTGATCCGCGACGTGGCGATCATCTCCTGCGCCCGGGTGATCTTCTTGGTCGAGTTGACCGACCTGATGCGCGAGCGCAGCTCACGGATACTAGCCATTCGTCAGTCACGCTCCCCTCTGATGGGTACTCGCCTGGTCGATACGGTGACGGTCACTTGTCGGAGTTCTTCTTCTTCTTCACGGTGACCTTCTCGTGGTCGACCTCGTTCGCCTCGAGCGCTTCGGCGTCGGCCTCGTTGACCACTCGGCTGCCGTCGGAGGCGGTGAAGCCCTCCTTGAAGTTGTTCGTGGCATCGACGAGCGCCTTGCTGTTCTCCTCCGACAGCGCCTTCCCGCCGGCGATGTCGGAGTAGACGTCCTCTGCGTTGCGGTGCAGGTCTTCCAGCAGCTCCGCCTCGAAGCGGCGGATGTCTGCCACGGGGACCGAGTCGTAATGGCCCTCACCGGCGAGGTAGATCGACACGATCTGATCTTCGACGGCGACCGGGGAGAACTGGTCCTGCTTGAGCAGCTCCACCCAGCGGGCGCCGCGCTCGAGCTGAGCCTTGGACGCCGCGTCGAGGTCGGAGGCGAATGCGGCAAATGCTTCGAGCTCGCGGAACTGGGCGAGCTCCAGACGCAGGGATCCGGAGACCTTCTTCAGGCCCTTGGTCTGCGCGGCGCCACCGACACGGGACACCGAGATACCGACGTTGATGGCCGGTCGAACGCCCTTGTTGAACAGGTCGGACTCGAGGAACACCTGGCCGTCGGTGATGGAGATGACGTTGGTCGGGATGAACGCCGACACGTCGTTGGCCTTGGTCTCGATGATCGGCAGCCCGGTCATCGAACCACCACCGAGCTCGTCAGAGAGCTTCGCGCAGCGCTCGAGCAGGCGGGAGTGCAGGTAGAACACGTCACCGGGGTAGGCCTCGCGACCCGGCGGCCGGCGCAGCAGCAGGGAGATGGTCCGGTAGGCCTCCGCCTGCTTGGTCAGGTCATCGAACACGATGAGCACATGCTTGCCCTGGTACATCCAGTGCTGACCGATGGCCGAACCGGCGTAGGGGGCCAACCACTTGAAACCGGGCGAGTCCGAAGCCGGAGCCGCGACGATGGTGGTGTACGCCATCGCACCTGCCTCATCCAGCGCCGACTTGACGCCGGCGATGGTGGAGCCCTTCTGCCCGATGGCGACGTAGATGCAACGGACCTGCTTGTCCTCGTCGCCGGACTCCCAGTTAGCCTTCTGGTTCAGGATCGCGTCGATGCAGACGGCGGTCTTGCCGGTCTTGCGGTCGCCGATGATCAGCTGGCGCTGCCCACGGCCGATTGCCGTCATGGCGTCGATGGCCTTAATGCCGGTGGCCAGGGACTCCTCGACGGGCTGGCGCTCGAGCACGGATGCCGCCTGCAGCTCCAGCACCCGGTTCTCATCCGACTCGATGTCACCCTTGCCGTCGATCGGCTGCCCCAGTGGGTTGACCACCCGCCCGAGAAAGCCGTCGCCGACGGGAACCGACAGAACGTTGCCGGTCCGCTTGACCTCCTGGCCTTCGGCGAGGTCCTCGTAGCTGCCCAAGACGACGGCACCGATCTCGCGCGCGTCGAGGTTGAGGGCGACGCCGAGAATGCCGCCGGGGAACTCCAGCAGCTCGTTGCTCATCGCGGAAGGGAGCCCGGAGATGTGCGCGATACCGTCCGCGGTGTCCGTCACCAGCCCTACCTCCTCGCGGGAGGCCTCCGGTGAGTAGCTCGAGGTGTAGCTCTCGATCGCACTACGGATCTCGTCGGAGGAGATCGTCAACTCCGCCATGTCACTGTCCTGCTCTCAGTCGGTGCTGCCAGTTCGGTCACAACAAGTACTTCGATACCACTTCTCAGCCGGGCCACTGTGCTCAGCTGGCCAGCTTGCGGCGCAGGGCGTCCAGTCGTCCGGCGATGCTGCCGTCGATCACCTCGTCGCCCACCTGGATCACCAGTCCCCCGTGCAACGCGGGATCCACCTCGACGTGCACGGTGACCTCACGGCCATAGGTCCGACTCAGGGTCGCCGCCAGACGTTCGGTCTGTGCGGCGCTCAGCGCCACCGCGCTGCGCACCTGGGCGACCGACTTCTCGCGCTGCGTCGCCGCCAGCGAGGCCAGCGCGGCAAGGCCGTTGGCGAGGCCCTCGTGCTGGCGGGCGACGAGCTGATCCACCAGGGCGGCGGTGGCCTCGGTGGTCTTTCCGGCGACCAGCGTGGCCACAAGCTCGCGTTTGCGGCCCGTGTCCGCACCGCGGTCGCCGAGCGTCCGCTCCAACGCAGGACTGCCCTCTACGATGCGGCCGAGCCGGAACAACTCGTCCTCGACCGCATCGAGCCAGCCGTCCGCCTGCGCCCGCTGCAGGACAACTTCACGCCCGAGCAGCTCCACGGCGTCAACCAGGTCCGCCGGGGCCGACCATTGCTGCTGCACGGCCGTGACCACGACGCCGAGGGCGTCGTCGCCGATCTTGCCCTTGAGCACCGTGGTGAGCAGCTGCGCACGCGCGGCCGGGTCGGTTGACCCGTCGGCGAGTGTGCGTCGAAACGTACGCTCGCCGTCGAGCATCCCGACCACCGAGAACAGCTCGGTACCCAGGTCCATGCTGACGCCCCCCGCGACAGACGCGACGGTCTTCCGGACGGCGACGAGCGCCTCACGACTAGCGGCGTGCATCGAAGCTCCCAGTCATTGTGACGGACTCATCGCATCGAGCTCATCGAGGAACCTGTCCACCGTGGCCGATCGGTTGCTGTCGTCGGCGAGCGAGTCGCCCACCAGACGCTCGGCCAGGTCGACCGACGTGCGACCCAGATCAGCCCGCAGCTCCGCCACAATCTGCTGACGTTGCGCCATGAGCTGGCTGTGGCCGGAGGTGACGATGCGGTCGCTCTCCTGCTGCGCCTTGAGCTTCATCTCATCGATGATCTGCTGGCCCTGGGCGCGGGCGTCGTCACGAATACGAGCCGCCTCACCGCGAGCCTCCGCGAGCTGGGCGTTGTACCGCTCCAGCGCCGCCTTGGCCTCGGACTGCGCGTGCTCCGCCTTGGCGATCCCGCCCTCGATCTGCTCGGTGCGCTCGGCGAGCACCTCCTGGAACTTGGGTAGCACATACTTCCAGAAGAGCAGGCCGATGATCACCACGCAGACCGCCGACCAGACGATGTCGAAGGTTTCCGGCAGCAGTGGGTTGTGCTCATGCTCCTGCGCGAGTACCGCTGTAACCGTCATCGGAATCAGAAGATGAAGCCGGCGACGAGGCCGATCAAGGCCAACGCCTCGGTGAATGCGATGCCGAGGAACATGGTGACGCGCAGCTGACCGGCCATCTCGGGCTGGCGGGCCATACCCTCGATCGCCTTACCGACGACGATGCCGATGCCGATACCCGGACCGATCGCGGCAAGACCGTAGCCGATTGCTCCGTAGCCCTTGGCCGTGACGCTCGTGGTCTGGGCCGCCTGGGCGAGCAGTGTGAGGCTCATGTGGAGTCCCGTTTCCCTTTCGTTCGGTGATTTGCCGGCGCTGTTGCCCGACGAATGGAGAGGCTTAGTGCTCGGCTGCGAGCGCGAGCTCTAGGTAGACGGCGGTGAGCAGGGTAAAGATGTAGGCCTGCAGCACGATCACCAGCAGCTCGAAGAGCATGAAGATGAAGCCCATGAGCAGGGACGGCGCCCCGAACGCCTTCAGGCCGGCGGAACCGTCGAACAGGAAGTAGCTGGTGGCGCCGAAGAACAGCACCAGCAGGATGTGGCCGGCCAACATGTTGGCGAGCAGACGCACGGTGAGCGTGAACGGCCGGAGGATGAAGGTGGAGACGAACTCGATCGGCGCCACGACGAAGTTCAGCGCCGTCGGCAGGTTCGGCACGATCAGGCTGCTCTTCATGTGGCCACCGAAGCCCTTGGCCTTGATACCCGCGTAGTTGAAGGTCACATAGGACACAACCGCGAGCACGAGCGGTACACCGATCAACGCGTTGGTCGAGACGTTGAGCAGCGGGACGACACCGGTGAAGTTCAACGCCAGGACCATGAAGAAGATCGTGGTCAGCACGGGCAGGAAGCGGCGCCCGTTCACCTTGCCGAGAATCTCATCGGCGATCTGCACCCGGACGAAGTCCAGCATGATCTCGCCGAGGTTCTGCACCCCTCGCGGCACGACCTTCGGGCTGCGCATCGCGACGTAGAAGAAGAGCACCACCACAGCGGTCACGAGCAGCCGAATGAGCATCAGTCGGTTCAGCTCGAACGGGGTGCCCACAAAGAGCACACCCTTGGGATAGAAGTCGTTCAGCGACGGCGGCTGGAAGTCGGCGGCCGTGAGGGTGACGCTCAGCGGTCTCTCCCGAGGTCGGGCCGGGGCTCATGCTCCCGGTGCGTACGGATGTGGACGTATCAGTCGCTGCAGCCCGGTGCCCACGTAACCGTGGCGGGCCGCGACTCTCGGTGCTGCTTGACTCTCGATGCTGGTGGGACCTTACCAAGTGATGGGACATGCCTTCACCGACGGGTGCTCACTGCTGTGCGGGAGCGCTGGGCTCCGGTTCGACGTACGCGACGTTGGTCCGCAGGACCGCTCTGGTCTCCAGCGCCAGCAATCCGATGACAGCGAGCGCGATCACCGCGACGAAGGTTGCCCGGTTGTAGAAGTCCATCCCGCGCAGCACGATCATCACGACGATGGCCAGGATCAGCTTGAGCAGCCAAGAACCGAGCAGCACCGCAGCAAGCGTGGTCGGCTCGGAGTTGGCTGTGGCCAGGACCACCACCGCGGTGAACAACACGAAGCCGCCCCCGACAGCCGCACCGAGCAGCGCCCCCCAGACCCCTGGCAGCCCGACGAGCAGCCCGGCCACGACGGAGGCCGCCACCGCGAGAACCACCAGTCCGATGAATCCGTGGCGGACAGCAACACGCAAAGCGGTGGCCTGGTCGGGTGCTGCTGAACTGGGGATGCTCACACCACCAAGGATACCGGGCCGTTCATGGCGGTTAGCTCCTCGTCGGCCGCCGAGGATCACGCAGCCGCGGAATGGCCGAGCCGAGCAGGGCGATGAGCAGCCCTACCGCCATCACCAACGCCACCACCCGCAGGTCGAACAGGGTGGTCGCGACCGCGCCGAAGGCGAGCACGCCGGTCCAGAGATAAATGAGCAGCACCGAGCGGCGGTGGGAGTGCCCCAGCCCGAGCAGACGGTGGTGCAGGTGCATCTTGTCCGGGCTGAACGGACTACGCCCGGCTCTGGTCCGCCGCACGATGGCCATCAGGAGATCGAGCACCGGGATGAAGCTGACCGCGCCGACCACCAGCAGCGGCGTCAGCAGGGCGACCAGGTCGCGGCCGCCGTAGGCGATGGGCGAGACCTTGCCCGAGGCGCTGGTGGAAACCGCGGCGAGCATCAACCCGATCAGCATTGAGCCCGAGTCGCCCATGAAGATCCGGGCCGGCTCGAAGTTGTGTGGCAGGAAACCCAGGCACACACCGGCGAGCACGGCGGCGATGAGCGCGGGCGGATAGTTGCTGACGTCTCCGCCGGAGCGGCTGAGCAGTCCGAGGGAGAAGGCGCACATCGCGAGCGCAGCGATCAGGCCGATGCCCGCGGCCAGCCCGTCCAGCCCGTCGACGAAGTTCATCGCGTTGACCAGCAGCACCGTGACCCCGACGGTGACCAGCCCCGCCTGCAGCTGGTCGAACACCAGGATGTTGCTGCCGCCACCGAGGGGAAAGTAGACCTGCAGCCACTGCAGTCCGAGCAGCACCAACACCCCGGCCGCCGTCACCTGACCCGCAAACTTGGTGAGCGAGTCGAGCCCGAAGCGGTCATCGACGGCACCGACGGCGACGATCACCAGGCCCGCCCACAACACCGCAGGTATGTCGGAGCTGAAGGCGAAGCTGCGGTTGAGTGCGGGCAGCTGGGCCGCGAGCAGCATGGCGGCCAGCACGCCCAGATACATGCCCACCCCGCCGAGGCGCGGCGTGGGTGTGACGTGCACGTCGCGATCCCTCGGGTAGGCGACAGCGCCGATCTTGATGGCCAGCAGCCGGATGAGACCCGTGGCCAGGAAGGTCACCACCGTGGCCGTCAGGCCGACGAGCGCCAGCTCCCTGATCGGCACTCCCGCGCTGCCCGGCGCGACGAGCGCCGTCACGGCCGACGGGGAAAGGGGCACGGTGCTGGTCGGCTACGCGAGCCTCGGCTCAGCGCCTCGCCACGGGATACGCCGGGTTAGTGGCAACGAGCTCTCCGACCGAGTCGGCGACTCGCCGCAGTTCTTCATCCCCCGCCGCCGTGCCGTGCTCAGCCTTGACTGCACGGGCGATCAGCGCAGCGACCTCGACCATCTCCGGCTGACCCATGCCTTGGGTCGTCAAAGCTGCGGAACCGACCCGGATCCCCGATGCGGTCATCGGGGGCGCCGGGTCATAGGGGATGGCGTTTTTGTTCAAGGTGATCCGGGCGGCGTCGCAACGCGCCTCGGCGTCCGCACCGGTGACGCCGAGCTCGCGCAGGTCCAGCAGCGCGAGGTGGGTGTCCGTCCCGCCCGAGACCGCACGCATGCCCTCGGCCTCCAGGGACTTGGCCAAGGCGGCAGCATTCGCGATGACCTCACCGGCGTAGACCTGGTAGTCGGCGCTCGCCGCCTCCTTGTAGGCCACCGCCTTGGCCGCGATCGCGTGCATCAACGGTCCGCCCTGGGTGAACGGGAAGACCGCCTTGTCCAGCGCCTTGGCGTGCGCGGCCGTGGACAAGAGCATGCCGCCGCGTGGGCCGCGGAGCACCTTGTGCGTCGTGGCGGAGACCACGTCGGCGTAGGGCACCGGCGACGGAATCGCCTTGCCTGCGACCAGACCGATGAAGTGCGCAGCATCCACCCAGAGAATGGCGCCGACCTCGTCGGCGATCGCCCGGAAGGCGGCGAAGTCGATCAAGCGGGGGTACGCGGTCGCACCGGTGATGATCATCTTCGGCCGGTGCTCGAGCGCAAGGTCACGAACTTCGTCGTAGTCGATCAGCTCGGTGTCCTTGCGGACGTGGTAAGGAACGGCATTGAACCACTTGCCGGAGAAGCTGACCTTGGAGCCGTGGGTGAGATGGCCGCCGTGCGGCAGGCTCATCGCGAGCACCGTGTCCCCCGGCTGGCAGAAGGCGGCGTAGACCGCCAGGTTGGCGTTCGCCCCGGAGTGCGGCTGCACATTGGCGTGCTCGGCACCGAACAGCGCCTTCGCCCGGTCGATGGCGATGATCTCGGCCTTGTCCACCTCGGAGCAGCCGCCGTAGTAGCGCCGCCCTGGATAGCCTTCGGCGTACTTGTTGCTCAAAGTGGACCCCAGCGCGGCGAGCACAGCCGGGCTGGTGAGGTTCTCACTGGCGATCAGCTGCAGCCCCCCGCGTAGCCGCTCCAGCTCAGAGAGCAGAACGCTCGCGATCTCCGGGTCCTCGTGGCTCAACGAATCGAAGTCGGGTCCCCAGAACGGCGTGCTCACGCTGTGCTCCTCACTGCGAATTGCTGGACAGAGGCTGCTAGCTGCCCTGTACCCGGGCCGCCCGCAGTCTATGCGACGGCGCCGGTCGGCCACGCGGGTGCTCAGCGCACTCGAAACTCAGCGCACGCGAAACTCAGCGCACCTGGAGGTCGGCGACATCGGCCCCCAGCGCTTCGGCGACCGCGATCGTGGACACTGCGCCCTCGCGGAGCACCACCGGGCCCTCACCGGTGAGGTCCACGATCGTCGAAGGGACCGCTGCCGCGCACGGGCCGCCGTCGAGGTACACGCCCACCGAGGCGCCCAGCTGCTCGCGCGCGCGCGCCGAGGTCGTCGCGGGCGGCTCGCCGGACACATTGGCACTGGACACCGCCATCGGGCCTACCTCACGCAGCAGCTCGAGGGCGACCGGGTGCAGCGGCATGCGCAACATCACGGTGCCCCTGGTGTCCCCCAGGTCCCAGCTCAACGACGGCGCCTGTTGAACCACGAGGCTCAGGCCGCCGGGCCAAAATGCCTCCACCAAGGTGCGCGCCGCCGCAGTGACGTTGAAGACCAGCCCGTCGATGGTCTGCCAGGACCCGACCAGGACAGGAACGGGCATGTCCCGACCGCGGTTCTTGGCCCGCAACAGGGCGGTGACTCCCACGCTGTCGAAGGCGTCACAGCCCAGTCCGTACAACGTGTCGGTGGGTAGCACCACCAGCTTGCCGCCGCGCAGTGCGGTGAAGGCGGCGGTCAAACCGGCGGTGCGGCTCTCGGGCTGGGTGCAGTCATAGACGGTGCTCACGGGTCAATCTTGGCAGGGACGCTGCAGCGCCGCGCCGCGCCCACCGCCGAGGGCGGCGTTAGTGCGTGGCGGAGACCCGCCGTGCCGTCGTGAAACGGGGGCGTCCGGCCAGATCCGGATGTCCCGTGACGTCGGTGAAGACCCGACGCCCGGCAAACAGCTCGGCCACCACCTCGCCGTGGGTGTCGTCGTGCTCCACCCCGACCGAGCCGCCGACCTTGAGCCACTCGGCTGCGGTCCGGACCAACGGGCGGATGACGTCCAGGCCGTCGGCACCGGCAAAGACCGCGCCCGCGGGATCGTGCTCGGCAACCTCGGTGGCCACCGCCGTGTCCGCAGGCACGTAGGGCGGGTTGGCGACGATCAGGTCGACCTGACCTCCCAGCTGCGCCAGCAGACCTCGGTCCGTGACGTCCCCGTGGTGCAGCCGGATGGGTGAGTCCCCTGCCGCGTGCCGCGCCTCCACATTCCGCCTGGCCCAGGCCAGCGCTGCGACGTCAGACTCGACCGCATGCACGGTGGCATCCGGTCGAGCGTTGGCCAGCGCGAGGCCCAACACCCCCGAGCCCGCACACAGATCCAGCACCAGCGGCGATTGAACTCCCTCC
>JAABUM010006157.1_pt1 | contig 11971 bp, 9 predicted proteins | sample 5559161 | NCBI WGS metagenome assembly JAABUM01 (sample SAMN10711868, study PRJNA513369) | rock metagenome | isolation source: Antarctica rocks | place: Antarctica: Victoria Land, Siegfried Peak nord | reverse complement strand
CTGGACCAAAGGCGCCGACGAGATCATCAGCCACGCGAAACCCTCACCCCACCAGAAGAAGACTTACGACCCGCGACACTAGGTCACACCCATCCGCCTCGAAGTACTCAAGTCCGGGTCGGGCCCCGTAATTGTGCCGGATCCAACCTTCAGGTGTGCCGACACTGATGCCGATACCATTGTCCTCGCACACCAGCAGTAATGGTATGAGAATGCCTTGGTAGCTGGCGTGAATCGCGGCGTTGATCGCTCCGGTTGCTGTCGAGTGGTTCGCTGATGCGTCACCAAAGCTGGACACCGTCACTGCGTCAGTTGGCCAGTACCCGGGCACGCCCAGCTTGCGAGTGCGCTGGGTTGACAGCGCGACACCCAGTGCCCGGGGCAGGTGCGAGGCGATCGTCGACGTCTGGGGAATCACGGCCATTGCCCTATTGCCGAATACCTTGTGCCGGCCGCCTGAGATTGGATCCTCGGTGGCAGCCACGATGCCCAGGAGCACGTCCCGCAACGCCGAGGTGACGCCTGCCTGGCGTGCGCGTTCGAGGAAGAATGCGCCTGAGCGGTAATGCAGAAGCGCGGGGTCTGTCGGCCGAAGGGCAGCCGCCACCGCAGCATTGCCTTCGTGTCCTGAAGAGCCGATTGTGTAATAGCCCTTGCCCTCGCCGCGAAGCCAACGGGCAGCGAGGTCCAAGTGCCGACTCCCAAGCTGGGCGTCGAAGAGCTCGACATGGCGCCTACCGGTCAGAACAGACTCGGCCATGCCGCCTTGTGTCGAGACCTCCAGTCCGCGCATGTCCTCGAGGGCGCTGGTGAACATAAGGTCGATCTGCTCGGTCATCATGGCCTCATCTGAACGTCGACAGCCCCGTGGGGGTATGGCCGCCGACCCCATGGCCGCCTACCTGCGCCATATCTGCCGTGGACGTCTAAGCCCTGATCTCCTGTCGGGATGTGGTCACCTCCCGCAGTACGTCGGTTCGCACCGAGACTCCTAACCCGGGGCCTTGGGGGACCGCGATCTGACCGGCGACGAGCTCAAACGGCTCGGTGAGGTCCTCGGCGTAGTACCGGTTAGAGGCCGAGATGTCACCCGGCAGTGTGAAACCCGGTAACGCGGCGAGAGCTAGATTGGCCGCCCGCCCCAGCCCTGTTTCCAACATGCCACCACACCACACCGGGGTGTCCAGCGCGGTGGCGACATCGTGCGCGCGGCGTGCCTCCAGATAGCCCCCCATGCGGGCCGCCTTGATGTTGGCGACGCTGCAAGCGCGGGCACCAATGGCACGCGCGGTAGCAGCCGCCGAGGTCAGCGACTCGTCCAAGCAGATCGGCGTGGTGCATCGTCGGGCCAGTTCGGCATGTAGATCGATCGCGTCATGCCCGAATGGCTGCTCGATCAGCAGCATCCCGAAGGCGTCCAGTTGCACCAGATGCGCCAGGTCCGCCGCGCCGTACGCGGTGTTCCCGTCCACCTGTAACGCGAGATCGTCGCCGAAGGCATCGCGGACCGCGGCCACCCGCTCAATATCACACCCCGGTTGGATCTTTAATTTGACTCTTCGGTACCCGTCGGAGCGATAGCCGCCGACGACGTCCACCAGTTCCTGCGCCGTGTCCGTGATGCCGACTGAAACCCCCACCTCCACTGCGTCTCGAACACCGCCGAGGTAATCGGTCAGGCTCATGTTCACCGGCCGCAACTGGGCATCCAACACAGCCAGTTCCAGCGCTGCCTTCGCCATCCGATGTCCGATGAAGCCCTTGGTCAGGCCCGCGACGTGCGCCGCCGTGAGATCAGGCTGGGCCAGCACCGCGGGAATGAGATAGCGGATGAGTACTTGCTCCGCCGCGTCAACGTACTCCTCGTTGTAGACCGGATCGGCCAGGGCGACACACTCCCCATAGCCGGTGACGTCGTCCGCGGTGTGCGCAACCAGCAGGAGGACATCGCGGCCGGTCTGCACCCCGAATGATGTCCGAAATGGACTGACCAGCGGCATCTTCAGCCGCAACAACTCAACAGATTCAAGCTTCATGTACTGCCTCCTTGTAACGTAGTTCGGTGATCAGCCCGGCGAGCAAAGCTGCACGCGCGGGCATGGCGCTGGCCAGCACGTATTCGCCCTCGGCATGCGCCCCGGCGCCGACCGCACCCAGCCCGTCCAGGGTCGGTACACCCAGCGCTGCGGTGAAGTTGCCGTCGGATCCGCCGCCGACCCGCGTCCAGCCCAACGGCGGCAACCCGCACCGCTTCGCCGAGTGTTGCGCCAGCTTGAGCAATCCCCGCGCCGCGGCCTCTTCCAGCGGTGGCCGGTTGGTGCCGCCCTCAACCTTGACCGATGCACCGGTCGACGACTGCATTGCGCGTAACGCGTTGTCGACTCTGCGCTGCTCGTCCACCGTGACCGCCCGTACGTCGATCGCGATCGAGGCTTCGGCCGGCACGGTATTTTGCGCGCTTCCGGCCTGGGCCAGCGTGGGAGTGATGGTGGTGCCCAGCTGCGGATCCGCGATGGCCTCCACCGCGAGGACCAGCTGAGCGGCGGCGGTCAGCGCGTTGATCCCGTTCTCCGGCTCCAGGCCGGCATGCGCTGCGCGGCCGGTGACCCGTAGCCAGTAATTGCCGACCCCCTTGCGCGCCACCTTGAGGCGCCCCTCCGCGGAGGCTTCCAGCACCAGCACCGCAGCCGCTCCGCGCGCCGCTTCCTCGATCAGCCCCCGTCCGGATGGTGAACCAATTTCCTCATCCGAGGTCACCAGCAGAATGACCGGAGGGCGTTGCAGCCCGGTAGCAGTCAGCGCTGCCAGCGCGAACAGGGCCTGCACCAGCCCCGCTTTCATATCGAAGGCTCCAGGCCCACTGGCGTGGTCCTCGGCAACCGTGAAGGGCCAGCGGTCAATCGTTGCGGCCGGCCACACGGTGTCCAGATGAGCCAGTAGGAGCACCGGACCCGATTGACTGTCCAGCCCAGCAAGGTCCCAGCGCAACACCGGCGATGCGTCTGTACCCCCCCGCTGCGGCTCGACTCCCAGCAGCCGCTTTCCGTGCTCGGCGATCAGGTTCGCGGTAGCGGCCAGTCGCGCGGGATCCCGTGATGGCGACTCACTGGTCACGAATTTACCTAACATCTCGAGCATGTCCTGCTGTCGTGATTGCAGGCCCTCCAGCAAGTCCACCAGCGCATCGGGTTGTCTCACTCAGACCTCATCCTTTACCAGCCGATAGCCAGCCTCCTCGACCGCGCCGATGCGCAGTCCCGCGCCGTAGACCCGCCCCAGCACCTCACGGCTTGCGGCGCGCCAGGCGGCGCTGCGCCGTGGGTCCTGTCTGCGCAGCGTCTCGTAGTCACCGGGGACCACCATCAACGCCCCCGGCGACGGGGCACCGGCGGTGAGCTGCGGCCACCCTTCGTGCTCGGACAGCAGAACTGGGGTCCCCACGGCCACTGCTGAGGTTGCTGAGGGCGACGGACTAACGCGGTCGCGAACTGGCAACGGGCGCCGCAGGTCCCACACGGCCTCAAGCCGGTCAGAGGCATCCTCGCCATTAATAGCGTCGCCCATCTGGCCATAGAAGTCTGGGTAGAACGATGTTGCCTGGGCACCGAGCGCGTGCAGGTTGAACGCAGTGTTGCGGCGGATCAATGGATCAAAGGTCCAGCGCATGTCGGTGATCCCGCATTGCAGGCTGGTGTGGCGCTGAGCCAACTTCAGCGCGTAACCCACACCGCGTCGCCGGTGTGCGGCGAGGACACCGGCTTGGTGCGAGTGGACGTGAACCGTTGGCGACCAGCCGAGAAATCCCAGTGAGAAGCCGATGACCGGCTCGCCGACCTGCTGCTCGTCGATGGCCGCGTGTACCGGGGCGCCGGCGTGGATCAACGCACGGAACTCGTTGGGAGCCAAAGTGCCGCCGGGACCCCACACCCGTTCACCGACCTCCGCGATCCGCCGAATGTCGCGCTCGCTGCGTGGTTCGATGATGCGTACCCCCGAACGAGTCGCGGCCTCTTGTAACTCCCTCCTCGCCTGGCGTGCAACAGTCTGCGAGTCGGCGATGTAAACCTCAGGCGCCATCTGCCTTATGGAGCCGTCTGCGCTCATGCCGGCGTAAGCCGCGCTCCGCGGCGCGGCCCGCAGTAGTTTCCGCCCTCGACGACGATCGTCCCGGCCTGCATGACCAGGGGAATGCCGGCAGGAGAGTGCACCGGATCGCGGTAGTCGCCGACATCGGTAACCGCATCTGCGTCGAAGGCGACCAGATCCGCGACGTATCCCTCAGCGACAAGGCCACGCTCGGGGATGCCGAAACCGGCTGCCGGTAGCGACGTCATCCGACGCACGGCCTCGGCAACGCTGAACAGTCCGCGTTCGCGGCTGTATCGCCCCAGGACCCGAGGAAAGGTGCCGTACAACCGCGGATGCGGTTTGCCACCGGTACCCGGGGGCAGGCCGTCGCTGCCGATCATGGTGTGCTCGTCACCGAGCGCCGTTTCCAGGTCGTCCTCACGCATGGAGAAAATGACCATCGACGCCTGCAGCCGCTCGCGCAGCAGGATCTCGATCAGCGCGTCGACCGGCTCAACGCCACGGGCCGAAGCGATCTCCGCCAACGTCTGACCCTCGTCGGCGTGGCTGGCGGTGGTCGATACCAGTATTCCGTCCCAACCAGCTCCGCCGACATGGTTCTCCCAGCCCGGCAGACCACCTTCGATACCGGTCGCCAGTTCGTCCCGGCCAGCGACGCTGTCCAACCGCGCCAGGGTGTCCTCCGCACTGCCGGCCAGGAACGCGAGCGGCAGGGTGGCGGTGAGCATCGTCGAGGACGCGGTATAGGGATAGACGTCCTGCAACACCACAGCGCCGCCGTCGCGAGCCGCCCGGATACGCTTCAACGCCTCTGGCAGCTTTCCCCAGTTCTGCTGGCCGGAGGACTTCAGGTGCGAGATGTGGGTGCGACCGGCAGCAGCGCCCACACGCAGCGCCTCGTCGATCGCCGGAAGCAGCGAATCGCCCTCGCCGCGCATATGTGTGGCGTAGAGGCCATTACCGCCCAATGCCTCAGCCAGGGCGACGAGCTCATCGGTGTCGGAGAACACCGCAGGGGGGTAGATCAGTCCACTGGACAGTCCGAAGGCGCCCGCGGCCATGCCCGACTCGAGCTCACGGCGCATAACGGCCATGCCGTTGGCATCGACGGGGTCCCCAGACATGCCGTGTGCGGCGATGCGCAAGGTGCCGTGGCCGACGAGCGGACAGTAGTTGGTCACGTAGCCGCAGGCGTCGGTGACCGCGAACAGATCAGCAAAGCTTGACCACTGCCAGTCCAGCGGCGGAAAGATGCGCCGGGTAAACGTGGACAGCGTCTCTGCCTGCGCGTGCAAGCGCGGCGCGAGGCTGAACCCGCAGTTTCCCACTACCTCGGTCGTCACTCCCTGCAGGATTTTGGTGGTGTCGTCCGATTCGAGAAGTGGGGCATTGTCTGCGTGGGAGTGCACGTCGATGAAACCCGGTGCCAGGACCAGTCCGGTCAGGTCACGCACGAGACGTCCTTCCGTCGGCACCGCGCCTGCTGCAGCGACAGCTGCGATGCGCCCGTCGGCCACCAGTACGTCGACCAACCGCAGCGCCGCGCCGGTGCCGTCGGCCACCTGCGCCCCCGTCAGAAGAATTTCCCGCTGCTCACTTCGCTGAACCATGTTCGCCTCTTCCATCCTGACCGCTCGCCTGCTCATGACTATGCTTTCTGCGCTACCGCATCGCCGCGTCGTACAGCAGCACACCCCGCAGGTACCGGCGGCTCTTCGGATCCTCGGCGAGCAGCCCACCGTGCGCGCCATCACGGGTCGCGCCAATCGGCGGCGCCCCGCGTCTCATCGAGAGTGATCGGCGGTTCAGGACGCGTCGGTCGATCCCCGGGGGGCGGCCGCCCACGCCGCCACATAGGGCGTGTCCAGCACTCGCAACCCCGCAACGTCGCTTAGCCAGGCAGCCGCCAACTCCCGACCCACCAGACCGCACGCCAGTGCCGGCTCGGCCTCGGCTGCCATTCCGCAGTCCGTCGCCTTATCGGCCACAGCGGCATAGATCATGCGAGGCTCATCGTTGACTTGTACAACTCCAAGTTCGGCGCGCATGCCCGGAAAGAAGCCGGTCTTCGAGCAGACCTCGACCGAGGGGCGGGATTGGCCTTCGAACAGGTCTGCGGTCGTGTCGAGATCCCAGTAGCGGGTGACGAGGTCCCGATATTGCTGGGCGGCGAGGATAGCCAACGCAGATCGCCGCCAGGCAGGCTCCACGGAGGCGAGACCCGCTAGTCGCTCCCCCAGTGCACAGAGGTCGCGCGTGGTTGACTCCGCGAAGGCTTCGACACCGCGGCGAGCGACCGCTGAAGTCACATAGTCGTGCACGACCGTGCGCTCCAACCCATAAGTGCGCGCCCGCTCGGTCACCGCGTCGGGACCGCCGGCCCACTGCATCAAAACGTTGGTGGCGGTATTATCGCTCACGGTCACCATCAGGGTTGCTAGGTCCTCAAACGAGAGTGCCTCCGGTGACATCAACGACTTCAGGACGCCTGAGCCGCCCACCCGGTGAGCGTCGGGAATTGGGATAAGGACGGTGGGGTCGAGGCCAGATTCGGTCAAGTGCTCGTAGGCCTGGCAGAGCACCGCTACCTTGATCACACTAGCGGTGGGAACCGTGGCGTCGGCGTTCAACTCGACTCGCATTCCAGTGCGAACCTCGAGGGCCGTAACGCTGAGCCGTCCGGTGAATGCGTCGGCCAGTCGCGCCACCCGGGCGTCGAGACCTCTCAGGCCACCGGAGGTTGCCGTCGATGCCCCCACGGGAGGGTCGACGGTCATTGGACACCCTCGATGTTGTGAAACTTTTGTAGTACGCCGGTGCTCAGGAGATATTTGTCGTCGTTAGGTATCCCGGAGAGCATCCGTGGTGTGCTATTGCTCGAACCGAAATACTGTTCCAGATTACCCTTGGTGACCACAGCCTGGGGGATGTACGTCGTCTCCGGTGGCGTAGCTCCTTGCAACATTGCCACGGCCATGGCCAGTCCAATCTCGCCCCAGCCCTGTGGGAAAAGCACGCCTTCAGCCACCCATTGCGGGTTGGTGCGCACCTGCTCCATCGCCGGCGCCGATCCGCCGAGTCCGGCGGCCAGGGCGTTGCCCGAGCGGCCGGCCTGCGCGACAGCCCGCCAGCCCCCTAAAGCCTCGTCGTCGTTGTTGGCGTAGATCACCACATGCCGGTCCGAGGGGAGTCCTTGCAAGACGTTTTTCACAGCATTGAAGGCGCCGTCGAGAGTGCCGGCGGTGTCGACTTGGATGCCAGTGGATCCGATGGTGGTTGTGGTTGCCTGGATCGCATCGCCGGCGACCTTCTCCATCCCCGGAACTGCGGTGGCGACCGCTGCATAGAAGTAGCGAACTGACGAGTTAACGTCCGTGCCGGCCGTCGCGTTCTGCTCGATGATGACCGTGGTGTTGGCTCCGGTCCAGCCGAGCTGCTTCATCTTTTCCGCTACGACTGTGCCGGTATCAGCCCCCAACTTCGGATTGTTGAGGTTCTCTAGGGCGCATGGTGGTGCGGCAACGTTGACCGCGATGCACGGGACGTGGGCGCGCGTAAACGTCTCGCCGAGCGAGCGGCCAAGGCCACCGACGACGTTGTACTCGAAGATCAGGTCTGGGTGCTCGGCGACCATCAACCTGGCGTTCGTTAACGCCGTCGTGCCGCTCAAGTTGTTGTCGTACGTCGTGAGGTGGGCTCCGATGGTGTGGGCACCGTCGATGAAACCGCTCTGCACAGCATTGAACAGAGTGCTGTTATCGGTGACGTTCGCATAATCCAGGTGCAAATTCGACGGGTTGACCTTACCCGACTGAGCAGGCCCGGAGGGCGCCGTACCCGACCCGCAGCCGACTAGGCCGACCATCACGGCCGCCGTCAAAATCACCATTTTGCCATGTTTCATGCGGTTATCATCCTTTGCTGTTCCCGAGTGGGGGTCTATGATCGCGCTCCGTTGCCGGGGGCGGCCCTGCCATGTCGTGCCGCGTCAGATCGGCGCGCATATCAGCCTGGGGATGCTCCTGCGGCGCTGAGCCGCCAGGCTGCGCGGTTGGATGCGCGGCGGCGCGTGAGCGAATGCGGTGTTGGCCCAGCCGCCGCAGGCGTTGGCTGCCAACAGCGAGCAATAGGATGGCGCCGGTAGCGATCTGTTGATAAAAGGAGGAGATATGAATGAGTTGCAGACCGTTGCCGATGATCCCGATCACCAGGACGCCGAGCATCGCACCTGCCACGGTGCCCTCGCCACCAGTCAGGGCGGCGCCACCAAGAACGACGGCAGCGATCGACTCCAAGGCGACCGTAGACTCGACGGTGCCCGATCCCGCGAGCAGTTCGCTTGCCACGACGATGCCTGCCAGCGCCGCCAGAGCGCCGCACAGGGCATAGACCACAACGGTGAGCCCGTTAACGCGGATACCTGCAAGCCATGCCGCCGACCGATTGCCACCGACGGCGTAGATGCTCCGCCCGATCGTGGTGAAGCGCAGCAGCAGCCAGCCGACGATGGCGAGAACAATCGTGATGACGACAAAGACTGGGACGTTCGCCGGCAGCGGATTGGCCAAGAACCCGGCCCCTGGATCATTCAGCGAAACGGTGATCCCTGAGGATGCCGCGTAGGCGGCCCCACCCGTGATCGAAAGCATCCCGAGCGTGGTAATGAGCGGATTGATGCCGACCCAAGTAATAATGGCGCCGTTGATCAAGCCAACCGCCGCACCAATAGCTACCACCGCGACGATGGCCACCGTGGCCGGTAGCCCGTCGTTGGACAGTATGACGAAGACCACAGCCGCAAGCGGAGCAACGCCTGCGACGGACAGGTCAAAGCCGCCGGAGATCATGGCGAATGTCTGGCCCAGCGATACCAAGGCCAGCACCCCTGACCCTGCCACGATCGTTACTGCGTTCGCGCCGGTGTCGAATGATCCGGTCAGCACCGAGAAGATGATGCACAGGGCCACGATGAACAGCGCCAACAGCGCGGGCGGGCTTTCGAGCAGTCTCACCACACGTGAGCGCTGTAACGTCGGCTGTGCCTCATGGGTCGGCAAATCATTTTGAACCGACGTCTGGTGCGCACCGGTGGCGCTCACAGCGATCTCCTTGTCGTCGTCGTAGTAATACCGCCGCCCGGGCCGTCGAATGGACCGTTGTGACTCGCCGTCGCAGCGCTTACGGCGTGGGGCTGGGTGCACTCGGCGCCGCGGAGTTCAGTGACAACCCTGCCGTCGCGGAAGATCAGTACTCGGTGGGCGGTAGTGACGACCTCATCGACGTCTGAGGAAAACAGCAAAATCCCCGTACCGTCCGCGGCCAGCTGGCGCAGCGCGTTGTGGATGTCTGCCCGTGACCCTACATCTACACCTCGGGTCGGTTCTTGAAGCACGAGTACATCGCCCGGCTGCGCGAGCCGACTAGCGAGCAGCACCTTCTGCTGGTTCCCACCGCTGAGTTCCTCGGCACGCTGGGTCACGGCGTTCAGCCGGATACGTAGCAGCCGGACAAAGCGACTCACGATCTCTCGCTGTTGACCGGCGACGAGCACCCCGAAGCGGGAAACAAGGTGCAGATTCGGGAGGCTCACGTTATCGGCCACCGATAAGCGTAACGCAAGCCCCTCCTTCTTTCGGTCGGCCGGAATGTATCGGATGCCGTATCGCTTGGCGTCGCGTGGGTAACGGGGGAGGCTGACCTCGTGCGTACGTACCCACAGCCGTCCGCGCGAGGCGCGGACGTGACCGCCCAACACGGCGCCGAGCGTGTCAGCGCCGGAGCCCCGCAGCCCATACAGGCCGACGATCTCGCCTCGGTGCAGCGTCAGCGACACGTCGGTCAGGATGGGTCGCTCATCGCGCCCGCAGCCGGTTAGGCGGAGCAGTTCCGGTGACTCGGCTTCAGTGCCCAAGCCGGGTGCCGAGGTGGCGATCGCCAAACTGCGCCCGACCATCTCCTCGACGATCGTTTCGCGACTCACCGCCGCGACCTGGTGTTCGGCTACCTTGCGGCCATTGCGCAGCACGCAGATAGTGTGGCTGAACGCGAACACCTCGTCCATCCGGTGCGAGATGTAGATGACTCCTACCTGGCGCTGCGAAAGCATGGCGATGATCCGGTGCAGGATTCGCGTCTCCGCCTCGCTGAGGGAAGCGGTGGGCTCGTCGAAGACGATGACGGCAGAGTGACGCCGGACGGCCTTGGCGATCTCGATGAGCTGCAGCTCGGGGAGCGAGGCTGACTCCGCTCTGCGGGCGACGTCAATGTCAGCGAAACCGAGCGCGGCGAGCTCAGATCGTGCAGCGCTGAGCTGGCGACGCGGAGACACGACGCCAAGGGTCGCGGGCCAGTCACCCAAGAACAGATTCTCGGCGAGGCTGAGGCTCGGCACCGGCGCCAACTCCTGCGGGATGAAGCCGATGCCGCGGCGCATGGCCTCCCGTGGCGAGGACAGGTGCAACGTCGTGCCCTCCAACGAGATGGTGCCGGCGTCCGCCGTTTCTGCGCCGGCCAATAGCCTGGCAATCGTCGACTTCCCGGCCCCATTCTCTCCGACCAGGGCCACGACCTCCCCGCGGTCCACCGTCAACGAGAACTCGACGAGGGCCCTAGTCGGACCGTACGACTTAGACAACCGATCCAATACGAGCAGCGTCATCTCAGCCACCTGCCCTCTGCGCTGCATGGGTCACTGACCGGCGGTTCGGCGCGCGATAAAACGACGACTCCTCCACTGCAATGCGCTCTCTAGCGTCCAGCACTCGGGTGGTCTCGACTGGTATCACCTCAGCAACGTGCGCGGCGAAGGCCTCGAGTGTGGCAACGACAGCGACCATGCTCTGGAACAAGGTGGGACTGTCGGTATTCACCGCCAAGACATGGGTCACTCCACGCAGAAACGGGTAAGAGCGGCCGTCGGTGATGGCGACGGTTTTAGCACCGCTGCGCGTGACCCGTTCAAGGGTGCGCACGCTGGTTGCGAAGTAGCGACGGAAGAGACACATGACCAGAGCGTGATCCGAGGTCAGGTCGACAGCCTCGTCGGGCAAACCCGGAGTCAGCAGGTGCGTGCCCGATCGGACGCCATGCAGGAGGCAATGAAGATACGACGCCAATCCGTAACTGTTGCCGTTGCCGCCAACGTAAACCTGTCGGGCCAGCGCAACATCCCTGGCGGCTACCTGCAGTTGCGAGCCGATCATCGACCACGTCGCTTCGAGATTGTGGCGATCGGTTATGAACTTTGCGTGGCTGACCTGGTCGGATGGCTCGCCTACGGCCTCCATGCTCGAGAATCGCGCCAACGGCGACCGAGCCCCTGGCTGAAATTGCCGACGCGAGGCGTCTCGCAGCGCGGCAAAGCCGGGATAGCCCAGCTTGTGCGCAAGTCGGACGACGGCGGCCCGGCTCACCCCGACTCCAGCAGAAATGGAATCCGCCGTCTCGAATGGAAGCTCTGCCAGGTGCGACTGTAGATACTCAGCGACCTGGTTGTCGTTGGTCGTGAGACTGCCCTGGGCCGCAGTAACCCGCGCAGATAACTCGTGGCGAAATACCTCGTGGTCTCTCGACAACTGAACGGAAGAAGCCACTGAACACCTCTGGAGTAAACGGAACCGTTCAGCGAACATAACCCAGGCAGCTGCAGTCGTCAACAAGCGCGGCGAGGCGGGTGAGTTCGTCGTGGCGGGCGTCCGCCACTTCTTGGCGGCCTCGTAGCGGCCCCGGAGCCCGGCGAGCTCCCCGTCATAACGCGCGACGGCGCGGCCAGCGCCTCGGTTTGCCGAGTGTCGGCATCGGCACGGGCGGCCGCGATTGCCGCGACGGTGCCGGTGCGGGTTTGGTCGAGTTCTCGGTGGGCGCGGCTGAGTCCTGCCCACGT
>JAABUM010006156.1_pt1 | contig 11972 bp, 14 predicted proteins | sample 5559161 | NCBI WGS metagenome assembly JAABUM01 (sample SAMN10711868, study PRJNA513369) | rock metagenome | isolation source: Antarctica rocks | place: Antarctica: Victoria Land, Siegfried Peak nord | reverse complement strand
TCGTCGCGTGGAGGCGCTCCGCCTGCTCGGGCGTCACCTCGGCGGCGACGGTCAGCGGGTGCAGCCCGGCGCGGAAGAGCGATTCATCCACGTAGATGTTGCCGAGCCCGGCGAGAAAGCTCTGGTCGAGGAGGAGCGGCTTCAGGCGCGTCCGTCGTCGCGCCAGCGCCGCCGCGAAATCGTCGCGCGCCCACTGGTCACCGAGCGGTTCCGGGCCGAGATCGCGGAAGCGCGCGGCCAGGGCGTCGCGATCGTAGAGGGCGATCCGCCCGAAACGGCGGATGTCGCTGAAACGCAACTCGTCGCCATCGGCGAAAGCGAGCGCGACCCGCTCGAAACGGTCGCGCGGCGCATCGTGCGGCGCGATCGTCACCTGCCCGGTCATCCGCAGGTGGATCGTCAACGCCTCGTCATCGTCGAGCACGACGAGCAGGAACTTGGCGCGTCGCCGCACCTCCACCACACGCCGCCCGGCGATCCGCCGCGCCAATTCGTCGGGCGTGGGCGCTTCGATCGTGCGGGGCCATTCCAGATAGCTGAGGCCGGTGAAGGTGCGCCCGGTGATCTGCGCGGCGAGACCGCGTCGCACTGTCTCTACTTCGGGTAATTCCGGCATTGTCTTCCTGCTCTGTATGCGGTGTCGGGCGTGTAGGGGTGCCTACGGCGCTGGTCTGTGCAGTATATCAGGACATCTCATGGCCGCGCCGGGTCCTCTCGGACACGAAATCGGCTTTCCGGAAGAGGAAAAAGGGGTTGTTGACGCGGCATCGGGGCGCTTCTATACTTAGAGAGGATACATATACGCCTGCAATCGTCGCCGTGATGGGGGTCGCGGTACACGAAATGCCTGAAAAGCCCGTACCATACGGGCCGTATGGCGAGCGAAGCGGGCGCACTCTCTCCGCACCCGCATAACAGAACGACGCTCCGGTGCGCCGGTTGCGCGCCGAGACGGTAAGGATCCTACGACAGATGGGTACGCTCGATCAGCAATTGACCAACGATTTGAAGGCGTCGATGCGCGCGGGCGATACCGTGCGCCGCGATGTGATCCGCTTCCTCCGAGCGGCATTCCAGAATGCCCAGATCGCGCGGGTGCAGGTGCCGGACGATCTGCCCGAAGAGGGTGCCGAGGTCGCCGAGGTAGTCCGCTCCGCTGACCGCGATCGCCCGCTGACGGACGACGAGGAATTAGTGGTCCTGAAGCGCCAGATCAAGCAGCGCCAGGATTCGATCGAGCAGTTCGAGCGCGCTGGGCGGCCCGATCTCGTCGGGCGCGAGGAGGCGCAACTGGCGATCCTCCAGGCGTACCTCCCCGTCGGCCTCGGCACGGATGAGATCGACGCGCTGGTGCGCGCGGTGGTCAGCGAGACCGGTGCCGCCGGGCCGAGCGACATGAAGCTGGTCATGCCCGCGCTGATCGCGCGCGCGGGGGGGCGTGCCGATAGCCGCGCGCTCAGCGACGCGGCGAAGCGGGCGCTGGCCGCGCGCTAAGTGCGCTCGCACGCCACTCCATCTCACCGTCCGCTCGCCGCCACTCGGGCTCTCGTACGCATAATGATGGTGCAGCAGCAGGAAATAGGGTAGCCGTGGCACAGGCTCCGCGACCCACCCACCAACCGGATGCCCCGCAACTCCCCCCTGGTCCGACCAGGGGTGGCACTCTTCTGCGCGAGCGCCTGCTGCGCTATCGGAAGGGGCGTATCGAACGCCCCTCGGAGCGGCAACAGGTTGCCCGACTGATCGCCTTCACCCTCCTTTTGCTAGTGATGATCGGGGCGGCGCTCATCCCGTGGGGCACGATCGGCGGGACGAGTCTGGCGGTGGGCGCGGTGGCGAACACCACCTTCAAGGCCCCGCACACCCTTACCTATGTCAGCGATGTGCGCACGCAGGAGCGACGCGACGAAGCCGCCAACGACGATCGCCTCCGTGTGCCGAAACGGAACACCACCCTCGTCACCGCCCAGCAGACCCAGCTCGAATCGGACATCCGCAAAGTTACCGATCTCCGCAATGCCAACTCCGCCTCCCTCGATGACCGTATCCGCGCCGCCCAGGGCATCATCCCCGATCTCTCCAACGACGATGCCCGCCAACTCCTCCTCCTCGACGCCACCAACTGGGACATCGTCACGGTCGCCGCGCGCCGCCTCCTGGAAGAGACGATGGCGCAGACAATCACGATCGAGCAGTTGGCCCAGATCAAAGACATGCTGCCCAACCGGATCGATACCGCGATCAACGGTACCGATCGCAACGCGGCGGTTGCCCTGGCCCGCCCCTACGTGAAATCGAACCAGACGGAGGATGTCGAGGCGACCGCGCGCAACCGCGAGCAGGCGCGCGCGGCGGTGAAGCCGGTCTCGGTCACGGTGCAGGAGGGGCAGACGATCGTACGCGATGGGGACATCGTGACGAGCGATCAGCGCGAACAGCTGGAGAAACTCGGCTTCTTGCAGCGCCAACTCCCCTGGTCGTCCCTGATCGGCTCGCTCGGTCTGGTCGCCCTGATCGCCGCGATGCTCGCCTTCTACCTCTATCGCTTCGGGGGGACCGTCTGGCGGAGTTCGCGCCTGATCCTGCTCGGCATGACGATTGTCGTGCCGATCGTGGCCGCGCGGCTGACGATGGGGAGTAACCCGACCTGGGTCTACGCCTTCCCAATCGCCGCCGGGGCGATGCTGACGGTGGTGCTGCTCAACCTCCAGTTCGCCACGGTCGTCGCCATCGTCAACGCCCTGATCTTCGGCCTCTTCGGCGCGGCGAATGGCTCGCTGGAATACACCGCGCTCGCCTTCGCGATGGGGATGGCCGGCTCGTTCGTCCTCTGGAAGGCCGATCGCATCGCCACCTTCCTCTGGGCCGGGGTGGCGGTCGCCGTGACCGGCGGCGCGGTCGGGATCTGCTTCCGCCTCGTCGCGGGGACGCTCGATCCGGCCAGCGCCGCGCAGATCGCCCTCCTCGCCGCCTTCAATGGCGGCATCACCGCCGTCTTCACTTTCGGCTCGTTCACCTTTCTGGGCGGCCTCTTCGGGATTACCACCCATCTCCAACTCCTCGAACTGGCCCACCCCAATCAGCCGCTCCTCTACCGGCTGGCGCGCGAGGCACCCGGCACCTACCACCACAGCATCGTCGTCTCGAATCTGGCCGAAAGCGCCGTCGAACTGGTCGGGGGCGATCCGCTCTTCACGCGCGTGGCGGTCCTCTACCACGATATTGGCAAGACCTTGCGACCGACCTTCTTCATCGAGAACCAGGCGAACCGCGACAACGTCCATGATGTGCTCGATCCGCTGCAGAGCGCACGGATTATCATCGATCACGTCACGGATGGGGTGCGGCTGGCGCAGAAGGCCCGCCTCCCGACCGCGATCATCGACATCATCCGGCAACATCATGGCACGATGCAGATCCGCTTCTTCTACACCAAGGCGGTGGCCCTGGGCGAGGATGTCCAGGAGGAAGATTTCACCTATCCCGGCCCGAAGCCGCAGACGAAAGAAGCGGGCGTGATCATGCTGGCCGACTCGACCGAGGCGGCGGTGCGCGCGGCGTCGCAGTCCGGCAAGCTGAACTTCGCGGAAGAGGCGCCGCGCAACGGCTCCGGCAATGGCAGCGGGTCGCTCCGGGCGGTGCGGCACAACAGCAAGCTTCAGGAACTGGTCAATCAGGTGATCGACGAGCGCGTGAAGAGCGGGCAGCTGAACGAGTGTGATCTCACCCTGCGCGACATCGAGCGGATCAAGATGACCTTCGTGCAGGTGCTCGACGGGATCTATCACCCACGGATCGATTATCCGCCCGCGCCGACGCCGATCGCGAAGGGGATCGAAAAACCGGCGGTGGCGGCGAGTCGTTAAGGGATCGGTGGTCCGTTGGGGAGCGTCGGCGAAATGAGTGATACAGAGCGATGACGGAGAGCGCGATCACCATCGCCATCGAAACACCGTGCGTCACGCTGGCCGATGAGGCCGATCTGCGCGCCGTCGCCCTGCACACGCTGGCGGCGGAGGGGCTCACGCTGCCGGTCGCGCTGACGGTCGTGCTGGTGGACGACGCGACGATCCATGACCTCAACCGCCGCTTCCTCGATCACGACGAGCCGACCGATGTGATCACCTTCGCGCTCGACGCCGCCGAGGCGGATCCCTTCGTTCTCCCCGACGTCGGCACTTTCCGACAACTCGGTGAGATCTACATCTCTTGCGAGCGGGCGGCGGCGCAGAGCGCCGAGTGGGGCTCCGAGCCACGCCGCGAGATCCGCTTCCTGGTGGCGCACGGCGTGCTCCACCTCCTCGGGTGGGACGATGCCACCGCCGAGTCCCGCGCGGCGATGCTGGCGCGGCAGGAGGCGATCCTGGTGGAGTGGCCGGTCGTGGGGCAAGGGCAGCGGTGACTCGCCGCGCCGAGTCGCTCCTCGACTCGTTCCGCTATGCCAGCGCCGGTTTGCGCTACCTCTTCGCCACGCAGCGGAATGCGCGTGTCCAGGCGAGCGTTGGCGGGGTCGCACTCCTGCTCGGCGCGGTGTTGCGAATCTCGCGCACGGAGTGGGCACTCCTGGTGTTGTTGATCGCGCTCGTATTGGTTCTTGAGGCGCTCAATAGCGCGATCGAGGCGACTGTGGACCTGGTGACCAGCGAATATCACCCATTGGCGAAGATCGCCAAGGACGTGGCGGCGGGCGCGGTCTGGCTGCTGGCCCTCGCGTCGGTGATCATCGGCGCGATCATCTTCCTGCCGCGCCTCCTCGCGCTCGTGACGGGGGGGCGATGAGCACGTCGCACGGCATCCGGCTCCTCTTCCTCACCCCCCAACTGCCGAGCCCCACGCGCCAGGGCGCGGCGATCCGTAACTGGAACCTGATGGTCGAACTGGCGAAGACCTATGAGATCGACCTGCTCACCTTCGCCGATCCGGGCGAGGAGGACATCGCGCCACCACAGGGGGCGGCGGCGGTGCCGTGGCGGTGCCTGGTGCGTGTGCCGACGCCGCGCCGCACGATGTTGCGCCGCCTGAAGGTGCTGCTCACCAGCCCGCACCCCGACATGGCCGACCGGCTCTGGTCCGCGCCCTACCTGCGCCAACTCTCCGCCCTGCTGGCGCGCGAGCGCTACGATATCGTGCAAGCGGAAGGGATCGAGCTGGCGCGCTATCTCCTGCTGATCGCGCGCTATCGCCTCCCCGATTACAATCCGTTGCTCATCTTCGACGATCATAACGCCGAATGGCTCCTCCAACGCCGCGCCGCCTGGACCGATCTCCGGCGTCCCCGGCGCTGGCTGCTGGCCCTCTACTCCGCGATCCAGCAGCGGCGCTTGCGGCGCTTCGAGGCGCGGACGCTGGAGGCCGCCGATCTGACCGTCTGCGTCTCCCCCGCCGATGCGGCAACCTTGCAGCCGCTCGCGCCCGCGCGCTTGCTGATCGTCGCGCCGAACGGGGCGGACACGGCCTATTACTCCCCGGAACGTATCCCGCGCGAGCGCCCGCGCTTCGATGTGATCTTCAGCGGCACCCTCGACTATCGCCCGAATATCGACGCGGTGGTCTGGTTCGTGACGGAGGTCTGGCCGATCGTGACCCGTCGTCCCGCCGATCGGCGGGGACGGACGCCGCGACTGGCCCTGATCGGGCGCAATCCGCCGCAAGAGGTGACGCGCCTCGTCATCAATCAGGGGGTGACCGTCACCGGCTCGGTGGCCGACGACCGCCCATACTTCGCGGGCGCGACCGTCTACGCTTTGCCGATGCGCTACGGTGGCGGCTCGCGCCTGAAATTGCTGAACGCGCTGGCGATGGGTTGTGCAGTCGTCTCCACGACCGCCGGGGCGGAAGGGGTGGCGGTGCGGCACGAGCAGCATCTGCTAATCGCCAACAGCGCCGCCGACTTCGCCGCCGCCATCACCCGCTTGCTCGGCGATGCGGAGTTGCGCGCGCGACTCGGCGCGGCGGGGCAGGAGTTCGTCCGCGAGGAATACGACTGGACCGGGATCGTGGACCGATTGCGCCAGGGCTACGCCATGGCGTTCGCCCGCCGCCAGCACCCTGCGAGCGCCATACCCGCCAACGGCCCCGGCGCTGCATCGTCGCCCGCCGAGTCGCTGGCAGCCGACACCGAAGCCTTCTCCCCCGCCTCCGAACCGCGATGAGCGCCACCACGGTCAGCGTCGTCGTCACCGTGCGCGACGAGGCGGGGAGCATCGAGGCGTTGCTGAACTCGTTGGCGGCGCAGGGGCGTTCGCCGGATGAGATCGTGATCGTGGATGGCGGCTCGACCGATGCGACCTCCGCGATCCTCGCCGCCTGGGCGGAGCGCCTACCGTTGCGCGTGCTCAGCCGCCCTGGCGCGAACATCTCCGCCGGGCGCAATGCCGGGATCGCCGCCGCCAGCGGCGTGATCGTCGCCGTGACCGACGCCGGGGTGCGCCTCGCCCCCGACTGGCTGGCGGCGCTCCTTGCGCCATTCGCGGTCGCTCCGGCGACGCAGGTGGTGGGCGGCTTCTTCGCGCCCGACCCGCGCACGCCGTTCGAGCACGCGCTCGGCGCGACGACCCTGCCGACCCGCGCCGACGTGCGCGTGGAGACGTTCCTGCCGTCGAGCCGTTCGCTCGCCCTGCGCCGCACCGCCTGGGAACGGGTGGGCGGGTATCCCGAATGGCTCGATTACTGCGAGGATCTGATCTTCGACCTGAAACTGCGCGAGGCGTGTGGGCCGTTCGCCTTCGCTCCCGACGCGCTGGCCCATTTCCGCCCCCGCCCGAGCCTGCGGGCCTTCTGGCACCAGTATTTCCGCTACGCGCGCGGCGACGGCAAGGCGGGGCTCTTCGCGCGCCGCCACGCGATCCGCTACGCCACCTATCTGGGGGCGGGCGCGTTCCTGGCGCGCGGCTGGCGCTCTCCCGCCCTCTGGCCGTTCTTCGTGCTCGCGGGGATTGGCTATCTGCGCCGCCCGTACGCGCGCCTCGCCCCGGCACTCGCGGCGCTCGGCCCGCTGGAACGCCCCCAGGCGCTGGCGGCGGTGCCGATCATCCGCATCACGGGCGATCTGGCGAAATGTGCCGGGTATCCGGTCGGCCTGTGGTGGCGCTGGCGGCGTTACGGCCTGCGGCGTGGCTGGCGTGCGATCGAGGCGTTGGAACGCGACCGCCGCATGGGATGAAGCAGCATCGGGTGAACGGTCTGCGCGAGCCGATCGAGCGCGCCGGTGCACGTCAGCGGCGCCAAGTCTGTGCGCTACTCGGCGTCTCAGCACCAGTATGGGTGGGCATAGGCGCGATCCTGCGCGTGCTCGCGCCAGTAGCGCGACCAGAGGGCGGCGGTGCGTTCGATCGCCACGGTCGGCGCGGCCAGAATCATCGCGAACATCACTCCTCCATGCCGGACAGTCTGTAGTTAACTAGATAGGTATACAAAGTAAAGTATAGCGATGATACGTCTTTGCGCCTTCGGTGTCAACGCTGCGGTTCGTGGTGCGAACGTGGACGGCGGATCCACGCGGTAGCTGAAGGGCGGGCGCTTGAGGCGAGCATATCCGCTCGTGCGGCGTACGATCCCGCCAGGGTGGGATGTGCCGCAGGGGCGAGCCGATGGGCGACTCGCTCCTACGGTGTGTGGAGATTTACACATCGTTCAGCGCGCCGCCTATGCGGTGCGGATGATGGGACGGGGCGGATCGTCGTCCTCCTGGAAGGTGCCGGTGCGCTTGCCATTAGCCCAGATGGTCGCGGTGTAGAAGGCGATCGAGCCGTAGAGCAGGAAACGGTCGGCGGCCGGGAACTGCGGGGTCGTCAGGCGATAGATCAGGATGACGCGCAGGGCGAACTCGCCGAGTGTGGTGATTCCCCAGGCCGCCGCAGCGAAGCGGGCGAAGGCGCGTGGTCTCGGCCATTCGTCCCACCGCTCGGAGTATCGGCTTGCGGCCACGGTGCGGAGTAGATAGACCATTACCGGGCGGCGGTCAGCGTCGATTCGCGTACCAGGAAGAGGCGTGTATCGCCACCGAGCAGGGCGAAGAGGAGCGCGGTCGCGATCCTGGCGAGGGTGAAGAGCGCCAGCGCGTCGAGCGACCAGCGGCGGATCACCTCGGCGAACCCCCACAGTGCCGCCGGGGCCGACGCGAGGAGGGGCGCCTCGATATCGCTGGCCGAGGTATGGGCGCGGCAGAGCTGATAGATCACGATCGGTAGGGCGGCATTGATCAGCAGGCGCGGTAGCAACGCGCGCAGCGAGCGCTGCAAGTTCTACGAGGCCGGTCGTCTCGTGCTGCTCCTTCATGGCACAGAGCCTTCCCCTCGCGTCGTGCGTTGCATGACATGGGTCGTTCTTTGGTTGATTGTTGGTCTATGCAGTGGCGGGCGAGACGGTTAGGGCGCAGCGCGGGCCAGGTGTGGCGGGAGTGTGGCGCAGCAGGATACGAAGCGGTCGGTCATGCTACGCCTCCTCGCTCGGAATAGCGGGCAGATCGGGGGTGAAGATCGCCTCGATCGGGCGGTCGAAGAGGCGAGCGATCGCGAAGGCCAACGGCAGGCTCGGATCGTATTTGCCGACTTCCAGCGCGTTGACGGTTTGCCGCGAGACGCCGAGCCGTGCCCCGAGATCCGCCTGTGACCAGCCTTGGGCGGCACGGAGTTCGCGCAAGCAATTCTTCATGCGTCGTACCGCCGTGCAGCGAGGGCGGAGCCGAGCGCCCAGAGGATCGCCATGACCGGCCAGACCCAGAACCAATTGAGATGTGGCAGGCCCACGTTCTCGACAAATCCGTAGCCGAAGGTGAGGAGTGCGGTACCGGCGAAGGAGAACGCGAGCGCCTCGAACTGGATCTGGCGTTGCAATTCATCCATCCGCCGCAACTGCCGCAGCACCGCGACGACTACCGCGACCGCTGGCAGCATTGGCAAGAGTGCGACAGCATAGCGCCAGGATGCGTCGGGGTTGGTATTGATCAGCCAGATCGAGAGGAAGAGCGTGGCGGCGTAGGCGACCATCGCCAGGCCGAATTCTTTCAGGTATGTGCGTGCCATCCTCGACCGTTCCTTCCCTATTTCGGCTCAGCGCGCTGAAGCATTCGCTGTCAAGCGTCCTTGACATTCTAAGGATACGCCTCAAGGTAGGGGGTGTCAAGGGTACTTGACACGATTCGGCAATGGCGTGGTGTGACCGTGTTCGTCGCTTGGTGTGCCTCGCGATATGGGCAGGGCACGGTAACGACGAAGCGCGCCGCCCCGATCGGGGCGGCGCGCTTGGGGTTGTGGTGTTGTCTCGGGCGCGGTGGTCAGCTGCCGGGGCGGCGCGGCCCGGTGTTCGGGTGGCGACCGCGCGGGCCGGGGCCACCCTTGTTGCGGCGTGGGCGCGGGATCTCATCTTGCGGCGTGAAGCCTTGCGCCCGCTCGGCAGGCGCGCGGCCTGGCCGGCCGACCGGTGGCCCGAATGGTGGTCGCCGACTGGGCGGCAGCGGCACGGGGTTGGGTAACGGACCCGCCGGTTCGCGGAGGAGGATCGGGGCGGTCTCCTCGACCGGGATGTGGATGATCTCGATCCCTTCCACGATCCCATCGCTCTCGCGGCGGAAGCGCGACCAGAAGGCTTGATCGGTCAGGATCAACACCTTGCGGCGGGCCTTGGAGCGGAAGAGGTAGAGGCAGGCCGCGTAACAGTGCGCGAACTTCCCGGCGGGGCGCGTGCCGCTCTCCCCCATCGTGTAGGTGCGGACCTCGCCGATCAGCGAGCGGTTCTCCGCGACCAGATCGAAGGTGTGCATCCGCTGGGTGCCATCCTCCTTCCGCCCGAGCGGCGCGCGCCCTTGCGGCAGCGGGATCCCCTCCTGCGCCTCCAGTCGTCGCCGTATCCGCTCGATGATCACCGCCTCTTGAGCCTGTTCTTGCATGCGCATCCTTCCTGATCGGTCGGGCGAGCGCCGCCCGGCCCCGATCGCTTATTTCCCGTAGCGGAGGAGTTCGAGGCGCAGGAATTCCGCGCCGAGGAGGATCGTGCGGCGGCGTAGATCCGCCGCCGTGGAGGCATATTCGTGGCGGCTCGTCGCCACGGTGCCGTTCAGATCGGTGGCGATGATCATCGTGGCGCTGTAGCGCCCGGTCGCCGGATCGGGTTGCGCGCTGAGGTTGGCGAGCACGGTCATCCCGGCATTTGCGCTCAACGCTTCGCGCACCCGCCCGGCCAGCGCGGTCGCCAATCCGGCGAGATCGTCCGCCGACACACCCGCCAGCGCAGCCGCCTCGGCGACGCCGAGCGCCCAGCCACCGACATAGTGACCGGGGGCGGCGGGATCGTCGCCGAAGAGGGCGGCTAGGCGCGCGCCGGTGTTGATATCGGCGGTGGCGAGGCTGAGGCCGCGCTCGGCGGCGAGGCGCAGGAGCGCGCCGGGCAGCGTGTCGTTATCGAGTCCGTAGATCGTGTCGCCGAGCCGCTGCCGCGCCTCGACCTCGACCGGCGCGATCATCTCCCGCGCGATCTCCTCCGTCGCGGCCTTCGCCGTGATGCGGACGTGGACGCCGTCGTCCTTGGCATAGGTGGCCGTGGTAGGGTTGTTGGCGTTGACCAACTCCCCAAGCTGTTGCTCCGCCGCCGACTCCCCGATGCCGATCGTCTTCAGCGTCAGGCTGACGATCGTCGTCTGCGGCAGGGCGCGCTTGACGCGCGGCAGGAATTCTTCGCGCCACATGCGGTGCATCTCGCGCGGGACGCCGGGCATGCACCCGAGCATCTTGCCGTCGCGCTCGATGAACCAGCCCGGCGCGGTGCCGATCGGGTTGAGGAGCGGCTGTGCGGAGGGGATCAGCCACGCCTGCTTGCGGTTCTTCTCCGGGACCGGCCTGCCGCGCATGCGGAAGAAGCTCTGCACCTCTTCCAGTAGCGCTTCGTCCACCGTTGGGGTCTCGCCGAGCATCGCGGCGATCGCCTCGCGGGTCATGTCGTCGTCGGTCGGGCCGACGCCGCCGGTGATGATGATCAGCTCGGAGCGGCCCCAGGCGCGATCGAGCACCTCGACGAGCCGCGCCAGATTGTCGCCAACCTGCGAGACGTAGTAGAGATCGATCCCCAGCGGCGACAATTCCTGCGCGAGGACCGTTGCGTTGGTGTCGGTGATCGATCCCAGGAGTAATTCCGTCCCGACCGAGACGATCTCCGCCTTCATCTTTTCTCCCCATACGTCCGCGTCGCCGATGCCCCTTTGCGTCGGCCCCACGTGAGGGATGATAGCACAGCCCCCCACCCCGCTTGACATTCGCGTGATCACGCCGTAGTATGGCGGCAGCGAGCGATGAGGGAGACCGATGAGCAGTCAGCAGACCGCACAACCGCATACCGCGCTGAACCAGCTTCCACAGAGCTGGTCCTATCTGTTCTACTTTAGCCCGCCGACTTGTTCGGCTGGGAGGCGCGGTGTTGTGGAACGGTTGACCACGTAGGCGCATCCAAGTCAGTAACAAGTCGGCGGACGCAGAGGAAAAAAGCCTCTGCGTTTTTGTTTGTCCGAAAACTGGGTGACAGGGGCCAGGGATGTCCCGGTATGACGAAGGCGAAGGGGGCGGACGATGAGCACGATCACCACGGCGACGGCGGCGACGATGCAGGGCAAAGCGGCGGGGCCGTACCGACTGGCGGCGCGGCGCGATGCCGAGCAGCGCACGATCGTGCGTGTGGGCGACGTCGCCTTCGGCACGGGCGAGCCGATCACCATCGCCGGGCCGTGCGCGGTGGAGACGCGCGCGCAGACGCTGGCTTCGGCGCGCGCTGTGCTGGCGGCGGGCGGGCGGGTGCTGCGCGGCGGCGCGTTCAAGCCGCGCACCTCGCCGTATTCCTTCCAGGGGCTCGGCGAGGCGGGCTTGCAGATCCTGGCCGAGGCGCGCGAGTTGACCGGCCTGCCGATCGTGACCGAGGCGCTGGAAACTGACCATGTGCCGCTGGTGGCGCAGTACGCCGACATGATCCAGATCGGCGCGCGCAATATG
>JAABUM010006153.1_pt1 | contig 11974 bp, 10 predicted proteins | sample 5559161 | NCBI WGS metagenome assembly JAABUM01 (sample SAMN10711868, study PRJNA513369) | rock metagenome | isolation source: Antarctica rocks | place: Antarctica: Victoria Land, Siegfried Peak nord | reverse complement strand
TGTAGATGTCGCGGAACGGCACCTCGCCGCAGAGCTCGATCCCCTGCATCATCATGCGGGACACCCAGAAGAAGATGATGTCGAAGCCCGTGACCAGGAGGTCGGTCGGGTAGTAGCGGGCGAGTTCCGGCGTCGCGTCTGGCCAACCCAGCGTCGCGAGGGGCTGCAGCGCCGAGGAGAACCAGGTGTCGAGGATGTCCGGATCCCGCTCCAGAGCGACATCGTCGCGGCCGTAATGGGCGCGGGCGGCCGCGAGCGCTTCTCCGGCCGTCTCGGCCACGAAGACCTCGCGGTCGGGCCCGTACCAGGCCGGGATGCGATGGCCGTACCAGAGCTGCCGGCTGATGCACCAGGGCTTGATGTTGTCCATCCAGCGGAAGAACACGCTGGCCCAGTTCGCCGGAACGAATCGCGTGCGCCCGTCGCGGACCGCCGCCGCCGCCGCCGCCGCGACGTCGCTCGTGGTCATGAACCATTGATCGGTGATGCGCGGCTCCACGACGACGCCCGAGCGGTCGCCGAAGGGCTGTGCGATGGTCTTGGACTCTACCCGCTCGAGCGCCCCCATAGCGTCCAGCGCCGCCACGACGGCCTCGCGGGCCGCGAAGCGGTCGAGGCCGCGGAACGGCTCGGGCACGGCCTCGTTCATGCGCGCGTCATCGGTCATGACGTCGAGCGGCTGGAGCCCGTGCCGCAGCCCGACCTCGTGGTCGTTGAAGTCGTGCGCCGGCGTGATCTTGACGGCGCCCGTGCCCTGCTCGGGATCGGCATGCTGGTCGGCCAGGATCGGAATGGTGCGGCCGGTCAGCGGCAGCACGACCTGTCGTCCGATGATGTCCCGGTAGCGCGCGTCCTCGGCGTTGACCGCCACGGCCTGATCGCCGAACAGCGTTTCCGGGCGCGTCGTCGACACCACGACGTGGCGGCTCGCGTCGTCGGCCAGCGGATAGCGGATATACCAGAGGTGCCCTTCGACCTCGCGGGTCTCGACCTCGAGATCCGAGATGGCGGTGCGGAACTTCGGATCCCAGTTGACGAGGCGCGCCCCCCGGTAGATGAGCCCCTCGCGGTAGAGCTTCACGAAGACATGCTCGACGGCCCGCGTGGTGCCGGCATCCAGCGTGAAGCGCTCGCGCGACCAATCCGGCGTGCAGCCGAGGCGGCGCAGCTGCCCCTGGATGGCGCCGGCCGACTGCTCCTTCCAGGCGGCGGCCCGCTCGAGGAAGCGCTCGCGGCCGAGCGTGAAGCGCGTCTCCCCGGTCTTGGCGAGTTCGCGCTCGAGCACGAAATGCGTCGCGATGCTGGCGTGGTCGGTGCCCGGCACCCAGAGCACGTCGAAGCCGCGCTGCCGCTTGTACCGCACCACGACATCCTGCAGCGTCATGTCGAGCGCGTGCCCGATGTGGAGCTGGCCCGTCACGTTGGGGGGCGGCATGACGATGCTGAACTTCGGCTTCCGCGAGTTCACGTCGGCCCGGCCGACGCCGGTCGCGAGCCAGCGGTCGACGAGCCTGAGTTCGACCGCCTCGGGATCGAAGTGCGGGGGTATGCTCGTCTGGTCAGCGGTCATCACGCGGCTCCGGCCCCGGCGCGTCGCGACCGATGAATCGCATGCCCGGCCTCTTCGAAATGTCGGAGGGGGATTAGCAGATCATGGCGCGGCGCGCAGCCATCAAGCGGCAAGGTCGGCTTCGCTCAGCCTCCCGTCCGCCTGCGCTACACGCAGGGGCCCTGCAGGCAGCTCTCAGCGCCGCCGGTCGAAGCCTACCACCGCCGCTACGACCCCGGCGGGAAACGACAGCGAGGTTCCGGCTGTGCATGCGTAGCCGGTTCGATGGACGATCCAGGCGGCGGTGTCCAAGGTGTTGAGCTGCACGTGGCAGCGCTGCCGCGTCCACTTCTTGCGCAACGCCCTGGCGCATGCCGGCAAGAGCGGTCGACGCGTCGTCTCGGCCTTCATCGTGACGGCTTTCGCACGGGATGACGCCGAGGCCGCCAAGGTCCGGTGGCGCAAGATCGCCGAACAGCTCAGATCGAAGCTGCCGAAACTCGCCGCCTTCATGGACGGGTCTGAAGCGGACGTGCTGGCCTACACGTCGTGCCCGGCCCAGCACCGTGCCAAGCTGCACAGCACCAACCCGCTCGAACGCGTCAAGGGCGAGATCAAACGCTGGACCGAGGTCGTCGGCATCTTTCCGAAGGAAGACGCCATCACACGCCTCGTCGGCGCGATCCTGCTGGAACAGAACGACGAATGGGTGGTCCAGAGATCGCGCTACATGACGCTGGAAACCATCGGCTGCATCAGCGATGATCCCGTCGTCGGACTGCCACCAATGGCAGCCTGACCAATCCGGCCCTGCCGGCGAGCTTCGGTGAGTACACCAGCTACACCACGCAGTGGGACACGATCCCTGCACGGCACATTCGTCGCACAAAGACCTCTGCCGTCGACCAGAATCGGCGGGCCGCCTTCTACGCCGAAGGCCCTTGTCAGCAATCATGAGAGTGCATTGACTCAGACGGATCGTTCAGGGCGAGTTTGTTCGTGATCGTCTTGGTTGTGGCGGGCCAGAGGAAGGGCTTGGGGTTCCTGTTCGTGCAGCGATGTACTGGGTGTCCGCCTACAAATCAGACCGAGCGCACCTGCAAGACGGCCCCGGAACAGCGGTTACCATCATGTTTTCGCCGGTTCACAGTCCAACGGACGATTGCTGGTGCGCCCGCTGGGTGCTCTCTGATAGCTTACTTCGGCTGACCGAGAGCGTTCCGGTACCAGGCGCCTCGGTGCGACTGAGAGTGGTATCTTGTGCAGCGGCGATTGCGGCATCTACAATATGAGCCTTGCTCAACAGGGCCGCCAAGCCGGTCGGCGTGAGGGGGCGAGCGAAGAAGTATCCCTGCCCCAGTTGACAGTCCCAGGATTTCAACACCGACGCCTGCTCGGCCGTCTCGATGCCCTCAGCGGTTACCGTCAGACGAAGCGACTTCGCCATCGCGATGACAGCCTGGACGATAGCGGTGTCCTCCTCGCTTTGCCCGATGCCGCTGACGAACGAACGATCAATCTTGAGCACGTCGAACGGGAGTCGCTTTAGGTAGGCCAGCGACGAATAGCCCGTCCCGAAATCGTCGATGGCGAGCTTGATGCCCAGTTCCTTCAACTTCCACAGCGTTGCAATTGTCGCCTCGGTGTCGCGCATCAGGACCCCTTCGGTGATCTCAAGCTTGAGGCTGGTCGCGGGTAGGCCGGAGGCCGACAGGGCGTGTGCAACCATGTCAATTAGGGCCGGCTGTTGAAACTGGCGTGGCGACAGGTTGACACTCACGATCAAGGGCGGGTTCTTAGGATAGCGCTTCTGCAATTCGACGATCTGGCGGCAGGCCTCTTCCAAGACCCACTGACCGAGCGGAACGATGAGCCCTGTTTCTTCAGCAACCGTAATGAAATTCGCGGGCGAGATCAGGCCGCGCGTTGGGTGCTGCCAGCGGACCAGAGCCTCCACCTCCGTGACCGTCCCGCTTTCCATGACGACGATGGGTTGGTAATGGACGCATAGTTCGCCTCGTTCCTGCGCGCGCCGAAGATCGTTTTCTAGCTCGACGCGCACGATGATGTCGGTGTTCATTGCGGGGTCGAACGTGACGTGCTGCGCCTTGCCGCTGCTCTTGGCGCGGTACATCGCGACATCGGCATCGCGCAGCAGGCTGTCGGCGGCGTCCGGGCCCGCGGTGCCGAAGGCGATGCCGATGCTAGTCGTGACATTGAACTCCCGGCCTCGAAGATCGAAGGGCGCCAGGAACTGCTGGGCGATGTGGTCCGCCACGACACTGGCCCCCGCCTCGCCATGGAGGCGCTCCAGCAAGACGACGAACTCGTCGCCTCCCAAACGCGAGACCGTTTGGTCCTCCCGAACGCAGGCGCGAAGGCGATTGGCGACCTCCTTCAGGAACGCGTCGCCGACATGATGGCCGAGGCTGTCGTTGATCTGCTTGAAATTGTCGATGTCGAGAAACAGCAGACCGACGCTGGCGACGTTGCGTCCGGCCCGCGCCAGCGCTTGGTTCAGCCGATCTTGAAATAGAACGCGGTTGGGAAGACCGGTCAGCGCGTCGTAGAAGGCCTGTTGGGTGAGTTCTTTTTCAAAGGCCTTGCGTTCGGTGACGTCCCGGACTGTCACGACCAGCCCCGCCACGCTGGGGTTGTCGAGCAGGTTCGTCAGGATAAGCTCGTTGAAGCGCCACTCTCCGTCGGCCCGGCGGAGCTGCAGCTCGGTGATCCTGGTCGTCCCTGGAGCGACTTGCACCTGGGCCCAGATGTCGAGCAGCGCCGGCTGATCTTCGACATGGATCAGATCAATCAGGGGTCGGTCGAGCAAGCAATCCGCAGCGTAGCCCCAGGCGGCTTCGGCGGTGGAACTCTGATAGGTCACAAGACCGGCAGGCGAGCCTATAAGGACGACGTCAGATGAGTTCTGGGCCAGGGACTTCAGCCGCTCTTCGCTGTGACGTATTGCGTCTGTCTCGCGTACGAGGCCGTTTTCGACCTGCTGGCGATAGCGGTCGAACAGCGACCAAAAGAAAGCCACGAGAGCGAGCCCGAGCACGCACGCGACCGGCGTGGCGATCAGGATTCCTCTCTGCGTACTAGAGAGGGATTGGAGCTTGTCCGACGCTCTGGTGCCGTAGCGGTCCGACGCCTGCGACACCTGAGCTTCCATCTTATCAAAGGTCGGGTCGACCTCTCCGCTGTCGATCCGGCTAGCGGCTACCGAGTCCAATCGGTCGATGGCCGCGGACATGTGCTCAATCGCTAACAGGTACTGCTTATGCGAAGCGACGACGTCGTCGATGACCTGCACATCGGCGCCGAGGGTACGGGCGACCTCAAGGGCGGCGATCATGCTCGACCCAGCCTCGTGATGACGCGCCCGGACCTCTGGGCTTGGTTCCAGCCGATATTTGCGTTCCAAGGATTCTTCGGCACCGACGGCATAGCGAGCCTTCTGGAAAGCCTGCTCCAGCCCTGTAGCCAGCTCTACTTCGATACCGGCTCGATAGCTTGTATAAGATCCGAGAAAATCCGCTGCTGACAGCAACAAAAGGACGAGGATCAAGACGTAGGAACCAGCGCGGCTCGACCGATCCAAAATTCGAGAAGCACCCGAGGAGACGTCTTTCGCAGGCCGTTGCATTCTGATCACCAATGTCATCAGCCACGTATTCACGAGATGCGTTTAAAGATGTTAGCTGAGAAAGATCCTGGATAAGGAATGAGTGCAGCCCTATGTCGTGTTTTCAACATATACGGAAAATGAAAAGTTAAAACTGACCCAAAGGGGCGATGTGCCCGCGATGGCTGCGTAGATTGGCTGAACGGACGCGTGTCGTGTGACGCGGTGCGACGCATCCTGCCACAATGATCGCGACCGCCAAGGTGTTGATGACGGTGGCTGTGATCTTCGCTTTCTCGTCCGCCTGAGTGCTCAAATCACCCCCTCGTGCAGCCGCCGAAACGATCGGTCCACCGACAATATAGCGTCATGATGCCCACCGAGCGAAACCGGTTGCCACCTGGGCATGGAGGTTTTCGGGCCGCGCGAGGGCGCTGTCCACCATGCCCTCGTCGCGAACCCTTGCCGGGCCACCATGAATGGCGAGTTGCCGATCACCCGCCGAGGCGCACCAGTGAGCCCGCCCTCGGCCGAGCGGCCGGCGCCCTACTTCGTGAAAGCGCGGGCGAGCGCCGGGGCAGCGCCCAGCAACACGATCGTCTGGAAGCCGATCATTCCCACGACCCACTTGATCAGGTCGGCCTTGGTGACCTCGATCCTGGCTTCCAGGCTCAACTCGACCTCCCGAAGTTCAGCCCGGAGGTCGGTCCTCACCGCCAGGACATCTGTCTTCACCGCCAGGACCTCTGCCTTCGTGGCAAGGTCTCCCTGCATGGCCTCGGCCATGGCGTCTGCCACCCCTTCAGCCTGCTCGGGGCTGTTGGCATTGTCCCGTAGCGTGCGGGCCAGCCGGAGCGTGTCGAAGGCGGCGCTCATGGCGTTGCGGTCCTACGTCCCGTCGAAGGCGCGCGATTGATGCCGCGCATAGCCGCGCCCGACCTCGCCGAGGATCGCGGCGGAGGGTGGGCGAGATCGTCAAAAGCCAGCCCCTCGCGCGCTCAAGGGCCGTGAAGGGCGTAGTAGGCCAGACCGTGTCACAAGCGCGCGATGGTGAGCCAAAAGGACCGGACAAATCAACGCGTTTCGTAAAGGTGGTGCCCAGGGGCGGAATCGAACCACCGACACTGCGATTTTCAGTCGCATGCTCTACCAACTGAGCTACCTGGGCGTCCGGGGCCAGTCCGGGCCGCGACCGAGGTGCTTATAGGGACGGCGCCGGCCGCTTGTCCAGCGCCTTCCGCGCCGTCCCTCGGCGAGCCATGTCGTCCGCGAGCATTGGGCAGGGAGCGCAGCTCGACCGGCGCAAGGCTTCCTGGATCTGCCCGGCCCGAGCGGTCCGTTGCCGGTGAGGGGCCGCGAGGCCAGCCGATATCGCCGCGGGTCGCGCGCCGTCCCTGGCCGAAGCGACACGGGACACGATCCGACGGACGCAGGAGGCCACCGAGGATCCATTGCGCCGGGCCAGCGTTGTCGACAGCACAGAGCAGGAAGGTTTAGCGGCGTGAAAAGAATAGCATACTGGATCATTCTCTGCGGCTTAGCCCTGCCGACGGCGGTTTCCGCGCAGGACCACGGCAGCGCAGAAGATCAACTGGCCTGCACGCCGGACGTATACCGTCTGTGCAGCCAAAACATACCTGACGAGGATGCTATCGTGGCGTGCTTACAGGCGCATAAGTCGCAACTCACCGGCGGATGCAAGGCGGTCTTCTCCCATCCGCAGCCGCCCAAACAGCCGAGCACCAATCAGGACGACGAGTGATCCTGCCGAGGATCACGGTCGCGGTCTGTCTCCGCCCTACGGAACCGTGCGCCCGGATCACTCGCCCTCGCTGCTGTCCCGTTCGTCCTCGTCGTCGGTCCTGACCGGAACGCGATAACCCTCTCCCAACCACCGGTGCAGGTCCACGTCGGCGCAGCGCTTGGAGCAGAAAGGCGTCACTTCGACCGAGGCGGGCTTACCGCAGATCGGGCACTTCCGAGTCGCGGTGGAGGCCCTGAACCCGGCATTGTCGTTTGCAGCCTTGTCCAACGTCCTGATCCCTCTTCCCGCGGCAACGGTTGCGCCGGTCACCCCGATGGAGGCAGCGCCCAACCGGCATGGACCGGGAAGCCCTCGCCCTCGAGCAGCGACATCGTTTCGTAGAGCGGCAGGCCCACGACCCCCGAATAGGATCCGACCAGCTTCACGACGAAGCTGCCGGCGCAGCCTTGAATCGCATAGCCGCCAGCCTTGCCTTGCCACTCCGGCGTGGCGAGATAGTGCTCCGTCTCGCTCCCGGACAGGCGCTTGAAACGCACCCGGCTTTCCACCAAACGGTGACGGCGGCCGCCCCGCGGCGTCAACAGGGTGATGGCGGTATAGACGCGATGGGCGCGCCCGGACAGCAGCCTGAGACAGGCTTCCGCCTCGTCGCGTGTCTCGCATTTCGGCAGCACGCGCCGCCCTACACTGACCACCGTGTCGGCCGCCAGGATGAACGCCGGTCCGAACGTGCCAAGCGCCTCGGCCACTGCCTGGGACGCTTCGGCCTTCTGGGCTGCGAGCCGAGCCGCGAGGACACGCGGCAGTTCGGAGCGCTCCGGGGTCTCGTCGATATCGGCCGGCAGCAACGCATAGGGCTCTACGCCGATCTGCTGCAGCAACGAGAGGCGTCGCGGAGACCCGGACGCCAGGATGAGGCGAGGTGCTTCGGTCGGGGTGGCGCCAAGGCGCCCGAGCCCGATCACCGGGGAAGCCTCACTTGAACCGGTAGGTGATCCGCCCCTTGGTCAGATCATAGGGCGTCATCTCGACCAGCACCCGATCTCCCGTCAGCACGCGGATCCGGTTCTTGCGCATCTTGCCGGCCGTATGGGCGGTGATCTCGTGTTCGTTCTCGAGCTTCACGCGGAACATCGCGTTGGGCAGCAACTCCGTCACCATGCCGGGAAACTCGAGCAGTTCTTCCTTCGCCATATGATCCGATCTTTCGAGCGCCGCGGACAACCTCCACGAAGCGAGGCGACGCCTAAAGAAGGCGCCCCTGGTGAGCGGGCGGACCGTAATGGACATCGCCGCGTTTGTGAACACAAGATGGGACCCGACCGGCCATCCCGGAAGGTGTCATTCCAGGGCCCGCGCACCGTGGCCGGCCCACGGCGCTTCGCCGCAGGACGACTCCGTGACCCGGGGCACGACAAGATTCCACCTTCAGGACGCCAGCGGCATCTTGTCGGCCGCATTGGCGCGCGTCCGCTCGAGGTCCCGGCGCAGATAGAGGCGGTGCGAGCGGATACTGAACGGGATCAGGCCCACGAAGACCACCGTGAGCGCGGCCAGGACTTCCATGGGAAAGGTGACGAGCAGCAGCACCAGAACGGCCACGCCGAACAGGATCGGGATGACCTGTTCGCGGGGCACGCGGCCGATCGACTTGCCCGAGAAGTGCGGGATACGGCTCGCCATCAGACCGGCCACGCAGAGAAGATAGACGATCTCGAGACCGATCGCCGCGCGGCCGAACACCCAGCCCAGCGCCGAAAGATGCAGGTAGAGCGGAAGCAGCGCCACGATGGCGCCGGCCGGTGCCGGCATGCCGGTGAAGAAATTGGACGTCCAGGCCGGCCTTTCGACATCCTCCAGCCCGACGTTGAAACGGGCCAGGCGGAGCGCCATGGCGATCGCGAACACCATGGCGGCGAACCAACCGAAGCTCTTGATCTCGTGCATGTTCCAGAAATATAGCGTGAGCGCCGGGGCGACGCCGAAGCCGACAAAGTCGGCCAGGGAATCGAGTTCTGCGCCGAACCGGGTGGTCCCCTTCAGCGCCCGGGCGAGGCGGCCATCGAGCCCGTCGAAGAAGGCCGCCGCGACAATGGCGAACACCGCCTTTTCGAATGATCCCTCGGTGGCGTAGCGGATCGCCGTCAACCCCAGGCACAGCGCCAGTAGGGTGATGAGGTTGGGCAGAACGATCCGCAGCGGCACGTTTCGGAACCGGCGCCCGCGCGCCCGTTGCAGAGGCCCGGCAGGCCCGGCCACCATGGCGGCGGTTTCGCTGTCGTCCGTCACGAGACGGACCGGACGGCCCGGTTCGCCAGAATTTCCGCTTCGGGACGGAACACGTCGATCGGCTGCTTGAAGCCCCGCATCGGAAAAGCCCCGATCCGTACGGCCGTGCCGTCGAGGCGTTCGACGAATTCGGTCGACATCAGGACCGACTGCTCCAGCGGCCGGTTCAAGGCCGCGATGCGGCTCGCGAGGCCCACATCCTTGCCGATGACGGTGAAATCGAGCCGGACCCCGGAGCCGATGTTGCCGTACGCGGCCTCCCCGTAGTGCAGCGCGATCCCCGCTTCGATCGGCCGTTCTTCCGGATGCGCCACGTTGCGGGCGTCCAACACGCGCATGGCGTCCACGGCCGCCGCGAGCGCGCGGTCGGCAGCACCGCTGCGCTCGCGGTCATTCTCCCGGAAGATGGCCAGCAGGCCATCGCCCATATATTTCAGCACCTCCCCACCCCGGCTCTCGATCGGCGGGACCAGGCAATCGAACAGGGCGTTGAAGACGCCGACCGCCGCCACGGCGTCGAGATCGACCGTATAGCCGACCGAATCGCGCATGTCGGCGAACAGCATGGCGGAGCGAATCGTCGAGACCTGGCCGCGCTTGGTGTTGCCTTGCAGGATGGCCCGATGGGGTTCGTCGCCCACATAGGTGCGCAACAACTTGTCGAGCGACAGCCAGGTCGATCGAAGATCGATCAGCATGGCGATGGCGGGCAAAAGGCGCGCAAATGCCGCCACCTCGGCTCGCGAGAAACCTGATCGGCGGCGGGTCGCAAAGGTCACCCAACCATGGCTTCCGCTCATGAGCGTGATCGGCACGCACAGATAATGCGCGAAGCCGTCCGCCTTGAGTTCGGCCACGACGGCGAAGCGCGCGTCGTCGGTCTGGGGCAGGCGGAGCTCCACGGCGCGCCCTGTCCGGGCCGCCTCATGGAACGGCGACGTCAGATATTGCGAGTCGCCGACCTCCCTGATGTAGGTCCGCGTGGTCACGCCGCGGCCCCGGACCCAGATCCTGGCGATCGCATCGTGTTCGACGTCGAGGATTTCGGTCGAAGAACCGTAGCGATCGAGCGGCAGGCCGAGGGCTCGCAACCTCTCGCACAGCATCGTGATCCGCTCCTCCGGCATATCGGCCGTCCGTGAGTTGCGGACCAACCAATCAGAGACGAGTGAGATCCCGTAGGCCAGGTCGCGATCCATGACGTCGTCGAGGCGCTCGGTCGGCAGGTCGAAGATGTCGACGGCCCACAGTCCCTCCGGCTCGGCGCGAGACTGCACCGCGAATTCTTGCATCGGATCGATCGTCGAATCCTCCATGGTCATCCGGCTTTGAAGCTACGCGGGGCCTCGATGGCCCGCGCGTCGGCCAGGATGGTCTCGCCCGCGACCGCGGTAGCGCCGATTCCCACCATCACCCTGATGTTGTCGGGCAGATAGACGTCGACCCGCGACCCGAATCGGATCAGCCCGAAGCGGTCGCCCACCCCCACCGTCTCGCCTTCGCGGACGAAGGACACGATACGCCGGGCCACGAGCCCCGCGATCTGCACCACACCGATGCGCCCTAGTCCGGTCTCCAGCAGCATGGACGAGCGCTCGTTGTCGTCGCTGGCCTTGTCGAGGTCGGCGTTGACGAACAGGCCGGGTTTGTAGGCGACCTTCAGGATCCGGCCGGTCATCGGCGAGCGGTTCACGTGGCAGTCGAAGACGCTCATGAACACGGAGATACGCTGCAAAGGCCGGTCGCCGAGACCGAGTTCGGGTGGCGGCACGAAGAAGCCGACCGACGAGACCGTGCCATCGGCGGGCGAAACGACGAGACCCTCCCGCATCGGCGTGACGCGTTTCGGGTCGCGAAAGAAGTAGACGCACCAGGCCGTGACGATGAAGCCGAGCCAGCCGAGCGGGCTCCAGAGCCAGTCCAGCACCAGCGCCGCCACGGCGAAGCCGGCGATGAACACATATCCTTCGGGGTGAACCGGTACGACCTGCCGACGCAGGCTGCTGATCACCGACATTGTACATGACCCCCGAGCCGAACCGGCGCGACGTTAACGAGCATGACCCATCTATCCCAATTCCACCGTGTCGCGCTCACGCTTCGATGCTGATCCGTTGGTCCGCGCGTTCGTCGGCCTCCAAACGGCGCAGGGCATCTTCGGCGGCTTCCGCCTCCCGCTGCCGGTTCCACATGGCGGCATAGGTCCCGCCCCGTTCGATCAACCCGTCATGAGTGCCGCGCTCGGCAATCATTCCTTTGTCGAGCACCAGGATCTCGTCGGCGTTGACCACCGTCGACAGCCGGTGCGCGATCACCACCGTCGTTCGGCCGCGCGACACCCGGTCGAGGGCGTCTTGTATCTCCCGCTCCGTGAAGGTGTCGAGCGCGGAAGTGGCCTCATCGAGCACCAGGATGGCAGGCGCCTTAAGGATGGTGCGGGCGATCGCGACCCGCTGCTTCTCGCCCCCTGAAAGCTTGAGCCCGCGCTCGCCCACCTGGGCCGCGTAGCCGTCCGGCATGGTGGCCACGAAGGCATCGATCTGCGCGAGCTTCGCGGCTTCGATCACCTCGGTCTCGGTTGCGGCCCAGCGGCCGTAACGGATGTTGTAGCCCAGCGTATCGTTGAACAGCACCGTGTCCTGCGGCACCATGCCGATCGTGCCGCGCAACGACGCCTGGGTCACGGCCGCGATATCCTGGCCGTCGATGGTGATGCGGCCCTTGTAGGGTTCGTAGAAGCGGAACA
>JAABUM010006149.1_pt1 | contig 11980 bp, 11 predicted proteins | sample 5559161 | NCBI WGS metagenome assembly JAABUM01 (sample SAMN10711868, study PRJNA513369) | rock metagenome | isolation source: Antarctica rocks | place: Antarctica: Victoria Land, Siegfried Peak nord | reverse complement strand
ATGAGATGCTCCCCCACGTCCTCGCCTCCATGATGCCTCGCAACACCATGATGGCCCGGACAGGCCACGGGGCAAACCAGCCCCGTGGCCACCTATCCCCGCAAAACTTCGTCCCTAGACCCTAGGACATGATTTTGCAAGAGGCAGACGAGGAGCTGCTCTCCTCGATCCAGCAAGCAATACAGGCCCGCTATCAGAACCTGCCAGACCCATGGTACGGCTGGGTCATGCCCACATACGAGGCTGCGCCTTACAAGGCTGTCGTGGATGATCTGCTGTCGTCCGGCGCCTCAGTTGAGGACGACACCGACCTTAACAACGATGTTTCCTGCCGTTTTTACGTCCGGCATGAGGGCGTTTTCTTAGTTGTAGAACTATCTTTGGTCGGTCCGTTTGCCGTTGCTGTGAACATGGAGATGGAGCTTTCCAAGCCTATAAGATGCGACGTGCTATCGCCGGGTCTTGCCGTGATGGTGGTTCAAACCTTGGAAAGGCACGGGTTGATCCTGCTTGACGCGAGCGTGCTTTGCATTCCTATAGCCATGTCCTTCAACAACACTGACCCTGGCGAAGGCACACTCTATCAAGCCTTGATTTCCGACACTCCGACTCCTTTCGACTGTGTAGAATCAGCGCCGGAGCACCATGCGAAATTTTGATAGCACCAGGGTGTTGTGGTTCTACCCCTGCCTTGCTGCCACCACCCCAGCGTCGCCACCAACCCCACTTGGCTGCCAGCATCCTGCGCCGCTGTTCTGAGAGCATGCTCTGTGCCGTCCTTGGTGAGGGCAACTTGTGCCGCAGCCTGCCAGTTGACCGAGTGCCGCACGGCAGCGCCGTACTGCGACAATCGCACAAGCAGCCGTCCACTACAGCCTTGATGACCGTAGCCCGGTATCCTCAACGGCGTCGGACATGGCGCCACCCCTATTCCCAGCGTTGTCGCACGGCAGTATGATCCACCCCATAATCCGGAGTACCGTACTCTCCGAACGCAGGGGCGCGATGGCTTGGTGCGTTCGTAAATGGGCCTGAGCATCCCATATTAGGTTAGAAGATTCGCCGCCCCGTCCCACCAGCAAGAAGCCAAGCATTGTCCGACCTGACCCCGTCCAGCCTGCCCGCCCCCCCCAGCACCCCCCCGGTGATGCTGGAGGACGAGATGCGCCGCTCCTACCTAGACTACGCCATGTCCGTCATCGTCAGCCGCGCGCTGCCCGATGCGCGGGACGGGCTGAAGCCGGTGCATCGCCGCATCCTGTTCGCCATGAACGAGAGCGGCTACACCGCCGACAAACCCTACCGGAAATCCGCCCGCATCGTCGGCGACGTGATGGGCAAGTATCACCCGCACGGCGACGCCAGCATCTACGACGCCCTGGTCCGCATGGCACAGGGCTTCTCGATGCGCGTGCCGCTGATTGACGGCCAGGGCAACTTCGGCAGCATAGACGGCGACCCCCCCGCGGCGATGCGCTACACCGAATCCCGCATGGCCCGCGCCGCCGCGCTGCTGCTGACGGACATAGACAAGGACACCGTTGACTTCTCGCCCAGCTACGACGAGAGCAACGAGGAGCCGCGAGTGCTGCCCGCCTCCTACCCCGTGCTGCTCATCAACGGCGCCAACGGCATCGCGGTCGGCATGGCGACCAACATACCGCCGCACAACCCGACCGAGATCATAGACGCCGCCCTGGCGCTGATCGCCGACCCAGCCACCCCGCTCGACGACCTGATGAAGATCGTCCCCGGCCCGGACTTCCCGACCGGCGGCATCATCCTGGGCCGCGCCGGCATACGCAGCGCCTTCGAGGGCGGGCGCGGCAGCGTCGTCGTCCGCGCCAAGGCCGCCATCGAGGACATGCGCGCCAACCGGCAGTGCATCGTCATCACCGAAATCCCCTACCAGGTGAACAAGACCACCCTGCTGGAGCGCATCGCCGAGCTGGTGCGCAGCAAGCAGGTCGAGGGCGTCACCGACCTGCGCGACGAGAGCGACCGCGACGGGATGCGCATCGTGATCGAGCTGCGCCGCGACGCGACGCCGGAGGTGGTGCTGAACCACCTCTACCGCTTCACCCAGTTGCAGACGAGCTTCGGCGTCAACATGCTGGCGCTGGACGGCGGGCGCCCGCGGCTGATGGGTCTCAAGGACGCGCTGGAGGTGTTCCTGGCCTTCCGCGAGGAGGTGATCCTCCGACGCAGCCGGTTCGAGCTGTCCAAGGCGCGGGAGCGGGCGCACCTGCTGGTCGGCCTGGCCATAGCGGTGGCCAACATAGACGAGGTGATCCGCGTCATACGCACCAGCCCGGACAGCGCCACGGCCCGCGCCGCGCTGATGGACCGCACCTGGCCGTCCGGCGACGTGTCGGCCTTGCTGGCGCTGATTGACGACAGCGGCAACCTGATCGAGGACGGCCGGGTCCGCCTGACCGAGGCGCAGGCCCGCGGCATCTTGGAGCTGCGCCTGGCCCGGCTGACCGGCCTGGAGCGCGACAAGATACAGGCCGAGCTGCAGGAGGTCGCCACCCGCATCGGCGAGCTGCTGCTGATCCTCGACAGCCGGCCGCGCCGCCTGGAGGTGATGCGCGACGAGCTGCTGGTCGCCCGGGCCGAGATCGGCAGCCCGCGCATGACCGCCATCGTGGACGCCGCCGCCGACCAGGACGACGAGAGCCTGATAGAGCCGGGCCAGATGGTCGTCACCATCACCCGTGACGGCTTCATCAAGCGCACGTCTTTGGACATCTTCCGCCAGCAGAACCGCGGCGGGCGCGGGCGCACCGGCGCCGGCACCCGCGGCGACGACGTCGTGACCCGCAGCTTCAACGCCCACACGCACCAGTGGGTGCTGTTCTTCACCAGCGGCGGCAAGGCGTTCCGCGAGAAGGTGTGGCGCCTGCCGGAGGCCAGCCCCACGGCGAAAGGCCGCGCCCTGGTCAACCTGCTGCCGGAGCTGGGCGGCGACACCATCACCACCGTGCTGCCGCTGCCGCAGGACGAGGCGATGTGGGAGAACCTGCATTTGGTGTTCGCCACGGCCAGCGGCGGCGTGCGGCGCAACCGGTTGAGCGACTTCCGCAACGTCCGCTCCAGCGGCCTGATCGCGATGAAGCTGGACGAGGGGGACCACCTGATCGGCGTCGCGACCTGCCGGGAGAGGGATGACGTGTTCCTGGCGACCAAGCTGGGCCGCTGCATCCGCTTCCAGATCAGCGACGACAACCTGCGGGTGTTCTCCGGGCGGGACAGCAGCGGCGTGCGCGGCATCCGGCTGGCCGATGGCGACGAAGTTATCAGCCTATCGGTGCTGCGCCACGTGGACGTCGGGCCGGATGAGCGCACGGCCTACCTCAAGGCCGCCGCTGCGAAGCGCCGTTCCCCCGAGGAGGAGGAGGCCGCCGCGGTTGACGCCGCTGTGGCCGACGTGGAGGACGCGGACGAGGGCGCCGGGGAGGCCACGCTGTCCAATGAGCGCATGTCGGCGCTGGAGGACGGCGAGGAGATCCTGCTGACGGTGACGGACGCCGGGTTCGGCAAGCGGTCGTCGGCATACTACTACCGGGTTTCGGGCCGGGGCGGGCAGGGGATCGCCAACGTCACTTTGTCTGCGCGCAACGGCGCCGCGGTGGTTGCCAGCTTCCCGGTGCGCCCGGGAGACGGCGTGATGCTGGTGACGGACGAGGGGCGGCTGATCCGCGTGCCCTCCGACCAGGTTCGCATCACCGGGCGCAGCAGCATGGGCGTGACGCTGTTCCGGCTGGGCGACACGGAGAAGGTGACGGCGGTGTTCCCGGTGCTGGACGCGCCGGACTCGAACGGGACGGACTTGAACGGGCCGGACCTGAATGGGGCGGACGTGAACGGCATGGACGCAAACGGGGGCGACGCCGAGGCCGCGGCGCCGGCGCCCGATGCCTGACGCCATACGCCACGTCGGCATCTACCCCGGCACGTTCGACCCGATCCACAACGGGCACGTGGACATCATCGGCCGCGCCGCCCGCGTGCTGCACAGGCTGGTGGTGGGCGTCGCCGAGAACGCCGGCAAGGGGCCGCTGTTCCCCCTGGAGGAGCGCGTGGAGCTGGTCCGCGCCGAGACCGACGCCATAGCCGCCCGCACCGGCACCGAAATCATGGTCCGCCCGTTCAAGGGCCTGCTGATAGACTTCGCGCATGAGGAGGCCGCCGGCATCATCATACGCGGGCTGCGCGCCGTGTCCGACTTCGACTACGAGTTCCAGATGGCGGGCATGAACTACCGGCTGGACGGCGAGGTCGAGACCTTGTTCCTGATGGCGACGGAGCGGCACCAGTTCATCGGCTCCCGCTTCGTCAAGGAGATCGCGCGGCTGGGCGGGGACGTGTCCAGCTTTGTCCCGGCGCTGACCTTGCAACGCACGCTGGCCCGCGTTCGTTAGGGCTGCGGCCACACACGGAGGATCACCGATGCGACGCCGAACGCTGCTTGCAGCCACGCTTGCCACAGCCCTGATAGGAACCCTGATGTCAGACGCAGCCGACGCCCAAGGGGCGATGGACCCCGAGAACACCCTGTACATGGACCTGAAGGACGGCCGAGTGGTCATCCGCCTGCGCCCGGACCTGGCGCCCAAGCACGTCGAGCGGGTGAAGGCGCTGGCCCGCAAGCACTTCTATGACGGCACGCCGTTCCACCGGGTCATTGAGGGCTTCATGGCCCAGGGCGGCGACCCCACCGGCACCGGCACCGGCGGCAGCGACATGGGGACGCTTCCGGCGGAGTTCACGAAGAACGCGCACTTCCTGCGCGGCACCGTAGGCGCGGCCCGGACCGGCGACCCGAACAGCGCCAACAGCCAGTTCTACATCTGCTTCGCCCCGGCGCCCAACCTGGACGGCCAGTACAGCATCTGGGGCCAGGTCGTGCAGGGCATGGAGTTCGTGGACAAGATCAAGCGCGGCAGCGGCGGCAGCGGCAGCGTGAGCAGCCCGGACAAGATCGTGCGCGTGCAGGTGGCGGCGGACGCCAAGGGGTAATATATAGGGTCGCGGTGGGGAGCCTTCCCCGCCGCGGCGCCTTGCGTCGGGCCTCTAGCTCAGTTGGTAGAGCACGGGACTTTTAATCTTGTGGTCGTGGGTTCGAGTCCCACGGGGCCCACCAACGCCTAGCTAAGGCTGGTGTTTGTTCTAATCTTGCATCGTTGAGGGGTGAGTAGCCACAATTATCAGGTAAGTCACCTTCTAAGTGGAATGTCTGAGACGACCACTCTTTGAGCGGCGTCAAGTATTTCTGCGTCCAAAAGTATATCCACGAAGGTGTCCCGAATGGTCCGCGGAAGGTTTGTCGGACCAATCAATATCGCTTCAAGTTTGGATAGGTCTCGGATTGGCAGCTTGTACACTATCTGCGGAACTCCGCCTACAATCTCAATGGATTTGCTTATTAGGTCTGATCGGCGCAAATCCGGTGTGTAGATGACTCTCCATTCCTTCTCTTCCTCAAACCCTGGATGTTTGGTGCTGAGCGTAGCAAAGCGGAAAGAGTCTAAGATGGTAAGAAGAGTCGCTTGATAGCCACACTCCTTCATTGTGGACTTTTCACCATCAAGCCTGTCAACCATCTTGTCAAACTCAGCAGAGAAACGCTCTTTGGTTAAATAGGCGATAGGGCTGGAGTATGCCTTTAGATCGTCAGCCGTAGCTGACATGACACCATTGTTGAATATCATCGCCACGCCGTTGTCACCGCCGTAAGCGCGTCACATCGAAAGCCTGCCTGTAAGGTCCTCACGTTGATCGTGTTCCGATACGCACGTAAGATAGGCGTTGCTGCGGATGACTCCTTGAACGTGATTGTGATCGCGTTCCAGTTGCTCAACCATACCCGGATATACGGAGGAGAGAATTGATCTAAATCTTTCTCCCGCTCGCGTTTTCCATGTATAATCCAAGCAAGCTTCGCCATATTGCACCTCTGAATAATCGTTCATGGCAATCGCGTTTCTCATCCAGATTTGTCTATGCTTTATTATGCTATAACCAACATAGGCTGAGGTATAATGTACGAGGCGAATGCCACCATTCTGAACTCTACTTAACTGTTCGTTTGCATAAGAAAACATAATTGATCTGAGTCTTTGATGCGCCCATTGACTTTGAACAGATGACTCCTCATCCATCACGCCGCCTCGTTGAACGTGTCGGCGTAGCCAAACAGCCCCTGCGCCCCGCCGGTGTGCAGGAACACGATGTTCTGCCCGGCCGTGAACGTCCCGCGGCGCACCAGGTCAATCAGCCCCGCCATGCCCTTCCCGGAATACACCGGGTCCAGGAAGATACCCTCCAGCCGCGCCACCATCCGCACCGCCTCCACCATGCCCGGCGTCGGGATGCCGTAGCCGGCGCCGACATAGTCGCAGTTGGCCTCCACGGCGTCCGCCGGCACCGGGCGGTCCAGGCCCATGTGCGCCACGGTCGCCTGCGCCAGGCGCAGCACGTTGGCCTCCTGCTTGTCCCTGGGGTTGCGCACGCCGATGCCCAGCACGCGGACCGGGCTGCTCATCGCGTGCAGCCCGGCCACCAGCCCGGCCTGGGTGCCGGCGCTGCCGGTGGCATGGACCAGGCGGTCTATGCGCAGCCCCATCTCGTTGGCCTGCACCAGCAGCTCCAGCGCGACGGCGGCGTAGCCCAGGGCGCCGACGGCGTTGGAGCCGCCGCCAGGAATCAGGTAGGGCCTGGCGCCGTCCGATTGCAGCCGGGCGCCGACCTCCTCGATGGCGGCCTGCATGTCGGTGCCGCCGGGGCGATACTCGATGCGGGTGTCCATCAGCCGGTCCAGCAGCACGTTGCCGCTGTTGAGGTAGGCGCTGTCGTTGGTCTCGATCCGGTGCTCCAGCACGGCGGTGCAGGCCAGGCCCAGCTTGGCCGCGACGGCGGCGGTCTGGCGGACGTGGTTGGACTGCACGGCGCCTTGCGTCACCAGGTGGTCGGTGCCCTCCGCCAGGGCGGCGCCGGCCAGGAACTCCAGCTTGCGGACCTTGTTGCCGCCGCCGCCCATGCCGGTCAGGTCGTCCCGCTTCATCCAGATGTCCGGGCCGGCGCCGCCCGGGCCTTGCAGCGCCGCGGTCAGGCGCGGCAGGTGCTCCAGCGGGGTCGGGGCCTGGCAGAGCTTGACGCGGGGAAAGCGGGCGAGATCCAAGGGCGGCCTCCAGCGGGCAGGTAGGGCGCCACCCTTGCAGCGCCGGGTCCGGAAATCAACGCGGGGCGTGCCGGCCCACAGAAGGTTGCGCGTGACATCGCCGTCCCACGCGCTACATCATGTCCAACTGTGGGGATACGCACCATGAACGTGATCAGACGCCGGGGCTGGGAGCTGCCGGAGCGCGACGTGACGCCCGAACACCTCGTGCTGGGCCGGCGCAGCCTAATGGCCGCTGCCGGGATGGCCGGCCTGATCCTGCCCGCCGCCGCCCGCGCCCAGGGCGCGCCGCGCAACGCCAAGTTCGACCCGGGCCGCGAGGTGACGGCCGAGCGGGACGCAACGACCTATAACAACTTCTATGAGTTCGGCACCGACAAATCCATCTCGCGCGCCGCGCAGCGCCTGCCGGTGCAGCCCTGGACCATCGCGATTGACGGGCTGGTCGAGACGCCCAAGATGATCGGGTTCGACGACCTGATGCGCCAGGTGCAGTTGGAGGAGCGGATCTATCGCCTCCGCTGCGTCGAGGGCTGGGCGATGACGATGCCCTGGACCGGCTTCCCGCTGAAGGACCTCATCAAGATCGCCGCGCCGACCTTGGCGGCGAAGTATGCCGTGTTCACGACGCTGGCCGACCCCAAGACCATGCCCGGCCTCCGCAGCAGCCAGTTCGAGTGGCCCTACGTCGAGGGCGTGACGATGGCGGAGGCGACCAACGACCTCGCCTTCCTGGCGACCGGCCTATATGGCAAGACCATTCCCAAGCAAAACGGTGCGCCGATCCGCCTGGTGCTGCCGTGGAAGTACGGCTTCAAGTCGGTCAAGTCCATCGTGAAGCTCACCTTCACCGACAAGAAGCCGGTCACGTTCTGGGAGGGCATACAGCCCAGCGAATACGGCTTCTGGGCCAACGTGAACCCCGCCGTGCCGCATCCGCGCTGGAGCCAGGCGACCGAGCGGCTGGTCGGCAGCGACCAGCGGGTGCCGACGCTGATCTACAACGGCTATGGCGAGCAGGTGGCCGGGCTGTATTCCGGGCTGGGGTCGGAAAGGCTGTTCATGTGATGATGGCGCGCACGTTCACGGTCCTGGCGGCATTCCTGCTGGTCGGGGCCATCGCCGCAGCGGCGCTGGCCCCGACCGGCACGACGCTCGCACGCGGGCTTGGCATGATGAGCGGCATCATCGAGCCGTGGCTGCGCGTCCACAGCCCCGGGTGGCTGCGGGACTGGGTGGAGGTGCCGATGCTGTCGCGGCCGTTGTGGATGCTGCCGGCTGCACTTGGCGTCATTTGTGCCGGTGTCGCGGCATCGGCCACACTAGGCGCAACGTCGCCCTCGCACCGCCGCCGCAGCTAGGCGAGCCACTGCAGGTTCGCGCGAATACAGCCTGAGCAGCCCGATCCTGCCAGGCACTGCCGTTGTGCCAGGCGGGGTGGACCTGTTTGCCGCCTATGCCGGAAGTCAGGTGCCCATTAACGAACGATGCTGCGCTTAACGAATACACGCAAGCATAGCAACGCTAGCAGAAGGATGCAGCCTTCCCGCACGCCGCGTCCTGCACTGATCGAGCGCAACGCCCCGCACCACCCGTTCACTCATTGGGCGGGGACAGCCGCAAGCTCACCGGCACCGGGATTTCGCCGTGCGCCAGGCAGGGCGATACCAGCGACGGGCAGTTCGCCTGCTCGTCCAACTGCCTGCAGTATTGCCGCGCCGCGCCGACAGACAGCGTGCCCCTCTTCGGCAAAGCAATATCGTCGATCACAAGGCAGCCGCCCGGTCCGCCCACCAGCCGGTCCGCTGCCTGCGCCAGCACCGTCCACAGCGGCCCGTCGTCCCAGGCCGTGCTGGCAACGAAGCGCTGCAACTGATCGTGCCCCAGTAAGCCGAGCCGGGCCGCCATGGGCTGCAAACTCTTGTGCTCGCCAGGCCCAAGCAACCCACGCACGTAGAAGGGCGCCCACTCTCGCCGCGTCTTGCGGCCCATCGCGTTCAGAAACGGCTCCAGCCGGCCATCCAGATCACGCAGACCGTCGCCTACGTCCGCCAGCATCCCATCCAACCACGCCCATTGAAACAAGGCGACGCGCCTGTAAGCTTGAAAGTGCTCAGGTGGTGTTAGGCCGGCGTCCAGCCCGCGCACAAGTCGCAATAGGTATTTTCCGAACCTACACCTTGTAGCGGAAAACAGTATCCTATCCACGATATGGTAGTCAGCCTGGCCAAAGACAGGTGGCGAGGGGCATGCATGTGCTTGGATAAGCTGAATAGCTAGGCGGCCAGCCTGATCAGAAAGATGCGACTCCCAAGAGGGCTGCCGCGTGGCGTTTGCGCGGCGTGCAAGCATGGCTGATGGATCATAAGTTTCTCCTCTATGGCTCAAACAAGAAAGTCATGGTCAGATGTCTCAAGAATACATTCTTTGGATCGCCACATCCGCCTATGCAGTGCATATGATCGAGGAAACCATGTATGACTGGCATAGCTGGGTTAGACGGGTTCTGAAGCTGGATGCGGAGTGGAATGAGTTCTATCTGGTGAACGCCTTTGTTATCGTGCTGGGCATCTCCTGCGCGATGATCGGTTGGCGCCAGCCGGCAGCGGCCTTGATATTTCCGGCCTTCATGCTCGTGAATGCCATCCTATTCCATATCTTGCCAACACTGGTCACACGAGTCTTCTCGCCGGGCCTATTCACGGCCGTCGTCCTGTTCGTGCCAATCGGCGGTTGGGCGTACTACGGCGCTTGGCGTGATGGTGTGCTCTCGACGGGCGCCGTCATCATCTCCGGTGTGGTCGGCTTCTTGCTGATGATGTTCCCCATCGTGCTGCAAAAGACCAAGCGGCTGCCGTTCTTCAGCCAGTCAGGGACAGCGGACCTCCCGTACCGGCCGGCGATGGCGGCCCGGGCGGTTCGATCATAACGAGGGCATAGCGTCGGTTGTCGTGCAGATAGCGCCAAGGTGAGACACTACGCGAACATGCCTAGCACTACTCTGCCATGTCGGCGAAAAGGAGTGTCGTTTCGATGCTTTGAGCAGGGCCCTGAAACGACCCGAACGTAAGCCTCTCAATGGCTTGCGAACGCATATGGCAGAGTAGTGCTAGAGCCTACCCCGGTAGGGCATGTCGCCAAGTGATGACGCCGAAGGCGAAGTGGAGCAGGGCAAGGTAGTTCGCGGCTTCTCGCTCCAGCGGACCGGGACGGCACGGAAGCGGTTCAGCCAGGAGTGCGTGCGCTCGGCCGCCCAGTGCCGCGCCTTGGCGCCGGCGTGGCGCTTGGCCGCGGCCTCCTCGCCGCGCGTTCGGAGATGCAAGGTGAAGCCGGACGCCGCCGCGACCTCGTACGGGGTGGCGCAGTCGCGGCCCTTGTCTGGGATCAGACCGGGGCATCATCGGCGTACTGGTCCCGCCGTGGTTCGCCTGCTTCAACCGTTCCGCCCCATCGTGCCAGGGCCGCCTCGCCTGCCGGACCCAGCGCGTAGACTCCCCGGGACAGCCGTGTGAACCAGCCATAGACGTCGCGCTGCAAGATGGCGGCGGCCCTTGGCGCCGCAGGCGCCAGGTCGCGCGGACGCAACGGCCCGGCCTGTAACGCGGCGGCGCAGGCCAGCGCCTCCTGCCGGTAGGCGGTCATCACCGGAACCGCCCGTGTGCCGCCGGGCGACGGGTCGCCCTGCCGGGCCGCATGTTCGGCCAGCACGGCCCGGCGGCGCCGCTGGTTCGTGCGGGGCCGCCACGGGCCAGGCTCGGCCAGCACCTCGACCGTGCCCCCTCCCGGATGCACCGCCAGCAGCCCGAAGCCGAGCATCCCGCACAGCGCCCGGGTGCGCCGGTCACGGTCGCGGCCCCGCCGGGTCGCGCGCACGGCCAGCCAGACCTGGTCCGCCACGCTGGCACGCTCCACGCCTTGCAGCACGAGGTCCAGCGTGAAGCCGAGCTTCAGTTCCGTGATGACCAGCAAGGGCCGGCTGCCGTCCGCCGGGTCCGCGCGGACGGCGGCAACGTCGCAGCCCTCGACCTCGCCCTTGGCCTCGTAGCCCCTTGCCGCCAGGAACCGCTTGATAGCGGGATACAAAGCCGCCTCGCTCAGCAACGGCCGCCGCTTCCGACGCTGACCGGCCGGTGCGCGCAGCCGTCGGCAGGCCGCACTTGCGCCGCCGCCTGCGCGGTGGCGCCGTGCCTCAGAACCCGACCACAACGTCCGCTGCGAGCGTCACCATGTCGCGGCTGCGGCCATCGTTGAACGGGCGGGCGCCGTTCAGCGTCCGGTCGTAGCGGACTTCCGGCCGGATCAGCAACGTGCTGAGCGCAGCCGGCATCCCTGCGGGCTTGTAGGTCACGCCCGCCGTCAGCCCGGTGTAGGTGGTTGCCTTGGGCGAGGTGATGAAGCGGCTGAACACCCCGCGCTGGAAGTTGGCGAAGTCGCGCTCCGCCACCGGGGTCGAGACGAAGAAGTTCTGGTTGTCGCGGAAGATTTCCGCCCGGCCGTTCAAGGTCAGCGTGTCGGTCAGGGCATAGGAGGCATAGCCCGCCGCGCCATAGGCGTTGGCGTTGAAGCCGTCCTCCTGGACGTAGTTGAACTCCGTCACCAGCGTCAGCTTGTCCGTCATCTTCCAGGTCACGACGACATCGTTGTAGTAGCGCATGGCGTCGTTGGCGAAGGGCGTGTTCCGCTTGCTGTTCTCCGGCCCCATGTGGGTCAGCGCCAGCACCGTGAACTTGCCGCCCGGCGCGTTGTAGCCGATGCCGGCGATGCCGCCGGGCCGGTTGTTGTTGTCGCCGTTGCCGT
>JAABUM010006146.1_pt1 | contig 11982 bp, 14 predicted proteins | sample 5559161 | NCBI WGS metagenome assembly JAABUM01 (sample SAMN10711868, study PRJNA513369) | rock metagenome | isolation source: Antarctica rocks | place: Antarctica: Victoria Land, Siegfried Peak nord | reverse complement strand
AGTGCCTCTCCGTGTCGGAAGACTTGTCCATCAGCAAGACAAGAATCCCAGCAATGACAGGCACTTTCGCGCTTCCCGGCCCGTGTCGGACCACAAGTTCAGACCGCTACTGCAACGACGGGGCTAGTAGGCAACCAAGGAGCGGAGAAACGATGAGTCAGGAAGCATCCGGGCATAAAGATCACCGTGGTACGGGGTGACATCACCCATCAGGACGTCGAGGCCATCGTGACCGCTGCCAACACCAAGCTGCGCGGTGGCGGTGGTGTCGACGGCGCGGTGCATGCCGCCGCCGGCCCACGGCTGCTGCAGGCCTCGCGGGCGCTGGCGCCCTGCCCACCGGGTGGGGCGGTGCTCACCGAGGCCTTCGATCTGGCGCCGGTGCGCTGGGTGATCCACGCCGTCGGCCCGATCTACCAAGGCCCGCAGGACGCCGCCACGCTCACCTCGGCCTACACCCAGGCCCTGGCCCGGGCCGATGAGGTGGGTGCCACGTCGGTGGCCTTCCCTTCCATCTCCACCGGCGCGTACGGCTACCCACTGGCGGAGGCAACGGCCGTGTCCATGCAGGCGCTGTGCGGAGCGGTGACAGCCGTTAACAGCGTGCTGCTGGTCGCCTTCAGCCACCGCGTGCAGGAGCTCTGGGAGCAGGCTCTGGAAGGCTGACCAGCCACAAGGAGTCCCTTCAGACGATGAGCTCCTGCGACTGCGCTGGGGTGGCCTCGGGGATGGGCAGAACGCTCGTGTCTGCGCTGGCCACTGGGGACCACCCGGTGAGGTAGGACTGAACACATGGCTGTTCCCGAGGCGCTCGCCTTCGACATGTACGGCACGCTGGTCGACCCGATCCGGATCTGGACGCGGCTGGAGCAGTACGTGCCCGACCAGGCGCTGCGCGTCTCGGAGGTGTGGCGTCAAAAGCAGCTGGAGTACAGCTTCCGGCTGACCGCGATGGAACGCTACGAAGACTTCGATCAGCTGACCCGCAAGGCGCTCGACTACGCGCTCGCGGCGACGGGCCGGGAGCTCATGGGTGAGCAGAAGGACGCGCTGATGGCGCAGTACAACGACCTGGATCGGTTTCCCGATGTCGAGCCGGGCCTGACCCGACTGCAGCAGCTGGGTCACACGATGATCGTGTTCTCAAACGGGTCACCGCGGATGCTCGATGCGCTGATGGACGCCGCCGGCCTTCGTCGTTACTTCGACGGGTTCGTGAGCGTCGAGGAGGTCCGGGCGTTCAAGCCGTCACCGAAGACCTACCGCCGGGTCGCGGACCGGCTCGGCCGGCCGATCGGGGAGATCCGCCTGATCTCGGCCAACCCGTTCGACGACATCGGTGCGGAGTCCGCCGGGATGGCCGCGGCATGGGTTGACCGGTCCGACGGCCTGTTCGACACGTTGCGGCCGCCACCGCAGCTGGTCGTCACGTCGTTGACCGAGCTGGCCGACGTGCTGGAGCAGGCCGGCCACGCCTGATGCGGTATCACCGCTTCGAGTCCCCATCACTCGCCGCCGGGACGATGGTCCTGCTCGCGCAGATCGCGTCCGACCCGGATTGTCATCTTTCTGCTGCTTGTTGGCCTTCCGGGATCCGGTAGAGCGCGGCCAGCTGACCGAGGGCGTCGACCGTCCAGGGTTCGCCGGCCCGCTCAAGGACCCAGCGCAGGAACTCCCACAAGTCGCTGTTCACGGCGGCCTCGGTGAGCGGCACGAAGCGCTCGGGCAGGGCCGCGACCTCGAGCCCGGCTGGGACCTGCTCACCGGACCGGGCCGTGAGGACCACCTCGTACAGACCTCCGGTCGGCGCGCGGAACCAGCCCGGCTCCTGCGGCAACACCGGGTCGGTGACCGCGAAGTGGTCCACGAACACCTGCCGGAACGCCGGGACGTGGCCGAGCTGGAACTCGGTCAGCACCACCTGACGCCGTCGCACGGCCCGGTCGGGGATCTGCTCGCGGCCGAGCCACTGGATGCTCATGCCTGCTGGCCCTCGACCTCGGCGAGAAACCCGGCGATGCGCTCGCCGATCTCGCGCCCGGAATCCTCCTGCAGGAAGTGCCGGCCGGTGACCAGAACAGGTCCCTGCGCGTGCGGCAGGGTCTGGACGAAACGGTCGGCGTAGGACGGCGGGAAGACGTCGTCCTCGCGTCCCCACAGCACCAGGGCGGGCATCTGCAGCGACGGCAGCTGCGCTTGCAGCCAGGTGAAGAACTCGTGGGCCCGGGAGCCCTCGTCCAACGGGATCAGGCGCGGGAACAGCACCGTCGGCAGCCGGCTCGCCCGGTCCGGCATCGCGTCGGCGTACGCCCGGCCGGCTCGGCGCCGGAAGCCCGCGCGATCCACCACGGACAGGTACACGCCGCGGTCGGCCAGGCTGTTGTGCCGGCCCAGCAGGTGCGGACCGACGACCGGCGCGTGCAGCATCCGCCACGGCACGACCGTGGTGTGGAACGGCGACGGGTCCGGCCACGCCCAGGTGCTCATCAGCACCAGCGCCCGGACCGCCTGCGGATGGGACGCGGCGAAGGCAAGGCCGATCGGGCCGCCCCAGTCGTGCAGCACCAGCGTGACCTCGTCCAACCCGAGGACCTCCAGCAGACCCACGAGGTCAGCGACCCGAACCTCGAGCGGGTCGTCGTACGGGCTGCCCATCGGCTGCGAACCACCGAAACCGCGCTGGTCGGGCACGAGCACCCGGTGCCCGGCCTGGACCAGCGGCTCGATGGCGTCGCGCCACAGGAAGGACCAGGTGGGGTTGCCGTGCAGCAGCAGGACCGGGCTGCCCTCACCCTCGTCCAGCAGGTGCAGCCGGGTGTCGTTGACCGCCACGTCGTACCCACGCCGGGCGAACGCCTCGGTCGCTGACACCTCCACACCCGGCATGAAGCAGACCGTATCCCGTCGCCCAGTCCGAATCTCGGAGCAGGAGGGCTCGCCCGCCGTCACGCCCAGCCGGTCGTCACCTCGATGGCGCCGGCGATGCTGCGCGAGACGGGGCACGCCGCGTGGTGCGTGGCCAGCGCCCGCTCAGCCGTGTCACGCTTGCCGTCCGGCACGTCAACGCCGGAGTACGTCATGTGGATACGGCGGATCACCAGGATCCCGCCGTCAAGCTCGATCTCCCCGCGCGCATGACCCACCAGACCGGTGGGCTCGATCCCCCGGGCCTGCAGGGCCCCGGCGAACGTTCCGGTCATTCAACCGGCGGTGGCGCCTACCACATGGTCCAGGGTGGTCGCGTGATCGGGGAAGCGTCCCGCCGGATACCCGTAGTGCTCGGCGACCGCGCCATGCGCGCCATACAAGACCGGCTGTTCCTCCGCCGGCAGATAAGCCCGCCGGACCGGGCCGCCCTCCGGCTCGATCCGTACCTCCGAAACGTAGACGACTTCGCCCATGCCCGCTCCTCAGCCTCGTCGAAGGCACCGACCCTCGGCCTTGGCGTCACCAGGTGTCAAGACCGAGTCTTGCCTACCTGCCTGCCGACCGGTGTCGGCCGGGCCGCGAGTCTCTGGCATCCGCACCCTGTCGAGGGCACTTACGCGCCGAGGCCAGCACTCGGTCCCGGTGCCGGCCGCTCACTCGAGGGAGTACGACGGTCTCAAGCGGCTGCGCGGCCATGCCGCCTCCCCGTGCTTGATGTTTTTGCGAAGATCTGCATAGTCACACAACACCTGGCAGGCAACCGCATGGGCGTTGAGCGTGGGTGACGCGGCCTCAGCACTTGCTGGTGCGGCGGGCGAAAGCGCAGCGCGCCGTTCCCCGCGCCCGGTGTCTTCCACAGGAGAAGCGCTTGCCAATCATGATCATCTTCTGCTAGACTGAGAGCAGCGAGGTAGGACAACCACGCCCTGTTGCAGGGCTGGCAACACCGCCCCTCGCTCGCACTACAGGCCCTTCACCGATCCGGTGGAGGGCCTTTGTGCGTTCCGGGTCAGCTGACCCGGAACGTGCTGGGCCTAGGCAGCCGCCGGGGCCCTTTCGCATGTTCACCTCAAGGGAGCACGACATGACCAGCACAGAGCACCGGCCGCCGTTACAGGCGGTCTACCCACCACAGCACGAGGACAGAGCGACGTGGCAGCTTGACCGGCGGCGCTTCGCGGCCTTCCTGACCGCCAAGGACCTGGTCCTGGGCTACACCCGTACTGCCACCGAGGGCGCCGGTCGCCTCGCCGCCCGGCTGCACCTGGGCGGGTTGTTCACGATGGTGCGCCGCTCCTACGGCTGGCTGCTCGGCGCTGCCTCAGTGGCCGCGCGTGGTCTGCGGGCACCGGGGGTCCTGGCCGGCCTGGTCTGGGGCCTGTCCACCGACGTGGGGCAGACCCTGGTCGGCACGGCTGTCCGGGCGGTGAGCACAGCTGTCAGCACCGCCGCCGGTGCGGTGGGGACGGCGGTCGGCGGGACGCTGCGGCTGTTCGGCAGCCCCGGTTCGCGGCTGGCCACCTGGCTCGGCAGCAAGGCAACTGCGGTCAAGCAGGCAGCCACCGACCGGGCCCGGCAGCTCAACGTCCTGAGCGGGCTGCTGCGGCCGCAGAACCTGCCCGCCAACGCGGTAGGCGCGATCGCCCGGGAACGCCTGCTACGAACCCTGGTAGGCCGCTTCCTGCCCCGCCCCTGGTCCTGGCTGGTCCAGGTCGTGGCCAACATCGCCCTGCTGCCGACCGCAGTGCTCCGGGACGCCGGCACCGTGCTCGCTGGGGTCGTCCCCGGCATGAACCCCTGCCCGGCCCCCGCGCCGGACGGCAGGACACCGCCGGCAACTGACCCGACGCCCACGGCCGCGGTGCCGACCGTCGTGCCGGCTGAGGCAGCGGCAGCGCCCACGCCGCCGGCACCGCTGTTCACCGGCGATGTCCCGGAGCCGGCCCGGGACAGCGACCTGTTCGAGCAGGCCGTCGGGTCAGAACCGACCCAGCTGCGCTACCCGGCGCCCAAGCGGTCGGTGGCCAAGAAGCGCCGCTGACCCACAGCACCACCAGCGCGACTAGCACTTCCTCAGGCCGTCTCCATCCCGGAGGCGGCCTTCGTCATGCCCGAAGGAGACAATCATGGTGTTGATCATTGGTATCGCTGGGGCCGCGGCCCTGGCGGTGCTGCTCTACAACCACCTACGTGAGCAGCAACCGGAGCTGGCGACCCTGTCCACCCGGCGAGCGCAGCAGCTCGCTGCGGTCGTGCTGGTGCTGTCCAAAGCCGTCGACGGGGTCATCGACGCCCTGGCCCTGGGCCTGCGGCCAGCCGTCTCGTCCAGCTCGTCGTGGCGGGGGCAGCGGCTGGTCGACGTCGACTGGGACGAGGAGGACGACGATGCCCGGTAGACGCGACCACCTACAGGTCGTCGGGGGCCGCCGGTTGCGGGTCCGGCCGCAGCCCCGGATGCAGGTCGCCATCCAGGCGATCTTCGCCGGACCGCAGGAGCATCGGGTGTGCGCGATGACCCCGCAGGCCAGCGGCCGTGGGTACGGCCACATCGCGGTCCGGGTCGGCCGGGTCCTGGTCTACCTCGAGGACCGGGACGCCCTGCAGGCCTGGACCACCGCGATCGGCAAAGCCGCGGACCTGGCCGACGCGGCGTTCGGGCCGGACCTGCCAGCGTCCCGGTACCAGCCAGGCGGCGACAGCAGGTAGCGACGGCCCGGGCTGCGCCGGGAGCACGAAGTTCTCGGCGCAGCCCTCCGTCGGTACAGGAGCAGCAGATGACGGTGTCTGATCTGCCCGTAGAAGGCCCCGCAGCCCGCCCAGTACATCCGACCACCAGTTCGACTAAGCCGGCTTACAGAAGCGCACAGGCACTGACAGTGCCGCGCCGGATCCTGGACCAGGAGACTCACCAGGCTGGCGCCCCGGTTTCGGGCTGACCACCGCCAGGACCCGGACGCCGGTGGTGGCGGCCAGGGCCCGCAGCGCCGCCAACGAGGCCGGGACGTCCTCACCGACCGCGTCCACCACCAGCACACGCGCCAGCGACGCTTCGGCGAGTTCGCCCACCCTTGCGGGGCCGAGCTTGAACCTGCTCCTGAGGTCGGGGTCTCAGCGTGCTATCAGGTTGGGGCGCCAAGATGGGCAACAGCCAGGTGTGATGGACGTGGGCAGCTCCGCCGGCGCTTGCGTGTCCTTGGCCGGTGGCCTGGTGGAGGTGCGGTGTTCCCGGTTGCGGCCCGTGTGGCGCTGGCTGGAGCGGCGAGCTTGTCCTTGCTCACCGGATGTGGTGGTTCGCCCACCGCTGCTGTGCCCTCGGTGGTGCTGGCTTCGGTGCCCGCACCCCCCGGCGGTGCGCACGTGATGAAGGTGCTCACCGTCGTGGAGGAGAACCACAGCCTGCAGCAGATGCAGGCCTCTATGCCCTACCTGACGTCGCTCGCCAGGCAGTACGCCTACGCCACCTCCTACACCGCCGTCAGCCACCCGTCGCTGCCGAACTACCTGGCGCTCAGCGGCGGGTCGACATTCGGTGTCACCGACGATGCCGGTCCGGTGGCGCACCCGATCAGCGGTCCCTCAGTGTTCGGGCAGGCGTTGGCCGTCGGCAAGACCGCCAAGGTCTACGCCGAGTCCATGCCCACCAACTGCGCCCTGAGCAACTCGGGGAGCTACGCCGTCAAGCACGCTGTCTGGGCCTACTACGTCAACGAACGGGCCGCCTGCCAAAGCGGCCAAGTACCGATGGGAGACCCTGCTGCCGGGGTGCTGGCCAGCGACATCGCGACGGGCAACCTGCCCAACCTCGGCTGGGCGATCCCGGACCTGAACCACGACGCCCATGACGGCACGCTGGCGCAGGCCGACCATTGGCTCGCCGGCTGGCTACCAAAGGTGCTGTCCGGACCTGACTTCCGCAGCGGCAAGCTCGCGGTCGTCATCACTGGCGATGAAAGTGACGCCGGCAGCGGCAACAAGGTGCTCACCGTGGTAGCTGTCCCAGGCCTGTCTAGTCAGGTGATCACAGCCCCGTTGACGCACTACTCGCTCACCGGCCTGTACAGCGACATCGTGCGGGCGCCCAGACTGCGCGGGGCCGGCTCGGCGGCGTCGTTCGCCGCCGCCTTCGGGCTGCCCGTCAGCCGTTGACCGAGCCACCGGTCAGCGGTGCGTTCGCAGCGGAGCGGCGGCCCGGGCCGCCGTGGCAGAGTCGGCTGTCCTGAGATCGCGACCGGCGCGGAGGACCTGTGTGGCCCAGCTGTGAGGGCGCCTTCGGCTTCGAGTGCGCTGCCAGCGCTGCTGGTCATGCTCATGGCCCTGTTGATCGTGATCGTTCTGACGACGGTGTGGCTAGCTCTGGGATAGCAACAGACCAGCCGATGACCGGTGAGGATGTCCCGAGTCTCGTGGAACTTGGGTGGCGATCCGAGGTGAACTCTATGCGGCAGCTCTGGCAGTTTCGGTTTCCGAGGCCGTCTCGGGGTGAACGTGCCGATGGAGGGCTTCGAGGAGCTGGGGCATCCGACGCAGGTGACCGTGCTGGCCCTCGACCGTGAGGGTTCTCCGACCTGGTGGATATGGGACCTCACGAGACAGTTGTTCACCCGGGCGCGGGAACCCGAGGGCACCGCCGACACGAAACGCGCCGTACGGGCCTGTCGGCAGCAGATCAAGAACTTCCGCCCGATATTCTGGGGGAGCCGAACCCATATAACCGTCGTCCTATGGGATGTCGTGACGACCCCCGTCAGCCCAAACTGGTCCAGCAGCGAGTACTTCGTCGACGGCGAGAAGCCCGACGGCGAGTACGCCGCGAAGCACGGCTTCAGCGTCGTCCACCGTGACGAGTGGGCGCCCCCGCCAGTCCTCACGAGCCTGACCCCCGGCGGTCTCCACCCGATGCGATTGGGACCAGAAGCGCAGCCAGTAGCCACGACCCCGCGCCGCCAGCCAGCGCACTACTGCGATTTAAGCGGGACAACGCCCACGTCGACCACCCCACGCCAGCATGGGACGGAGTCGTCTTCCCAATTCGGCTCGTGGTCTGCGGTGATCCGGAGGGCGTACTTCAGCGCGTAGTCCTGGTGGAGCAGACGGGCCAGGAGAACCTCCGCCGCGTCGAAGGCCTCACGGGCTGTCGTGTACTCCTCGGGCGTCGACGCGATGAGGCGAGCGAACCCCGGATGTGCCGTCACGGTCCAATCCGTGCGGGCGTCGCCTTCGTTGGAGGCATGCAGTGCGAGTCGCTCGCGTAGCGGGTCCAGTCTCATGCGCTCACGCTACGGCGGAGGTGCCGGTAGGCCGCCTGCTCGTCAGCGGCGCCGTCACCGGCGTCGTGCTCGGCGTTGCGGCGCAGCAGTCGCTAGGCAACGTCGTCGCCGGCCTGGTCCTGCTGCTCAACCGGCCCTTCCAAGTCGGACAGCACATCACGGTCCGCAGCGGCGCGCTCGCCGGCACCTACACCGGCCTGGTCCTCAGCATCGGCCTCACCTACGTCCAACTCGACACCGACGAAGGCCTCATTCTGCTGCCGAACTCCGGCGTCCTTGCCGCCGCGGTCGGCCCCAGGTCAGACACCCCTGAACAGCACTGACAGTCGACCGACCCACTTCGGCTGGCCCTAAAGACCAGACATGGCTCCCGCATCGTCTTGTGCGGATGAACGTGCCGTGCTGCCATGCCGACCGAGGGCTTGGATGCTGCCAGGTCCCGGCGTGGGGCTTGTGCGCGACCTACTTCGCTGGTGGGCACAGTGGCTGCGGCAGCACGCAGGTCGCTGTGGGTACCGGCAGGACCGGGGCTGGGGGTCTGGCAGGGGGCAGCGGTGCTGACGGCGCCTTGGGAGCTGTTGGCGCACCGGGAGCGGGAGCTGGCGCAGAACCCGGCGCTGGGGCGGTCGCGGGGCGCGGGGCGCTCGCTGGTCGCGGGGCGGTCGCTGGTCGCGGCGCGGGCCCGGCGGCTCCCGCGGCCGGGGTGGCGGCCTGGGTTGCGCGCTGCTGCTGGGCCGGTGCCGGGGCTGGTTGGTGTCCACTGGACGGGGCAGCGGCCGGCGCGGGGCCGGGAGCTGCCGGTGCGAGGTAGTCCCCGGTCGGCGCTGGCACCGCAGCTGAGGTCGAACCGACCAGCGGCGCGTCAACCTGGGTGCCGGTCGCGTAGCCCCGAGCCAACGCCAACACCTCGGCCAGGTAGGCGTTGGAGTCGTTGTAGGCCAACACCGCGCGCTGCTGCCCGGCCGCGCTGCGCAGATCACCGCCAGCCACGCACAGATAGTGCGCCGCGGCCAGAGCGGCGTCCGTAATGTCGAACGGGCTCGCGGTGCCGTCACCGTTGCCGTCAACGGCGTAACTGACCCAGGTACTGGGGATGAACTGCATCGGCCCGACCGCCCGGTCATAGACCGGGTCACCGTCATACACGCCATGGTCGGTGTCGTGGATGAACGCAAAGCCCTGGCCGTTCAACGCCGGCCCAATGATCTTCGGGGCGGAAGTGCCGTCCCGGCCCAGCGTCGCGCCGCCGAACTGCCCGTGATCAGATTCCACCCGGCCGATCGCGGCCACCAACGACCAATCGATACCGCAGCCCGGCAGCGAAGCGTCGATCCGAGCTGCAGCCACCCGGTAGGCGTTCAACGCCACCTTCGGGATGCCATCAGCAGCTAACCCGGCGATGACCGCCGAGGTAGCCGGCGCCGGGCGGGCAAACAGGGCCGGGGTCGCGGTCAGCGTCAGCGCACCAGCCGGCGCCCCAGCCGACAACCGGCTAACCCAACTCCCCAAGCCAGAAGCCGACCCAGCGACCGGAGCGGCCTGCCCGGCGAACACAGCAGCGGTCGGCCTGGGTCCCGACGACCGCGGGTGCGCCGGCCAGGTCGAGGCCGCGGCGACACCCGCCACCGCCGTCAACGCCAACACCGGGGCGATCACCGGAGTCAGCCGCCGATGAGCTGCCAAGAACCGGCCGGTCCAAGCCCACCGACCCGCCCAGGCCGGACCAGGCCGCAGCGCGCTCAGCTTCATCTACCGCACACCATCCCGTGGACGAACTCCGACCAGGATCGTACCGGGCAAGCCCGGCATCTGGCGCGGGCTAGCGTCATGCGACCTCGACTGTTTCCCCAGGTCGAGGCTGCACACCAAATCCTGGCCCCCGGCTTCTCGAGTGCCCTCCCATCGTTGACCGCGACACCAACCACGGACAGCGGGATGCCGTTGACACAGCGATCGCCGGCTGTCCCGCCGGTTCTCACAACGTGAGCTGTACGCCGAGCAGGACTGCCAGCAGGGCGAACGCTGCGATCGAGGCGCAAAGCCGCCACGAACTGCCGGTGTCATCGCGCGGGCATGCAGCCAGGCGGTGAGCCCGGGTAGCACGACCGCGACCAGCTCTCCGGCGCACAGCACGGCGTAGGAGCCGTGCAGTTCGTCCCGGACCGCCCAGGCGTTCCAGGCGCCCGTGCCCCGGCGGAGGTGCGCTGGCTGATCGCACAGGGGCCTGCGGAGCCCTGGTGGTGCTGGCGATCATCATCGCCCGCCGCCGCCCGCAGCGCCCAGCCGGTACGGCGCCTACCCGTCGACCATGGCTGATCCCAGCCGCGATGATCGCCATCTTCGCCACGATCGTCGGCGTTGCGGTGCTCGCAGCCTCTTCACCAGCCTGACCCGAGGCTGACCCAGCAGACGCTCCAACGCCGGGACTGACCGCCGTCGCGCCCGCAACGTCCCAGCAACCTTGCGTCGGCAGGTATGCGCGGTCGGCGCCGTGCCCAAGTCGCAGCGCCAAGACGCCGAGGTGAGGTGGCGTGCCCGGCAGGTCGACCGGCGACCCGTGCGGAACCTGTATTCCCGGGCAGGAATCCACGCCGCGGCGGCGAAGATAGCCCGCAACATGCGCCGCGTCGTTCTGTCTTAGGAGCCTGATGTCTTCGGTCCGCCGGTCTCGTCGTCCTGTGTTGTGTGTCCTGGCGGCGCTGGCGGTGGGGTCGGCTGGGTTGGCTGCCTCGGGCGCCCAGGCCGCCTCGACCGCCGCCACCACCAGCACCGCCGTCAGCGGCGGCGCTGCGCTGTTTAGCCATGGGGCGGTGGTGGACATGCAGCGCTCGGGGTTCGAGCCCGGGATCCAGATCGATTCCCAGGACCGGCTCTACACCTCCGTGCCCTACGGCTTCTCCGACACGCAGAGCTTCTTGTGGAGCTCGGAGAACCACGGCAACAGCTATCAGCTGATCCCGGCCTCGGTCGGGAGCGGTAAGCCGCAGACCTGCGTCGGCGGCGGGGACTCCGAGCTGGCCCTGGACGCCAAGGACAACTTGTTCTTCAGCGACCTGCAGGGCCTGACGAACCTGTCTAACAGCGTCACCACCGATCACGGCCGTACGTTCAAGGCGGGCTGCACCGCCGCCCCGAACACCCCGGTGGACCGGATGTGGTACGCGGTGCACGGCACGTTGGGCCAGCCGGGCTTTGCGATCTATGAGGAGTACGACGACGTCGCGGGCGGCGCCAACCCGAGCAACCCGCTGACCAACCAGCTGGTAGAGACGGTCAGTCACGACGGCGTCAACTTCACCCCGGTGCGGAACACCAACCTGACTGACAGCGGCTGCCTGGGTACGGGGGCCGTGAACTGCGTCACCAACGATGAGGGCATCCCCGGCAACCAGGTGCTGAGCAAGGACGGCAAGACCCTGTACATCGCGCACACCAGCGCCGACAGCAACAAGGTCAGCGTCAGCATCGGCACCCTCACCGGCAGCGGACCGACCACCACGGCCAGCTGGAAGACGGTGCAGGTCAACACCGACCTGTGCCCGGACAAGAAAGGGATGCCCCTCGCGGGTGAGCAGTGCGGCGCGGCCCTGTTCGCGACGCTGGCCCAGGACACCGCCGGCAACCTTTACGTCGTGTCGGCGTCCACCTCGCACAAGACCAGCACCCAGACCAGCCCGTACAGCGTGTTCCTGCACCACTCCACCGACGGCGGCAAGAGCTGGGGCACGGCCAGTAAGGCCTCGGCCGCCGGCAGCAACGCCTTCCCGTGGATCACCGCCGGGGACCC
>JAABUM010006145.1_pt1 | contig 11983 bp, 8 predicted proteins | sample 5559161 | NCBI WGS metagenome assembly JAABUM01 (sample SAMN10711868, study PRJNA513369) | rock metagenome | isolation source: Antarctica rocks | place: Antarctica: Victoria Land, Siegfried Peak nord | reverse complement strand
GTCTCCTCGATCGCGGACTTCGGTGCCTTCGTGGACATCGGCGGCGCGGACGGGCTGGTCCACCTCTCGGAGATCTCCTGGAGCCGCGTGAAGCACCCGAGCGAGGTGCTGAAGGTCGGCGACGAGGTCAATGTCTACGTCCTCTCGGTCAACCCGACCGAGAAGAAGATCGCCCTCTCGATCAAGCGCACGCAGCCCGAGCCGTGGAGCCGGGTGGCGAGCAAGTACGAGATCGGGCAGGTCGTCCCCGCCACCGTCACGCAGCTCGCCAACTTCGGTGCCTTCGCCCGCATCGAGGATGGCATCGAGGGGCTGATCCACGTCTCCGAGCTGTCCGACGAGCGGGTCAACCATCCGCGCGAGGTGGTGCAGGAGGGCGAGGAGGTCATGGTCCGCATCATCCGCATCGACGCGCAGCGCCGCCGCATGGGCCTCAGCCTGCGGCGTGCCGGCGAGGGCGGCTTCAGCACCGGGACCGAGGGCGGTGCCGAGAATAGCACCGTTGCCGAGAGCAGCAGCGAGGGTACGACCGTGGCCGGGAACACCATCGGGGACAGTATCGCCGAGAACAATGCGGTGACCGAGGCGACCCCGGCGGTCGAGGCGACGGAGACGCCCACCCCCGTCGAGTAACCGCCCCGAACGCCACAATGAGCATACGCTGTACCCGAGGCGTAATAGCGCCTCGGGTACAGTGCTGGCTGAAAACCCGTTGAATCGTCCTGCGGTTGATGACGAATGGTGGCATAAGCGGCACCCAACGTGGTTTAATAGTCTTACAGCCCCACAACGCCCGCAAGGCTGTGGGGGCTGTGCGTTTCCCGCCCGGCGCGGCGCCCGGTGTCGCTGGCGGAGGACGCTTCGCATGGGTATCTTGTGCGGCCCCATTTGCGTATCGATCATTGAAGGCGTGCCTATCCAGGTGTGAACGCCATCTTGAAGACGGCCGCTGATGTGGTTCCGGCTGAGATACCCGTGAGGGTCGTGTCGAAGAGACAGTGGGAGAAGCACAATGGCGGACAAATTCGACAAGTTTACCGAGCGGGCGCGGCGCGTGCTGACCCTGGCGCAGGAGGAAGCACAGCGCTTCAACCACAACTACATCGGGACCGAACACCTCCTCCTCGGGCTGGTGCGCGAGGGGGACGGCATCGCCGCCCGCGTCCTGAACAATCTCGGCGTGCAACTGCCGAAGGTCCGCTCCGCCGTGGAGTTCATCATCGGGCGCGGCGAGACGATGATCATGGGCGAGATCGGCCTGACCCCGCGCGCCAAGAAGGTGATCGAACTCGCCGTCGACGAGGCCCGACGCCTGAATCATCAGTATATCGGCACGGAGCACTTACTGCTGGGTCTTGTCCGCGAGGGCGAGGGGATCGCCGCCGGCGTCCTCGAGAGTCTCGGTGTGAGCCTGGAGAAGCTTCGGGCGCAGGTGATCCAGGTGTTGTCCCAGTCCGGTGGCAGCTATGGTCAGGGTGGCAAGCAACAGACCAAGACCCCGTACATGGATGCCCTCGGCTTCGATATGACCGAGGCGGCCCGCAACGGCAAGCTCGACCCGGTGGTCGGGCGTTCGAACGAGGTCGATCGGGTGATGCAGATCCTCTCCCGGCGCACCAAGAACAATCCGGCGCTGATCGGCGAGCCGGGTGTCGGCAAGACGGCGATCGTCGAAGGGCTGGCGCAGCGGATCGTGGCGGGCGATGTGCCGGAGCAGTTGCAGAACAAACGGCTGATCGCGCTCGACATCGGGGCGCTCGTCGCCGGGACGAAGTATCGCGGCGAGTTCGAGGAGCGCCTGAAGAAGATCGTTGCCGAGGTCAAGGAAACGCAATCGATCATCTTTATCGATGAGCTGCATACGCTGGTCGGGGCGGGTGCGGCGGAGGGCGCGGTCGACGCCGCGAATATCCTCAAGCCGGCCCTTTCGCGCGGCGAACTCCAGACGATCGGTGCGACGACGCTCGATGAATATCGCAAGTACATCGAGCGCGATGCGGCGCTGGAGCGGCGCTTCCAACCGGTCCAGGTCGATGAGCCGAATGTCGAGGAGACGATCCAGATTCTCGAAGGGATTCGCCCGCGCTACGAGGAGCACCACAAGCTGAAGATCAGCGACGAGGCGCTGAAGGCGGCGGCGAACCTCGCGCAGCGCTACGTCACCGAGCGCTTCATGCCCGACAAGGCGATCGACCTGATCGACGAGGCGGCATCGCGCGTGCGGATGTACCGGTCGGCCTCCCCGCCGAGCCTTAAGGAGGCGATGCGCGGGCTGGAAGCTCTCCGCAACGAACTCGACGCCGCGATCTCCGCGCAGGACTTCGACCTGGCGACCGCGTTGCGCGAGCGCGAGCGGAAGCTGAAGGAGCGCATCAGCGAACTCGAGAAGAACTGGAAGGACGAGCAGCAGTCCGACGAGCCGGTGGTGACCGAGGAGGACATCGCCCAGGTTATCTCGATGTGGACCGGCATCCCGCTGATCCGTATCTCCGGTGAGGAGTCGGCGCGGTTGCTCGAGATGGAGGCGGCGCTGCACAAGCGTGTCATCGGCCAGGACGAGGCGATCAACACCCTCGCCAAGGCTGTCCGTCGCGCTCGTGCGGGGCTCAAGGATCCGAAGCGTCCGATCGGTTCGTTCATCTTCCTCGGCCCCACCGGTATCGGGAAGACCGAGCTGGCGAAGGCGCTCGCCGAGTTCATGTTCGGCTCGGAAGAGGCGCTGATCAAGATCGATATGTCCGAGTTCATGGAGCGGCACAACGTGTCGCGGCTGGTCGGCGCACCTCCCGGCTATGTCGGCTACGAAGAGGGCGGTCAGCTCACGGAAGCGGTGCGGCGCAAGTCGTACTCGGTGATCCTCCTCGATGAGATCGAGAAGGCCCACCCGGAAGCCTTCAATATGCTCCTCCAGATCATGGAGGACGGGAATTTGGCCGACGCCAAGGGGCGGCGGGTGGATTTCCGCAATACGATCCTGATCATGACCTCCAACGTCGGCGCGGACGCCATCGCGCGCGAGTTGACCCTCGGTTTCGTCGTCCACCAGGACGAGACGCGGCGGCAGCAGAGCCAGTACGACAAGATGAAGGACAAGGTATTGGAGGGGCTGCGGCGCACCTTCAAGCCGGAATTCCTGAATCGTATCGATGGTGTGCTGGTCTTCCATAGCTTGACGCAGGAGCACATCAATCAGATCGTGGATATCCAACTGCGCCGGGTGCGGACGCAACTGGCGGAGCAGGAGATTCTGCTGGAAGTCGGCGAAGATGCGATGATCGAGCTCGGCAAGCAGGGCTATGATCACACCTACGGTGCGCGTCCGCTCCGCCGCCTGATCCAGAACGTGGTCGAAGATCCGCTGGCCGAAGGGCTGCTGGATGGGCGCTTCCACACCGGCCAGACGGTGCGCGTGGAAGTGGCCGATGGCGAATTCACGCTGCGAGAAGTCGAGGCGCTGGTCCCCGTCTCGTAATCACAAGTGTGTACTGAGCGAATCCGCGTGGGGAGCATCAGCGCTGATGCTCCCCACCGTACTTTCGGGCTAAACCGAAGCGTTGAGAGGCATCATCCCCCGCACCGTCTCGCCCAGTCCGCGCAGGCGGATAGTGTGCCCTTCATGGGTAGTGGCTGCCCTCCGGGGAACAGTGTGCCCTTCATGGGTATTGCAATCCCGGACTCCCACGCCCGCCGCGTACCCCGCCACACGCGCTTCGGGCTCGTGTGGGCGCAATGGGAGCAAAACGACATCTGCACTGTTCCCCATTCGGTTTGACACTTGTCCGGGAGAACGGCTACAGTACAAGAGGAATGGGGAAGTTCCACGTCAGGGGAACCGATCATTGATTGTCCACGTCTAGTGTTCATTGGCGCACGAGCGTCAGCGCCGCGTGCGGGATCGTCTCCTTGCTGCCTGTGAGGAGAGCAAGGCCCGGAACGATCGTTGCCTTACGCTAGAGGGTGTTAGGCACCCCTGGTTGCCGGTTGTCGATTATGGTGCCGTTATTTCGTCGTGGAGGCGATGCTACGTGGACCTGCCACCCCAGACGAGCACCAGCGGGCCGTACCGGCCCGCTAGCAGGCGCGATGCGCTCGCCATCACCTCCCTCCTGTATATTGGATGCACAGTCATCACCAACAGGTGCCTAACACCCTCTAGACGCGCACCGTCGGTTTTGTGCGGCTCGATGCTGTGAAGAAGAGCGGCATCGCACGGAGCATAGCAGGGGATAGTATAGGGAGGGTCTCGATGGATCAGCGTAACGAATTACAGCGTTTGGGTCAGGAGTGGACCCGGCGTGGCTTGCATCGGCGCGATTTTCTGCGCCTGACCGCTGCCGGTGTCAGCATCGCGGCGATCGGCGGCATCCTGGCCGCGTGTGGTGGGGATGTCACGCCGACCACGGCGTCGAGCAGCGCGCCGTCGACCGCCGCCTCGACTGCGCCTTCAACCGCCGCTTCCGCTGCGCCCTCGGTCGCGCCGACTGTCGCCGCCGGTGGAGCGACCACCGCGACGGCCACCAGGGCGAGCGGTACGCCCGGCACCGCCGGTACGCCAAGTGCCGGTGGGAGCGCCTTCCCGAAGGGTGGCAAGTACACCACCGCCGACCCGGTCGGGAAAAAGGGCGGCAACGTCGTCGAGATCACCTTCGCCGATGCCAAGACGAACAATCCGATGCTGACCGCAGATAACTCCTCGTCCCAGCGCATCAGCGTGCAATTCCTGAGCCTGCTCGATATTAACCCGGATGATGCGCTGGCGTTCCCCTCCTTGGCGACACAGGTGCCGACGCGCGAGAATGGCGGCATCTCCCAGGACGGCCTGACCTATACCTTCAAGCTGCGGAACGACGTGAAGTGGCACGACGGGCAGCAGTTCACCGCCAAGGATGTCGTCTTCACTTACCAAACACTAATGAAGAAGGAGTTAGCCTCGCCGCGCACGGCGGACCTTGTGGAGCGCATCGCCTCGGTCAGCAACCCGGATGATTACACCGTCGTCTTCAAGCTGAACAAGATCGTCGCCCCCTTCCTGGTTTCCAACTGTGCCAGTGCGGGTTATGGCATCGTCCCGCAGCACATCCTGGGCAGCGTGGCGGTGGACCAGATGAAGCAGCACCCGTTCAGCACCGGCGATCCGACCGCCTCGGTCGGCACCGGCCCATTCAAGTTCAAGGAATGGGTGAAGGACGATCACGCCACCTTCGTCAAGAACCCCAGCTACTTCCTTGGCGAACCGGCGCTCGACAGCTATATCTTCAAGGTCGTCAAGGATACGAACGCGGTGGTCGCCTCCCTGAAGACCGGTGAGGCGGACTGGGGCACTGGCATCCCCCTGGCCTCATACGAGGATGTGCAGAAGCAGCAGAACGTTACTGTCAGCAAGTACGATCAGTATAATTTTGAGTTCTCCGCCTTCCAGATCGATCCGGCCAAGTCCACGCTCTTCCAGCAGAAGGAAGTGCGGCAGGCGCTGACCTACGCCCTCGACCGCGACGCGATGGCCCAGGCGATCTATAACGGCCTGGCGACGGTGGCGCAGGGGACGGAGCCGACCCTCTCGTTCGCCTATGCCCCCGATCAGATGAAGGTCAAGTACGCCTACGACTCCGCGAAGGCGACGCAATTGCTCGATGCGGCAGGCTGGGCGGTCGGGAGCGATGGTATCCGCGCGAAGGATGGCAAGAAGCTCCAGTTCACGATCTGGACCAATGCGGGGAACAAGGCCCGCGAGTCGCTGATCACGGTGATGCAGCAGCAGTGGAAGGCGATCGGGGTTGACGCGACGCCGAAAACCGAGGACTTCGCCTCGCTCGTGACCCGCATCACCGAGACGCACGACTTCGAGGTCGCGATGCTCGGCTTTATCTGGGACATCGATCCCGATCAAGGGACCATGTGGGCCACGAAGTCCTACACGGGGGGCTTCAACCTCGGGAAGTACTCCAACCCGCAGGTCGATAAGCTGATCGAGAGCGGTCTGACCGAGCTCGATACGGCCAAGCGGAAGCAGATCTACATCGATATGCAGAACCTGGTCCTGGAGGATGCGCCCTCGATCATCCTCGTTTTCCCGCAAGGGCTCGCGGCGGCTAGCAGGCGCCTCCACAACTGCAAGCCGAACGCGGTGAACATCCGCTACAACACGCACCTCTGGTGGGTCGAGGACGGGAAGTAGGGATGAGGAACGAGCGTGGCCGGGGCGAACGGCCCCGGCCACGTTTGTCATAGCGGGCTCGGTGGGGTCGGCCCATCGTAGGGATCGCAGCCATAAAGGGGTACGATGGGACGATACATCATCGGGCGCTTGTTGCAGATCATCCCCCTCCTGCTCGGGATCTCGATCCTGGTGTTCATCCTCGTCAATGCCATCCCTGGCAGCCCGATCGCCGATCTCGCCCTCAACCCGACCACCCGCCCTGAGGACATCGCCGCGATCCGGCACGCCCTCGGCCTCGATCAGCCGCTCTACAAGCGCTACTTCACCTGGATCGGCAATGTGGTGCGCGGCGATCTCGGCCTGAACATGGTCACCTTCCGCCCGGTCACGCAGGATATCGCCGAGCGTCTGCCGAACACCCTTAAGCTGACCTTCGCCGCTTTCGCGCTCTCGTTGATCTTCGCGATCCCGGTCGGGGTGTACTCGGCGGTGAAACGCAACAGCGTCTTCGACTATATCGCAACCGTCGTCTCGGTCGCCGGGGTCTCGGTCCCCTCATTCTGGTTCGGCCTGATCCTGATCTTAGTCTTCGCCGTGAATCTCGGTTGGTTCCCGACAGGGGGCGTGAAACCGATTCGCGGCGATGCTGGTTTCCTGATTCAGGTGAAGCATCTCATCCTGCCGGCGGTGGCGCTGGCGATCACCGAACTCGCCTCCTGGACCCGCTACATTCGCGGGCAGATGCTGGAAGTGATCCGGCAGGACTATATTCGTACCGCCCGCGCGAAGGGATTGAAGGAGCGCTCGATCATCTTCCGCCACGCGCTGCGTAACGCGCTCTTGCCGCTGATCACCCTGATGGGGCTGGCGATCCCCTCCTTCTTCAGCGGCGCGTTGATCATCGAGACGATCTTCTCCTGGCCTGGTATCGGTCGGCTGACCTTCGATGCTGCGAACGCGCGTAATTACACCGTGATCATGGGCACCGTGATGTTCAGTTCGCTGCTCGTGATTATCGGGAATCTACTGGCCGACATCGGGTATAGCCTGCTCGATCCGCGCATCAAGCAAGGGTAGCTGCGTCCTCTGCCCGTCGCCGTACCGGAAATCGCGTTGGTGCTTCGCGTGTCATCCGCCCGCTGTCGGGCCGCGAGCGCATAGGAGGAAGACGATGGTCAGCCAGGGGAATGAACGGACCGAGCCGGTGGCGCGGCCTGTGACCGGTATCGCCGGTGCGGCTCGCGAGGGCTCGCGCCTGGGCGCGGTTTCGCCGAAGAAGAGCCCGAGCTACCTGTCGCGGGCGTGGCGGCGCTTCCGGCGCAACCGCCTGTCGATGGTGGCGATGGTCCTCTTCATCCTGATCATCATCATCTCATACGGGGCACCAGTCGTCTCCGCCGTGGTGACGAAGCAGAGCTACGATTCGCAAAGCCTGCTGACCAAATTCGCCGCGCCCGGCGCGACCGTGCGTGCCCTCGCGATGTCGGGACCGAACGCCGGGAAATTCGTGATGCAGAAGCATTGGCTCGGCTCCGACGAGTTGGGGCGCGATGTCCTCACCCGCCTCGTCTACGGCGGGCGCATCTCCCTCTCCGTGGCGTTCATCACGATGGTGCTGGCCCTCACCGTCGGGCTGTTGGTGGGCGTGACAGCGGGCTATTATGGTGGCTGGGTCGATGCGGTGCTGATGCGCCTCGTCGATATCTTCATCTCGATCCCCGGCCTCTTCGTCCTGATCCTGATCTCCACGACGGTTAATAACAATAAGCTGATCACCAATAGCACCTTCTTCAGGAACTATGGCTGGCTTGTCCTGCCCTTCGTGATCGCCGCACTCTCATGGACGACGATCAGCCGCCTGCTACGCGGCGAATTCCTGGCGGCGCGTGGTCGGGATTACGTCGAAGCGGCGCGGGTGTTGGGCGCGTCCAACGGACGGATCATCTTCCGACACATCCTGCCGAACGTGATGCCGATCGTCATCGTCTGGGCGTCGTTGGTGGTGCCGGGCCTGATCCTGACCGAGGCGGCGCTCTCGTATCTCGGCTTCGGCGTGCAGATCCCCACGCCATCGTGGGGCAACATGCTCAGCAACGCGCAGGAGTATTTCACCAAGGCTCCCTTCCTCGTCTTCGTGCCGGGCCTCGCTATCTTCGTCACCGTCCTGATGGTGAATCTGATGAGCAACGGCTTGCGCGATGCGCTCGATCCGCGCCTGAACGACTGATTCCGACTTCAGCAAGCTGAGGCGGGGCGCGTGGTATGACTGCCACGCGCCCCGCCTGCTTTCCGCGCCCCCTGCCAAAAATCCCCGACGCAGGGATAATATGGTTGGATCAACAACGCGAACCGCGAGAGCCGACGACAGAACAGGCGGAAGGTGTAATGGCCCGACAACAACTCGGTAAGCCGATCTCCTCGTATCTCGATCATCCCGGCGCGCGCGGTTGGTCGCCGAGCCTGGGTTGCTTCGGCGCGGCGCTGACCCTGCTGATCCCGCTGGCATTGCTGGTGATCGGGTGGTCGTTGCGCGGCCTCCCGAACTTGCCGATCCCGCAGACTCGTCCTGGTAAGGTGCCGGAGGCGCACTGGTCCGCGACGGCGAGCATGGCCGTCCCGCGCGCCGATTTCGCGGCCGTGGCGGTCGATGGCCGTCTGTGGGTGTTGGGCGGCAGCACCAGTGCGGGGGGGACGCGCCTGAACACGACCGAAGTCTACGATCCGGCCAGCGATAGCTGGCGGGCCGGTCCGGCGCTCCAGGCGGCGCGGAGCGCGTTCAGCGCCGCCACCGTAGGGCAGACGATCTACCTCTTCGGCGGCGCGACCCCCGATCAGGCGAGTACGACGACCGTGCAGGCGCTCGATACCACCACTGGGCAGTGGCGCGATCTCGCCCCGTTGCCGACTTCGCTTGCCAACCCCGCGCTGGCCCAGCTCGGTGGGACGATCTATCTCATCGGTGGCGAGGCGAACGGCGCGGCGGTCGGGACGGTCTACGCCTACACGCCCGCCACGAACAACTGGCGCACGCTGGCCGCGCTCCCCACCGCACGCAGCGCGCTCGCCGTCGCACCGTTGGAAGGCAAGCTCTATGCGCTCGGTGGCCTGGTGAACGGGACGGCGAGCGCCGCCGTCGATGTCTACGATCCGGTCGCCAACCAGTGGACGAGCGGTGCGCCGCTCCTCGCGCCGATGGCGAATTTCGGCGCGGCGATCATCGATGGGCGCCTCTACGCCGTCAGCCAGCTCTCGCACGAGATGCTCGACCCGCGCGTGAACCATTGGGTCGAGGCCGAGGCGATGCCAACGCCGCGCGAGGCCGATGGCGTGGTCGCGCTCAACGGCTCGATCTACTCCATCGGCGGGCATGGCGATGGCACGCGGCAAAGCTCCGCGCTGGTGGAAGCCTATGTACCGGGCGCGGCGACCGATCCCGACAACTTCCAACTCACCGGTATCAACCGTGGCGGCTCGATCGCGGTGATCCTAGGCTTCTTCGTCACGGTCGGGCTGATCGCGGCGACGGTTTCCAGCAATCGCCGCCGTCCGTCGCCCGGTTCGCGCAATCCACACCCGTTCAGCGGTCGCTCGTCCGATGGCGACTCGACCCGGTAGGCGCTACGTCTCGCTATATCTAACAAGGAGAAGGGGCCGCTGGTTGATGCCAGCGGCCCCTTCTCCTTGTCGGTTCGTTTCGCAAGCGCTTGTCAGGTGACGGCGTGGGGCGGACCCCGCCCCGCCGCTGCGGCGGCGACCCGCCCCTGAAGCGGGCGGGCGGGGACGGCCCCGGCCACCCCGCCACGTATCCGTGCAACGCAACACGTAGTTTTCGATGCTTTAGACGCTCGGCTTCAATTGGCAGCCATCGACCGCGATATTGGCCCCGGTGACGAGGCTGGCGCGATCCGAGGCCAGGAAGGTGACCACATTGGCGATCTCTTCCGGCGTGCCGAAGCGCCCGAGGGGCATATCGCGCGCGATGAAGTCCGCGATCGTCTCCGGGTCGCGTTCCTGGCGTCGCTCCCAGCCGCCACCGGGGAAGAGGATCGAGCCGGGCGAGACGGCGTTGACCCGAATCCCCTCCGGGCCGACCTCCTTCGCCAGCGAGCGCGCGTACATGATCTCCGCCGCCTTCGCCGCGTTGTACGCCGCCGACCCGCCGACCTGCCACCCCGAGACCGACGAGATGATCAGGATCACGCCGCCCCCCTGTGCGCGCATCTGCGGGAGCGCCGCGCGGCTCGCGCGTACGGCCACACCGAGGTTCACATCGATCGTGAAGGCCCACGCCTCGTCGGTGTCGCCGCCGCGCCCGCCGCCGAGATTGTTGACCAGGATATCGAGCGCGCCGAAGTGTGCGATCGTCTCCGCGACGACGCGCCCCGCCTCGTCCGGCGTGGTGAGATCGGCGACGAGCGGCAATACGTCGGCCCCGATCGCTCCGAGTGCGGATGCGGTCGTTTCGAGCGTCTCCGCCGTGCGCGCGCAGATCGCCACCCGGCAACCCTCCGCCGCCAACGCGTGCGCGATCGCCGCGCCGATCCCGCGGCTCCCGCCGGTCACCAGTGCCACACGCCCGCGCAAGCCCAGATCCATCGGTATCCCCCCCCATTCACTATCCGGCATAGCCTGAACCCGACGCGGCGCGGCGACGCTGTGCCGGGAGCGGTCGTGCTCGATCTTTCGTGCGCTACTGCCGGGCCAGGAGGATGTCGTCGCCCCTCGCCTCGGCGGCTTCGGCGAGCAGTCGCGCGGTGATGGCGAGTAATTCGTCGAGGTTGAAAGGCTTCGGCATGGTCGCGGTCACTTCGAGGATGGCGGCCTGCGCGGGGAGATCCCGCGCGGCGGAGAGAAGGAGCACGGGGATCTGCGCGATCGCCGGTCGGGTGCGCTGCGCGGTGCGGAAGGCGGCCCCATCCATGCGCGGCATCAGTTGATCGAGGATGATGAGCTGCGGAGACCACGCTTCGAGGATCGCCAGGGCCGTCATGCCATCTGGCGCGGCGCGCACGGTATAGCACTCATCGGTCAAGACGTCGACCAATAAGGTACGAATCGCATCATCATTCTCGACAACGAGGATGCTTTTGCCCTCTGCGGTCATCTGTCCTCCACTTCGCCACCATCCTACACCATCGCTGCCGAAAAAGCGAGCTACAATGGGGAATATGCCGCCCAGGTGGGGAGAAAAAGGCATTGGCTATGCGGTGTCGGTGTTGTCGCTCGGGCTGCCGCTGCGCTCGGGCGCTGCTAAACCGCAGCGCCTGTGGGCGGGACACGGCGGGCGTGGGGTGCCGGTGGGTTGAAATACCCCATGAAGGGCACACTGTGCCCCGGAGGGCAGCCCCTACCCCGGAGGGCAGCCCCTACCCATGAAGGGCAGCCACTCCCAGCTGGATGGCCTGCATCCTCCCAGTACCCCTGAAGGGCATACTTTACCCGTGAAGGGCACACTGTACCCGTGAAGGGCACACTGTACCCGTGAAGGGCACACTGTACCCGTGAAGGGCACACTGTCCGCCCGCGCGGACTGGGTGGCGACCGTGCGGTCTGTGGTGCCCATCGGCGCTGCGGTTTAGGTCGCGCCGTGCCAGCGTGTCCGGTGGTGGACGCTCGGCTCCCCTTTTGCCCTTATTACCACCGACGTTGCAGACGGTGAGCCCTACACGGATGAATGGGGACGCTTCTCGTTGATGCTCCCGAGCATCTGGCAGAATCTCGGCCCGGTCTACGAGATGGATGCGTTCCTCGTGCCGGAGGAGGGACAGATCGGTGTCGGGGTCGCCACCAGGCGCTTACCGCCCAATTCCGCGACCCAACAGGGCT
>JAABUM010006142.1_pt1 | contig 11988 bp, 11 predicted proteins | sample 5559161 | NCBI WGS metagenome assembly JAABUM01 (sample SAMN10711868, study PRJNA513369) | rock metagenome | isolation source: Antarctica rocks | place: Antarctica: Victoria Land, Siegfried Peak nord | reverse complement strand
GTAGAAACGGATCGTGCGTGCCGCAAATCCGGATCGTGCCACCAGCTCATCGAGCGTCAGCTGTGGGGCGGGGGTGTCGGGCATGCCCGAATGGTCGCACAGCGGGCACCGGAAACATTTACAGTGCCACTGTCAGTGTTACGGTCAGCAGACCGATGCACGTAGCCGTCGCACGCTGCCGAAATGCAGTGTCGTGGCCGCCGAAACAGGAGTTTCCAGATGGTCGACACCCCGCAGGCAATCCTCTACGACGCGATCCGGACGCCGCGTGGCCGCGGCAAGACGACGGGCTCCATGTACGAGGTCAAGCCGATCGACCTCGTTGTCGGGTTGATCGATGAACTGCGTAAACGCAGCCCTGAGCTGGTTGTCGACCGCATCGACGACCTCGTGCTCGGCGTCGTCACGCCAGTCGGCGATCAGGGCGCCGACATCGCCAAGACCGCAGCGCTGGCGGCGGGACTGCCCGACACCGTCGCCGGTGTGCAACTCAACCGGTTCTGCGCGTCCGGGCTGGAGGCCGTGAACCAGGCCGCCAGCCGGGTGCGCTCGGGCTTCGAAGAGCTGATCCTCGCCGGTGGCGTCGAGTCGATGTCGCGGGTGCCGATGGCCACCGATGGCGGCGCGTGGGCGATGGACCCTGCCACCGCTCTCACCACCAGCTTCGTCCCGCAGGGCATCGGCGCCGACCTGATCGCCACCATCGAGGGCTTCACGCGTTCGGACGTCGATTCGTACGCCGCCGAGTCGCACGCCCGAGCCGCGAACGCCGAGCAGTCCGGATACTTCAAGGGATCGGTGATCCCGGTCGCCGATCGCAACGGCCTGACCGTACTGGACCACGATGAGACCATCCGGCCCGGCACGTCGGTCGAGTCCCTGGCTGGGCTCAAGCCCTCGTTCAAGGACATCGGCGACCTCGGCGGGTTCGACTCGGTCGCCCTGGAGAAATACCACTGGGTCGATCAGATCAACCACGTGCACCACGCGGGTAACTCCTCCGGCATCGTCGACGGCGCCGCGCTGACCCTCATCGGCACCGACGCGATCGGCCGCGAGCTCGGACTGCGACCGCGCGCCCGGATACTTGCCGTCGCCGTCAGCGGCGCTGACTCGACGATCATGTTGACCGGGCCCACTCCCGCCGCGCTCAAAGCGCTCTCCAAGGCCGGTCTGCAGGCCTCAGACATCGACCTCGTCGAGATCAACGAAGCCTTCGCGGCTGTCCCGATGCGCTTCATGCGCGACCTGGGCATCGGCCACGACCGGGTCAACGTCAACGGCGGCGCGATCGCGATGGGCCACCCGCTAGGCGCAACGGGCGCGATGATCCTCGGCACTCTGCTCGACGAACTCGAACGCCGCGACCTGCAGATCGGCCTCGCGTCGCTGTGCGTCGGCGGCGGTATGGGCATCGCCACGATCATCGAGCGCACCTGAGCCGTCGGCAGCCGACCTCGCGCGCTCTGGACTCCCCCTACTTCAAGGACATTCGATGACCAGCACCACCGACGCGCCCACCGAACACCCGTCCGCAGTGCGTTACAGCAAAGACGCCGACAGCATCGTCACGTTGCTGCTCGACGACCCTCACTCCAGCGTCAACACGATGAATCGCCGGTACGCCGCTGGGATGACCGCAGTCCTGGACCAACTGGAAATCGACGCGACCTCCGGCGACCTGACCGGCGTCATCGTGGCCAGTGCGAAGAAGACCTTCTTCGCAGGCGGTGACCTGGTGATGCTGCAGGCAGTGCAGCCCGAGGATGCCGGCCGGTTCTTCGAGCAGATCGAAACCCTCAAATCACAGCTGCGCCGCCTGGAGCAGATCGGCAAGCCCGTGGTTGCCGCGCTGAACGGCACCGCGCTCGGTGGCGGACTGGAGATCGCGCTGGCGGCTCATCACCGGATTGCGGTCGACAACCCGAAGGCGAAGTTCGGCTTCCCGGAAGTCACCCTCGGTCTGCTGCCCGGTGGTGGCGGTGTGACGCGCACCGTAAGAATGCTCGGTTTACAGCCAGCTCTCATGGACTGGCTGCTGCAGGGCCAGCAGCGCGGTCCTGTGCAGGCCAAAGAAAAGGGCCTAATCAACGAGATCGTCGACACTGACGACGAACTTCTGCCGGCCGCTCGCGCCTGGGTCCTCAACAACACCAGCGACGTCGACGCCGCCACCCAGCCGTGGGACCGCGCCGGTTACCGGATGCCCGGTGGCACCCCGACGAGCCCCAATCTCGCTCAGTTCCTGCCCGCCTTCCCGGCGAACCTACGCAAACAGCTCAAGGGCGCCACCTACCCCGCGCCCCGAGCGATTCTTTCCGCAGCGGTCGAAGGGGCGCAGGTCGACGCCGACACCGCGAGTCGGATCGAGTCGCGGTACCTGACCTCGCTGGCGACCGGCCAAGTCGCCAAGAACATGATCCAGGCGTTCTTCTTCGACCTGCAGGAGATCTCCTCCGGGTCATTGCGGCCGAAGGGCATCGATACCTCCAAGGTCAACCGAGTCGGAGTCCTCGGCGCCGGGATGATGGGAGCGGGCATCGCCTACGCCTGCGCCACCCGGGGCATCGACGTTGTGCTGAAAGACGTGTCCGCAGCTGTGGCAGAGAAGGGCAAGGGCTACAGCGAACGGCTCTTGGAGAAGAAGGTCTCACGCGGACAGATGACTCCCGAAGCGCGGGAGGAGATCCTCGCGCGCATCACCCCGACCGACCAGGCGGGTGACTTGCAGGGTTGCGACGCGGTGATCGAGGCCGTCTTCGAGGACGCCGACCTCAAGGCGAAAGTGTTCGCAGAAGCACAGTCTGTACTCGGCGATGACGCACTGCTGTGCTCGAACACCTCGACGCTGCCGATCACCTCGCTCGCCGAGAACGTCACCCGGCCCGGCGATTTCGTCGGGCTGCATTTCTTCTCACCCGTCGAGGCGATGAAGCTCGTCGAGATCATCCGCGGCGAGCAGACCTCGGACGAGGCGCTGGCCCGGGCAGTCGACCTCGTGCAGCAGATCGGCAAAATCCCGATCGTCGTGAACGACTCCCGCGGCTTTTACACCAGCCGCGTCTTCGGCACCCTCATCTTCGAAGGGGTCGCACTCGTCGAAGAAGGCGTGGACCCCGCAACCATCGAGCGCGCTGCGACGATGGCCGGTTTTCCCGCCCCGCCGTTGGCGATGCTCGACGAGGTGTCGCTGAGTTTGACCCAGCACATCGGTGCTGAGGCGCAGCAGGCCGCCGCTCAGACCGGTGTCGAACTGCCCGCGCAACCCGGCAACGCTGTCATCGATCGTATGGTCGGCGAGTTCGGCCGCAAGGGCCGTGCGGCTGGCGCGGGTTTCTACGACTATCCCGCTGGCGCGCCGAAGAAGCTGTGGCCGGGCATCCGCAAGCACTTCACCCAGACTGGCGCTTCGGTGCCGGTGGCCGACATCCAGGACCGCTACCTGTTCGCGATGGCCCTGGAGACCGCGAAGTGCTTCGAGGAAGGCGTCATCGCATCGGCAGCTGCCGCCAACGTCGGGTCGATCTTCGGCATCGGGTACCCGCCGATGCACGGTGGCACCGTCCAGTTCATTCAGGGGTACTGCGGCGGGCTGGCCGGCTTCGTCGGCCGAGCACGCGAATTGGCGGCGGCGTACGGCCCCCGCTTCGAGCCGAGGGCATGGCTGGTGGCCAAGGCCGAGTGCGGCGAGAAATTCTGAGGGTCCGAGATGAGTGACCTCCCGCTAACTGGTCTCCGTGCCCTCAGCCTTGCGGTCAACCTCCCAGGCCCTGCTGCGGCCGCCCGACTGCAGCAACTCGGGGCGAGCGTCACCAAGGTCGAGCCGCCAACCGGTGACCCATTGATGTTCGCGACCCCGGCCTACTACGAGCAGTTGACCGATGGCCAGCAGGTCGTCCGGATAGACCTCAAGTCCGACGTCGACTCGCTGTGGGCACTGCTGGGCAAGACCGATCTACTGATCGTGTCCAGCCGCCCGTCGGCATTGGCTCGGCTCGGTCTGGACTGGCTGAGCATCCACGCCCGGCTACCCCAGTTGTGTCAGGTGTCGATCGTCGGCTACCCCGGCAACGGTGCGGAGATCGCCGGGCACGACCTGACCTATCAGGCCTCGGTCGGCACCCTCAGTCCGCCACACCTGCCCACCGTCCTGGTCGCGGACCTAGCCGGGGCCGAACGCGTGGTCGCGGATGGCCTCGCCGCACTGTTGCAGAGCGCCCGGACCCGCGAGGGAGTTCATCGCCAAGTCGCGCTCAGCGACGTCGCGCAGACAATGGCGCAGCCCGCGTCGCACGGCTTGACCGGGCCGGGCGGAGCCCTCGGTGGCGCCCTGCCGGGGTACGGGATTTACCGCGCTGCAGACGGTTTCGTCGCCGTTGCAGCGCTCGAACCGCACTTCTGGTCGGAGTTGGTAACCCGGCTCGGTGTCGACGGCACCCACAGCGAGTTAGAGGCCGCGTTTTACGCGCGCACCGCCGCCGGGTGGGAAGCCTGGGGGCAGGAGCACGGGCTACCGATTGCGGCCATCCGCGACGCAGGCCAGCACGCCACTCAACGCGACAGCACGACACTCGAGCAGAAGGCCTGACATGCAGCTGACCAGCACCTACCGCTCCCCCTGGATGACGCAGGAACTCAAGGACATCCGAGACCTGGCCCGCACCTTCTTCCAGAAGGAGTCGGTGCCCCACCACGAGAGGTGGGCCCGGCAGCACCAGGTGGACCGCGAGTTCTGGAATGCGGCAGGCGCTGCGGGACTGCTGTGCATCGGTCTGCCGGAGGAGTTCGGTGGCGGTGGCGGCACCTTCGCGCACGAGGCCATCGTGATGGAAGAGCAGGCGGTGGCCTGCGACGACGCCTTCGGGTACAGCGTGCACAGCACCATCGTGGCGCCCTACATATCCAAGTACGGCACCCAGGAGCAGAAGCAGCGATGGCTACCGGGTCTGGTGTCGGGCGACCTGGTCGGCGCGATCGCGATGACCGAGCCGGGCGCAGGATCTGATCTGCAGAACCTGCGTACCTCCGCCCGTCTCGACGGTGACGCCTACGTCGTGAACGGCTCGAAGACGTTCATCACCAACGGTTCGCACGCCAACCTGATCATCGTCGTGGTCCGCACCGGAGAAGCGGGCGGCAAGGGCCTTTCACTCCTGGTGGCCGAGACCGACGGCCTCGCCGGGTTCGAGCGCGGGCGGGTGCTGGAGAAGATCGGGATGCCCGGGCAGGACACCCGCGAGTTGTTCTTCGGCGACATGCGGGTGCCCGCCGCCAACCTGTTGGGCGGCGAAGAGGGCAAGGCGTTCGCGCAGCTGATGGAGCAACTGCCTCAGGAGCGGCTGATCATCGCGGTCTGCGCAGCCAAAGGCATCGAGGTTGCCGTCGAGCAGACCGTCGCCTACGCCAAAGAGCGTGAGGCGTTCGGCAAGAACCTCATGCAGTTCCAGAACACCCGCTTCGTGCTGGCCGAATGCGCCACCGAAGCACTCGCCGTGCGGACCCTGGTCGACCACTGCATCCAGCAGCACCTACTCGGCGAGCTCGACGCGACCTCAGCGTCGATGGCCAAGTGGTATGCCACGCAGAAGCAGTGCGACGTGATCGACAAGTGCCTGCAGATCTTCGGCGGTTACGGGTACATGCTCGAGTACCCGATTGCTCGGGCGTACGCCGCCGCGCGGGTGCAGAAGATCTACGGCGGCACCAACGAAATCATGAAGGAACTGATCGCACGCACCCTCTGAGGTACCCGCGGCTAGAGGCCCGGAACCTTCATCAGCGGGTTCCGGGCGAAGTCCGGTAGCCAGCTGGGCACGCCCTGCCACAACAGGTAGCCGTACATACACGCCACCACGAGTGCGGCGACGGCCAACCCGATCAATCCGCGCACGACGATGTTCTGGCGAGCGACCCACGCGGTCCAGCCCCACACCGTGTCCTTGGTCCAACTCAGCAGGTTCGAGGCCCACTCGAACTCTGAAGCCCAGACGCCCAAGCCAAGGAAGATGATGACCCAGCCCGGCCCCGGTAGCGGCAACAGCACGACACCCAGGACGATGATGACGAAGCCGAGCACGGCAACGAGGACCCGGTAGATGGTCCGGGTCGCCGGGTTGGCGCGCAGTTTCTGTTGCCACTTCCAGCCGCACGGCTCGTCCTCCTCGCCCTTGTTGGTCTGCTGGCTCTTCACGGACGCACTCATGCGCGGGCTCCACCACGGGTAGTAACCGTCACAGGATCGGATCGGTGTCGTTGACGATGGTTTCGGCGAACACCCGCGCAGCCTGGGCCGTGACCGGACCGGGGGTCAGCGAGCGCCCGTCCATCAAATGCACAGGCTGCACGTCGCGCAGCGAGGACGTCACGAAGATCTCCTCGGCCCGCTCCAACACGTCGACCGGCATGGTTTCCTCGCGGATCGACATCCCGGCCGCAGCGCACCAGCGCAGCGTGAGCGCGCGGCCGATGCCGCCGAGTAGCCCCGATTCGAGGGGTGGGGTGAGGATCTCACCGTCGATCACCACAAAGACGTTCGTCGCGGTTCCCTCACACAACTCGCCTCTCGTGTTGGCGAAGATGCCTTCTTCGGCACCCTGCTTCCTGGCATGCGCGAGCGCGACGACGTTCTCGGCGTACGACGTGGTCTTCAGTCCAACGAGCGCGCCACGTTCGTTACGTACCCACGGCAACGTCACCAGCGAACAACTCGGCGCCTGCGGTTGTGACGAACCGGCCGTGACGATGTACGTCATCGGCGAGTCGAGCCGCCCGGAACCCAGCGGCCCCGCTCCCCCGGTCACCATGTAGCGGGTGCGACCCAGCGCCATCGGCTCAGCCAGCACCGCCGCGATGCCCTCTTCGATGCGATCCCGGTCGACAGCGGGCAAGCCCAGTCCGGTGAGCGTCCGGCCGAACCGGTCGAGGTGCATGGAGCGGGCGATCACCTCGCCATCGACGACCTTGCAGGTCTCGAACGCTCCGTCGCCGACCGTGACCCCGTGGTCCAGTGCGCTCAGGCTGGGTTTGCCGTCGACGCGTTCGCCGTCGACCCAGACGCGGATGTCCGATCCAGTGTCACTCACAGTGCCCAGCTCATTTCGTTGCTCGTTCCCGACCCGCTCGACTGCGTTTACGAGCCGGCGATCACCGATTCCGCGAGCGCCAACAGACGCCGCGCCTTCAGCACAGTTTCCCACCACTCGCCTTCTGGGTCAGAACCCCAGGTGATGCCCGCGCCCGTTCCGTACCGCAACCAACGGGTTCCACCGCGATCGTGTTCCAGCCAGAAGCTGCGAATACCGACCGCGAGGGCCGCCGCCTGCCCGCCGTCTACCCCGTTCTCGATCCATCCGATCGCCCCGCAGTACGGGCCGCGCTCCACCGGCTCCAGGTCGCGGATCGCGGTCAGCGCGCTCGATTTCGGCGCCCCGGACACCGAGCCGGGAGGGAAGCTTGCGCCCAGGATGTCGGCCCATCGTGCGCCCTCGATGAGTCGCCCGGACACCGTTGACTCCAGGTGCACGAACCCCGGGTTGTACTGCGCAGCGAGCAACGCGTCTACCGCGACGGTGCCCGGACGGCACACTGCCGACAGGTCGTTGCGTACCAGGTCGGTGATCATCACGTTCTCGGTGCGGTCCTTGGCGAGCATCTGGTCCACGGTCGGCGCGGTGCCCTTGATCGGGGCCGACCACAGCCGATCCCCGTCGCGTCGCAGGTACAGCTCCGGGGATGCGCACACAACCTCGAGTCCGGCGGCGGGGATGTCGACATACGCGGCTCGGGGAGCCGGATTCGCCTGCCGCACCAGCTGATTGAGTTCGCTCAACACAAATCCGGCGGGCACTGCTCGGCTGAGTACACGGCAGAGGTTGACCTGGTAGACCTCACCCGCAGCAACCAGTTCGCGCACGTCGCGCACACCGCGCTCGTATGCCGACCGGTCCAGCGATGACGACCAGGCGGCGAGGTCGGGGTCGGCCACCAGCGGCTCGACCAGACCGGAAGAGGCCGGTTCATCGACGCGCACGACGTCGGCCATCCGGACCGCCGTCAACTCCCCTTCGAAGGTGTCGACGACCACCCAGAAGCCCGGCTCGTCGAGCGCCGCGCTGTCGGGCCGGACCTCCAGCACTCCGCGTGCATCGATGCCCGGGAATTGCGCCCCGCCGTCCGTGATGCTCATCGCCGCCAAGTATGCCGATCCAAGACCGTCCCCGCAGCCGGATCGGTACCAGCGGCACACACTGACGTCGAGAAGAAGGCAACGGTTCAGAGCGGAAGCTATTGGCGTTCGGGAAGACCCCAGGCAGTAGGCCGCGGACGCCAAAAGTGCTCGCAGAGCAGGAAACGAGTCGTCAGCGACGGTTGGAAGCCACACGGACCCGCAAGCAGCAACAGGAGTTCTTGTCAGCCCCGCCGGGGACGCAGTCACCGCGAAAGAGCGGGGTCGTCATCGCCGCAGAGAGCAGCCGAGACAAGTTCATGACACCCCGTACAACAGGCTGCCGTGAGCGGCGAATGTCAGTTTCAGAAGTCGTCTGCACTGATGTCAGAAGTCGTCTGCACTGGAGCAGCAGTAGCGCCTCGGGCCGATGCCCCTCCGGTCCGTAAGCGGATCGTCTGCGGGACGGCCGGGCGTGACGCCGTCGACCTCCACCTAAGGGTCAACCTTGCGCCGGTGATCGTTCGGGGTACGGCCTCGCGGTGGCCTACTCGTGGGGAATGGACCTCAAGTTGGCTCTACCCTGCGCAGGCCTCAAGCAGGCAGCTAAAAATCAGGGGTAGCCCTCGATCCCGCCGCCCGGACGCCCGCCGCCCGCTGGGCGCTGGTGCCTGCGGTCAGTGGTGGTGTTCGGCCAGTTTGCGGCAGTGCAGGCACATAGTCGCGCGGGGGAAGGCTTGCAGCCGCGCTGCGCCGATCGGGTTGGTGCATGACTCGCACGTTTCGTACGTGCCGTCCTCGATACGTTTGAGGGCGGCACCGGTCGGCTGCAGAAGCAGCCGCTCATGGTCGAGCACGACGGCTTCGTGGTCGACACGCGACACTTCAGCACCCACATCGGCAGAGTCCCCACCGGTCGGTGGGGATCCCAGGTCGGTGGCGGTATTCGCCCGGGTCGTGGACAGCTCCGCACTGAGCCGGACAAACTCTGAGGTCAGGTCAGATTGCGCCTGCGCCAGATCAGCCGTGCTCATGCGGCTCGGGGCGCTATTGCCAGTTCGGGTCACACCGTGCTCCATATCAAAACGTAGAAGGCCAAGAACAATCCGCGCACGATACCGCCCCACAACACGGGCACCACTCACTGCCCAAGAGTCCGGTAAGTGGATGTGTCCCACCGCATCTGTCCCGGTCATTGATCGATGACCGGTACGAGATTCGTGACCGCTGGTCTCGTGCTGTTGGTTATTGGGTGGGGCTGAGGTTCTCACGGCGTGCGCCATTAAGGTAGAAGACGACGCCGGTGGTTGCTAAGGCTGCGGCGACGATGAACATGGCTTCGGTGGACCGGCCGATGGTGGGGCCCGCGATCGCACTGCCGACCGCGCCTCCGCCCATCGTGATGGAAGCTATGGCGGTCAGTGCGCTACCCCGGAACGCGGGCGCGATCCGGGGGATCTGTACTGCTGCGGACGGGCCGTTGGTGAGTCCGTTGGACGCGCCAAGCGCAGCGAATGTCACGACCGCCCACGCCAGCGGAAAGGGAATGACCAGAGCGGCGAACAGGAGACCCTGCAGACAGCGCCCGGATACGGCCAGACGCAGCGGGCGAACGTGCCGAACCAGCAACGCTGCGGCCGCGCTTCCGAGCATTGCTCCGCCGCCGAATGCCCCGAGCAGTACCCCGGTGACCGTGGCGGTCGCGTGATACCGCTGGATGGTCAGGATGGGCATCGTGACCAAGAGCATCTGGTACGCGGCTTCGCTGAGGGCGCTGGTGGGGACCCACCACACCATCAGCGGATCGCGTCGCAACTGCTTCACGCCGTCCAGGATGTGAATCCCCTGCCCGGTTGTCACGGGAGGTGCCGGGATGGGGGGTACGCCCCAGCGGATCGTGAGCACCACCGCGACGAGGATCACCACGGTGACGAACATGGTGTTTCCTGCTCCAAGGAGGGCAATGAGCAGACCTGCAGTCGGTGGGCCGACCAGAACTGATGCGCGACTGGCTGACTGCAGGATGCTGGCGGAGCGCGCGAGTAGCTCCTGGCTCTGCCCTGCGACCGCGGCGAGTACCTCTTGCTGGCTGCCCATGTAGGGCGTGCGCAGCGCCCCAAACGCGAAGACCAACACCAGCAGGCACGGCAATGGCAGCAGGTGCGCCGCGGAAAGCCCCGCGATCGCGCAGACCAGACCGGCGCTGACCAGGTCTGACCAGATCATCCACCGGCGGCCACCGACCCGTGTGACCAACGCGCCCAGCGGGATCCCCAGCACCACTGCGGGCACAAGCTCCGCAGTCGCGACCATCCCGACCTCGGTAGGGGAACCACCCTGACCTAAAACCAGCCACGGAATCGTCACCGCCTGGGTAGACAAAGCGAACGAGGAGGCAATCTCAGCAACCAAGAGCGCCCGAAGGCCCGGCACGGATGTGAGGTTCGACATGCTCTTATAATAAAACGCACGCTCGGTTTTGTATATTGGGGACATGCCACGCGTGAGCGACTCCCATAAAGCCGGCCGGCAGACCCAGATCCTGGACGCGGCGCGAGCTTGTTTCGCCCGCAAGGGGTATCAACTCACCACCATCCGTGAGCTGGAGGAACAATCCGGGATGTCCAGCGGGGCGATCTTCAACTACTACCCCAGCAAACTGGACATCTTCATCGCCCTCGCCGAACAGGACACCGCCCACACTGCGCAGCTATGGTCCCGCGGGGGGTTACGGGCACTGCTGAAAGATCAAGGCGACAGCGGAGGCGGATACACCGCCAGCTACCTCGAAGTTGGCAGGCAACTACTCACTGACAACGACTTCCGAGCCCGCTGGGAACGACGCGGACAACCCGTGATCGATGCTATCCACCAATGGCTCAGCGCCGGCCAGCACGAGGGGCATATCCGCACCGACATCCCAGTCGAGCACCTACTCACCTACTGCGTCATCACCCTGGACGGAGCACTCCTGCAGCTGCGGCTCGGCACAACCCAGCAAGCCCTCGCCACCGTCGCCGACCTGTTCGAAGAGACGCTCAAGGGGACTACGCACGAGCAGACACCCAGAGACTCGACATCAGGACAGGTCTCGTAAGACGATCGCTGTCCGGAGACAATCGCTAGCTGCTGAGTACACCAGCGAGGGCGTTGCCGCTAGGGGTCCGCGCATCGAAGGATGTGCCGGTGCTTCGGCGCGTGGCACCTCGGATGGGTGGGCGTGCCATAGTCAGCCCGTGCCTGTTTCGCTCAAGTACTCCGTTATTGAAAGAGAGCGCCGCTACCGGGTGGGCCGCCTTCCATCCGGCGTTGCGACCACCAGAGAAATTGTCGACCGGTACGTGCTTCATGCGCGCCTTCGCCTTCGCGCGGTTCGGGAGAACGACGAACAGTCGTCCGCAAACTTGGACACAAGGTGCGTCTGACCAACGGTCCTGCCGAGGTCGCCGAGGTCGCCGAGGTCGCCGAGGTCGCCGATGGCGATCATCCCTCCCAGAACGTTCCCGACTGCCTCGACATCCTGCAGGACGTCAGTGATCAAGAACGATGGACTGGCACGCACGTCGCCGGATAAGACTCCACGACATCGGTGCCGGGACGTCCCGCATCACGACCCCGTTCCGTACGCTGGTCGCTGACCGGGTCGGGGTTCTTGGCAGCTGGGATCATCGGGTTATGCAGGGTGATGTTGCGTTCAGCCAGTGTGCGCGTGCGGCAACATCCAACGTCGCCAGGCGAAGCAGTGGACCGGCGTTGGACAGGTCGTTGCGGGTCACGCTCAATTTCCATCCGGACCGACAGGTCGGTGGGATCAGTGTTGTGGA
>JAABUM010006141.1_pt1 | contig 11992 bp, 9 predicted proteins | sample 5559161 | NCBI WGS metagenome assembly JAABUM01 (sample SAMN10711868, study PRJNA513369) | rock metagenome | isolation source: Antarctica rocks | place: Antarctica: Victoria Land, Siegfried Peak nord | reverse complement strand
CGCGTAGCGACGTCAAGGTCTGGCAGCGGCAGATGATCCAGCGCGGATACGCGTTGGTTGTGGACGGCCAGTACGGCCCCCAGTCGGCACAGGCCACCCACAACTTCGAGATCGCTAACGGGCTCGAAGTAGAAACCCCGGGCGTGGTAGGCCCGCAGGTCCGGCACGTTTTGGCGCAGCTAACTGCCGGCGAGCGCTAACAACGGCGGCGATGGGCTGCTAGCCCCGGCCTTTCAGTAGTGGCCGACGACGCGGTCGGATGATCTTGCCGTGGTCTGGTGAGGATTCGGGCAGCGTTGAGTGCCGGCGCGGTGTCCGGTGTCTCCGTCTGCTTGGTCCGGATGTTGCGGGCTGCGGTGGGGCTGGGCCTCAGGCCGGGAGCGGGATCTGGCGCAGGCGACGGAATGCTCGGGCCAGGGCGAGTGCCCACGGCCAGTGCTCGGCCAGGCGCAGGAACACTTTGCGCTGGCCGCGGGTGATGCGGGCGGCGGTGTGCAGCAGCCGGTAGCGCAGCGTCTTGGGTTCGGCCCGGTGCAGGTCCGGCTCGTCGGTCAGGAGCATCGACTGGGACAGCGCAAGCAGGTCCGCGGCGATCAGCGCCAGCTCGACCCAGACCTCGTTGATGTTCTGGTGCCTGCTCGGCAGATGATCTAGGCCGGTGTCCTTGCCGGTCCGGATTCGGTCCTCGACTCGGGCGTGTGCGCGGTGGCGGGCTTCGAGGAAGGCAAGCTGCCCGCGGCGGGTGTTGGTGGTGAACGCCTGATAGCGGTAGCCGTCGCGGATCTCGAACGCGTCCAGCGTCGCCCCGGGGTGCGGCAGTTCGCGGCGCACGATGACCCGCATCTGCGGGCAGGTGCTGGCCCAGCGGCTTAGGTCGAGCACGTCGGTGATCTCGATGACGTCGGCGTGCTCACGCAGGTCCCCGTCGGCGTTGCAGGCGACCTGCCAGGCCCACGCCGGCATCTTGCTGATCGCGGCGCGGACCGCGTCGGTCACCGGGTAGCCGACCGAGAACTCCAAGCCCTGCTGGGAAAGCGCGCTGATCAGGGCGTGGGAGTAGCCGGCGCCGTCCGCCCGGACCAGGATCGGGGTGTCCCGCCACCGGTCCGGCAGCTGCGCCAACGCGGCGTCCACCACCGTGAGGTGATCGGCCGCGGTGTTGCTGCCGGCGTTCCCGGGTCGCAGCAACGCGGCAAGAGCCTCGTTGGTGTTGTCCAGCCACGCGCCGAGAGGGTGGTAGCCGAAGCCCCCCTTGAAGTTGCCCCGGGCGCCTTCCTTGTCCGAGTGGGCCGTGACCAGCGTCGCGTCCAGATCGATCACCACTAGAGCGAGCACCTTGCCGGCCGCGCGGGAGCCTGGCAGTTCGGCGCCGGTCAGTTCGCCTCGGGCCAGCCACGCCCGGTCCCGGGCGGCGGCCTTGGCCCGCCGGATCGCCCCGAGCATCCCCGGTGTGTTCGCGACACCCTTCAGTACCCGCCAGATCGTCGCGGTCGACGCGACGCTGCCGGCTGGGCCGTGCAGCCCCTGCTGATCAGCCAGCGCCTGCACATCGCTGATCGTCACCGCGCCGTCCGCGATCGCCACCGCCACATCGACCAGCACCCGACCCGGATCATGCCCACCCCGGCGCTGCCGCAGGCTGTCCGTGGCCTCGCTCAGCGCCGCCGTCAACCCGAGACCGGCTACGTGCGCCACCAGTACCGCGAGTGGCTCCTGACGACGGTGGCAGACCTGCTCGATGACGACCTAGCGATCAGCAGCGCCGGACTGCTACGTAGTGGAGCCATCGCGTGGGTCGAGGTGTCCATGCCGGACACGATCACCACCCCCGAGGGCGTGGCGTTCCGGCCTAACCTGCTGGCCACCACCTCCTTCGATGGCAGCATCGCCACGACCTACAAGCGGACGGTGACCGACACCGTCTGCGACAACACCCGCGAGCTGGCCCTGGCCGAAGCCGGGCAAGAGGTCAAGGTCAAGCACAGCCGGTACAGCCGCGCCCAGCTAGGCCCTGCCCGACAGGCCCCTCGCGCTGGTGCACAACCTGGCCGATGAATTCGCTGCCGATGTCGCGCAGCTGTGCGCCACCACCGTTACGCACGGCCAGTGGCAGCGCTTCCTGGACAGCCACGTGCCTCAGGTCGACGCGACGGGACAGCCCCTAGCCGGCCGAGCCCTAACCCTCGCCGGCACCAAGCGCGAGACCCTGGCTGGGCTGTACCGCACGGACCCGCGGGTCGCGCCGTGGGCCGGCACTGCCCACGGGGTCCTACAGGCCGTCAGCACCTACGACCAACACCACACCACGGTCCGCGGTGGCAGCCGGGCCGAGCGCAACAGCCTCAAGACCATCACCGGCGACTTCGGCCGCCTGGACCGGCAAAGCTGGCACACCCTGCAACCACTGCTCGCCGCAGCCGCCTGAGCAGCAGGCCTGGGTCGGCAGGACACGCAGAGCACGCCCCGGCTCACCACGCCCTCCTCCGGCCGCCTGGCTGGAGGAGGGCAGCCGGGGCACTATTTGTCGTTCCCGGCCAGCTCGCGCCGCCTGGCCATCGGGCGCGAGCGCCTGTCAACGCCAGTCAAAAAACAACCCCAGAACACTTGACCCCCTCCAGCGCCGACACGGGCTGGAGGGGACAAGAGGCCTATTTGTATTTGCGGGTCATGCTGCGGAGCGAACAGCCTGCCGCGGTCGGTACAGGTCTGACCACCGGCGGCCGGAGCCGTCCGAAGCCGTCGCCACGATGGGGACGACAAGGCCGGTAGGGGCGAGCCACTCGAACGACATCAACTCGCGCACCTGCACCCCGATCTTGTCTGCTTCGGCCTCGGGTACGGACAGGACGAGCTCGTCATGCAGAAACAGCCGCATGAACGGCTGAAGGCCTGCTTCGACCACGCGGAGCAGCCCCACGGCAACGAGGTCCCGAGCGCACGCTTGCGCCGCCCGGGCGGGGGCGGTTGTGTGCGCCTTGGCGGGGTCGCCGAGGACGAATCTGCCGGTTCCGGTTGGCAGTGGCTGGCCTAGGGCAGTCAGTCGCCGCAGATGTTCCTGCCACTCCTCGATAGCCGGATAGCGCTGGAAGTACGCCGAGATCATGCGCTGGGCGTCGGCCGTAGACATACCCGTTGCAGTGGCGATCGCGCTTGCCCCACGGCCGTACGGGATTCCATGGGTGATGGCCTTTGCCTGCTGACGATGGTGGGCGTCGCCGAAGAACAGCTGAGACATCTCGCCATGGATGTCGCGTCCGGCCTGGAACAGCTCGGCGTACCGCCGGTCGCCGGACAGCCCGGCGACGCACCTCGCGTCTATGCCGGCGAGGTCAACGCCGATCATCACGTGACCGGGCTCCGCCAGGATCAGATCCCGGTCCAGCAGCAGCCGCTCGGTGCGATGACCAACACCGAGGATGTTCGGCCGCGTCGAGGACCAGCGGCCTGTATGCGTCTTGGCTGTGTAGACCGGGTGGACCCGATCACCTAGCCGATGTTCCTCAAGCGCCCGAGGGAAGGGGCTGATGTCGAGCAACTGCCCGATGAGGGAGCAGACCTCGCCCAGGGCTCCGCCGCTTCCGGCGGCACTCGCGAGCAGTTGCTTGTTGATCTGCGGCTGTCCGCTGGCGAGCCGTGGCCAGGCGTCACCAACCAGACGCTCGAACGCGGCGAGACCAGCACTCGTCGTCCAGGGTCGAGGCGAGGCGGCGGCCGCATCCGGAAGCTCGAGCTGACGCACAAGGTTGCGGAGCAACCGCTCGTTCGTGCCGGTTCCGGAGTCGAGCCGTGACCTCAGCAGATCGGTATCCACCCTCAGCCCCGTGTCAGCCAGCGCCGCGGAGAGCTGCTCCAGTCGCGCCTCTTCGGCGGCACCGAAAGCGACCCTGAAGCCCATTCCGGAGGGTGCGGAGGGATGGGAGGGATGCACCAAGGAGTCGGACACCGCAGAGACCTCAGCCAGATCACCATGACGGGACTCCGTTGACGCAGTCGCTGCAGGCGCTGGGCAGGAGGGCGCGGCGGGATCTAAAGAAGTGTCAGGTGATCCCTCCCATCCCTCCCATCCCTCCGCAGGTGGAAGCCACACGCTGCCCTCTGGCGCCCCCGCCGGGCGTGGCTCGTCCTCTCGACGCCCCTCGACCCGCCAACGGTTGACGCTGCCACGCGCGCCACCGTTGCCTGGGCTTTCGGCGCGCACGAGTCGTAGCGTGCCGAACCAGCGGTCCCTGACGCTGAAGTAGGCCTTGCCGAGCTCCCGGGTGTATCCCGCGGTGCGGTAGCTCTCCAGCCCAGGTGGGGCCTCCAGGATGCGCCGGTGCTCCAACGCCTCGACCACCCTGGCCGTAGTGAAGTCACTGCAGCCGAACTGGTCGTGCAGCTCCTCCAGATGAGCTGTCCAGTGCGCGGCGCCGAGATCGGCGTCAGCACGCCAATCACCCAAGTTCGCGAGGAAGCCGGGGACGCCAGCCACGTGCAGGATCCCGCCGACCGCCCGCTGCCAGGACTCGAAACTGCCGAAGCTGACGCCTTCTGGGGTTCCCGGCTGTCCGGCCGCGTACCAGGCACGAACCAGCGTGAGCGCAGCCGCGATCAGCTGCGAACGGTTGCAGCGTGCCCACTCCCGCAGGTCAGGGTGCCGGAAAGTGCTCGCCTGGCGATTCTCCGGGTTGGCGTCTCTGGGTGCAGTCCGACGCGAACAACGCGGCGTGCGAGGTCGCCCTCCACGCGGACCTGGTTTCCCAGCGACACCCAGGTGATTCGGTTTGGGTACTGGGCGAGCCGTGAGTGACCCAGGATACGGTCGCTCCATGTCGTAGCGGTCAGAGCGCGGGCCACGGGTGTACCCCCGACAACGTGCGCCTCGTCGAAGATAAACAGTCCCGCACCAGTCCGAAATGTCGAGGTGATGACCTTCCGCAGTTCCTCCTCGTCACGTGGGAACGGCAGCGGATCCGCGTTCTGGCCGGTCACCATGATCGCGAAACAGTCAGCGAGCAGGTTCTTGCCGACGCCCATCTGAAGCCCGTCGATCACGACTAGCGGGACAAGTGGCACCAGCCCCCGCACGAAGGGCGTCAAGATCAGCCCGAGCGCGTTCGCGCGACTAGCCTGATCCTGGAACGGGAAGTCCCCCACGAACTCGTCCAAGAGCAGCCTGACCGCCGCTGCCAGCTCCACCGGTGATGGCGCTTCCGGCACGGACACCAGTCCTAGCTGTTCGTCCAAGACAAGGACTGTTCGGCTCGCAGGGTCATAGCCGGGGATCTGGCAGATCGTCCCGTCCAGTCGCACGAACGGGGCCTGGCTGACGCGGTCGAGCGGCGCGAACGCACTGGCGGACGCCGCTATCGCTTCGATAACACCGGCATCTGGCCACGCGGGCTGCATGTCGTTTCGGGTTGGCCGGTAGAACTGCGCGGTCTCTACCAGCACCCTGCGCAACCGACCCCGGTCAAGGGTCACGATCGCGTGACCCCGCAGATCCCCGATGACGTCACCGTGGTCGAACAGCCGGGTGCCATCCCAACGGTCGACCAGAGCGTCCATCGTCACGTCTATGACTTCGAGCCGGTCGAGAGTCACGTCGATTGGCGGCCGGCCACGACCGTCCAGACTGAGCTGAGGCTTGACCTTCGGCCGGGGCGGCAGCGACGGCGTCGCCTTACTCAGCAGCCGCTTCAAAAACTTCGACCGCTTCTCCTCGGCCACACCGCCGAGCAGGTCGTCCAGTCCCTGCTTTCCGTCGCCCGGAAGCTGGGCGTAACGGACCATCTCGGCGCCCGCGAGGTCGAGGCCGAGGCCAAGTGCCTCAGCGGCTGCCCAAACTTCAGGGTTCGTCTTCATGTCTGCGTCTAGGCACACACAGCAGTTCTTGCCCTCGACGATGTCCGCGATCGCAGGGAGCAGAAGGTCGTCCTGAAGCCCATTGGCGCATCCGGGGATGCCTACGACAACGGTCCCTTCCGGAGCATGTGCAGCGGCAGCGAGCGTCTGCTTAGTTCCTTCCACGATCAGCACATCGGTCGCGGTCGTCGCGCCACCGACCACATTCACCAGGCGGACCGTCTTCGGCTGGATGTACCTATGCGGCTCCGGGTCATCCCCGAACGCGAGCGGCACGTCCGGGCGGTACTGAAAGTCAACGCTGCCGTTTGGCAGTCGCCACTCGAACAGCAGACCCGACACACAGTCGCCCGCCGCCCACCGCAGGCTGTCGGGGAGGTCAAGAAGGTCGCTCACGGAGCGGACGCCATGGGCATACGCGAAGTCCTCCGGGACGCCCGCCTGCTGCAACACCCGCCGGTGCTCCGGGGTGTACTTCGACGGGCAGTCCTCATCGGTGTTCGCATCTACACTCGAGCTGTCAGCCTGGCAGTTGACAGCGGTCGTCACGTTCTCGGGGCGGCCGTGTTCGTCGTTCATGAGGTCACACCCCCCCCGCAGGAGGACCGCGAGGCGGTCGAGCTGAGCGGGAGTCAGGGGCGGTGCCTCATCCACGACGCGCTGAATGTGCTGCGCGAGCCGGTCGGCCTTGAACGCGGCCGCCAGCTCGTGAGTCTTCGGGTCGTTCGGGTGGTGCCGGCGGAGCGCGGCGATCCGGGCTCGGTCGGTCTTCTCAGCGGGGGTCATCGGAACCTCTTCAGGGCGCGAAGAACACGCCCTCCGCTGAGAGGACCGGAATGTGCGGGGGCCAGCCGCCCGCACCCGACGCTGTGCTGCTCGAAACGTAGCAAGTGCTGCTGCTAGGGCAACAGCAACACGCCGCTAAACCGGGTGCTGGATGACCTTCGCTACTGCACCCTGCTCGTAGATGACAGCGAGGCCCTCATCGATCCGCTCCTGCCGGTACTCAGGCCGCTGGCGGTCGGGTGGGCGTAGTCGTGTCGACGGTGATCTCGACGGCGACGGTGGTGCTGAACGAGTTGATGCCACCAGCGTCCGCGAAAGCTCCCGTGATGCCGTCTGCGAGCGCCTCGGGAGTCACGACGTGGACGCCCGTCAGTTCCGTGCCGACGTAACGCGCGCGGGCGATGGCCCAAAGCGCGTCGATCTCCATCAGCGCTAGTTGGGTCATCCCGCTGAACAGCCGACTCAGCCCCGTCCGCTCGAAGACGTCTCTGATCCAAATGAGCAGCGCAGTGTTCACCTTGTGAGCGGGTTTGCAACCCGTAACGCTTCCAATGGGTGCGCCTAAACCTGCGGGCTCTGCCGACCCACTGTTCTCCGAGTTCGGTGCCGCCGCTGGAGCGCTGTCAGCCTCCACACAGGGAATGCCCACCTCCTTCCAAGCGCCTATCACCCCCTGGACGAAGGCCTCAGGAAGCCTGTAGTCAGCGTCACCCGCAGCTTGCTCTCGCACGCAGCGTGCGAGCTCTGAGGCTGCCCTGCGACGATCACCTTCGAAGACTTGATCAGCCCAATACTCAGCGCAGGTCCACCGCGGATCGCTCGCGCCCTTCGGTGTCAGGTACGAGCTGGAGCCTGAGCCATGCATGGTGTAAGCCGCCCCCGTAAACATGTGTAGCCAGGCGCCGCCCCACTGTCAGCGACCACGACCGTTGCTTTGCCGCCCGGCTGGGTGATGGACTGCCGCGATTCTTACGCCCCGGAGCCGTTTGCTCGCGACTCACGTCGTTGAACTTTTTCGCGCGACCAATACCACTCGCCGGTCATCGCCGTCCCTCCACGCGATCCGGACGGATGCCGGGTCGAATCCTGCTCCTTGCCGGGTCGGCAATAGGATGACGCCGCAGAGCACGTCCAGCACGCCTCGCTGTGCTGCGAGCGTCAGCGCCTGCCATGCGGCCAACACGTCTCCGGCCTCCACCAGGTCTCGCAGTTCTGGTGGGAGCGGCCCTGGCGCGCTTCTGAGGGCCGTCTCTGCCTCCTCCAGCCGCGGGCGCAGGTTCACGGTGATCCGGCGGAGCTGCTCACGGTCAATGACCCCGTCGCTGTAGTCGTCCGCGGCGTCGTCTAGCCAGCCGCGGAGCGCCCGAAGCTCAGCGAAGTCGCCCGCGCCGTCTCCGTCATCGGCGGCGGGGCGCAGCAGGTCTAACGCATCTGGGCAGGACAGCCGCTCCACGACAAGAGCCGACACAAGCTCGTCAACCCGCTGCCGATTGCGGCCCACGCATCCCTTCGCCTCGCAGAGGTACATCTCGCGCGCGTCGACGACGAACCCATCGGGGTTGCCTGGCGTGCGCTCGCGCGCCACCTTCCGCTTGATCCTCTTGGTGGCGTGGCGCAGAACGCTTCCGCAGACGCCGCACTCCCCCACGCCGTACGTCAACAGGTACTTGCGGGCAGCAGCCCCACTCTCGGTGAGAGCGGCTGCGGCCTGGTGCCTCCGGTTGGGGTCCGTCAGCAAGGCCGTCACCGCGGAATGCTTGAGCTCAGTGACCAGTGGCGCCCAGGCGGCTGGGCCGATGTCGGCCCCGTTGTGCATCCGCCGGGCGACGTTCGCCGGCCGCAGCGCCACCTTCCGTACGCCGGTGTGCGCCCACTTGCCACCCTGCGGAGCAAGGACTCCGCGGCGGTTGAGGTCGCTGGCGATAGCCCTCAGGGCCTCACCGTCGAGCAGCCGGTCGAGGATCTCCCGGACGACAGCAGCCTCGGCCTTGTCGACCAAGTCGCGGAAGGCCAGCACACGACCTTGCGCATCGGCGTCGTACTCTCGCCGCCAGCCATAGAGCACTGCGCCGTTGGCCTGCCCGGCACGGGCCCGTGCCTCCGCCGCGCGGGCGACGCGCTCGCCCTTCACCTCGGATTCGTGCGTGTCGAACTCACCCAGCAGCCCGGCAAGCATTCGCCCGGTGGCGCTCGACAGGTCCAGTTCCGGTCCCTTGACGCAGACCACACCGACCCGGCGGGCGCGGAGCAGCTCGATGGCCTCGGCGCGTTCTCGGCGGTTGCGCCAGAGCCTGGACTGCATGTAGGTCACTATGCGATCGACCTCGTCCCGCTCGACCGCGACCATCAGTGCCTCGTACTGCGGTCGCCGTTTGCACAGCGCAGACAGGTCATTGTCGACATATTCACCAGTCACTTCCCAGCCTCGGGACTCGATGAAGGCTCGCCCGTCGTCGATCTGGCGGGTGACGCCCTTCTCGAGGCCCAACGGGTCCTCACTTATCCGGGCGTATAGCGCGGTTCGGTCCCCCATGCTTATTATGTTACCCGGTATGGCCGCTACTGTTCCCCGGCGGGCCCGGCAACACCGAGAAGGACGCCGTGCGGTTCGGGACGCTGATGGATGACCTGGAGCGCATGGTGTTCGGCCGGCTGCCGGACGCGACCTGGGTCTACCCGGGCCATGGTGGTGACACGACCCTCGGCGCCGAGCGGCCGTCGCTGCCGGAGTGGCGCGCCCGCGGCTGGTGACCCCCGGCGACCTCGCCGCCGCTGGAGTGGCGCGCCCGCGGTGGGTGCCCCCGGCGGCCCCGTCGCTGCCGGAGTGGCGCGCCCGCGGCGGGTGCCCCCGGCGGCCTTGTCGCCGCTGGAGTGGCGGGCCGTGGCGCTACAGGCGGCCGGCCCGCCACTACAGGTTCAGGGCTGCCCGCGTGGCCGGTCCAACGACGCCGTCCGCCGTCAGGCGGTGTGCCCGCTGGAAGGCGATCACGGCGGCCCGGGTGACGGGTCCGAAGGCCCCGTCAGCCGTGATGTGCAGCGCGCGCTGCAGCGCCACCACAGCTGCGCCGCTCGCGCCCTGCTGCAGCAGCACCGAGCTGTGGATGACCACCGGAGCCGGCGCCGTGACGTGAGAGGTGGACGCCAGGACAGCAGCCAGTGCCGACCAGGTCGCGGTACTCGTCGCACCCGTCGCCGGGAGGTGGTGCGCAGACTGGAAGCGGACCAGGGCTGCCCGCGTCAGCGGTCCGAAGTCCCCGTCCGCGCCCACGTGCAGCACCCGCTGCAGCGCCACGACAGCGGTGCCGCGGCTGCCCTGGCTGAGCACGACCTTGAAGTAAGGCGCCAGCGGCGAGACAGGGCCGGGTTTCCCGACGACGACGGGAGGCAGGACCACCGGCGGCGGCGGGACAGGCGTGGGCACCGGACCGATCTGGGCCATGCCGCCCGACACGAACGAGATCATGTCGGCCCGCACGGCGGGGGTCACCGTGCCGGTGACGAGCAGGTACCGCCGCCGCTCGTACAGCAGCACCATGCCGCGGGTGGCCGAACCGAACTGGCCGTCCGCCGCCGTCCCGCCCAGCGCCCGCTGGACCGCCACCACCCCAGGACCGGTCGAGCCCTGCGCCAGCACGGTGGCAGGCGACAACCGCAGAGCGGCGATGACCGGTGACGTGATGGAGAGCGGGCCGGCTGCCGGGCAGGGCACGCGGTTCGGCGTGCTGGTCGGGACCGCGAACATCTGACCCTGGGCGACGCACGGGCCGTAGTCGTCGGCCGCCACCCTGCCGGTCCAGAACGAGGTGACACCACGCGCGCCCGCCCAGGTCATGCTGAAGTGCACGTGGTCCTGGTGACAGGCAGTGACGCCCGAGCAGGCGTACGGCCGCCAACCGGCAGCCACGTCGTACACGCGGAAGATCTGCTTGTTCCAGATCATGTACATGACGCCGAGCCGGCGGGCGTTGGCCGCCTTGTTCCCCAGCTTGTCGGGGGCCAGCAGCCAGGCGGTCAGGGCGTTGACTTGCGCCACCTGGACCGGGTTGCTCGTGCTGACCCGCCAGTCGAACGCGCGACCCTGCGTGTGCTCCGAGGTCGACGCCTCGGAGGCGCAGTCACGGACGATCCCCGACGAGCCGGTCCCGGCGTAGGTGTTCTGCAGCAGAGCGGCGAACCTCACCACCCCGGGCTTGGCGACCGGGTCGCACGAGTTCGCTGCCACGTAGGGCGGCATCGGCTCGAGGCCGACCGGCAGCGCGACCGACGGCACCGGCACCGGCAGCGGCGGGGTCGCTGCGGAAGCCGGTGCGGCGAAGCCACCGAGGGCGAAGACGGGACTGGCGGCGAGGGCCAGGGCCAGCAGCTGGGGGGTACGACGGGCTCGGGAGAGGGTGCGCATTGCCCTTCTTCGGCCACCCTGCCGGGTGACTTGACCCCCGATCGGGGCAGCCCTCAGGTGTCGCTGGCCTCGCGGATCCTGGCGGTGCGCAGCGACAGGACGGTCGTCAGCCCGAGAACGACGACGATGACGCCGAGCGACACGCTGGTGGACGGCACCGGGATGGCCGTGAAGCCGTTGCCGTGGGCGGCTTCCAGGATCAGCTTGAGCCCGATGAAGCCCAGGATGACGGCCAACCCCACCGAGAGGTGGACCAACCGCTGCACGAGGCCGCCGACCAGGAAGTACAGCTGCCGCAGGCCCATCAGCGCAAAGGCATTGGCCGCGACGATGAGGTACGGGTCCTTAGTCACCCCGAAGATGGCCGGGATGGAGTCGAGCGCGAAGACCAGTCCCGTCACCGACACCGCGATCATGGCGAGCAGCAGCGGGGTGGCCTGGCGCCGGCCGCCAACCTTGGTCGTGATGTGGTGCCCGTCGAACTGCTCAGTCACCGGCAAGACCCGGCGGGCGAGCCGGACGACGGGGTTCTCCCTGGCGTCCCCCTGGTCGTCGCTGCTACGGACCAGGCTGACGGCGGTGTAGAGGAGCAGGGCGCCGAACACGTAGAAGGTGGCGGTGAAGCGCTGGGCGGCTGCCGAGCCGGCCAGGATGAACGGCCCCCGCAGCAGCAGGGTGCCGATGATGCCGACGAGCAGCACGCTGCGCCGCTGCGGCTCAGGCACCTGGAAGCTGCCCATCAGGATCAGGTAGACGAACAGGTTGTCGACCGACAGCGAGTACTCCAGCACGTAGCCGGTGAGGAACTGCCCGGACGCCGCACCACCGGAGAAGATCAGCAGCCCGAGGGCGAAGGCCAACGCCATGCCGACGTAGAGCACGACACCGAGGGCGGAGCTGCGGGTCGTCGGGACCTCGTCGTCGTCGCGGTTGCCGATGACGAGGTCGGCCACGATGACGAGG
>JAABUM010006140.1_pt1 | contig 11992 bp, 8 predicted proteins | sample 5559161 | NCBI WGS metagenome assembly JAABUM01 (sample SAMN10711868, study PRJNA513369) | rock metagenome | isolation source: Antarctica rocks | place: Antarctica: Victoria Land, Siegfried Peak nord | reverse complement strand
TTCGCGATCGAGTTCCCGCGCATCACCGATCGCCCGTTGATGCAGGAGCAGATCGTCGATATCCCGTCCGGCCTGGACTGGGAGCGGAACTTCGAGGACTACTGTGCGATCCTGCGCCAATGCGCCCGCCTCTGCGAGGCGGCCGGCTTCCGCTACGCCCTCGAGCCGCACCCCTACCGCTACATGGCCAACGCGGCCGGGATGTTGCGCGTCTTCGATCGTGTCCCGTCCCCCGCGCTCGGCGTCAACGTCGATCCGAGCCATCTCTTCCCGGTCGGCGAGATCCCCCATGTCGTCGTCTACCAACTCGGGGCGCGGGTCTTCCACTGCCACTTCTCGGACAATGACGGGACGACGAACGCCCACTGGCGTCCCGGCAAGGGGAAGATCGACTGGCGCGCGACCCTGGTCGCCCTCCGCGACGTCGGGTTCGACGGCGTCATCTCGATCGAAGCTGGAGGATGTGCCGGGGGTGTCGCGACGCGTCCCGCTCCCCTCAGGGGTCGTGCGGAGCGACGTGTCGGCAGAGGACGCGTTCGACCGCGAGAATATCGCCTCGGTGACCTACCTTCGCGCGATCGCCGAGGAGCTTGGCCTGGCGCTCGTCCGGGGCCGCTAGGCGAGCAGCCATCGAGGATCCCTGGTCGATAGCCGCACGCCGCGATCGTGGCGCGCGGCCAAGGGGTGTCCCCCGCTCAGACAACGCCCGCCCGCAGCCCGGGCAGCACCTCCGTCACGACGCGCTCGACGACCGGAAATTGCGCGGCGGGGGGCTGGTCGAGGATGAACTCGTTGACGCCCGCTTCCCTATAGCGCCCGACGACGTCCCGGAACGCCTCGACCGAGGCCCAGGGATCGTCGGGGAGCATGGCCGCCCAGCCGTACAGCGAGCGGACGATCGCCCCGGGATCGCGTCCGATCGCCGCGCAGTGCTCGTCCAGTATGGCATTGCGCGTGCGCATCTCCGCCACGGTGCCGAACGAGTTGCACGCGTCGGCATAGCGCGCCGCGATGCCAAGCATTCGCGGGCCGTGCGCCCCGATCGTCAGGGGCGGGCGGGGGCGCTGGATCGGGCGCGGGCGGGAAGCCGCGTCGCGCAGCTGGTAGTACTGCCCCGCGTAGGTGGTGATCTCGTCGCGGCAGAGGCGGTCCACGATCTCGACCGCTTCGCGGAAGCGCCCGACCAACTCCGGCGGGTCCGGGAACGGGATCCCGAACTGCTCGTGTTCCGGCCGATACCAGCCCGCCCCCAGGCCGAGTTCCAGCCGTCCCTGCGAGATATGGTCAACCGTGATCGCCTCCTTCGCCAGCAGGGCCGGGTGGCGGAAGGTGTTGCAGCTCACGAGCACGCCGAGGCGGATGCGGTCGGTGCACGCCGCCAGGGCCGCCAGGAGCGTCCAGCCCTCGAAGTACGGCCCGGTCGGACGGCTCGGCTGTACGTAATGGTCGCAATCCCAGAGGCTGTCGAACCCGAGGCGCTCGAAATACTGCCAGCGCTCCACCAGCGTCGGCCAGGGCAGGTTCTGGTCGGTGCAAATCCCGAAGCGTAGTCGTTGTGGCATCGGCGACCCCTCCTTCACTACTCCGCGTTATCGTGTTGGGTACTAATGGCCTCGGGGCAGCGGGCTACGCCGCCTCGCGGTCGTATGCGTGGATGCGTCCACCGAGCACATCCCGTCGCCTCACCGCACCATGCAGGCGCTGCGGATCGTGCGGTACGGGCGACTGCTGGTCGAGACCGTGGTGCGGGCGCGCCTGATCGTCGTGGGCGATGTACGCGGTCGGCACGCGCCGTACGTGACGCTCCCCGGCGAGCGGCAGATGATCGAGGCACGCCGCGCGCACCGATCCGACCCGGCGCTCGGCGTAGGCGTGCGGTAGGGCGTGCGTACCACCGCGACCCCCGCCGCCGCGCGCACCGCAGCGCAAGCGGGCGGGGAGGTGGCGTCGCGATCGTGGATGCGGCATCGGGGTGCTGCGCCCGCGTCCTGGCGGGTCCAGGCGCGCTGCCGCGCCTGCTGCGTGACCCACGCTGCGGCCGGATGGGCGGTGCCGCCCGCCAGGTGGACCCGACGCGTGCGCACCGCCAGGGAGAACAGCACAGCGCGCGCCTTGAGGACGAGCGTCGCGACGGTGCAGCAGTCGCGGGCCAGCAGCTGGTCCTGGTGGCGGTTGATGAACTCGCGCCACGTCGTTGCCCGTCGCCGTTGCGGCGCGGGCGGCACCCGATGGCGCCGGAGGGCCGCGCGCACGGCCGAGGCGCTGACGGCGTGGCCCAGCTTGCCCAGCGCGCCCTGGATGCGCCGGTGCCCCCAGTGCGGGTTCTCCCGTGCGAGCCGGACGATGAGCGCGTCCACCTCGACCGGGAGAGTAGGACGACCGTCCCGATACGTCCGTCGGTACGTCCACGTGCGCCTGACCAGTTCGCGGTGCCATTTCAGGATCGTGTCCGGCTTGAACAGGAGCAGATTCTGGTCGAACTGGCTTCGCGGGCCAGCGGTCAGCCGGGCGGGCGCGGCGGTCAGGACGGCGAGGGTCAGCTTCTCGCCGCGCGTGAGCCGGGGCGGGCGAGGGCGCTGGCGCTGCAGCAGGCGCACCTGGTGCCGCAGCACGAGGATCCGGCGGTCCCTGTCGCGGTCGCCTGGTCGCGTGCCGACGACCAGGTCGACGAAGAACGCCACGAAATGCGTGAGCACGAACCAGAACACCCGTCCCTCCTCCTTCGTTCATCACCGCTCGGCAGCGCGATGCGCCGCACCGAGGGCGATCATAGCCGACCGCAAGGAACGCCAGGCCGGATCTGTGAAACCACAGCGCGGAGGTCAGACAGATCGACAGCGTTGGTGCCGGATGAAGTTTTCACACCCTACAGGATCGACGGCTACGGGGCGGCGGAATTCAACAAACCCTACCTCAAGCCGTACATCCTCGATTTCGCGCCGGCGCTGCTCGACCAGGATCCGACCGATGTGGAGCGTGTGATGCTCCGCATCCGCCAGCGCGGCGCGTTCAAGCCGTACGGCAGCGCCGTCAGCGCGATCGAGATGGCGCTCTGGGATCTCGCCGGCAAGGCGGCGGGCGTGCCGGTCCACAAGCTCCTCGGCGGCAAGGTGCGCGACAGGGTCCGCATCTACAACGGGGCGGTCCGCGAGCCGCTGACCAGCTTCGAGCCCGCAGACTACGCCGAGCATGTCCGCAAGATGCTGGCCCGCCCCGAAGGCTTCACGATCGTCAAGGAAGCCATCGGCTATCACGGGCAACTGTTCAACGAGCACCCGGAGTTCGTCTACGGGGAGACCCACTCCGGCCCGTTCCGCAACTGGATCGCGCGCGGACCGGTCACGGAAAAAGGGCTGAAGCACATCATCGCCTGCGTGGAGGCGATGAAGGAAGTGACGGGCGACGCGGTCGGGCTGGCGCTCGACTGCGGCCCCGGCTGGACCGTCCCCGACGCGATCCGCCTGGCGCGGGCGCTGGAGCCGCTGAACGTGATGTGGCTCGAAGACCTCCTCACCGGCGACTATATCCCCTTCGTCAACGCCGACCTCTACCGCGATGTCACCCGCGCCACCGCCACGCCGATCCATACCGGCGAGCAGATCTACCTGCGTCAGAACTTCAAGGAGCTGATCGAGCGCCACGCGGTCAACATCGTCGGCCCGGACCCCGCCGATGTCGGCGGCATCGCGGAGCTGAAGTGGATCGCGGAGTACGCCGATCTGCACGGCATCCTGATGGCCCCGCACGGCACCGGCGACGGCCTGCTCGGGCTGGCGGCGCTGGTCCAGGTGTCGGCCACCTTGCCGCACAACTACATCGCCTTCGAGTATCCGACCGGCAAGCCGTCCTGGTGGTACGACATCGTGGAAGGGCTGCCCGACCCGCTCGTCGTCGACGGCCACATCGCGGTCTGGGACCGCCCCGGCATGGGCGTGGACCTGATCCCGGAGAAGGCGCAAGCCTATCTGCGCGAGGAGGATCGGGACTTCTTCGCCTGACTCCTAAACCGCAGCGCTTGTGGGAGGGAACGGCGGGCGTGGGCTGCCGAGGGGTTGCAGTACCCCGGAGGACAGCCGCTACCCATGAAGGGCATACTATCCGCCTGCGCGGACTGGACGGGTACGGTGAGCGGTCTGTGGCGCTCATCGGCGCTGCGGTTTAGGACTTACCGGGGCTGACAGGTGGCTGCGACCTTCGTGCGGGCGTGGGACTTCGCCACACCCGCACGACCGCGCGGTGGCTCCCCGATCGGAGGGGGACCACCGTTGCGTAGTCTGCCGCGCCGTGAAGCGCCGGACGCCCCAGGCCGACCGCACAGAAAACGGCCTGCTGTTGCTGAAACAGCAGGCTCCTTCAGCGTATGGGGAGCCCGCCTCACCGCCGCCGCCGCTCCGCACGCGCCTTGAGGAGCAACGCCAGCGCGAAGGTGAGGATCGCGATCGCGGCGACGAGGAGCAGGGTGGTGACGAGCGCGGGGAGATAGGGCGCGAAGAAGAGCGCGCCGAGCAGGAGTAAGACCCCCAGGGCCGCGACGCGGATGATCGTGCGCTTCGCTCGTGTCATGGCTCCTCGGTCGGCAGGGAGAAGTCCGTGGTCCGTGGTCCGTGGTCCGTAGAGGGAGGGGAACAGCGTTCGGGAAGCGGCGGTGCATGGAGGACGGCGAATGATGAGACCGGGGATGAGCGCCTTCGCCCCTTGGGGATACCGTTGTCAGTTTATCGACGCGCTCCTCCCCCTCCTGGCTCCGTCCCCATTTTTCCGTCCCCTCTCCCTTCCGTCCTCTGTGTCTCTGTGCCTCCTGTTCCTTCCCTCATGCTCTCGTCGTTCTCCGCGTTTCTGAAGCCCACATCCCCATGACGCCACGCGGGGCGGGGCAACACCTGCCCCGCCCCCGCAGGCGTATGGTTACGACCAGAGACGATCGTGGCTGCCACGACGATCCCAATCCGGGGTCGGCTCGAAGTAGCCCTTATCCCACTCGACCAGGTGCTCCTTGACCACATCCTCGTTCAGCGTGAAGCCGAGGCCCGGCGTCTCCGGGACGGCGATGTGCCCGTTCTGGATGACCGGATTACCCGACCCGCTGATGAAGTCGCTCCAGAACGGCACCTCGCTGAAGTGATGCTCCAGCGCGATGAAGTTCTCGGTCGCCGCCGCGCAGTGGACGCTCGCCAGCGTGCTGATCGGCGTCCCGGCCATGTGCAGCGCCATGCTGACGCCGTACTGCTGCGCGTAGTCGCCGATCCGCTTCGTCTCCATGATCCCGCCGCTCGTCGCGAGGTCGGGGTGGATCACGTTGACGGCGCGCGCCTCCAGCAGCGGCTTGAAGCCGTCGAGGAGGTAGATGTCCTCGCCGGTGCAGACCGGCGTGTTGAGCGCCCGCTCCAGCTGCACCCACTTGTCGGTGAATTGCCAGGGCACCAGGTCTTCCAGCCAGGCGAGGTTGAACGGCTCCAGCGCCTGCCCGAGGCGCAGGCAGTCGTCCACGCCGATGTGGCCGAAGTGGTCGGCGGAGATCGGCACCTCATCGCCGACCACGGCGCGCACCTGCGCCACGTACTCGGTGATCAGGCCGATCCCCTTCGGTGTCAGGCGCACATGGGTGAACGGGTGCATGACCTGTGTGGAGTTGAAGAGGCGCTCCACCTTATCGCCCGGATCGCCCGGCAACATCCCCTGCGGCCAGCTCAGCGCGCCCGGAATCCCGATCAGCGGCTGCACGCCCACGTCCATCTTCAGCATCGTGAAGCCGAGATCGAGGCGCTCTTGCAGCTTCTTGCCCATCGCCTCGCCGGTCAACTCGTTCGGGGTGTCGCAGTACATGCGGATGCGATCACGGAACTTGCCGCCCGCCAGCGCGTAGGCCGGGACGCCGTACGCCTTGCCGGCCAGGTCCATCAGCGCCATCTCGACGCCGCAGACGCCGCCGCCCTGCCGCCCGTGACCGCCGAACTGCTTGATCGTGCGGAAGAGCTTATCGAGGTTGCAGGGGTTCTCCCCCAGGATGCGGCTCTTCAGCATCAGCGCATAATTCTTGCTGGCGAAGTCGCGCACCTCGCCATAGCCGCTGAGCCCCTGATTGGTGTCGATGCGAACGATCGTGAAGTGCCAGTTGTCCCAGCCGACCGTCGCCGTCCGCATGTCGGTGATCCGCAACTCGCTCGGGCGCGAGCCCGCGCGTACATGGTCGTCCGGGCGTGCGGTATCACCACTGTGCGCTGCTGTCATCGTGCCCCCTTCTCAACCGCTCGGCCACGCGGCCCGACCATTCAGCGTCGATCGTCGCCCGCGTGATGGGGCGAGTCTACGCCACGCGCGCCATCCTGCCAAACCCCTCGCTACAGGACCACCGGTATCGGCGGTGCGAACCGTGCGGATACACTGGTGGATGGCGTGCGAACGATGGAGGAAACCGTGAAACAACTGACGATCGACACCGGCTGGCAGTTGCGCGCGCGCACGGCGGGCGCGACCGAGGCCCAGTTCACCGCCACGGATGGCTGGACCCCCGCGAACGTCCCAGGGGTCGTGCAGCAGGATTTACTCGCCGCCGGGCGCATCCCCGACCCTTTCGTGGGGCTCAACGAGCATGGGGTCCGGTGGGTCGGCGAGCGCGACTGGCTCTACCGCTGCCGCTTCGATCTCCCCGAGGAGATCGCCGGGGAGGACCACGTCGATCTCTGCTTCGATGGGCTGGACACGATCGCCACCGTCTGGCTCAACGGCGAGGAGATCCTGCGGTCGGACAATCAGTTCGTGCCGCACCGCGTCCCGGTCAAGGCTCTTCTGCGCCCGACCGGCAACGAACTACGCCTGCGCTTCGACTCCGCCCTGCTGGCGGGGCAGGCGCTGCAAGCGCATTATGGCCCGCGCGACGCCTGGAACGGCGACCCGAGCCGCGTCTACGTCCGCAAAGCGGGCTACAACTACGGCTGGGACTGGGGGCCGGTCATCATGACCGCCGGGCCGTGGCGTCCGATCCACCTCGAAGCGTACGGCGCGCGGATCGCCTCGCTCCACGCCCCCGCCGAGGTCGCGCCCGATCTCCGCAGCGCCGCCATCCCGGTCGCGGTGCGGATCGCGACCGGCACGCTGACCGCCGGTTTCGCGGTCGCGCTCGCCCTGCGCGACCCGTCCGGCAATGTCGTGGCCGAGGCGCGCGTGCGGGCCGAGGTCGCCACGGTCAACCACCTGTTCACGCTGACCGATCCGCAGCTCTGGTGGCCGCGCGGGCACGGCGCGCAGCCCCTGTACACCCTCACCGCGACCCTCATGCGCGACGATATCGAACTCGACCGGCAGGAGACGCGCCTCGGGCTGCGCCGCCTGCGCCTCGTCCACGAGGCGGTGCGCGGCGAGGCGGGGCAAAGCTTCCTCTTCGAGGTCAACAATGCGCCGATCTTCGGCGGCGGCTACAACTGGATCCCCGCCGACTCCCTCCCCACGCGCGTGACGCCGGAACGCTACCGCGCCTGGCTGGAACTGGCGGCGGAGGGGCACACGGCGATGCTCCGCGTCTGGGGCGGCGGCTACTACGAGGACGATGTCTTCTACGACCTCTGCGACGAACTCGGCATCCTCGTCTGGCAGGACTTCATGTTCGCCTGCGGGATGTACCCGGCCCATCCGGCCTTCCTGGCGAGTGTGCGGCGGGAGGCGGAGGCGGCGCTGCGTCGGCTGCGCCACCATCCGAGCCTCGTCCTCTGGTGCGGCAACAACGAGGACTATCAGATCGCGGGCGCGCGCTACGATCCGGCGGTGACGACCGATCTGGCCGACTCCGCCTTCCCGGCGCGCGCGATCTACGAGCGGCTGCTGCCGGAGGCGGTCGCGGCGCTCGATCCGACCCGCCCCTACTGGCCCGGCAGCCCCTACGGCGGCCTGCGCGGCGACGACCCGACGATCGGCGACCGCCACATCTGGGGGGTCTGGCACGGCGCGATGCTCCCCTATCAGGACTACCCGACGTTCAAGTCGCGCTTCGTCAGCGAGTTCGGCATGGCCTCCACCGTGGGGCGCGCGGCGCTCGACGAGTTCGTGGCCCCTGACGAGCAGTACCCGGAGAGCCGTACCTTCGATAGCCACCTCAAGGCGTCGGGCGGGGGTCGCCGCCTCGCCTCCTACCTAGTGGAGAACATCCGCCACCCGCACGACCTGGACAGCTACATCTTCGGGACGCGGTTCATCCAGGCGGAGGCGCTGGCCGCCGGGGTGCGCGGCTGGCGACGCGGGTGGCGCGGGCCGGGCGACTACGCCTGCTCCGGCGCGCTCGTCTGGCAGCTCAACGACTGCTGGCCGGTGACGAGCTGGGCGACCGTCGATTATCGCCTGCGCCCGAAGCCCGCCTTCTACACGGTGAAACGCGAGCTGGCCCCGCTGGCGGTGGCGCTGGCCCGCGCTGCAGGGGGCACGGCCTTCTGGGCGATCAACGCGACCGGCGCACCGGTGTCGGCGACGATCCAACTGACCGCCTGGACCCTGAGCGGCGAGCGGGTCGGCGGCGAGGAGCAGGCGGTCGAGCTGCTCCCCTACCGCGCGACCGCGTGCGGCACCTTCGCCATCCGGCAGGGTCGCCCGATCGTGATCGGCGCGCGGCTGATCGTCGGGGGTGAGGTTGTCCACCGCGCCAGCCTCTGGCCGGAGCCGTACAAGTACCTGGACATCCCCGACCCGCAGATCGCGGTCGAGCGCGCGGGCGATGACATCCTGACGGTGCACGCCGCCCGCCCGGCCAAAGGGGTCATCCTCTCCACGACCGGCGACGCTCACTTCCTGGACAACGCCCTCGATCTCTTCCCCGACGACCCGCAACAGGTCGGCGTGCGCGGCCTCGGGGACGCCGCAGTACAGGTGGGCTGGCTGCGCGGCTAACGCCCGCAGAGGATACAAAGACGAGCAACAACCGGGGCGCGGCGGAGCAGTTCCGCCGCGCCCCGCCGCGCCCTCGCCGGACCGCAGGAGTGGCGCAGGCCGAGGGGGCTTCGTCACCGCAACGCACGCCTCCTGCTGGCCCGACGCCAACCCTGCCTACCAGCTAGTACAGCGCGCTCGGAATAGCTCGGTAGTATTCTTGGCGTTGTAGCAGGAAAATCGCGCTACGAAACCCCGGAGGAATACCGAGCACGCTGTACTAGTATGACCACAACACCTACCGACGACTTGACAGGATTTTCCGCCGTTAGTACAGTCTGAGCACACGGCGAGAGACGGAGAAAAGATACGCGCTTCGCCGCCGCCTGCCGGAACGATACCGTTGCGCTTCCATGCCGCCCTACATCCATACCACAAGCGCAACAGCGAGGAAGCGAAACCGACCGGTGAGGATCACCCGGTCGGTAAGCTGGGTAAGGGGGGGGGTGATGGAGCAGAACGAGGAAAACCAGCAACGTCAGGTGGGGCTGTTCTTCGCGGCGGCGCTCACGGGGCGCCTCACACGGCGCGAGGTGTTGAAGCGCGCGGCGGCGCTGGGGATCAGCGCGACCGTCCTGCCCGCGCTGCTCGCCGCCTGTAGCAACGGCGCAAGCCCCACCGTGCCCGTGGCCGGTGCCACCGCGCCCGCGAACGCCACCACGGGTGTGGCGGCACCGACCGTCGGCGCGAATGCTACCGCGACCGGCGGGAAGGGCGGGACGCCGACGGGTGCCGCGCCGGGCGCGGATCTCGGCGCGCAGTACATCGGGAAATTGGAAGGCCCGACGATCATCACCGACCCGGCGCAAATCCCCAAATCTTTCAAGGAGGCTCCGCAACTGGCGGAATTGACGAAGGCGGGCAAACTCCCCGCCGTCGCGGATCGCATCGGCTCGGAGCCGCTGGTCATCAAGCCCCTCAATGAGATCGGCAAGTATGGCGGCTCCTGGCGTCGCGCGTTCACCGGCCCCGGCGATGGTGAGAACGGCAACCGGATCAATTCCAGCGACAAGCTCCTCTTCTGGGACTACACCGGCAACACGATCGTGGCCTCCCTGGCGAAGGGCTGGGAACTCAGCGCCGATGGGAAGAGCCTGAAGGTCTTCCTCCGCAAGGGCGTGCGCTGGTCCGATGGCGAGCCGTTCACCGCCGATGACTTCGTCTTCTGGTATGAGGATATCTACAAGAACAAGGATCTGCTCCCCTCGGGGTCGCAGCAGATGTTCATCAATGGCAAGGAAGGCAAGATCGAGAAGGTGGACGACACCACCATCGCGTATACGTTCCCGGATCCGTACCCCGCCATCATCGAGGTGCTCGCCGGGAATACGTCGATCGGCGGCGGCCATGCGACCCAGGGGCCGAACCTCCAGGGTAGCTATGCCCCCGCGCACTACCTCAAGCAATTCCACCCGAAGCACGCGGGGCAGGACAAGGTCGACCAGATGGCCAAGGATGGCAAGTACGACAGCTGGATCACGTTCTTCACCTTCAAGAACAACTGGCAATTAAACGTCGATGTGCCCGTGATGTGCCCCTGGAAGACCACCTCGCCGATCAATACACCGAACTGGACCCTGGAACGAAACCCCTACTACTGGGCGGTGGACACGGAGGGGAACCAGTTGCCCTACATGGACACGATCGCGATGCAGAACGCGGAGAGCATCGAGGTTGTCGGGCTGCGGGGCATCGCCGGTCAGATCGACTATCAGTCCCGCAATATGGAACTGACCAAGCTCCCCGTCTTCATCCAGAACCAGCAGGCGGGCAATTTCACCGTCCACCTCGATCCCGGACAGGTGGGGACCGATGCAGCGTTCTACTTCAACCAGTCCTATGACGGCGATGCCGAGGTGGCGAAGTGGCTCCAGAACAAGGACTTCCGCCACGCCTTCTCGCTGGGCATCGATCGCGACCAGATCAACGAGGCATTCTTCCTCGGGCTCGGCACCCCCGGCTCGCCGATCCCGGAGGACACGAATCCCTACAACCCTGGCAAGGAGTACCGCACCAAGTGGCACACGCTGGATACCAAACAGGCGAACGATCTGCTCGATAAGGCGGGCCTCACCAAGAAGGACAGCGAGGGGTATCGCCTGTGCACCGATAACGGGCAACGCCTGCGGATCCAGGTGATGACCCTGAGCGGCTCATTCCTCGACTTCGCCCAGATCGGCGAGATGGTCACGCAGCAGGTGAAACAGATCGGCCTGCAACTGGACATCTCCGTGCAGGAGCGCACGCTGGCGAATACGAACGCGCAGGGTAACAAGCACCAGATGGCCCTGTTCGTCTGCGACGGCACCGAGAAGCTGCCCCTCTATGCGTTCTACATCCTGCCCTTGCAGAACAATGGCTCGTACCTCGGGCCGCTCTTCAGTAGCTGGTATTCGAGCGGTGGCAAGGTCGGCAAGAAACCGACCGATCCGCAACTCCTCAAGGCGATCGACCTGTTCAACTCCTGCTTCGGGCAATCGCAGGAGGACCGGTACAAGACGATCCAGGAGGTCTGGAAGATCGCCGTCGAGGAGTGCTGGACAGTCGGCACAGTCGGGCTATCGCCCGCGCAACTCGGCACGCGGATCGTCAAGAACAATATCGGCAACGCCCCGGCGCGGCAGGCGAACGGGCAGGCGGTTCGCACGCCTTGTTCGTCGCAGCCGACGACGTTCTTCTTCAAGAGCTAGGTGCGGTCGGTTGTTGCCGGGGCGGTGTGCCAGACTGGCACGCCGCCCCGGTGCAACAAACGGAGGCTCTCGCCATGTTGTCCTATATTCTCCGTCGTCTGGGGCTGGCGATCGTGACGGTCCTGGCGATCTCGGTCATCTCGTTCGCGATCATCCAGCTCCCGCCCGGCGATTACGTCGATGCCTACGTCGCGCAGCTCCAGTCCAGTGGCACGCTCGTGACGCAGGACGTCATCACCAACCTCCGCGCCGAATATGGGCTAGGGCCAATACCGTTTAGATAAGGAGCACAATGGCCGCGTGGAACGGTTTGTGGGGTTGCGGCCAGCCGTGATGCTGCGAGCCTTTGACGCGGAAATTGCTCATCTTCTGCTTGACGACGCGCGGGTTGC
>JAABUM010001249.1_pt1 | contig 11996 bp, 12 predicted proteins | sample 5559161 | NCBI WGS metagenome assembly JAABUM01 (sample SAMN10711868, study PRJNA513369) | rock metagenome | isolation source: Antarctica rocks | place: Antarctica: Victoria Land, Siegfried Peak nord | reverse complement strand
GACCTCTTTCGCTTGCCATGATGGCAGCGCAGGCCGTCGCGAAAGCCTGCCCGGACGACACGGCCGCCCACAAGTGGCGCGTCTTCCGCAATCTCACGGAAGCCAAGGACCGCTTCTGCCTCACGGATCGTGCGCTCGCCGTGCTGAGCGCGCTACTGACGTTCCATCCCGACACGGCGCTTACGCCAGGTCAGGACCTGATCGTTTTCCCGTCCAACCGGGAGCTCGCGCTGCGGGCGCATGGTCCGGCGCCGGCGACATTGCGTCGGGCTTTGGCGCAGCTCGTCGAAGGCGGTATCGTGATCCGGCGCGACAGCCCGAACGGCAAGCGCTTCGCCAGGCGAGGGGAGGGGGGACAGGTCGAGCAGGCCTACGGGTTCGACCTGACGCCGTTGGTAGCGCGGACGGCCGAGTTCGAGCAGGCTGCCGGCGAGGTCAGGGCGGAGGCCAAGGCGCGCCATCTTCTCCGCGAGGAGATCAGCCTGCATCGTCGCGACATCGCCAAGACGATCGCAGCGGCGATTGACGAGGATTTGCCCGGGCCTTGGCGCGAGCTCACTGATCGTTTCATTGCGCTCGGGGGCATGCCGCCACGAGCTGCCGAGCCCGCGGTGTTGGAAGGCCTGGTTGGCGAGCTTCGTGCGGTCCGCCTGGAAATCGATAAGTGTCTGGCAGAGTCGATGAAAATGGAGAACATGACTGGCAATGAGTCTCAGACTGAGACCCACCATCAGAATTCAAAACCAGAACCTGTTAACGAATCTGAACTGGACCTCCAAAAAGGTCACGGTCGAAGCGAGGTGGACAATCCTGAACCGCCGAGATCGCCACAACGGGCTTTTCCCTTGGGCTTGGTGCTGAAGGCCTGTCCGGACATCGTGATGTATGCCAAGGGGGGCGTTTCGAACTGGAACGACCTCGTCAGCGTGGCCGGGCTGGTTCGCAAGATGCTCGGGGTCAGTCCAAGCGCCTGGGAGGAGGCCTGCGGCGTCATGGGTGAGGAAGGGGCGTCGATCCTGATCGCGGCCATATTGCAGCGGGGCACCGCGATCAACAGCGCCGGGGCCTACTTACGGAGCCTGACCGAACGGGCCAGGGTCGGACAGTTCTCGCTCGGGCCCGTGCTGATGGCGCTGCTGCGGACCAAACCTGGCGACGACGACGCACGAAAGCGGGCGTGAGGCGGTCATGATGCGGTCAAGCCAAAGGAGGATATAGCAGATCGGGAACGGGGCAGGGGAGGCTCATGCTGAAAGGAGAGCCGAGTTTGGAAGAGATGCTGGTTGAGCCGATCGTGCAGCTCCTGATGGCAGCCGACGGATTGAAGCCTGAGGATGTCGTTGCCTCGATGGTCCAGGCGTGCCGCGCGCTCCGGAGCCGTCCTGAGTCTTCCGCAAACTCTCGGCTTCAATCGGAAAGAGGGCAGGGCGCAACCCGCAGGCCTTGAAAAAGACCTGGGAAAACGGCTCGATCCGACCGATAAGTCGGGGACCGGGTATCAAAGACGTTCATTACGACCCGTTTCGTCACCGCCCTCCCGGGGCCCGGTCGGACTCTGCGGCTGGCCATCGTATCGGCCTAGCCCTCGTCAGTGCCGCCGACGCTCTCGCTGGCCGCTTCGGCCGCGTCGCGCAGGGAGAGGGCCAAGAAGAGGCGTGCGGTGTGTTCGACCTCTGCGTCGGGAAACGCCTGGTGCACCCAGATCGCGACCGTAAAAGGGTCCATGTCGCCGGACACGATCTCGAAAGTCATGCGATGAAACGGCTCGGCGAAACCGGGGCGCGCGATGCCGTGCTCGACCTTGGTGATGCGGACTATCGCGTCGCCGTCCATGTTCGTTCCTTTCAGCCGCGGTCACGTCCGCCGCGACGCCGTCCTAGTCGGGTCAATTAGGCCGACGCGGTGCACCGCACCTGATTGCCGAACCGTCCATCGTCCCGCTGATGTCGCGCATGCCGGGGCGGGCAGGTGTGCATCGTATCGAGCATGGGCGCTCCTTTTTCACGGGACGCCATCCACGTTGCCGTCCGACGTTTGCTCGATGCGTACGGCACAGATCGTAGCAACGGTTTCGTGAAGCAGGCGGATGCGTTCTCCGAGCCAATCCAGTTCTTCGGCCGTAATGGTGTATTCGGGTGAGTAGCGGGCCTCGACATAGGCCCGCCGCAGGCGCTCGAAGCTTCGTTTGGCGAAGCGGGTGTCGCGTGGCCAAATCGAGACCAGCCGGGCATCCAGGCTTTCGGCGTGCGAGCGCAGGACGTTGAGCCTGTGAGACTTCGGGCTGTAAAGCGTCAAGACGAGGAGCGCGCACTGATACAGCCGTTCCGCAGCTTGGTGCAGCAGAAAGGCCGCTTCGTTCTTGTAGCCGCGAGCGATGGCTTCCCGGGCCAGCTCGAAGAAGCGTTCTGCTTTGGGCAGCCAGTCGTCGCGATACCGCCGTGCCTCAGCCATGGCCGCTGCCGGTGAGAGCGGTTTGGCGGCGGAAAGCGGGAAGCCCGGCGTCTCGTAAAGGGCGATCGCGTCGCGGGAGATATCGGCGAAAAAGTAGCGACCCCGGCTGAGCTGGTCGTTCACATCTTGCAGGCTGTGCACGATGAAATTGACGGGGGTCTCGAGATGTTTGGTGACGGTCAGCTCGCGCACGAGATGCTCGTCGGCTCGCTCCCAAAAGTCGTGGAGGTCTGTGAGTCGGTCATGATTGACGACCACGAGCAGATCGTAGTCGGAACGGTAGCCACTCTCGCGATCCTCGACCCAGTCGCCGCGCGCATAGGAGCCGAACAGAAGCACCTTGAGGATACGCCCGGTCTTCAGCTCGGGCGAGAGTTTGCCCTTGATGGCGTCCTCGAATTCGTCGAACAGGATGCGCAGGACGCGATCGAGCTCGCCGCGCTTGGTAGCCGGCAGGTGGTCGAGCGTGCGGCGTATCTCCTGCATCATTGCTGTCCTTCGGCGATCGAAGTCGTAGAGTTCATGCCGGATCGAACAAGCCGGCGAACTCGCGATCGGCATAATACTGGAGCTTGCGGGCGACGATCGGCCGTTGTCCGGCGATGAACAGCAGTTCGCTGTTCTGGGGCAGGGTGCGGACCTCGTCGGGGGTGAGCACCGGCCGGCCGATGTGCTGCTCGCCGTAGGTGATTCCGGTTGCCTCGGCATCGAGGGCCCGGCTCATGGTCTGGAACACGACGGTTTCCTGGCCAAGGAGATCGGAGACCAGGCGAGCGCTGTCGTGGTCGTTGACGCCGAACACCTGCAGGACGCCGGCATTCGACAAAAACGTGCCGGCCCTTGCGCCATAAGTGGCGCGCAATTGGTGCACGTCCTGGAGGATGGGCCAGAGCTGGACGCCGTAGCCCGCCAGCAGCCCCATGGCGCGCTCGACGGACGCGAGGTGGCCCAAGGCCGCGAATTCATCGAGGAGGTAGAGCACTGGCCCGGGGGAGGCACCGGGCGTCGACAGTGAGATCGTGCCGGCGGTCGAAGGGGCAGAGCGCGCGAGATCCTGAAGGCCGTGGCCGACCATGAGTCGCAGCCAGCGGGCATAGGCGGCCAGGCGGTCGGGCGGCAGGACCAGGAATACGGTTGCGGTGCCGGCTTTGAGGTCGGCGAAGCTGAAATCCGAGCGGGCCAGCACCTGCGTCATGCGGGGGCTGTCGAGGAAATGGGTATGGCGCTGGGCGGAGGACAGCACCCCGGCGGCTTCACGGTCAGCCTTACCGAGGTGGCGGTTGGCGGCGCGCGCGACGAGCCCGCCTACGGCGCGGCTGGCCTGCATGCGGGCCAGCAGGCCGCGAAAGGCGTCGGGCGCCAGGGTGAGGTTCTCACGCAGCGTACCGAGATGGCGCCGGTAGGGTTCCTCCTCCGCAGCGGTCTGGAGGATCAGGCCGGCGATCAACGCTTTGGCTTCCTCGTTCCAATGTGCCTCCCCGGCTTCGCCCGGCGCATCGAAGACGAGCGTGTCAGCCAGCGTCGCGGCCTCTTCGGCCGCGTCGAGCCCCTCGGGATCGAATCTCTCGATCGGGTTGAAGGCGGCCGAGGCCTGGCCCGTGACCCCGAAGGGATCGAGGATGTGCACGGGGCCGAAGCCCCGCCGCGCCCGGGCAGTGACGCGGGCGTTCTCGCCCTTCGGATCCACGCACACGACCGAGCGCGGCGCGTCGAGCAGGTTCGGGATGATCGTGCCGACGCCCTTGCCGGTGCGGGTTGGGGCCATGGTGAGGAGATGCGCCGGTCCTTCGTAGCGCAGCGGCTTGCCGCTTTTCGGGTCGCGTCCGATCAGCAGTCCCGTATCGCCGCGCGTGAGCGGCGCGATCTCGGCCGGCACGGCGAAACGGGCGGTGCCGTGAGTGTCGGCGTCGAGGTCGCCGAAATGGGTGAGGAGCGGCTCGCTGACCATGCGGTAGAGCAGAGCGGCCAGGATGCCCAGGACGATGACGTTCGCGGCGGCGTGCAGGGCCGTGTTGCTCATGCCGATCGCGCTCACCGCGAACTCGACGACGAAGATCAGAACCAGGGCGAAGACCATCAACACCATGGCTGTCTGGACAAGGTACCTGCCGGCCCGGAACGGGGCCATGATCAAGGCGCCCAAGGCCCAGAGTGGATCGCGAAGAACGGCAGCCAAGAGGTTACGCAGGGCGTGGACGACAGGCATTGGACCGACTGTCCTCAGGTTCGGGTGAAAGCGTAACTCGCCGACGTCGTCAGCAGGGCGGTTGTCGGCTTACCTTTCTCGGGTCGCATTTCCCAAGGTGAGAACGCGATCCTCTTGCGTCCTGAAAGGGCAGGACAGGGAGTTTCGTCATGGGCTTGCCCTCCGTGGGGGGACTTCGGTCGGTCCGAGTGCGCTCGCGCTGGCCCGTAATGCCTTGCGGCCACGGTCGCGCCATTTCGTGACCCGGCTTGCCACGGAGGATCCATTCGTTGCCGATTCACGCAGCTCCTCCACGAGATCGAGCAGGGCGCCGAGGATGACGGCGGGAGCGTCGGGTTCGACGGCGGCGACGAACTCGGGAAACCCGCTCTTCTGCACCAGGCCACCGAGCTCGATCAGCTCACGTGTGCGGGCGCGTCGTGCCTGTACCCAATCGCGAGTGTCCATGCGGGCTCGTGCCGCCTCATTCCGTCTCAGCGCCGCCGCCGCCCGGCGCAGTGCCAGCAGCGTCGCCATCAGCCGCTCCCTCAGCACCGGCCCGCCCCTTGCCGCGCTGCCGCCGCTGAAAGAAGGCGGCGCCCTCCCGACGCCAGGCCTCCTTCGTCTCGACCGACTTCGCGCCTTCGATGGCGACTAGGAGCGCGCCGGCGAGCGTTTCCAGGTCGAGCGCGTCGGCACCCGTGATCGTGACCAGCTCGCCGAGCTGCATCACGCGCTTTGCCTTGAGACCCTTGGCCTTGTGGGCGAGCAGCTTCAGTTCGGTGTCGATGTCGCGGGGCTTCCGCATCATGGGTCCTCTTTGTTGTCGATGATGGCGTAGGCTTCGACCTCGACGCGCATCGCCGGTTTAAGCAGGGCCGAAACCTGCACGAGCGTGCTGGCCGGCAACACGTGGCCGAGGGCCTGGTTGTGGGCACGCGCGACGTGATCGGCATCGGCAATGTCGATCACGTAGACGACGGTACGAACCACGTCCTCCATGCGAGCGCCGGCCGGTTCCAGAGCGGTGCGGATAACGCCGAAGGTACCAAGCTTCTGTCCGTAAGTATCGCCGTCGAGATGCGGTGGTTTCGCGGTGGTGCCGGACACGTGGACCTGATTACCGACCCGCACGGTGCGTGAGTAGCCGTAGACAGACTCGAACGGGCTACCGGAGGCGATGTTCTTGCGAGCCATGCTTGTCAGGGTCCCAGGGTGGAGCCCGACGATAGCTGTTTTGGCTGTGCGATCCAACCCCAGGGAACAAGGGCAACCGTACAGGGCTCACGCCCGTCAGGAACCGAAGGAGTGAGGTGGATGCGCGCTTATACGTCGCTGCGCAACGTGCACTTGACGGGGATCCGCATTGCTGGCCTTCTTGGGCCAGCGTGATCGCGCTCAGGTTTCGAGATCAGGGACTGGCTCATAGCCGAGGAGGATCGACATGCGCATCGTCGCCATCGATCACGTGCAGCTCGCCATGCCGGTCGGCAAGGAGGAAAAGGCTCGCGCCTTCTACAACGGCCTGCTCGGTCTCACTGAGGTGACGAAGCCACCCGAGCTCGCCAAGCGTGGCGGGGCCTGGTTCGAGGCGGGATCCGTGAAGGCGCACCTCGGCGTCGGGAGCGAGTTCGTGCCCGCGCGCAAGGCGCATCCAGCTTTTCTGGTCGAAGGGTTGGGCAGACTCGTCGAAGTCCTCGAGAGGCGCGGGCACTCCGTCACACATGACGTGCCGCTGGAAGGCTACGACCGCGTCTACGTCACGGACGTGTTCGGCAACAGGATCGAGTTCTTGGAGCGATTGCCCCTGTGATCGTTTGAGCCGGCGGCGTCCTCATGGCGATCTACCACTTCTCGGCCAAGGTGATCTCCCGCGCTTCCGGCCGCAGCGCGGTGGCGGCGGCAGCGTATCGTTCGGCTTCCGAGCTGCAGGATGACCGGTTGGAGCGTGCGCACGATTTCACGGCCAAGACGGGCGTCGTGCATTCGGAGATCCTGCTGCCGCAGGGTGCGCCGGATCGCCTCCGTGATCGCGCGACGCTTTGGAACGAGGTCGAGGCAACCGAGAAGCGGAAGGACGCGCAGCTGGCGCGCGAAGTGGAATTCGCGATCCCGCGCGAGATGGGGCGCGAGGATGGTATCGCGCTCGCCCGCGACTTCGTGGATCGCGAGTTCGTCGAGCGTGGCATGGTGGCGGACCTCAACGTGCATTGGGATCACGCGGCAGACGGGACGGCGAAGCCGCACGCGCATGTGATGCTGACTATGCGCGCGGTGGGAGCGGACGGCTTCGGCAAGAAGGTGCGCGAGTGGAACGGGACGGACGAGCTCGTCGGCTGGCGCGAGCGCTGGGGCGAGCACGTCAACGCCCGCCTGGCCGAGCTCGGCATCGATGCAGCGATCGACCATCGCAGCTTGAATGCTCAGGGGATCGCACTCGAGCCGCAGGGCAAAATCGGGCCGGCCGGGGCGCGTCGCGAAGAGCGCGGCGAAGGGGCGGAGCGGGCCGACGAGCACCGGCTCATCGCCCGACGCAACGGTGAGCGGATTGCGGCCGAGCCGGACATCGCGCTTCGGGCGCTGACGCATCAGCACTCGACATTCACCAAGCACGATCTGGCGCGACTGGTGCATCGGCATTCGGACGGGGCGGACCAGTTTGCACTCGTCACGGGGGCCGTCGAGGCGTCGCCCGAAGTCGTACATCTTGGTGAGGACGGCCGCGGGCACGAGCGCTTCAGCACGCGCGAGATGATCGCCACGGAAGCCCGGATGGCCGACACCTCCGGTGCCCTGGCCGACCGGCGGCAGCATCGGGTTTCGGCCGCCATGCAGGTCACCGTCCTGCACGCGCGGGGACTCGGCGACGAGCAGGAAGCGGCGTTCCGCCATGTGACCGATAACAGGGACCTGGCGCTCGTGGTGGGCTACGCCGGCACGGGTAAGTCGACCATGCTGGGCGCGGCGCGCGAAGCTTGGGAAGCGTCGGGCTACAATGTGCGAGGCGCGACACTGTCTGGCATCGCGGCCGAGAACCTCGAAGCGGGCTCGGGCATCGGCTCACGCACGATTGCCTCGCTCGAACATGCCTGGGGGCAGGGGCGTGATGAGCTGACATCGCGCGACGTGCTGGTGATCGACGAGGCCGGGATGGTGGGCTCGCGGCAGATGGATCGCGTGATGTCGCGCGCCGCCGCGGCCGGCGCCAAGCTGGTCTTGGTCGGGGATCCGGAGCAGCTGCAGGCGATCGAGGCCGGGGCGGCGTTCCGGGCGCTGGCCGAGCGGCATGGCGCGGCCGAGATCACGACGGTGCGCCGGCAGCGCGAAGACTGGCAACGCGCGGCCACCAAGGAACTGGCGACGGGCCGCACGGGGGAGGCGCTCGGACGCTACGCCGAGGCCGGCATGGTCGAGGCGCATGCGACCCGCGCCGAGGCCCGCGCGGCCGTGGTGGCGGGCTGGTATGCGGCGCGCCAGGCGGCACCCGAACAGAGCTCGGTCATCCTGGCCTATACGCGGGCCGACGTGCGCGAACTGAACGAGCTGGCGCGAGGACGGATGCGCGAGGCCGGCGTGCTTGGCGAGGACCGCATGCTCAGCACGGAGCGGGGCGAGCGGGCCTTTGCCGAGGGTGACCGGATCATGTTCCTGCGCAACGAGCGCGGTCTGGGGGTAAAGAACGGCACGCTGGGGATCGTGGAGCGGGTAGGGGATACTGGCATGGCGGTGCGGCTCGACGGCGTCGAGGAACGCACGGTCGCCTTCGACCTCAAGGACTATGCCCATGTCGATCACGGCTACGCGGCGACCGTGCACAAGGCGCAGGGCGTGACGGTCGATCGGGCGCACGTTCTGGCGACGCCGCACATGGACCGGCACGCGGCCTACGTGGGCCTGACGCGCCACCGTGCGGGCGTCTTCCTCCACTACGGACGGGACGACTTCCGGGACGGGAAGGCGCTCGCCTGGAGCCTCGGCCGGGAGCGGGCGAAGGACACGACGCTCGACTACGCGACGGGGCCGGGTCATGGTTCGGACCACCAGGCCGGCTTCGCCGAGCGGCGAGGGATCATCCCGCGTTCGGAAATCGTCGTCCCGTCGGTCGAGCGCCCAACAGCGGAGGCGGCGACAGCCGAGCGAGTTCCCGCTCGCGAAACGCCGCAACGGGGCATGTTCGCGGGGCTCAAGCTGGAGAGTGGCGCCGCTCGAGTTCAGGAACGGGTCCGGGACGGGGCCGAGGAGCAGGTCCAGGCCCCACGCAGCCCCTTCGCCGGCCTCAGGATCGGCCAGGAGCAGGGCAGGGGAGCCTCGGCGTCGGGACTGCAATCGGGAGGGCTGGAGCAGGCCGTGGAGGGCTACGCGCGCGCCTTCGCTGACGCGGAGCGGATGCGGACGGCACGATTGCCGGTGCTGCCCCACCAGGAGCTCGCCTTGCAGCGGGCGGGCGAGCGGCTCGACGAGGCTGACCGCCAGGTTGGGCAAGACCTGCGCAGCGCGCTTGACCGCAACCCCGGGCTCGCGGCCGGCGGGAGCGAGAACCGGGCCGCGCTGACGGCGGCGATCGATCACGAGCGCAGCGTGCGCGAAGATCCCAGCCTGCGGGCGGAGCGCTATGTCGAGCGCTGGGGCAAGCTCGAACAAGCCCGCAGCGAAGCACGTGATGGTCAAGGCGGGGACGATGCCAAGGAGGCGATGCGCGCGCTCGCCGGCGAGATCAAGCGCGATCCGCAGGCCGAGAGCGTCATGAAGGTCCGCGGTGAGGACCTCGGCATCGAACAAGGCTCGCGGCTCAGTCGGGTCGTCGAGGCCCATTCAGAACGCGAGGCGATGCGGCTCGGCCAGAGCCAGGGCCTGAGCCGGTGAAGGGAAACCCTGATGGCCGGCGACCTTGAGGAGGACGGGGTCGACGATGCCACGCGGGCCTTCGAAGCTCTTCGCTCCGAGATTATGTTTCTGCGCCGGGCCGTCGAGGCAATCGAGCCAGCATTGCGGGAGAGCCATGCCCCGGACTACAGCCCGACGCTCGGCGCCCTTGCCAAGGACCTCGACGCGATCGCGTCGCGCATCGAGGCGATCGAAACGCACACGGGCACGACGGTTTCGGCCGAAGTGGCGCGACGGGAGATCGGCCGGGTCTACGACGCTAGCCTGCGCCCAGCCCGGGGCGACCTCGAGCGGGCCACGCGCGAGGTGCTCGACGCCGCGCACGCCCTGCACGGAGCAATGGGCCATACCCGCACCCGCGAGGAGCAGCGGGCGTGGATCATCCGCACCGCGGCGATCGGCGCTGCGGTGGGCTTGCTGGCGTTTCCGCTGCTCGTATTTCCGATCGCCCGCGTCTTGCCGTTCGGAAGCCTGCCGGACGGTCTTGCGGCCTCGGCGCTCGGCGAGGATCGTTGGAATGCCGGCATGGGGCTCATGAGCCGGGCCAACCCAGAGAAATGGAACGGCTTCGTCGCGGATTACACGATGGTGCGCGCCGCGACAGGTGAGCTCAGGGCCTGCCTCGATGCCGTGCAGAAAACAGGAAAAGAACAGCGGTGTTCAATCACAATGAAGCCTGCTCCAGCTCGCTGACCCCGTAAAGTCGCGAGAACCGTGTGAATCGCATCGGGTACAAGATTGAGGTCGGTGCAAAGAAACGCCTGCGCATCGCGTGTGCCGATGGGCGAGCATCTATCGCAACCCGACCCGGTCATCGCGTGGCCACTTCGTCAAGACCGGCGGCATGCGCTGGCTGCCGGTGCCCTTCGCGGGCCCGGCGCTGGGCGCTGCCGTTCCCGACCGTGCTGGCCCCTTCGGCGCGCTGGAGCGAAGCGCACTGTAGGAAAACCTTGGTCGACTCGGCCCGTCAGGCGATGCTGCGGAGCAGACGCTGGCTGGGGAAACGGCGTGTGGTGATCGTTGCCGACAGCAGCTTCGCTGCCCTGGACCTGATCCCCGCAATGCGCCGCCACGTCTGCCTGATCACACGATTACGCCTCGATGCAATCTGTTCGAACCCGCTCCCGAACGTCGGCCCGGTCGACGCGCCGGCCGGCGTTGAAGGGCAAGCGGCGGCCCAAGCTCGACGCCGTGCTGCAGCCATCGTGATAGCACATCGGCTCGACGTCTTGATTGTTAAGACGGCTTATCTGCTTTCAATCGATATGCCTCGGCGTCAGCAAGATAACGCTTCATCCAACCAGTCATTCGACTGGAATCGTGCGGCTGGTCAGCGCGCGTGCGTTGCCTTCCTTAACCAGGTCCTCTATCCTTGACACCTTCTTTTCAAGCTGATGCTCCATATTGGCTGTGGCAGCTAGCGTATCTTGGCGCCCAAGCGCGTCGATGAGGGCGAACATGTCCGCTGCTATGCTCTCAATGTTGCACTCGGTCTCGAGGTCAATTAAGCGAACAAACCGGCTCTGATCATTGAATGTTCTGATTTGATCAACCATAATTTGGTTAGTTGAAAGCATTGCAATACGTTCGTATAGTTGTTCAATAACATTGCATGCGAAAGAAATAAATCGCCTGTGGCATTGAGTATTTGGCCGTTTGGGCTGACACGTATTTGCATTGGTTTGGAAATGCCACGCATGTTAAACGCCACAATATTGCGCTCTATAGCATAGCGCATTATCAGGAAGGCAAATTCATAGCGAGACTTCATTTCAATTGATGTAACGGTCTTCGCAAAGAATCCTTTGTTCTGAATAGACACGCACAATCCCTCTCCATAAAGTCGAATCAAGGCCTCACGCGCAGGAGTGGCACTGGTCAGCAGCAAGTTCGCTAGTTCAGCGATTTGAAGCTGCTGCCCAGGCCTGAACCTATGATGGACTGATAAATCCTTCAAGCGAGCATAGACCGTATCGATCTTGCCGCGAACTACGGCTTGGGAATTTTCCATGGCAAGGTCTCCTGACAAGCACCGGAGTCGTCCGCAGGTTTCTATCGGGAATGTTGTGTTGACCCAGCATGCGTGCACATTTTCCTATACAGCTTTCCATCTTATTAGGTTCAGAGAATTATGCCTCATCTCAGGTATTTGTCAATGCTTCGATACTAAGAGAATTCCGTATTGTTTAGGTGTTAATCTTCCCAGAATGCCTTCGCAGCCTCTGTATCGGCTTCCGCACGGCAACGGCCAATGTCATCGAGTAATCGATCGTCTAGAGCGGTTTGGTGTTGCGCGGAATCGTTAGGTCTGATTCAGGGATGCCGGTGCGGGAGGCTTCGGCATGGCTTTACCTTTGTCAGCGGATTTGCGGGCTCGGATCGTCCGAGCCGTCGGTGAAGGCAGTTCGATCCGGCAGGCGGCGGTCCGCTTCGCGGTGAGCCCGTCGGCGGCGATCAAGCTGATGCAGCGCGTGCG
>JAABUM010006137.1_pt1 | contig 12007 bp, 13 predicted proteins | sample 5559161 | NCBI WGS metagenome assembly JAABUM01 (sample SAMN10711868, study PRJNA513369) | rock metagenome | isolation source: Antarctica rocks | place: Antarctica: Victoria Land, Siegfried Peak nord | reverse complement strand
CGCGCGCGTCAACGCAGACCAACCTCGAGCCCTGAGGCGCTGCAGGGCCTGAGGGGCAATGGCAGTCGAGCTATCGGTGGGACCCAGGTGGTCCGAGCAGCGCAGGGTGGCACGGACATTTTGGAATTTGTAAATCACGGGGACGCGCCTTCGTCCCTGTTGCACGTCTTGCGGATCGCCGCGTTGATGGCCTTCATGCGGTCGCCCAGCGTGGCGTGGGGCTGCGCCGCCGCATGCTCGCGCAGCGCCGCCGCCGTCACGTTGTGGAACCACTGCGTGTACTCCTGCTTGTGCGTCGACCTGCCGCAGCTGCGGCATTTGACCACCTGCGACGAGCGGCACAGAGTCAGGTTGGGGTCCTTTGGGGCACTCTTCAAGTGGATTGTGCATACGAGATGCTGCATGTACTGGCTCTTGTGCATCGGCCAGCCGCAGCTGCGGCAGTTGACCACCTGATTGACGAGCGGCACAGACAGCATCAGGGTGCAGGCACTGGAAGTACGAGCTGCATGTACTGGCTCTGGTGCTTCCGCCAGATGTAGCTGCGGCAGCTGACCACCCACGGAGCGCTACAGGCGGGATTCTAGTTTTGACTTCTAGGCACCCTGTCAAAGTACACACTGCATGTACTGGGTCTTGTGCGTCGATCTACCGCAGCTGCATAGGTGGCATTCCCCACCAGCGCTCGACAGCAGCCAGCGATGGCGGGCCATGCAGCTTCCTAAGTCACCGGCGGCTGCTGCAGCATCTCGGTGAGCAGCCATGCGGCTGATGCGGATATGTCGAGGCTGTCTGGCATGCTACGAAATACAGCATGCCCATGCGTCCCAAGAGTGTCGTGATCCCCAGCGTGGCACCCTTAGGGTTCTCATGCGATGTTCCTCTCAAGAGGAAGCCAGCCATGCGTTGTTCAAATGTCTCACGACTCCTCTGGTTTCTGATGTAACATTCTCCCAAAAATGCAGTGGTCAGACGTCGCACCTCCAAGACCTCCAGCCCGAAGCAGTTGTTGACCAGGTGACACCCTGGCACCCTGCCTCCTCTGGCTGCGCTTTTTTAGGGTCCTAACGTGCTCGTTTCATGACACGGTGGTCTCACCTCCATGACCATCAGCAACTGCTGACCAGATCGCCCTGCCCTCCTCCTAGTTGCCGCTGTCACAGGGTTTCTCAGGTGATGCAGCTGTTCCATGGGGTTTTTGGGTTTATGGCTCTTTTCTCGCACAGTTTGTATCGTACCTCCATGGCATCTAGCCTGAAGCAGTTGGTGTCCAGGGCGCGCTGGATCCTCTGGCTGTGTTCCCTTTGATTCATGTAAATTGTTTTTCATGACACGGCGGTCGCCGGATCTGAACATGATATCTCACCTCCATGACCTCCAGCCCGAAGCAGTTGTTGACCAGGGTGCCCTGGCCTTGGTTCTCCAGCGCCTCGTACAGTGCGCGCAGCACCTCCGACGCGTCATTCATCTCGCCTGCACACGTGTGTGCAAGCCAATTGATATCAAGTCCTGGTCTCATGATTTGATCAGAGGTGAAGCTTGCAGCCCAGCACCTCCAACGCGTCATGCATCTCGCCTGTTAGCATAGACACGGTTTATGGCCAGAGGTTTTGAGAGTGGGGTTCAGGGTCCCAGTCTCACAGCGCGTCATTGTCCTGGTCACCAGCACATTGATTTTGGTTTCGCATCAACACAAGTCCGCCGCGCACCGAGCTGAAAGTCGGGGCGCTGCGCCAGCGCCTCGCGCAGGCCGTTGGGGGACACCACCGCGCGCTCGCCGCCGTTACCCTCGGCGCGTTCATCCTGGTCCAGCGCCCGGAACAGCGAGTGCAGCTCCAGCACGATGCGGGCTGCGTCACAGACACGTGTCAGAACTCAATTTTGTCTGAGGGTTGTGCCAAACACTAGGCTCAAAAGGAGCGCTCATCCCGGTCCAGCGCCCAGAACAGCGCGTGCAGCTCCAGGGCGATGTGGGCTGCACAGCGACAGTGCGACACGTCAGTCACTCGAGCTTGTATGTGCGCTGCATGCTGGTTGCAGCACTCCAACATGCAGTCACGCCCCACACGCAGTCACACTCCTTGCTCCTTCGGCAGCGAAGGACGAGGGGGAGACGATGGAAAGGGGCAGGGACGCACGGTTGCCCTCGACGTGCCGCGGGATGCCGCTGACGTCCATGTCCAGCATGCCCTTGCGGAAGTCCTCGCAGCGCCACACGCACTGGATGATGGCGTTGAGGAAGCAGTTATACTCGCCGGTGTTGTTAGTCAGGCCCGGCCCGGCGCCTGCGGGCCCGGAGGCCGCCGAGTCGAGTTGCAGCCCCGCCGGCCTCCCGCGGGTGTGGAGCATGCTGGCCTGCGTTCAGGGGGGACGGCAATCGGGTCAGCGTGGTGATCAGGCATGGCTCATACATGAGTCATCAAGCATGGTCCAGCAAACAACCTTTTCCGGGCAAGGGAATGTGGCCCAGATTGCCATGTCAAATACAGGAGGGCAGCACGCAGGGTGCAGCAGGCGGGGTGCATTGCAAGTGCAGCACAGCGGTGGGCACAGGGTCGACTTGCAACCATCGCCTTTGGCCAAAAGACCACCGTGTTGGAAATCTGGCCAGACGAAGCCAGCAGCACAATGAGGTAATTGCATTGCAATGAACTGGGATCGTCATGCACGCTGCATGGAAAATGAACCTTGAGGGTATATGAGTGTACAGGAAGGACGATTTGTACGCACCGCGAGAGCCTGCTGCAGGTCCTCATCTTCCTTCTGCGCGCGCGCTGCCGCTGCAGGGTTGAGCGGGGCCTGCTGCTGCGCCAGCGGGTGCAGTTGCTCGGGGCTTGACATCGGGTGCCAGGCCTCGGCGGTCCAGAGGGGCGTGGGGGCAGACGGCCCCTCTGCAGCGAAGCAGACACCTGGTGAATGCAAGCAGGCATGGAAACAACAAGGTGCCATCCCATGCATAAGCTGGCGAGCTGAGGACTGCTTGCATGCACAGATGCTGCCACGCTGTGGTGCACAGGACAGAGAGCCGCTGATGCGCCGGCAGGCCAGACGCATTGCATGCACACTGTGCGCATGCCAGGTGGTCCAGCGCAGCCCCAGGGGAAGGGAAGGGGCATGACACTAGTATGAAATGAACGTATTCAGCGCGACTATATACATGCGGCCACACCTTCCCCGATGCCCAGGTTGCTCAGCAGGTCGGCAAAGCTGTCATCCTGCTGTTCCGCGGGCAGCAGGACCTCGTGCTGCTGCTGCTGCTGCTGATCCGGCGGCGGAAAGGCGCCGCCGAACGGGTCGTGCATCTGCGGCGAGAAGCCACCGTTGGTGAAGCCCTGGTGTGGCGGCGGCGGCGGCGGCGCCGGCGGCGATGCCGGCTCTGCTGGCCGGTCTGACGCAACGCGGGTGCTAGCGTTGAGGCGGCCTGCCCAGCTGCCCGGCGCCGCAGGTTCTGGCCGGGGCGGCTCCGCCGGCGCCGCCGAGGGCACACCGCCGGTGAGGCCGCCCTGGGGCGCCCTGTTTCAGGGTGAGCACCGCTTTCAGCAACTGCAAGAGCTGATGCAGATTTTGCGTCATCACATGCACATGCATGCAGGAACTGGGAAGGCGATGTGTTGAATGCGTCAGGCATGGAGCATCCGCCAGCGCTTGGCAGCATAGTGAAACACTGCAGAAGCACCACTGCGCCGCATGACCACTCGCAAACTTCGAGGTTCACAGCTGATTTGGGGGTGCAGAGCCAGTTGTTTTTCCAGGAGCATGACTGTTTGCACACACCTGACAGTGCTCTCCCTGGTAGGCACGATGACAGCCTTGCGCTGTGGAGTAGCCTGCTGCTGCGCTGGCGGCATGCCCGGTGCAGGCGGCCACAGGTTGGGTGGGACTGCATGTTTTGAGTTGCAGCTTTTTGCGAAGTGTCCAAGCTGTCCGCAGCTGCAGACACATGAAGGTTACAGCATCGTCAGTTTCGTTCACGCACGCACGTGCTCGAGAGTCTCAACGGAAGGAGGAAACATTGCGCCAGCATGGTGTGAGCATGGCAGTCCCAGCGGCCTGCAGTAGCTGGTACAGGACACGCAGCTGGCACCCTGCGGAAAGCCTGAAGATGGAGCTGCTGACGAATTAGCTGCAGGATGCCAAAGCATCCACACACCTGAAGCACCGCTTGGTCCCCCGGTCGTGGCGCTGGCCACCGGCGCTGCCTGGGCGCTGGCCACCGGCGCTGCCTGGGCGGGAGTCCTCGCTCGGGCGCGCTGGCCGCTCGCTGCTGACGCCGCGCGCCTTGCCGTCCGACGACGCTGCCGCCGGCGGCGCCGCCCTGGCCGCCTTGCCCTCCGGCTTAGCGGCCGGCTCTGCCTGCTCCGCCGCCGCCGCATCGCCGCCGCCGCCCTTGTTGCGGCGGTTGCTGGGCCGGCGCTTGCCTGGTTGCTCCTGCTGCTGCTCCTGCTGCGGCTCTGTCTGGCTGGCTTTGGCGCTGGCGGGCGTTGGGGCGGCCTCCTCGGCGGAGGCTGCCGACGCCGTGGCGCTGCTGCTGCGGACCGGCTCTGGCGCCTTGGGCGGCAGGGTGGCTGTAACTGCCTTGCCGGCGTTGCGGTCCATGGCAGCGAGGCGCCACAGCTCGGCGCGTTCGTCGTCACCGTCGTCACCGCCCGCCTCGTCTGCGGTCTCGTCGGCGTCTGCCGACTCTGCCTCGCCCATGCTGCTGGCCGCCCTCGCCGCTGCCTCCGAGCCGTCATCCCCGGCGCTGCCCTCCTTGGCTGCGGCGGCCATTTCCGCCGCTAGCGCCAGGCGCGCCTTCTGCTCTGCCTGCCTCGCTTTCTTGGCCTGCTTCGCCGCGCTGGTCTTTTTCGCCGACTTGGCGGCCTCCTCCTTGCTGGCGGTCGTGCCAGCCTCCGAGGCGGTGTCGTCGCTTGGGTCCGGCTTGGGCATGTTGTTGGGGCACAGGTTGGCGCGGTGCCCCATCTTGCCGCAGGTGCTGCAGGGGCGGGCCAGCTGCTGCGTCCAGTAGCGTGGGATGTTGTTCTTGGCCGCCAGCTCGCTCTTGTGCTCCTTCAGCAGGTCCAGCGCCGCCTGCGTGGCGACCTTGTTGCCGATGCCCCACATGAGCTGCGTCATTGCCTCCTGCTCGTCGGTGCGATCCGACAGCTGGCCGCTGAATATGGCGCCCAGCTGCTTCTTGAGCTCGGCCAGGTCCATGGGCGGCTCGTCGTCGTCAGCCTCGTCGCCGCCCGCCGCCGACTCTGACTCCGCGGCATCGTCATCCTCCAGGCCCGGCATGGCCTCATCGGCGGGGTGGCTAGTGCCATTGGGCAGGCGGCCGCTGCGCAGGGCGTGAGAAGGAACGGGTCAGCGCGGCTTGCGATATGGTTATACGTTCAGCTGACAAGACTTCGAGATGCAGGGGCTCTGCCTTGATCGGCACTACGCAGTTTCACAGCGGCGATGATGGAAGTGTATGTCAGCTGGCAGAGGCATGAGTTGCTGCCGTGCTTTTGGCATGTCTGTGCAGCAATCAGTGTAACATGCGCAGAATGGTGCGCAGGCCTTTATGCACCTGGTTGAGTGGCCGCCGTTGGCCAGCCGCTGGGAGGTGGAGCTCATGGCGACGTCCTACGCACAATCGTGCAAACGGATTCAGACGATGCCGCATGCACAGCACAACAGACTCTGTTGTTTCAGTGCGAACTCCGAGAGCTGACCGCAGCACAGACCTGGCTCGGCACTTCGCCGAGCAGGCTGAGGGCTCACCTCGCTGTTGCTGTCGCCATTCGAACACCCGTTCATGTCGGCAGCTTCTCGTTGCAGATTGTGCAAATCTGGCAGCGCGAGCTAGGTAGCGGGCCGCCTGATCATAGCGCAGTGCCCCTGCCTGATCGGCACAGTGCACTCAAGGTCCAAGGCCCTGCATCGAAGTTTGCAGCAGCCTCATGAGTCCGCGGACGCTCCAACAGATACAAACAAGGTGCAGGCATGTGATCACTTGCTCATGGGCCGCTTCGTGCTGCAGGTGTGCGTTCCGATACCACTTCGCATACCTGCAGGAGACGGGCACGCGAGGCTCGGCAAACGTTCCGCAACGGCGCAGCGAGCAGGGCGGCAGCAGCTGCGGCTGAAGGCAGGTGTTGCAGGGCGTTTCGTGCAGACGGCGCTGCGATTGGATTGCCTCCCCAGAGTTGCAAAGCCTTGGCGAGTCCCTCAGTCTCCAATTTGTCGGGCACGCAAATCTCCTAATACGTTTAGGTGCGTTGGCTGTACTTGGCTGATGAGCGTACGTGGGAAGAAGGTCCTTGTGCAGGACACGCAAGACAGCTGCCTAAATAGTGTGGTTCACTCGTCGTGGTACAAGTTTGGTTGAAGGATCTTTGCCGCATTCGCAGTATGCAATGCGCTGCCGGTTTCTCCCAGGATGGTCGTGAAGCAGGTTGCCGCGTTGTATATACAGAGACATTTACGTGCGTCTGCATGTACAAGTGCAAGACATACGAAAGGATGTGCCTATTGCAGGGACAGTCGTGTGGCCGCACACATGGGAAGGCCTGCCATTTACAGCTGTGTCTGTACACACACACACACCTCCATCCACCTCATCATCACAAGCTGCCTGGGGTTGCGAGCCGGAGCAACGCAACATGTGAGCGATCAAAAGCAGCGCATCGTTATCGCCGCACACGCCTCCCGCGCCTCACAGACCCCATGCGGCAGGTCACACAGCCGCTTTCGCAGCGCCGTCAGCACACCTGCTTCAGGCAGCCCTCTGCCCGCTGCAGGCAGCCGCCGTACGCGTGCTTGCCAGCCTAGGTGCGGGGGGCACCGGCGCCGGCGCCGAAGGCCGGGGCGCCGCCAGGGGCGCCGCCGCCGCCGGGCGCGCCGGGGGCGCCGCCCGGGCGGGCGCCCTCCTGCTGCCGCGGCGGGCCCCAGTTCCGCTTCGGGGGCTCGCGGTTCCGCCTGTCGATGCGGGAGCGCACGCGCACCACCTTGGAGTGGATGGCCGCCGAGATGCAGTAGTACACCTTGCGGTAGATCTTGGGCAGCGCGTAGCCTGTGGCAGGTGACACCGCAACAGTGAGCATTTTTCAGGCTTGGCAAATGCCGCATCGAATTCTGGTGTCGCGGGCGGCACACGCCAGGTGCTTCGCTGTCTACTGATAAGTTGCAAGAGTTATCTCCTGCAGGAGAGGCGGACTACACTTGCAGAATAGCTCGCCCAGTGCAGCTGCCGCTGCGGTTCGCAATCTGCAGCGCTGCAGCTGCATGGTTGCAGATGGCTGGAAACGGTTTCAACGAAGCTGTGGTATGATGCTGTGTAGAGCAGCACGATGGGCCTCGCCTCGCCTGGTAACAAAGTTGTCCGATGCAGGAGTTTCCATGCGCCTCAGGTGTTGCATGCGACTTGCATCACTGGCATCCTCGCCAGTGGCCCAGAATCCATCAGATCGACACATAAGGTTCCTGCAAGTCCAGCAACCTGCAAGTCCGGCAACCGCATCACTGCTGTTTGCCGGTTAGATACAGTCCTAGAGCCTGGACTGCTCACCATCGATGACAGACGAGTCCTGGATATCGCGAATGGCCGAGGCGTCCACGATGTTGCGCACGATAAACCGCTTGATCGCCTTGTCCTTAGGCACCAACACGCCAGAGGCCTCGCACCGCACACGCTTCACCTGCAAAGGCATCGCCGAAAGTTGCTCAGCTTAAAGTGCAGCCTCAAAGGTCCCACTGCTGCCCGGCTGCCATCTACAGCTTGCGCAAGCTCGCCAGTGCGCATCCCCAGGCAGCCAAGCGCATGCGGTGCTGGACCATGCTGCTGCAGATGCTGCACGCAAATGTGGCGGCTTTGCAGGAGGCTCACATGGCCGCGAGCGCCTGCCGGCTTGTTGCGGCCTCCGGACCTCCGCTTCTTCGTCATGGTGCCGCCTGCTCTGAAGCCTCCACACGCAACGAGCAAAGAGGGCTTGTCTGCGCTCCTGCTGCTACACATGAATGCGGGGTGTCATCGACCCCTAGCCAGGGTTTTCGGTCACTCCAGGGGCCAGAAATCGATCCCTCGTCACTTGAAGTGCAGGCATGCAGGCATGCATGCACATGCATACACAGTCTCGTTTTGCTGCCCACCAATCTTGTTGCTACAGTAGCCTGTCTCTTGCCAAAATGTTGTCACTCCGCAGCTTCCGGCGCCACGCACTGCTCAATTTGTCGCGCGTCTTGCCGGGTAGCAGCATTTCGACACCAGTGCTCCTGGCACACCACTTCGGTCGTCAGCAAGCACACCCGAGTATACTTGACCTGTTTGCATGTCCTAGGCAGCATCTGTCTTAGTGATGCCATTCAGTGTCACAGCACGTCCATCAGCGATGGCTGGTCACTTGCATCCTGCACTTGCTGAGCTGCTCACGGAGGTGCAGCATGTCGGCCTTGACCAGGGCACACGTTCCTCGCCGGAGCTGCGCCCTTTTTGCTCGGCAGTGGCGTGTCCTTCCGGCGCGTGGGCCTGGGTGACACCACGTTTCGGGCCCGCCAGGGCCTCGCCAGGCCCTGCCAGGGCCTCATTCATCGAGACGCGACCGGGGCACACGTTCCTCACCGGTCGCGTCTCGCCGGAAGCTGCGGAGTGACAATTTTTTGGCCGGCAACATGGCGGCGCCGCGGCACCCTGAACAGCACCCCGTCAGCCGCAGCTTGAGAGCGCAAAGCTCCAAATCCAACTTGCAACTGAATAGGGCTGGAATGCCGGAGTGGGCATGATGAGAGACGTGCCTACCTGCAGGCCGGTGTGGGGCGCCAGTCGTTGCCGCTCTGCGACCCCAACACAGGAGAGCGGTCCTTCTGCTGATGTGCTGCGCTCCCGCGCTGTTGCAGGAGCAGAGGAGCGGAAGCACTGACAGTGCAGAACGAGTGTGCAGGGAGGTGTGGGGGGAGATTGGTGCGGCGCGGCGCCACAGACATCGGCGCCACAGACATCGGCGGCCCCAGAGGGCCTAATAAAGTGGGGTTATTTGCATGCCAGATGCCGGCGTCTGCTGGGGGGGTTTGCGACGGTTTGACATGCGCACAGCCGACTGCTCTGACTGCCGCCTGCCTACACTACAGTGCAAGCGGATGCGCAGAGAAAAGGCACGCTTGGCTAACAGCGCGCCACAGGCGCCGCCGCCGCCGCAGGATGTGCCGCAGGCGCCGCCGCCGCACTCAGCAGATGCAGGATTTAACTCTGACACTGGTCTTGTCAGCTGCTCCGCGCCCGCGTCGTGGCATGTGGGCCTTCTGTGTGGTTCGGAGCTGGTTTGACTAGGTCTGTGCGCTGCAGAAGCTCAGGTCCTGGCTGCGTGCCCTTCTAAGACATGCCGCGGCTGGGCCCTCACCACTTACTGATCTCGCTATGGGCCACAACCAGTGAGGATGCCGACCTGAAGGCGGCAATCGCTGCGTCCCTGGAGCCCACATCGCAGCAGGTGGGGTGCATTACATCTTGCAGTGTTCTGGGTTTAGATTCTTTGTGGACGGAAGGGGAAGAAACTGACGATTTCGTGAGCGGCGAGACGCTGCTGGCCCCTCAAGATTGCAGCTTGTGAAGTCAACAAGTGTGGGACCAGTGTGTAATCCAGAACCGCAATCTCCTTCATCATCTCCAGGGCGCCGGCAGCGAGGTTGCCGACCTGAAGGCGGCAATCGCTGCATCCCTGGAGCCTGCAACGCATCAGGTGGGGTACTTCGTGGCTTCGAGTATGTTCCAACCAAACAGCCCATCTTCAATGAAGGCGTGGATTCCGATGCCGTCAAGACTGGCGCGTCAGTGTTCGTCAAGTCCTCGCAAATTCAGCAGCTAAGCCCCTGGCATATGCACCGCTGACTCCTGCACATTGTGTTGTCATGGAGGATGCGGTCGTGGCTCGAGGCGGTGCTGGCACCCTGCACTACTACGCCTTGCTGCGGGGCAGTGCTTTTCCTCATACACGCAGGCTGGTGTCCGATAGCATGGACTACTGAAACGATGTCCTGCCCGCAGCAGGGATGCACCTGCGGTGGCCGCTGTGGCACTCCAACTGCGAGCCCGTGGAGGACATCGAGCTATCTCATATGCAATATGCATAAACATCCCCCACGATTGTTTTACACCGGGGGGTGTGTATCTGCAGGCGCCGGCGCAGGCGGTGCAGCGGGCTGCAAGCGTATACATGTGTGCATGAAGCCCTCAGCATTGTCACTTTCCCCCTCACCGATGCACTCTGCGGTCTCCCACACGCAGGTGCGGCACCAACCGCAGTCCGCAATGCCGGTACAGTGTTGGCAGCAGCCGTGACCAAAGCAGACGCGGCAGCCGCCGCCGCACACAGCTGCACATACAGTGCCGCGGCGGCTGCAGCCGGCGCAGGGCCAGTCCAAACCACAAGCAGCAGCAGCAGCCGCCGCAGCCGCCTGCGGCGTCGTCGCCGCCGCCTTCGCTGCAGGAGCCCCGGTAAGTGCCTCAACCAGCTCAATTTCCGTCGCCGTCGCTGCCGTCGGCCGCAGCAGCAGCTGAGGCTGCTGCCGCCGCAGCCAGCGACTGTGGATGTGCGCGGCGGCCTTGGGGAGCCGGAACACGGCGGCCTGCCGCTGCCCACCACTCCCGAGGCGCAGGAGGCTGAGCAGCTACCCAAGCGGGCGCGGCGGCGGCGGCAGGAGCGAGAGGCGTCCAGGCCAGCGCGGTCTCGCATGCGGCTGGCTATGGCGACTGCCCATCGCACGTGGAGATCGCGGCTGGAGGCGAAGTCTTTGAGAAGCTATATAGCACCATCATCAACGCAGGCGTGCCGTCAGCGGCGGCTGTGTACGACATCGTGCCAAACGTCGACGCAAAGAAGCATCGGGGCATGTCGGTGGACGAGATCATCATTCATGTCTTCTATGGGCCGGAGAGCTTTGGGTGGGGCGGCAAGCCCATCTCGATGTAGTGATGCAACTCCTCGTCTGAGCCGACTCGTCCCGGCGGGCCCCGCGAGAGCAGGCTAGTCGGGCTGCGGCAGTAGAGGTGGTGACTGAACCCTTAGTCCATGGACTCAGCCTGCGCAGTGGTGGTGCCGGCTCTGGAACATGGCCGTCCTGCCGCAGTCTGGTGGGCCCTGCATGAGCGGGCTAACCAGCTGCGTGACCGGGCTAACCAGATGGCGACGGCGGCAGCGGATCCAATGCAGATCTCATAGTTCGAACAGTGGCCTCTCGAGTTTTGGTTTCAGTTGCTCCGCAGCATCATCACGCTGGCGCCTGAGAGCAAATTAGGATTCGTTCGAACTGCTTCGCAGCACATGTAAGTCGTTAGACGCGTTGATAGCTAGCGGGTCTGAACCCGCTTATGTTGCTCGATAGTGGTGCATGTTCAATGCTGCTTGACGTCATGACTATTCGTGTCGGCCCTGCCGCCACCGCAGCAGCCGCCGCACCCACGTGTGTTCGACTGACATCACGGTGCCTGAAATCATGCCTTCCACCCTCTGGCGTGATAATTCAGTTATGTCATGACATGTCGTGCTCGAGCATCGTGGCGCAGGCTGACATTCCGCAGCCTACCTGTTGGGCCACCGCGCAACCCTGTGCGTGCTGCAACCAGTCACAGCCAGCTGAACCGTTCCTAACCAGCGACACTGTGCCGGCTGCCAGAGTCGGGAGCGCAACACTCTGTGTCACTGCATCACCTGCTGATCATGCAACAGCCTCGCGTCACTACGGCTTCCTGGCAATGCGCTGTTGAACAGTTTGTCAGGTCTCACAAGAAAGCATTCCAGGTGTAGGCGAGCCTTCGCATCGCGCGGCGCGCCACTTCAGGGCGGCGAAACAGTGCACAGGACAAACAGCTCGACTGGCGACGCTTACACAGTAGGATACAATGTGAGTGAGTCTACAAACTGCGCGCGGGTGTTCTACAAACTGTACAGGGAAGCAGGGTCATGAGGGCAACGACGCAGGGCAATCCGGAACATCTACACTGGACAGTGCCGTCAAGTCGCCCCGGTGGCCAGCATGTAAGGCCCGCCGGGAG
>JAABUM010006132.1_pt1 | contig 12022 bp, 15 predicted proteins | sample 5559161 | NCBI WGS metagenome assembly JAABUM01 (sample SAMN10711868, study PRJNA513369) | rock metagenome | isolation source: Antarctica rocks | place: Antarctica: Victoria Land, Siegfried Peak nord | reverse complement strand
GAGCCGACGCGCGCTCGTGCGGTCGAGGAGGAGCGTGAAGGTCGCGCTGCACGCGTCCGAGCAGTCCAGCGCGAGCGGAAGACCGCGGGCGCCGAGCGCCGCGAGCGTCGGCGGCGGGGCTCCAAGGTTTACCCGGCGAGCGGCCACGAGCGTCGGCGCCCCGACGGTGGCGACCGAGGAGACGACGCGCGCGGGCGCCGAGCCGCCGCGCGCCAGCCGCTGGGCGCCCGATCCGAGCCCGAGGCGGACGCGCACGGATCCCGCGCCGGCGCGTCCGGCCTCGGTGCTGCTCAGCCGGACGTAGCGCCCGTGGCGGGGCAGACCCGGAGTGCCGGGCGCGGCGGCGCGCCCGCGGACGCCGAGCCGACGCGCCGTTCCCGCATCGAGATAGAGCGCGGCGCGCAGCACACAGGCGTCCGCGCACGTAGAGCCGAGCGCCACGGCGCCGGCGCCACCCTCCCCGGCCGCCGTGTCGAGCACGCTCGCCCGCAGCGAGGCGACCCGCCAGGTGTCCGCGGTGGGGAAGCGCTCCACGTTGCCCGCGGCATCGACGGCGCGCACGGCAAAGGAGTGCGGCCCGAGCGCGAGTCGCGCGTAGCTCGCGGGCGAGGCGCACGGCACGAAGGCGCCGGCGTCGAGTCGGCACTCAAAGCGCGCGTTCGGCTCCGAGGCGGCGAGCACGAAGCGGGCGCTCCGCGCGCCGGTGACGGCGGGCGGTCCTCCGCTCAGCGCGGAGGTCGGCGGCGTGGTGTCGACCGAGAAGGAGTGCGGATCGCTCACGCCGGCGGCTCCTCCGTCGCCCGTCTGCTCGGCGCGCGCGGTGTAGCCGCCCTCGGGCAGCGGGGCCGCGGCGTCGACCGAGAAGCTCCCGTCGGGGGCGACCACGGCGGTCAGGATCTGGATGGGCTGGCTCGCGTCGCCGTCGCCCGCGAAGACCTTCACGGTGACGGTCGCCGCCGCGCCGCCTCCCGTGACGGCGCGCCCGCTGAAGCTCGGCGTCGAATCGTTCGTGGCGGCGCCCTGCGCGGGAAGGTCGAGGCTCACCCTCGCCGCCACCGGCGCGGAGGGAGCGATCACCGGGCCACCCGCGGCGAAGACGTCGTAGGCGGGGCGCCGGCGACCGCGCTCGTCGTAGCCCGGCGAGGTGCCGTCGAGCGGGGAGGGTGAGACGAGGCCGCGGTCCTGCAGGCCGCAGCGCGCCGCGCTCGAGCACTCGTTGGCGTAGTTGTAGTAGTAGATCGCCTTGACGCGCGGGCTGAGCGTGGCGAGGCCGAGGAGGAACGAAGTCGAGCGCTTCTGCGAGTCATCGCCCCAGATCTTCCGGCTCGCGTCGCGCCAGCGCGCGCCGACCTCGTCGATCCACACGTCGGAGCTCGCCCACGTCCCGTCCAGCTTGTGCAGGTAGTAGCGCGAGGTGCGGGCATCGGAGGCGAGCCCGCTCTGGAAGTCGTTCACGTCGCCGTGGGCATGGAACGCCCACACCGCGGGGCGCGCCGCGCCGAGCGCGGCCTGGTAGCCGTCGACGTAGGCGTCGTCGTCGAGCTGGCCGGCGAAGTCTCCGGCGAGCACGGTGCATTGCGCGCAGTCGGCCTGGGCGGTGAGCCAGTAGCGCGCGGCGAGCCCCGGATCGGAGCGCAGCGGGTTGATCGTCGTGTCCGAGCGGTTCGGCTCGTTCCACGGAGCGATGCGGGTGACGTCGGGATACGCGCTGCGGAAGGCTTGGAAGGCCGCGTCGAACTGCGCGAGCGTGGGAGCCAGGGGACCGCCGTCGGAGGCCTTGAGCCGCGGGCTTGCCTCGAAGGCGACCATCGGCGTAACCCCGTGCGCGCGCGCGGAGGCGACGTAGCGGTCGAACTCGAGCTTGCGCGGATCGTTGGCCGCCTGGGGGAGTGCGACGTCCCACGGCAGCACGGCGCGCGCGAGCCCGACATGCAGCCCCGGCCAGTAGGGCTCGGCAAACGTCGTGTCGTCGGAGTCTGAGATCCCGCGGTCGAGCGCCTGAGCGGGCGCCGGGGCGGCGAGCAGCGCGAGCAGGAGCACGGCGAGCAGCGCCGCGCGCCCCGCCGGCCCGCGGCTCCTCTCCTCGTGAGCTCTGCTCGCCATCACGGTGGGAACACATGGTGACGCGCCGCGGTTGCGGGGCAGTCTGGCGCCGGTCGCCGTCCGACCCATCGCGGGGGGCACTTCTGACCCTCGTCGAAGCGGTCCTCCGCGACCTCAAGGCGGCGCTCGGAAGCGCGGCCCCCGAGCTTGACCCGCGGTGAAGAGGCGGATTGCGCACGCCCTGGCGTGCACAACGCGCCTCACCCTCGGCGGCCGGGTCACGCTGCAGCACCTTCGTCAACTCGTCTTGCGCTATTGGGCCCCGCGGTCATAGAACGGCTGCGTCCGCTCGAGCAGCCAGCCGGCGGGACCCTCGGGCGCCTGAGGGTCGACCGCGACGAGGACGACCGCACCGTGCCCGTGGCGCTTCACGCGGCGCACCGGCCGCCGCGAAGATCGCGTCAGCGTCGGTGTTCGGCGCGAGCTCCAGCCCGATGAGCGGCTCGGGCTTGCCGCCGGCGCGCGGGTCCATGACGATCAGCGCGCGCCAGCCGCGGGCGACGGCGGGCTCGTCCTCGGCGAACCATGCCGCAGGTCGTCGAGGAGCGCGGCTGGCTCCTCGGCCGGTCCTCCGATCGCGTGGGTGCTTCCCTCGCCGATCTGCTGTGCGCCCGTGGCGTTGCGGACGGCATTGGCCGGCATGAGCCCGCCGAGCGGCGAGCGGGGATTGATGCCGAGCCACGCTTCCGCGTCCAGCGTTTCGAGCAGCGCAGCGACGTCGAGCCGCACGAAGGGCGTCCGCTGGGTTCTCGCGGTGATCGCAACACCTCCTCGTTGCAGCTTGGGCTAGAGCGGTTCCACGGAGGGTGTTGACCGAGGCCTTCTATCAGTAGCCGTATGGGCGGTCGCGCGGTGCCCTGCGCCCGGACCTGATGCGGTGCCTGCCGCGCCGGGGCACTCCTGTTGCGATGACCGCCGGAATCCACCCTCCCCCTCTGGGGACGCGGCCACGGGAAGCTCCTTGGAGGTGAAGAGGGGCACGAAGCGCTCACCGCTCTCGGCCTGTCAGCTCGGAAGCGACAGGGTCTCGCCGGCGGCCACCGTCCGGATGGATCCGGCGCCGGACCCGGCGCCCGGGACCCACGCCTGGCCCGCGACGAGGGCCTGGAGGAAGGCCGTCATCGCGCCGGAGTCCGCGCGCGCCTCGAGCAGGAGGCGCTCGACCTCGTTCGCCGGGTCGAAGGTGGTCGTCACGGGCGGATCGGGCCGGCGGGCTGCGCCGGGATCAGCCCGGCGCGCGGGTCCGCGTCCGGCTCGTCTCCGACGGCACGGCGCACCCGGTCAACGAGGTCGCGGTCGAGTGGCAGGTCGGCGATCGAGCCCATGCCCGCCAGCACACCGCGGACGTCGGCGCGCACGCTGTCGGGATCCCCTTCCGCGCGAGCGACGCGCTCGGCGACCCATGCCGCGCGGTCACGCTCGCCGATCGCCCGCAACGCCGCCTCGAGCCGAACCAGCGAGTCGTCCAGCTCGCTCATAGGAGCTTGCGCTCGTGCATGATGTGCAGGAGCTCGTCGAGGTGCTCGTGGGGGATGTCCGGGGGGATCAGGAGTACTCGTGCAGGGTGTCGAGCGGGTTGTTCCACTTCTTGACGTTGTAGAGCGCCTCGGCGCCGCCCTTGGTCAGCGCCGGCTCGTGGCCCAGGAAGCGCCCCGGGTGCTCCTGCCCGTAGTTCCCGGTGCGCAGGCGCGTGACACATGGGCGCTGGACGCGCACGGGAGCGACCATGCCACCCGTCAGAGCGAGGCGCCGCGGGGCGAGCGGCGCCTCGCATCAACCTCTCACCCAGCCGACACCGGCCCGTCCGCATAGCGCAGCGAGCCGGGCGTGGTGAGCGTCTCCCCAGTCTCGAGCAGCGTCTTCAGGCCCGAGAGGATCATCGGCCAGCCGCCGTAGAGCTCGCCGCTGGCGCCCTCGCGGAGCTCGTCGTGGGTGACGGTCAGCCGGCATGAGTCCCCGACGGGCTCGATCTCCCACGTGACCCTCGAGGTGCCCTCGCGCTTGACCTCATCGCTCCACAGCGCGGTCATGCTCTGCACGAGCCGGCGCGGCGGGTCGACCTCGAGGTTCTCGCCCTCCACGAGCGCGCCGGGCGCCTGCGGGTGAACTCCCTCGTAGCGAGAGCCGGGGGTCCAGTCGGTGTCGACGCCGACGCCGAAGTTGTACTTGCGCCGCAGCTCGCTGTCGGTGATCGCCTCCCACAGCCGCTCCGGGGTCGTCTTGATGTAGATCTCGAATACCTTCTCCATGACCTTCTCCTTCTCGATGTCGTGCTTGAGCTCACTTAGGCCAGCGGCCCAGGGCTCGGCGTACTTGCTCACCCAGCGGTCGTGGACGAGCCGGATCGGGACGGGGTTCAGGAAGTGGAGCTTCTCGCGGCCGCGCTTCTTCGCGACCACGAGCCCCGCCTCCTCGAGGACCCTCAGGTGCTTCATCACGCCGAAACGCGTCATCGGCAACCGCTCCTCGAGCGCACTCAGCGTCTGCCCGTCGACCTCGAACAGCTCGTCGAGCAAGCTGCGACGGGTCGGGTCCGCAAGGGCTCTGAAGACCTCGTCCACATCCCCGACATACGTGACTAAATAGGGCGATTATCCCCTTGACGTAGGTGGCGATTCATGGGACAATGCCTCTCATGTCGAAGGTGAATCGCAACCAGCCGAAGACCTCGAAGGCGTCGGAGTCGTCGTACTCGCTCATCCAGTTCATGCAGGACTTCCCCGACGACCGGACCTGCCTGGACTTCCTGTGGCGCAAGCGGTTCTCCCCCGACGGCGAGCGGGCGGAGTGCCCGAAGTGCGAACGCACCCGCCGGTTCCATCGCGTCGCCTCGCGTCCTTCGTACTCGTGCGACTCGTGCGGGCACCACATCCACCCGACGGCCGGGACGATCTTCCATCGCTCGGCCACGTCGCTGCATCTGTGGTTCTACGCGATGTACCTCATGACTAGCACTCGGTGCGGGATCTCCGCCAAGCAGGTCGAGCGCGAGATCGGCGTGGGCTACAAGACCGCGTGGCGGATGTGCAACCTCATCCGCAACCAGCTCATGGAGCAAGACGACGCCGAGCCGATGACCGGCGCGGTCGAGGCCGACGAGACCGCGTATGGCGGGCGGCCGAAGGCGTCGATGACGCGCGGCATGACGATCCCCGAGGTGCAGACGTTCGCCAAGGCGCGCAAGGTCGGGATCGTCGGCATGGTCGAACGCGGCGGCAAGGTCCGCGCCTACGTCCAACCGCGCGAAGGTGCCCTCGACGCCGTTAGTCACCACGTCTCGCCCGACGCGACGGTCTACACCGACGAATGGGCCGGCTACCGCAACCTGCATAGCACCCACCCGACGCACCTCACGATCCGCCACACGGACCGGATCTACGCGCGCGGCGACGTCCACACGAACACCATCGAGGGGTTCTTCGGCAACGTGAAGAACGGCATCGCCGGGAACTACCACGGCGTGTCCGCGAAGTGGCTCCAGGGCTACGTCAACGAATACGCCTGGCGCTACAACCACCGTGACGACGCGCGGGCGATGTTCGCCACCCTCATGCTCCGCGCAGCGGCTAAAGAACTCGCGGCGTAGCGAGAGGACATGACCCAGGTCGCGCTACCGCCTACCACGGAACCCATCGTCCATCCCGACCAACTCTCGCTCGGCGGATGAGCACGCCGAGTTTCGCTAGCCGTTTCGCTAGACCCTCCTAGGCGAGCGTGCGAGCGCGCTCTACGACGCGCAACGACGAAGCGGGAACGTCGAGAAGATCGAGCGTGCGGCCATCCGGCCCGACGAGCTCGACCATCAAGACGTCGCCCGAGAGCATGTCCACCACCGCGCCGGTAGTCCCAGCAGGCCATCCGCCGACCGGCGTCAAGAGCGCTACTGAATCAAGCAGTTCAGGCATTTCGACCATCCCAAAGGGTATCGGCGGTAGATCCGACAGCCTTGACGGTCGCATGTCGCGGCCTTGCGGTCAACTTTGTGTCAGCTCCCACCTTCGCTCTGGACGTAGGCCGTGACCAGTGTTGGCGGACCGCCGCTATCCGGCACCTTCCAAGCGGTCATGACCCGCTTCTCGGCGCCATTGAGGCCCCTGACCATCATCGGCACCGAGTACACGGTGCATCCCACCGACCGCCGAGAGTCAGTAGGCGTCGCGTTCCGAACCCCGGCCAAGAACTGGTCACGCACGTACTCCCAGTCCTCCGTACCCACGCCCAGGGCCGACTGGAAGACTCGGAACTTGTTCGTTCCTGTCGAGTGGTCGGGACTCATGAGGTACAAGCGCAGCTTGTCCTCGGGCACTTCGGCATGCTCTGCGTCAGGAAGACTCTCGCTCATGCTTCTCGGGCTTTGAAGCTTTCTCAAGGTCCCGCAGCACAGCGTCCCGAGTCGGCACCGGGATCTCAACCGGCTTGCCCTTCGCCGGTTGCGTGGGCTGCGTTGCCTCTGCGTCTTTCCGCTTGTCATCCATCGCGATCTCGCATCTTCGCAGCCTCGCAAAGCTCAAGCCATCGTGCGGCTGCGATGTCGAACGCTTCGCGGGCCCGTTGCTCGTCGGGACCGATAACGCCTAGTCGAAGCCGCTCGTCGGGGGCGCTGATCGCCAGCCAGCCGCCACGCTGGCGCTCGACTAGGACTGCTTCTGGAGTTGTGGGTGTTTGCATGGGGCCCATCGTGGAGCGAATCGCTGAACCCTGCAAATACGCAGAGGGTTACCGCGAAGGCCGGGTCTCTCCGGGTTCAACGGTTGCTACCGTGTCGTGCCATGAACCCCGATGCCACCAACACATCATGGCGGTAGTTCGCGAAGGCCAAGCCCCCTACGCGCCCGTCGAGGCGGTAATGACCGTCGTAGACGGCTACCGAACCAAGCACCCGACTACGCCGTTCACAACCGAGAACATCCAGCCGTTAGGGGTGGCGACGAGCATCGCGCCGCGCACCCTTCAAGCGCTTCGACTACTCGATCTGGTCGATGAGGCGGGCGAGCCGACTGCCGCGATGGACGTACTTCGGGAGGCGTCGAACGCGGAGCTGCCAGCGCGACTGGCAGAGATATTGAGGGCAGCATACGCGGAGGTCTTTGCCTACAAAGACCCCGCGCAAGATTCCCCGGAAGAAATGGCCGAGGTATTCCGGTTCTACAAGCCGCCGTCTATGCAGCCGCGCATGGTCCGGCTGTTCTTCGGCCTATGTGCAAGGGCGGGGATCATCGAAGCCGCCCCTGCGATCCAGGGATCTGGCGGTTCGAGCAAGCGCAAGGCACCCGCGAGCAAGGCGAAGGTGAAGACGCCGAAATCTGCTGGTGGGGAAGGCCCGGCACCTGCACCGCTGACACCACCTGCGCCTCGCACGAGCATGGATGCGGCCAAGGCACGGTACCTCGACGTTCTGCTCGACAAGCTCCAAGCTGCGGACGGCGGCCTCGACGCCGACCTAGCCGACCGGATTGAGCGCCTGATCGAAGTCGAGGCCAAGGGGAAGCCATGAGCTTGAGTCCCACCGGGGCGCGGTGCAGTCCACTGTCGCGCCTCACAATCGAATAGGGGGAGCACCGGAGGCGAGTCCACAAGTAGTGGACGTGGACCCGACCCCCGGCACTAAGAGAGAGGTCCAGGCCCTAAACGGGGTTGCATCCAGGCGGGAAAATCAGCCACTCGGCCACTGGATGCGAGCGATTAGCGGTCGCCCTGGGCCTCTTTCTATGCCCTCATTCTATCGGCCGAGGCCGCCGCGCCTCAAGCCCTGAGCGCTTGCTTGCCATGCTGCAGAAGGCTAGCGCAAAGGCCCTACGTCAAGGGGATAATCGCCCTAAATAGTCACATGTCAAGCGGGACGTGTTCCCCCTCTCGGGTAATCCCGAGCGGGTGTCGTGCGGTCGGGAACCCCGGATCTGCTTCACCTCGGCGCCAGGAGGGGCCGCTGGTGATCGCCCCGCCAAGCCACGGGCCCGACGGCGATGGCGACGCCCGTCACCGCTCCGAGACGCCGAAGGCGTTCGCTACCAGCGCGCGCGCCGGCTCATGGAACCGGCCGGCAACGACCTCTGGTATGAGGTCTTCGCCTACCGCACACAGCTCCTGCGCCGCTGGGAGGACGAGCTGGAGTGCTCCCGCTTCGACGGACACGGTGATCTGCGGGCGCTCCATCGAGTTGTCAGGCCACGAGTTGGGCTCGCTCGATGCGGCTTTTGGTCTCGTTGAGCCACGTTGCGAGTTGCGGTAGCGTGTGGATGGTGAAGTCGGCTTCGAGCAGCATGACGGATGCGCCGAGCCAGGCGATTGAGTCGCTGGCCATGCGCAGCGTGCATGTCTGAGTGTCGAGCGCCTCGATAGTCGCGTTGCCAAACCAACGCGCTTGGGCGGTCACGGTGTGTGCAGGTGAGTGCACGGTGATGTGTGCGTCGTAGCGCACCGGCATGTTGCCGATGCTCTCCTGGACGAACGTCGCGGCGTCGGTCGCCGGGAGCGGCTTTTGGACGAATCGCGCTCCTGACGTGCGGGGTGCTCGGAGGCGGTCGAGGCGGAAGGTGCGCCATGCTTGGCGGTGCACGTCCCAGGCGACGAGGTACCAACGTTGGCCGACCGAGACGAGGCGGTGTGGCTCGACGGCGCGCAAGGCCGTTTCGCCGTCGCGGCGACGGTACTGGAATTGCAGGCGCTCAAGGTCGCGACATGCCTGGGCGATCGTGATGAGCGTTTCTGGATCGATCGTTGCGGGGCGCCTGTGCGTCAACGGGACGGTGAAGGCTTGGAGGGCATGGACACGACGGCGCAGACGGGCGGGCAGGACCTGCTCGAGCTTCGCGAGCGCGCGGAGCGAAGCTTCCTCGATGCCCGCGACCGAGCCTCCGGTGGCGGTGCGCAGCCCGACGGTGATGGCGATTGCCTCCTCGTCGTCGAGCAGTAGCGGCGGGAGGCTGGTCCCCGCCTGCAGTTGATAGCCGCCTCCGATCCCACGAGCGGCCTTCACTGGATACCCGAGCTCGCGGATCCGGTCGATATCCCGTCGCAGCGTCCGCGGACTGACCTCCAGCCGGTCGGTCAGCTCGATGCCTGGCCAGAACCGATGAGTTTGCAGCAGCGACAGCAGTCTCAGGATGCGAGAGGCGGGATCGGTCGTCACGTCGATCAGGATCATTCCAGAAGCGGTCAGGATCTGGCCGCAATGGGCTCCACGATCTCCCTCTCGGGGCAAGGCAAACAGCGAAGGAGAGGTAGGACGTGTCACATGACGGCGAGGGGAATGGCGCGCTGGCGATCCAGACGCGGTCTTTGCGGCGGACGTTCAAGGGCGGGATCGAGGCCGTCCGGGGAGTTGATCTCAGCGTCGCGCGGGGCGAGATGTTTGGCTTTCTTGGGCCGAACGGGGCGGGTAAGACGACGATGGTCCGAATGCTTTGCACGCTTCTGCCGCCGACAGGTGGCAGCGCGACGGTCGCCGGGGTTGACGTGATGGCCGATCCGGCGCAGGTGCGGCGCCGGATCGGCGTGGCGCTCCAGGAGATCGGGCTTGATCCTGCGCAGAACGGCCGGGAGCTGCTCGAGCTTCAGTGCGGCCTGTACGGAATCGCCCGGCCGCAGGCGCGGGTGCGGGCGGCTGAGCTGCTCGAGCTTGTCGGCCTGAGCGACGCGGCCGATCGCCGCACGAAGACCTACTCGGGCGGCATGAAGCGCCGGTTGGACCTGGCGAGCGCGCTCGTCCACTCGCCCGAGGTGCTCTTCCTCGACGAGCCGACGACGGGCCTTGACCCGTCGTCGCGACGGACCGTATGGGACGAGGTGCGCCGCATCAACGCCTCCGGGACCACGGTCTTTCTCACCACGCAGTACCTCGAGGAGGCAGACCAGCTGTGCGATCGACTCGCGATCATCGACGCCGGTGCGATCGTCGCCGAGGGGACGCCGGAGCACCTAAGAGCCGAGATGGGCCACGACGTCGTCACGCTCGCACTTGGCGGTGCGGACGCCGAAGCGACCGAGCGGGCGGTCGGCGAGCTGGACGGGCTGGAGCGTGTTGTGGCCGAGCCAGACGCGCTCGCTCTCTACGTGGCCGACGGAGCCGGCTCGATCGCCGAGATCGTGCGGCTCCTCGAGGGTCGAGGGATTCGGGTCGGAGCGATCACCGTATCGCGCCCTTCCCTGGACGATGTCTTTCTACAGGCAACCGGACGGCGGCTCGAGGGCGCCAAGGAGGAGAAGTCCGCATGAATGAATTACTGCTCTTGGCGCGGCGGTCGGTGCGCGAGATCGCGCGCTACCCGGAGAGCACCATCCCCGCGCTGTTCATCCCGTTGTTCTTCCTGGCCGTCAACGTCGGACAAGTCGCAAAGACCTTCCCGTCGACGACGCCGTTTCTTCGCGGCCAGGGCTACGTCGCGTTCCAGATGCCTGTCTCGTTGATGTTCGCGGTCGCCACCGCCAGCTCCGGCCTCGCCCTCGTTACCGAGATTGATCTGGGCTACTTCGACAAGCTGCTGGCGGCACCGATCCGGCGCTCGTCGATCATCTTTGGGCGCCTCGCCGCCGACCTCGTTCGCGGCGTCCTCGGCTCGACGATCGTTCTGCTCGCCGCCCTCGCCTTCGGAGCACATGTGCAGAGCGGCGTCCTCGGCGCCGCGGTGCTTGTGCTGTTGTCAGCCCTCTTCGGCGTGGGGTACGCGGGCTTCGCGATCCTCGTCGCGCTACGCACGCGCAACGTGCAGGCGACCAACACGAGCTTCCTGCTGTTCTTCCCGCTGCTCTTCCTCACCCCCAACTTCGTCCCGTTCGACCGCCTCACACCGCTCATGGAGGCGCTCGCCAGGGCCAACCCGGTCAGCTACGTGATCGACGGGCTGCGCTCGCTCGTCATCGAAGGCTGGAACTGGGACAAGCTCGGGTACACCGCGGCAGTGATCGTCGGACTGACCGCGCTCCTCACGACACTCTCGCTGCGGGCCATCGCCAACTACGACCGCTGACACAGGGGCAGAGGCGTTGCGCAGTCAGCCCAAACACGAGCGATCGCACCTGTCTCCGACCGCTCCCCGACGAGGCGTTCCTGTTTGCCATGGCCCTTCACCGTGATCGCGGCGTGGTTCTCGATCCTGTTCAGGGCCCGCTACCCACGCGGGACCCTCGGGGCCGAGGACGAGGCGGATTGTGCACGCCAGGGCGTGCGCAACTCGCCTCTTGACCGCCAGCCAAGCTCCGGCGGTCGCGCCCGGACGCGCTGTACGCGGGCACCAGGGCGATCGGGAACGGCGTGCCTGCGCCGGCGCGTCACTCCCCGTGCGCGGCCAGCGGCGCGGGATGCGCGCGCAGCAGCGCGCCGCGAACCACCCGCCGGTTCCACTGGTAGAGCACGGGCACCTGGTACCAGCTCGAGTAGCGGGAGCGGAACTCGATCATCTCCGGTCCCTCCCAGTAGGCGGTGAAGTCGATCTTGCGCTCGAACGTGGCGGTCTGGAGGAACTTGTAGGTGTCCTCGTCGGAGCGGTAGACCTCGTAGTCGAGCGCGCCGTAGCGCAGCGCGACCGGGGCAACCTCGGCCAGGGCGAGCTCGAACTTGTCCCCGCGAAAGAGCGTCGCGTACCAGGGGACGTGGATGACTCCCGGCTCGTCGGCCATTACGCCCCGACCTCCGCGCGGATAGCGCTAGGCCCCTCGGCGGTGCGGCCCTGGCCCTCCTCCGTCGCGCCGACGAGGATCGCGATCTTCCCCAGGTGCTTGTTCTCGCGCAGGAGCTGGTGGGCCTCGGCGACCTTGTCGAAGCCCATCGTCTGCCACAGCACGGGGCGGATCTTTGACTCGTCGATCAGCGCGTTGGCCTTGTTGGCCTCCCACGCGTTGGCGAAGTGTGAGCCGATGATCTGCTTCTGGCGCATCCACAGGTAGCGCACGTCGAAGTCGAGGTTGTAGCCCGACGTCGCGC
>JAABUM010006131.1_pt1 | contig 12022 bp, 8 predicted proteins | sample 5559161 | NCBI WGS metagenome assembly JAABUM01 (sample SAMN10711868, study PRJNA513369) | rock metagenome | isolation source: Antarctica rocks | place: Antarctica: Victoria Land, Siegfried Peak nord | reverse complement strand
TGCATAAAGCTAAAACCCGCGCGCAACGAGTTGCTCATCAACAGCAGGGTGTCGGCGAGTTGATCGTCGAAATGTTTGAAAAACCGTTTGCGCAGCGTTTTGACATACAAACGCGGGATGATGAGCGTGACCGGCGAAACGAACAAAGCCGCCAACGGCTGGCCGAGCAGCAAAAAGATGACGAGAACCGTCATGGCGAGCACGACCGAGCCGGTGACAAGTTCGGTCGCGCGCCACGGCGAACGCACTTGAATGAGTTCGTCTTCGAGGTGGCCGAGAAAGTTATCGCCTTCGGCGAAGCGCGACAGCGTGGGCAAAAACGTCGTTTTGCGGGTTTCGCGCGCCCGCTGTTCTTCGGTTTTGGCAAAGGCGCGATCCACGGCACTCACGTCGCTTTGAGTGGAAAACGAACCGAGCGGCATCGTCGCCACGCGGTGAATACGCCGCGTCATGTGCGCTTCGGTCGCTTCCTGCTGGCGGTCGAAAAAACCGGCGACCATCAAAGAAACGCCGCCCAGAATCATCGCGGCCATGAGAAAGGTCAACATCGAAAAACCGGCGCTTCTCAAGAAACGCCGGTTCGACTTATCCACCCTTTTGGCCATTTGGGTTTCGATTTAACGATTAACGCTCTGGGTTGAATCTCAAATCTTCAGTTGCTCATCATCAAAGAGCGAGACCAGCAACTAAACCAACGAAGAACCCTGAGTGCATGAAGACGATAAAGGGCACGTTCAACCACGCCGGAGCGGGATAACGGTAAAACATCCACCCGACGGCTGTGCCACAACCAAAAGTCGCTATCCAACCCAACGCAGAAAAGGTGAGCGTGGCTATCGCGCACAGGAGATAGCCCACAATCTTTTTCGTCATCTTAATTCTCCGCTTCGATTTGGAGCACTTTTTCCAAACGCCGCACGTGGCGTTCTTCGCCGGAAAATTTAGCGTTCAAAAACGCGGTCACGATTTCTTTGGCGATGGCCGGGCCGATGATGCGCGCGCCCATCGTGATGATGTTGATGTCGTCGTGTTCGACGCCCTGATGCGCGGTGTAAACGTCGTGCGCCAAGGTCGCGCGCACGCCGTGGATTTTGTTGGCCGCGACGGTGACGCCCGCGCCCGAACCGCACACCAAAATGCCCCGGTCGGCGCGCCCGTCGCGCACACTTTCGCCAACCGAGCGGGCGAAATCGGGATAATCCGATGGCTCACTGGAAAACGCGCCCATGTCGAGAACTGCGTGGCCCGCTCCTTCGATGAGCGGGATGAGTTCGTTTTTGAGTTCAAATCCGGCGTGGTCGCCGCCAATGGCAATTTTCATGGCCTTTGGTTTAACCCGAATCATCAGGCGAACGACTGAAACTCTTGGAAAGTGTGTTGGAAGTGGAGGCGAATTCATTCGCCTCCACTGCTTCAAACTTTCACGGTCGCCAGCACTTCAACAGCCACTTCAACCATGTTTCGTTCCACCCTCCTCGCGGGCGCTTTGCTCGCCATTTCGGCGTCTCCGTCATTCGCGTGGTTTCCCAAAGGCCATTCGATCATCGCGCGCTCTGCCGCGCGCGTTGTTCCCGCCGCTGTTCCCGCGTGGTTCCGCGAGGGCGCGAGCCAAATCGCGCACCATTCCCAAGACCCCGACGTGCAGAAAAACCGCGATTTGCCGCTTATGACTGAAGTCGAAGCGCCGCGCCATTACATCGATTGGGAACTGTTGCAATCGAACCCGTTGCCCGAAAAGCGCGCCGGTTACTTCGCGTTGCTCGCCCGTTTAAAGCAGTCGCCCGGCGATGTCGGCGAGTTGCCGTATGCTCTGCGCGAATGGAGCGAGCGCTTGGCGATGGATTTCGCTGAAGCGCGCAAATACCCCGACAACCCGTATATTCGCGCTAAGACTTTGGTGACAGCGGGCGTTTTGTCGCATTATTCGGGCGATTGCGAAATGCCGCTTCACGTCACGCTCGACTTTGATGGGCGCCACTTGCCCGACGGTTCCTCGCCCAAAACCGGCATTCACGCCAAAGTCGATTCGCTCGTTGAACGCGTGAACCCGTCGCTTGGGGAACTCGAATCGAACCAGACGAGCGCGCCCATCACCGATTTGTGGCCCGCGATTCAAGCCGAAATCATGTCGTCGCGCTCGCACATCAACCAAACCTACGCGCTCGAAGCGCAATTGCCGCCAGCCAAAGGCGCCTGGTCGCCTTCGCCGCAGGTGCGCGCCTTCACGGTTGAGCGAACCCGCGCCGGGGTCGGTTTCACCTCGCGTTTGTTCGCGTGGGCGTGGGCCAAATCGGCGACGATCAAACTTCCCGACTGGCTCGAACGCGAAGACGATTCCAGAAAACGGTAAATCGCCCGTTTCAACTTCAGCGCCAATGCGATAGCCTCTCTCGTGATTTGGGACTGGAGTCTTTTTGATGAAGCGTTTGATTCTTAAAAGCCAAAAAGCGTTTACTCTGCTCGAAATGCTCATCGTGGTCGCCATTGTGGCAATGCTGGCGGCGATTGTGTTTCCCGTTTTCTCCAGAGCGCGCGAGAACGCCCGCCGTTCAACTTGTCAAAGCAATTTGAAACAAATCGGTCTGGCATTTCAGCAATACGTGAGTGACAGCGACGGCATGATCGCGCCCAAAACGCTGGGAAGCAACACTCCAAAACAGGTGTCGTGGCCTTCGATGATCGTGCCCTACACCAAAAGCACTCAGGTTTTTGTCTGCCCTTCGCAAACGACTAACGACTTTTGGACTGCGCCCAATCCAAGATTCATTGATGTCAACGCGGGAAGCACCAAAAAGCCTCGCTACTGCGGCTACTCCCACGGCGACGTTACCAGTGGCGATTCTGCCGCGCCTTTCTACCGGAAACCAATTACTTACTCGCGCAATTTGATCGTGTCCAAATCATGGATTAATCGGTCGTTCATTAGGTGTAAAAGCGGTTTTTTAGCGGTGTCGGCCACTTCAACGACTTCTGGCCCGGTGCTCCACGAAGCCGCCGTTGAAGACCCTTCAGGAACGATTCACATCATTGATGCCATGACAGGAGGCACTAACACAGCTAATTCTCCCTGTGGCGGCGGCGCCTCGGCCATGATCTCAATTGACGGCGAAGTCAACACCGACCTCTTTCCAAATGCCGAATCAAGCAAACCCGCCTACCGCCACCTCGACGGCTTCAACGCATTGTATGGCGACGGCCACGTCAAATGGCGCCAATGGGGTTCAACCAAAATCGGCGAATGGTCGATCCAAGCGGGCGATTGAACGCAACTCATCCGGCCCAATCAAAACCGCCGCTTGAATCCATCAAGCGGCGGTTTGGGTTCAACAAAGCGCGGTTTTAGTTGTGCGCGTGACCGTTCGTCTCGTAACCGTTGGGATTGTAACCGGGCAGCGCCGTCGAGGGCGCGGTCGCAACCGAATCGGGTTTGGTGATGTTCGTCGTGTAGGCCGTCACGTGAGGCGCCATCGGCGAGGGCAGCATGGGTGTTTCGCTTCCGTATTCGAGGCCGCGCCGCAAAACGCAGGTTTCGATTTCTTGCAGGCCGAACGCTTCGAGCAGGAAATCGCAGGTCAAAGCGGGGTCGAATTCTTTGCAGGAAAACACGTCGATGGCGACTTCGCCGCGTTCGGGAAAAGTGTGAACGCTGATGTGCGATTCGGCGATCATGACGAAGCCGGAAATGCCCCAGTCTTCAGGTGAAACTCCGACGTAGCGCGTGACGATGGGCGGCATGATTTTCGTCATGTTGATGCGACCGGGCAAGGTGTCCAGCAGTTCGTAGAGCGCCGGAAGATCTTGCAGTTTGTGCCAGTCGCCGCCGCGACCTTCGATGATGAGATGCATAGTTGAAACCGTCTCCGATGACGGCGTTGGGAAGGGGCATTTTGGCCCCGATCCGATTTGAAGCCCGACCTTGTAATTCAGGGGAAACCGTCACTGTGTTTCCTGTTGCAAACGTGCAAACCTGAACTTTTGTTAACCGGGCTAACCTCCTCGCGGAAAGGGAATCACCGTGCGCGGCCCGCGACCTCGCCCACAGCGTTTTGCTTTTGGCCTTGACAGGCGAGATTTTGGCGAAAAAAAGAGCCACACCAGAATCAGGACTATTTCCCGCTCTTGCGGGTTAGGCCCCCAGTGTGACTGTCTCGAAGACGAATTCTCTTCGCTTTTATTTCTTTGTCAAGCCCGCCCGAAAGCGGAGCTAATAGCGTATCATTGAACGCCAAAGTCGGCGGGTAGTTGCACAAATTTCCGTGTCGGGATCTTCTCAGTTTGGCTCGCCCACGGCCCTTTTTCCCAAAGACACAGAGAATAGCGGAGGAGAAGCAGAGGACAACAGAGAAAATTGAAATCAACCTCTGTTGTCCTCTGCTTCTCCTCCGTTATTCTCTGTGTCTTTGCTTTTTCAAAAACCTCGCATTTGGCCGCGCTTAAACCGCTCGCAAGTGGAGCGAAAAAGCGTCCGTTTCGTCCTTTTAGAGCAATGCTTTGCCCCCTCGAAACCGGAGCAGAATCCCCTTCTTTCAACCTCAATTCAACCGAAGAAACCGAAACCAATCCACTCCAATCGGCGTGGATTTGGGAGCGTGACGCCGCGTGTTTAACGCGGGGCATCGCGTGTGAAGGCGGTTGGGAAGAAGTGATTTCTCGCGCGCAAGAACTGGTGCGAGAGGCGGCGCTCTGGCCCGTTTGGATTCGCTGCGCCTTGAGCGATAACCCAGCCGACACGCCGCAAGTTGTGGCCCTCCAAAGCGCGGCGCGCTCTCTCGATGGCGCTTCTCTTCGCGCGGGACTTGGCGGTGACGTTGCGCGTGAAGCCGGTCTTTGGGCGGCCACGGCGTTTGCGTTGGGCGGCAACTTCCCTTCGGCGGGCGTTGTTCTCAAACGCACCTTTCCGCGTTTGAAAGCGCGGCCTGCTCTTGGTTCGGCGCGCGCATGGCCACAAGGAATCGCGGCGCTTGTGACGGCACTTTCTCCGGCTTTTGCGCCTGCTCTTGCGGCTCATTCGCCGTTCGCGGCGCGCATTACCAAGAGCGGTTTGAACGCGCAAGACGACGAACTGTTCGCGTTTTTGGAAGCCGAAGTGGGCGCGGCGTGGCCTCAGTTCTTCGACTTGGCGCGCGCGAGTTTCGAGGGCGCGTGCGCGCTTTCCACCCTCGCCGCGCTTGACCAAAATGGCGGCGCGCTGAGCGGGCACAAATGGAGCGCCCTGTTAGCCGAGCGGATGCCGCTGTTGTTGCCGCCGCAAAAAGTGGCACTTTCGCGCGGGTTTGTAGAAGAAGAACGTGGCGCTCTGGCGGCGCTTCCGCCGGGAACGGGCAAAACATGGCTGGGCGAGTTGTTTTTGCTCGAACGTCTGGCCTGCGCGGAACTCAACGCAACGCAAGAACACAGCGCGCCCGTCGCCGTGTTTCTGGTGCCCTATGTGGCGCTGGGTCGCGGTGTCGTGGCGGCGCTTCGGGCGCACACACGGGATTTAGATGTCGAAGTGCGCGCATGGTTGGGCGGCGAAAGTGACGACGCTGAGCTTCCCGAAAGCGCGGCCATCATCGTGGCGACGCCCGAACGATTCGACGGGGCGTGGCGATGCGCACCGAAGTTGAGCGAGCGCGTTTGTGGCGCCGTCGTGGACGAGGCGCACCTGGTCAGTGAAGGCGCGCGCGGCGCACGGTTGGAAACGCTCGTCGCTCGGTTCAAAATGGCGGGCGTTCGGTTGCTGTTGTTGTCGGCGGCGACCGATGACGCGTCGCCATTGGGCGAGTGGATCGGCGCGCCGAAGTCGTTGCAACTGCGTCTCGATTGGACGCCGACCGCGCGGCGCCTCGCGTTTTGGCGACAAAGTGGGCGCGTCGAATGGTGGGGCGAACTCGCCGGGCGCGGAACCGAGTTTTTGGGCGAAACAGCATTGGCGTGGCCGCGCCGCGATTTGCGCGGCGGCGAAGGGTTCATCTCTTCGCAAAAACAAGAAGGCGCGCTGTGGGCGAACGTCGCGTTTGGCGCGCGTCAGCGATTTGAAGAGTTCGGCGGCGCCGTTCTTTGTTTATGCGCCACGCGGCGCGGCGCACGGGCTTTGGCGCGCGCTTTGGCGACGGCGTTTCCCGAACAAATCGAGCCGAGTGGCGCGCGGGCGCAGGCGCTCTCGCTCATCGAAACGCGTTATCGGACTTTGCTTCCGCTCGCGCGACTGCTCAAACACGGCGTCGCGTGGCACAGCGCGGCTTTGCCGTCCGACTTGCGCGCGCTCATCGAACGCGCGGTTGGTGAGGGCGGAATCGTGGCTTTGGCTTCGACGCGAACGCTCGCCGAAGGCGTGGATTTGCCGTTCAACCAGACGATTCTGGCCGACTGGCTGGGGTGGGACGAGCGCGGCTGGCGCCCGCTCAGTCCGGGACTTTTTCGCAACATCGCCGGGCGATGCGGGCGCGCCGGGGCCTTCACCGAAGGCGACACGTGGGTGTTCGACAACCCGCTCGGCCCCTCGAATTTTTGCGCCCCCGGCGTGCGCGCCGATGTGCAACGCGCGCAGTTTCTTCAGGCGAGCATCGGCACTTCGATTTCGGCGTTGGAAAACACCGAGCCGGTTTCGGATGCGACGCGCGCAGCATGGGAATCGGGTCTGACGGCGCTGCTTGCGTGGCACCAGACGCAACGCGGGCCGCTCGACGCGGACGATTTGGCGAGTGCTTTTGGAGCATCGCAGCGTGACCAGGCGAAGTGGCAAGCGGCATTGTCAGAGGTTTTCGACGCGTGGATGACCGGCGACTGGGCGCGCGCCGATGACGAGGGCAAGTGGACGATCACGCCGCGCGGAGCGGCTTTGGCGTCGTGCGATGTGTCGGGCGCGACGGCACTTCGATTAATGGATGCTCTCGCTTCGCTTCCGCGCCGCGCGCCGGTTTCAAGCGAAGACGCCGCCAACATCAACGCGCAGTTGTGGCACGCCATCGAAGGCGTAGCCGAGGGCAGCGAAGCCGACGCGATTTGGGCGGCGCGCTCGAAGTTCGTGGTTCGAGGCGGCGATTTGATGAGCGTTAGCCGCGACTGGCTCAACGGTCTGGGCACGGCGGCGATGTTCGCGTCACTTGCGCGCGTGCGCGAGTCGAAAGGGTTTCCCGGCGATGCCAAACTTCGCGCGTGGCTCGATGGCGAAGATACGAGCGGGCAAAAAATGGACGAGGGCGACGCCGATTGGACGGCGCCGTATGATCGGTTTGGCGATTGGACGCGCTCCTCTCTGGGCACGTGGACGCCGCGTTTGTGGCGCGCGTGCGGCGCTTTGAGTCCGCTTGTGAGCGCGCGGCCCGACCTTCAGAAATGGGAGTGGAACCGCTTCGCCGCGCGTTTTGCGGGCGGCGAAGCGGGCGATTGGGCGGTCGCCGCGCTTCGCGCGAACGCGCCGGGAGGACGCGAAACCGTCGCGCTGTGGAATCGTCATTGGCCCTTCGCTTCGTCTTCGCTTGACCCGCTCGGTTTGTCGTCTTTAGCGCGCGACGACGAGGGCGCGCACGAACAAGCGGAAGCGGCGTCTGAGAACGCGATGCGCGATGCGGGCGGGCCGTATTGCGCTCAGGGACTTTGCGTGCGGGCGCTCAAAGATTGGCTATGGGCGCGCGCGGGCGCAACGAAATAAAAAGCTGCAACTTTCAACGAGAACGCGAAGCGTCAGCGAGCGCCTTTGTCCAGAGCGCGAAGCGCCTCTTCATTCAGGATGTGCCTTTGGCACGCTGTTCAAGGCACTCGCTGACGCTTCGCGTTCTTGTTGAAAGTTCCTCGCCTCCTTGCAGAGGTTTGCGCAATGTTCGCCTGCGCGAATACAACCCCCGCGTTTCCACCGCATTCTTTCACACTTCGGCGCACCAAAGCGGCGCGCGGCGCGGTCAAACTTTTCCCGATGGCTCCCGCCGTTTCTCCTTCTCTTGTTCCGGCGCGCCGCGCGCCGCGCGGCTCGTTTTTTCGTTTGCACGCGCTCGATTGGTGCTACGCCCGCGAAATGCTCATGCCGATGTCGCTTGGCGTCATCGTGCTCGTGCTCGTGATGGCGGGCAACTTCGTTTATTGGGCGATCAATTCGGTCGTCAATCAGGGCATGAGCATCCTGCCCGTCTTGAAGTTGTTCCTCTTGGCGGCGCCGGGTTTCGCGGTGCAGGGAATTCCCGCCGGGACGATTTTGGGCGTGTGTCTGGTGCTCAACCGCGCCGTGCGCGACAACGAAATCCTCGCTCTTCGCGCGGGCGGCGCCTCACTTCCGCGCATCGTCGCGCCGTTTTTGATGATGGCTCTGGTGACTTCGGTTCTGGATTACGGCTTGGTCGAACACATCGCGCCCGTCACCAACGACCGCGCGCAAACCGCTCTGGCGCGCCTGATGAGCCAGAACGCGGCGCCCCTCATTGATTCCGACCGCTATTTTCGCGCGGGGCCGTATTACTTCTACGTCGGCACGGCCAAAGAAGGCGTGCTTTCCAACGTGATGATTTACCAGCGCGCCGACAGCAAATTTTCGGCGTTCGCGCCCGTTACTTATCCCATTGTCATCTTGGCCCGCACCGCTCACGAAAACCCCAAAAAGAAAGGCCAGTGGATCTTGGAACACTGCGTCACCCATTCCTATTCAGACGAGGGACGCCTGCAATCGCAAGTCACCTCACCGCGACTCGACATCAACATCGAACAGGAACTGAACAACTTTTTTGGCGAGCAAAAATCGCCGGTTTCCATGACGGGCGACGAACTGACGCAAAAAATCAAAGACCTCAAAAACACCGCCGCCGATCAAGGCCAACTCAACACGCTGATGGTCGATTACTGGCGCCGTTTCGCGCTTCCCGGCGCGTGTTTCGTGATGGCGCTTGTGGCCGCGCCGCTCGCGCTCAAATACGCCAAACACGGCTCGTTCGCGGGCTTGGTCGCTGCGTTTTTGTTGGCGTTTTTGTGGCAGGGCTTCGACGGTTGGTTTCGCGCACTGGGCATCGCGGGCTACATCACGCCCATTGTTGCGGCGTGGGCGACCAACGCAATGTTCCTCGTCGTCGGCGCGTTTTTGTTGGTGCGCCAACGATGAAACGACTGGTTTTAATCGAGAAGCGCACGTTGGCGGCGCCCCTGCATCCGATTCGGCCAAAAGTCCCACGAGGGGAGAGGGCCGACCGCCGTAAAGAAATCCACAACAGCAACTCCCAGAAGCGTGATGGGACAGCACGCGCAAACGCAGTTGCGCTTCCGGCAGTTGCGCTTCCGGCAGTTGCGCTTCTCCACCAGCCTTTTGGCCGTTGGCATTCTCCCCTTGCGGGCCTTTTGGCCGAATCGGATGCAGGGGCGCCGCCAACCCGCGTCTTCTCTTTCCTTCTGTTCCTATTCCTCGGCTTTTGCTCTCTCGCTCACGCTCAAACCGTTCTTCCCACACCCACGCCAACACCCTTGGGCACGCCGCTCGTCACGCCTACAGCGCAACCGACGCCGCGCCCTTCGGAAACGCCCTCGCCCGCGACATTGCCCTCGGTTGTGCCCGCTCCGCCGATAATTCTGGCGCCCGATACATTTCAACCCGTCACCGGTTTGGCCGACCCGAACCGCGTCGTCGCACCGGCGCCGCTTGCGGTTCCAACACCCACGCCCGAACCGCGCCCGACGGTTACGCCTGCTCCCATTGAAACGCCCGCGCCCGATGCCGGCGATGTGAGCGGAAGCGAAGAACCGGGCAGCAACTTTTCGCTCGACGCGCCGGGCGGCCTCATCTACGATCAAGAACGCGGCGTCGCTCTGGCGCAGGGCAAGGTCACGTTTCGCTACCGCGAACTGACGGTTCAAGGAGATCGCGGCGTGGTGGATTACAACACCAACCGCGCGATTTTGACGGGCAACCTCACCGTCACAGCGCGCTCAGGCGACCAGAGCCAGACGTTTCAAGGCAAAAGCCTCATCTTCAACCTCGACACCGGCAAGTGGATTTTGTCGCAACTGAGCGCCGAATTCCCGCCCGAACTGTTTCCCGAAGGCACCGTTTTGGCGCCACTTTTTCTCCTCGACGGAAAGGTGCAAGGGCAAGGCGATCAGGGACGTGGCGAAGATTTTCGCTTTTCGTCGTGCGACCGCGGCCACTACTACCTGCGCTCGAATCGCCTCGATTTTTATCGTTTGCCCAACGGCGACCCCGAACGCATCGTGCTGCGCAAAAACGCGCTGTTCGTGTTCGGGCGCAAAATTTTGCCGTTGCCGGTTTATGCGATTTCCCTCCTCGGCCAACGTTCGCGGCGCCAGCCATTGCAAACAACAGCCGGACAAAACGCCGTTGATGGCTACTTCGTGCGTTCGCTTTACGACCTGCGCGCCACGCCCAAACTCACCGACTCGATTCTGGCCGACGCTCTTTCCAAACGCGGTCTGGGTCTGGGCTTTCAACGCGAACTGGTCGGCGGCGGCTTGCTCTATCTTTATGCCGTTTCGGGCGGCGCCGGTGGGCGCGAGATCAACTCGCGCATCAACAAGTCGTATCAACTCAGCAAAATCATCTCGTCCGACATTCGCTTTGAATCGACGCAAAACAACTCGCTGTCGGGTCTGGGGGTTTCGTCGCAAACGGGCAGTTTGTCGCTCGTGCGTAGCGGCGAACGCGCGCGCTCGAACGCCAATTTCAACTTCGATTCGAGTTCCTTTTCCGGCTCCAACTCCAACACCCAATCGTTTTCTCTGGCGCACCAACAAAACTTCGGCGATGGCTTCAACTTGAACTTCAATGGTTTGCTCAACGGTTCACGCTTTGGAAACGCCGCCACCACCGATGTGCCCGCGTCCTCGACGCGCAACCAAACCGGCGATTTGAACGTTCAGTTGGGCCGAACCGGCGGCGCCTTCGATGCGTTTTTGCGAACCGAACTGCATCAGGATTTCGCCAACCGCAAAGGCGCTTATCAACTCGAACGTTTGCCGGAATTCCTGCTGCAATCGAGCACGAGCCGCATGAACGTGCCGTTTTTGAATTCGGTTTTGCCCGGCGATTTCACGCTTGGCGTGGGCCAATTCAACGAGCCATCGGGCGGAACGGGCAGCACGCTGCTCGGCGGCCAAAAAGCGCGCGCCGATTTGTTTTACAACGCCCATGAACGCAACATCCGCTTGGTAGGAACACAAAAGAACGGTTCTCAACTTCGAGTCGCAGGCACCTTTGAACAGGCGTTTTATTCCGACAACACCGCGCGTTACAACTACGCTTACAACGCGGCCTTGAACAACAACCTCGGCCCGATTCAAGTCGCCGTCAACTATGCGAAAAGGCGCACTTTTGGTTTCACCCCGTTTCAGTTTGATTTTTCCAGCCCCGGCGAATATGTCGATTACACAGCGTCCGTTGGCAGAAGTGACAACTTCCGCTTGAACCTGACTGGCGGGCGCGACATTCAAAACAACTACACGCGCGACCTGTTAGCCAACCTGCAATGGATTCCCGTGAACGGCGCGTATGTTTCTCTGGGAACAAGCTACGGTTTGCAGGCCGAACGCAAAGGCAAGTTCGGCGACATCACGGCCAATGTTCGTTTCGCGCGCAATCGTGAACGACTTTTAGGTGGCCAGTTCGCTTTTGGACTGCGTTACAACCCGACGGGACAAAATGCTGGGCTGACGCGCGTTAATGCCGCGTTTGATACCAACATCAGCCAGAAATTCCGTTTTCAATTGTTGGCCGGATACGATGGCATTAGCAAACGCTTTGATTTTCAGCAATACCGTCTGATCACCGATTTGCACTGCTTCAACCTTTACACAACATATGATGGAAGCCGCCACGAACTGCGTTTCGATTTAGCTCTCAAAGCTTTTCCTTTTGCAGACACGCGCTTTGGTCGCAATGGTTTTTCCGAAGGCTTTGATGCGGGTGTTGGCGAAATTCGATGATCCATTAAACACAGAGAGAACAGAGGAGCAGAGGTGACACAGAGAAAGTGGGTAGTGGTCTAATTCGAGGTGATGTTGATTGGAAGGGTGCGTCAGCCCCGCTGCTACTTTGCTCCAGCGGGGCTAACGC
>JAABUM010006130.1_pt1 | contig 12024 bp, 15 predicted proteins | sample 5559161 | NCBI WGS metagenome assembly JAABUM01 (sample SAMN10711868, study PRJNA513369) | rock metagenome | isolation source: Antarctica rocks | place: Antarctica: Victoria Land, Siegfried Peak nord | reverse complement strand
CACCTCGTCGCCCTGGTCCGCGCTGGCGCGACGTTCGAGAAGGGCAAACTCGTCGAGCGACCCGACGAATCAGGAGGCGATCAGCAAGTCGCGTGACACGCCGATCCACAGGTCTTGACAATTCCTCGCGCGAAGGAGAGAGAGGCAAGATGGGGCAGGTGGACAGCAAGGAGATCCTCGACGACTCCTTTGAGATGCTGCTGGCTGCCGTCTCCACCGTGGATGACCACCGAGGATGGCGACCCACGCTGTGCGCCGGCTGGAGCGCACGTGACCTCGTGTTCCACCTGCTGGGGACGCCCAACGAGCACTCGTTGCCCTGCACACGCCATCCTCAGGGCCCCCGGACGTCGACGCGGTGACCTACTGGCGGAACCGGGCGGCCTTCGACGTCGGGCGCTGACGCCGGGCGCCGTGGAACCCGGATCATGGCCAGTGCCTGGTCGGTCATCGACCCGCTCGTCGATCTCTACGTCGAGATGGCGCGGGCCGTGCTCATAGCGGCCGGGGAGCGTTCCGCCGAGGATTTGGTGGCGACCCAAGGCCACGTTCTCACCGTCGGTGACCTGTGCAGCACTCTCGCGGTGGAGGCCACCGTGCACCACCTCGACCTTGATCTCGGCGGCCTGTCCCCGCGAGGTCTCGCCGAAGTACGAAGGGTTCTCGATGGGCTGCTCGGAAGAGCCGCACCGATCGCCGACGACGCGCGGTACGCCATGCTCGGGACCGGCCGGTTGCCGCTGAGCGAGGATGAGCAGGCGCTGCTCGGCGCCGACGCCGCCGCCCTGCCGCTGTTCGGGTAACCATGGCTTACTGGACGTAGATCCGAGAGGCGGCTCCGGGAACGGTCGTGACGTCAGGCGACTGGCATCGTGGTCGGTAGAGCGAGGTGCCTTCGACGAGGAATGCAGTTGCGTCGTCGGGGTTTCGTTGTTGGAGTGGGCTGGTGTATCCGGACACGTTCTTGCATGGCGTGCGCACCCTTTGGGACGCCGCACCGCCGGAGGTGCAGGCGTGGGTGCTGGCGCGCACCGGTCCGTTAGCTGTGGAGCCGCGCAACTGCGTCGGCGGCATGGCCACCGGTGTCGCCGCGGTGGTCGAGGGCAGGGAAAGGCAGGTCTTCGTCAAGGCGCTGGACGGCGCTGACAACCCGCGTGGCGCTGAGATGTACCACCACGAGGCAGAGCTTGCGTTGCGGCTACCCCGCGATCCCCGGATCCCGGCTCTCCTTGAAGCTGGACCTGTAAGTGTCGGCGAGGGGAAGTGGTGGGTGAGCTTGTTTCAAGCTCACCCCGGATCCACCCCGCAGCATCCCTGGATATCCGCCGACCTCGACCAGGTCCTCATGGCCTGGGCTGATCTCCGCCCCGCTCTGGCCGCTACGCCCTGGAATGATTCGGCCCAGCTCTCGAATTTCTTCACCGCCTGGCGAGAAATAGCCACCGACCCTGCGGATCCATGGCTCCGGCTGGCGCCGCACTGGGTCGGGCGTGAGGTCGCCATGTCTCAGCACGTCGACGGGGCAGAACAGGCTGTGCTCAGTCATATCGATCTTCGAGCTGACAACATCCTGATCGGCCCCGGTAGGGATGAGGTGGCCTTCATCGACTGGGCGCACCCCGGAACGGCGGCACCCTGGGTCGACGTGGCGCTCCTGCTGGGTGACGTCGTCGCCTCCGGAGCTGCCACCGAGTCCGGCGGCGACATCGACGTCGTCGACACCTTCGCCCGCGCCGAGCCAGGTACCGATGTCGAGATGGCGATCACGCTGATCTCTGCCTTGGCTGCGTTCCTCCACCTAATAGCCCACCGTGAGCAGGTGAACAAGGCCATGCCACACCGACTCAAGTGGTCCGCGGCGGCCTCGCAGCAGATGCTGTCCTTCATCCAAGCGCACACCCGCTAGTGGTCGCGGTTGAAGTCCTCTTACAGGTAACGAGCAGCCGACGCTGCTCACCCTGCCCGGGTCCGGGATCCGTTCCACGGTTGAGGATCGTCAACCGGACGACGTGCTCACGGAACCGTTCTCGTGTGCGCAGACCCGTCCGCGATAGCCGAGTGCACTGGCAGGCGGATCCTCAACCTGGGCGCGGGCACCGGCCGGCTCAGTACGGTGCTGCCCCGTATGGGTGTCGAGGTCGTCGCCGTGGAGCCCGATGAGGCGATGCGTGCACTGGTCCCCGCCGGTGCGACGGCGCTCGCGGGCACGGCCGAGCAGGTGCCGCTGCCGGATCAGAGCGTGGACGCGGTGCTGGTCGGGCGGGCCTGGCACTGGTTCGACCACCAGCAAGCACTCGCGCAGGTGGGCCGCGTGCTGCGGCCGAGCGGGGTGCTCGGGCTGCTGTGGAACGTGTTCGACGACACGGTGCCCTGGGTCGCCGAGCTGGTCGCCGCTTCAGCCGCTGAGGACCGGCTCTCGGCGATGGACGACGAACTGCCGTACGAGGGCGAGCCGGGGCCCGTACGCCGGGAGTTTCCGCACCGCCAGGCCATGACACGGGACCTGCTGGTCGAGAATCTCGCCTCGCGCAGCGGGACCGTCCTGATGGCACCGCAAGCCCGTAAGGACCTGTTGCGGCGGGTACGCGATCTCGCGCCGGCGAAGGCTTTCCAGCTGCCCTGGGTCTGCGACACATGGCGGGCTTTGATGCGCGGGCCTCGGCTCTGAAGCGTCTCGCCAGTCGTTCGTCTATCGGCACGATCGACTGGCGCCGCGGGCGACGAGGCCAGCGTGCGGAGGACGGACCCCTCCCGTACGGCGTGGCGCCCGCGAAACCGCGGTGTCCATAATTCGTTCGACAGCATGGCTCGCGCCCGATGAGGTAGTGACGTGACGCTGCACGAGGACGAGATCGAGATAGACCTGCCACTGGTGCGCGGGCTCGTCGACGGTGCCTTCCCCAACCTCGCCGGGCATCCGCTTCGGCCGCTGGATGCTTCGGGATCGAGCAACGCGCTCTTCCGGCTGGGTAACCATCTGTTGGTGCGGATGCCTCGACAGCGTGGTGGGTCGAAGACGATCGCGAAGGAGGCCCGCTGGCTCCCGTACGTTGCTCCCGCTCTGCCTGTCGCGGTTCCCGGAATCGTGGGGGTCGGTGACCCCGGCCCGGACATCGCCGAGCGGGCTCGCCGGGCCGCCGACCAGGCAGGCTTGCGGTTGGAGGTGCGCACGGTCGACGCCGGCCGCAGCCACGCCTACGCCGACCTCGTGCCCGCTGACCTGGTGCTGTTGGTGGGGATCTTCGGCAACATCGGCGACAGGGACCTGCGCGGGACTATCGCGGCGAGCCCGCAGCTGTGCGGTCCCGGCGCCACTGTGGTGTGGTCCCGGGGCCGCGGCGGGAGCCTGACCGCCCGCAACGACGAGGTGCGCGCCGCCTTCCGCGTCGCCGGGTTCACCGAGCTGGACTACCGCACGATGACCGTGGCCACCGCCCCGCGGTCGGTGTCGTCCGCTACGACGGGCCACCGGTCCCGCTCGAGCGCGGCAGGACCTGGTTCACATTCCGCCGGTGACCGATCCGGGCGCTGCCGTGCCGGGCGTGAGCGCGTTTGGGCCTGGCGGTGATGAGGCGAACCTGGCGCGGATTCGGTCGACATACGACGCCATCGCCGGCGAGTACGACGCGCACCTCAGCGACGAGCTCGCGCACAAGCCACTGGACCGGGCGCTGCTGGGCGCCTTGGTTGACCTTGCCGCCCAGGGCGGTGCCGCGACGATCGCCGACATCGGTTGCGGCCCGGCGCATGTCACCGCCCACCTGGCCGCGTTGCATCACGACGACGTCGTCGGTGTCGACCTGTCCCCGGCAATGATCGCGGTCGCGCGCCGCCGGCACCCGGGGCTGCGCCTGGAGGTCGCCGACATGCTTCGCCTGCCCGTCGCCGACGGCTGCTGGTCGGGCATCACGGCGCTGTACTCGATCATCCACTGATGAGTCCGATCCCGCCGGGCGCGAGCGGTGGGGTCGCAAACCGCCGTCCTCAGAGGCTTGGCGGTGGGGTGGTCAACAGCCGGATCTTCCGCCGGCGCGGATGTGTTGCGCGGCCCAGTGGGCGATTGCGTCGAGGTTGTTGACGCCTGTCTGGAACTGGCCGTCCGCGGGCAGTGAGGCTATGGCCAGTCCGATGCGGGTTCCGTCGGCCACACGGACCACGGCGAGCTGCCGGACGAGGTATTTGCCGTCGGTACCGGGTCCCCAGCCGCCCTTGAACGCGATGGTGCTGCCCATCGAGCCGACGCCCCAGCGCTGAGACGGGGTCACTTGGGCCATGAGCGCTAGTACCGGGTTGGTGTTGGCGATACAGGGCAGCGACGCAGCGAACGTGGCCTGTGCTGCCAGTGGCCAGTCGCTTTGCCCGAATGGGGTGTACCCGGGGCGGCGGGTGTTCGCTGGCACGACGGTCGAGTTGTCGCCACCGGCTCGCAGGACCGCTTGCGTCTTCGCGGCCGCGGTGGTCGGAGTTCCGAGCCTGGACCACATCGCCATGGCGGCGGTGTTGTCCGATTCGGTGATCGCGAGCCGCATCAGGGCCATGGTGCTGGGGCTCGGGTGGCCGTTGGCTTGTTTGATGGTGGCGATTGCCACGGGAACTTTCATCGTGGACCAGCTCACCCCGGTGTGCAATTGGCCCATGGTCTTGGCTGGGTGCCCGACTCCCAGGGGGGCGTAGGCCAGGCCGATTGAGCCGCCTATCCGCCGAGCTAACGCCGCGAAGCTCTCCGTGCCGGTCGACCCTGTCGCTGGGCCGGGCGCCGGGCGCCGTGTGCTGGCGGTTTTCCGGCTGCCGGGTGAAGCGGCGTGGGATGTGGCCGCTGATGCGTGCCCGGCCGGCGCGGTCGCCGCTCTCTTCAGTGCGTCCCGTTCTTGGCGCAGGCGCGCGATTGCCGCTGCTGTCCGCTGCCGGGCCACGGCCTGAGGGTCTGTGGGCTGGGTTGGGGTCCCCTCCCGGCTCTGCGCCAAGGAGGGCCGGTTCGTGTCGCAACCCACCATCGCGGTCATCGCCAGGGCCGTGGCGGCTACCGTTACCCAAGCCCGTGAACGTGCCCCGGCTACCCTCGATCGACCGGTCAACGGATGTAGACAACGGCGTTGTTCCCGCCGCGACACACCGTGGGCACCCCGGGGGTGCAGATCATGTTGTAGTAGCGGCCTGTCACGGGACTATAGACGTTGAGGTTCTGATACCCGCCACCAGACGAGTAGTAGTCGGACTCGACGTTCGAGGCGAACGCGCACGTCGTGTTGGCGCCCACGCTCAGATTCGACCCGCACGAGGTGACCCTCGCCGCCGCGGACCTTTGCGCCGCCGTGGCCTTAGACGTCGAAGACTTCACCGCCGAGGACTTCAAAGCTGCAGCCTTCGATGCTGTCGCCGAGTTCGACGCCGCAGCCTTCAGCTTGTCGACCTCAGCCTTCAACGACGCCTGCGTCTTCTGCTGCTGAGCGGCCGCGTCCTTCTGCGCCTGCGCCTGGGCCGCCGACTGGCTGGCCTTGGCAAGGTCTGCCTGGGACGCGCCCGACGAGCAGCCGCCAAGCACGACACTGACCGCCGCCAGCGCAACCAACGGCCTCCACAGGACGGTTCGCGTTATCACGGTGAAAGCCTACGAGATACCTGTGCGGGCACCGCGTCGGTTTGCCGGGGCCACTGCGGGACCCCTTGCTTGACAACCTTCGCCGACCGGCAAACGGGAAGGCCGGCCGGGCCGTCAGGGTGATCCGTATGGAGCGGCAGCCGACCCACACCACTCTGGCCACTGATCCAGCACGTGCGCAGAGGCGGTTTGGATAGCCGTAGAGGCATAAGGCGCCTAGTTCAGGATCCGATCCGGGGTCCCACTTGTCATAATCCGGGGATTATGGGCGTGAGTGCGGCCGTGGCTGTGCTCCAATTCGGGCGTACGATGACGGGCTGCGCACGCTGGTCGAGGAGGCCGCCAGCACGCGGGAGCGGGTCACCATCACCAGGAACGGCGCCCCGGCCGCGGTGCTGGTAGGCGCCGAGGACTGGGAGTCGCTGCAGGAGACGCTGTTCTGGCTGTGCCAGCCGGGAATCCGTGAGGAGGTTGACCAGGCCCGGGCCGAGTACCAGGCCGGCGAGGCTCTGAGCCAGGCGGAGGTCCGTGCCCGGCTGAACCTGCCCAGCCGAGGCTGGATGGCCTACGCGGTCGTGATGGCCAGTACCGCGCTGAGAAACCTGGAGAGAGTCCCGCCGCGCTACGCGGCCGCGATCCTGGAGTTCATCTACGTGATCTTGGCTCAGAGCCCGGCCCGCGTGGGCAGGCCGCTCGAGCGCGAGTTCGAGGGTCTGCACGGAGCCCGCCGCGGCGACTACCGCCTCCTCTGCGGGATCCGCGAATACGACACCCCAGTCCTCGTGGTCAGGATCGAGCATCGCGCCCACGTCCACCGACCGCGTTGACCACAGTCCGCCCGCGTGCCCCCCCACCTTGTCGAAACGTTCGTTGTCGGCGTCCGTTGAATCTCCTATGTCTGTCAAGTCGTGGCGGGGCTGGCTTGAGAGGCGGTGTTGAGCTGTCTGTAGATCTGGCGGGCGAGGTATCGCTTCAGGCAGCGGCGGATCTTTTTGAGTGTGCGTCCTTCGCAGGTTCTGCGATCGACGTAGGCGCGGGTGTGGGGGTCCATGCGCATGCGAGTGACGATGGCCATGTGCAGGGCACGGTTGAGGCGGCGGTCTCCGCCCCGGTTGATCCGGTGGCGGACGGTGTTGCCGGAGGAAGCCGGGATCGGATTCACTCCGGCCAGGCTGGCGAAGGCCGCCTCGGAGCGAAGTCGCCCGGGGTGTGACCACGCGGTCAATGCGACGGCCGCGGTTAGGGGACCGATACCGGGCTGGTTGAGCAGTTCACCGGCAGGGCTTTGAGTGACCAGCTCGGTGACCCGCTTGGTGTTGGCCTTCAGTTCCTGCTCCAGGGTGGTCACGCGCTTGGCGAGCCGGATGGCCTCGCCGCGTGCGGTGGCAGTGGCGAGGTCCTCCTCGCGGGTGCGCCATGCGGCGACGGTCGTGATCTGAGCGCTGGTCAGGGGGCGGCGGGCGTCGATCCCGAGGTCGCATCGAAGGCCAGGGTGTGCCGGGCGTCGTGCCTGGCCCACGGCACGTGCGCAACGACGACCCCGTGCTCAGCACAGGACACCCGCGGCGCCGCGACCTCCACGAACGCCCGGAACGTGCCCAGATCCAACGCCCGCCACCGGCGCCGGCCCTCTCCCCGGTCATACCCAGGACGGCGCCTCCGGCAAAGCCCGCACCGGCCGCGGACCCTGGCTCGGGGGCGGACATGCGCCACCAGCGTCTGCTCGTCCTGATCGAACTACACCCCCTCCACGACCGTCTTCTCGACCCCAAGCAGGGCAGGCCATACCGTGGTTCCGCGCACGCCGTTCTCCGTTCACTGGTTCCGGACCTTCAGACAGCCCAGAACCTATGGGGGACGGCGTGTCGCTAGTTCAGCCGGTCAACAACGACCCACGGATACGACCGAAGAGCCCGTTTTATTGAGCCGGTGGCCGCGACGCCCCTTCCGCGGCATGCGCGGGGATGTGCCCGGGCAGCAGCAGTGCGCCAAGGAACAGGGCGGGCACCGCGACGAAGATCACGAGGGCGGCGACCGGTGCAAGCAGCCCCACGAGTGCGGCAACGGGGAAAAGAGTCGCGCTGGCCAGTCCACGCCGCGCCACCCGACGGACGTATCTCACGTCGTCCGGGCCCGCGAGCAGGTTCGGCACGCGCGCCAGATAGGTGTAGAGCGCGGCGAAGGCGAGGGGGACCAGGAGGGCGACACTCGCGTAGACGGTCGTGGCCAGCACTTGGTCATGGTGGTCGCCCTCGCGCACGGCGGCGCCGACGACCGCCGCCGGCCAGGGGAGCAGTGAGGCCGTGAGCAGGACCAGCAGGTTGAGGGCGAGTACTGGGGTGTCGACCTGTCTGACGCGGGTGAACAGGTCGTGATGGTTGGTCCAGATTGCTGCGATGTTGAGGAACGCGGCTAGGTAGGCGACGTAGCTCGGCCATTGGGCGGCTAGTTGGTGACCGAAGTCGCCGCGGGCGGCGTCGGAGTGCAGGTTCAGCACCAGCAGCGTCAGCGCGATGGCCAGTACGCCGTCGGAGAAGGCCTCGACCCGCGAGCTTTCGGTCGTGGCGCTGGAGGGCTCGTTGCTCATGAGCATGATCATGCGGGTTGCTTCGCAATTAGTGGACGGCGGTGTGGCCGCCGCCGCGAAGGCCCACAGGGTGGCTGGGGCGCCCGGTGTCTGCGACTGACCGTCGCCGGCAGACTCGCTCGCGGACCAACCGGTGGCTTCCGCGCGCCTTCCGATCGGCCCGCCAGCACCAAGACGCGGCGAATAGGTTGATCCTTCGAGGCAGAACTCGTTGCCCTCGGGGTCGGTCATCACGATGTGACCGGCGCCAAGCGGGGGAGCGGGCTCGTGGCGCCTGAGGCGAGTGGCGCCGTGGGAGACCAGCCGCTCGGCCTCCGCCTCCAGGGCCGCCATCCGCGCGTCACCCTCGAGCCCGGGGGCGGCTCGCACATCGAGGTGCACGCGGTTCTTGGCCTGCTTGTGCTCCAGCACCCGCTGGAAGAACAGCCGCGGCCCGGAGCCTTCAGGGTTGATCACAGCTGAGGCGTCGTTGCGGCGCTCGGGCGGCACGCCCATCGCCTCCAGAGCCTGCTCCCACGACTCGAAGCTTTGAGGTGGGTCTTGCAGTTGGTAGCCGAGGGCCTCGGCCCAGAACGTTTGTCAGCCCGACTGGGTCGGCGCAGTCGAACGTGATCTGGACGTCGCGCGCCATCTCAACTCGCCTCCCGCCGGGTCTGCTGGTGCGTGTGCAGGTACAGGTCACGGAGCAGGCAGACCTCGGCCAGATGGTGGATCAGCTCGCGGTTGATGTGCAGCACGCCCCAGCCCTGGGGCCACGTCGACACGAGCAGCGCGGCGGTGACGCCCTTGTCCTGACGGTGCCTCACTCACCCCCGACCAGCTCGGGGCGCCGAGGCCTCATGGCTCGCAGCCAGGCCCAGCGGAGCCGAACGGCCGGCACCACGTCCGAAGAGAGCCCCCGGCTTCCCGCCGCCGAACCCGGCCTCGAGAACGGCAGCGCCACGAATCGTCCATGAGGCACTCCCGGCCGGCGCCGGGCTCGAGCAGAATCACCTGTCGCACGGCTCGTGTCCGCAAGCTATGTAACGGCAGGGCGTTCATCGGTGGATTAAGGCTTAGAGGGTCCCCAAGTCAGACGGGGAAGGCTGTGGCCGGGTCAGGATCTGGCGGGCGGCCCAGGCCAGTTTGCTGCAGGTCGCGGTGGTAGGAGATCGGCGGTTAGCGGCGGGGGCGGGTGCGTTCGTAGTGGGCGCCGGTGACCTGTTGCAGCTGGGGAACGACGGCCAGGTGCAACGGGCCCGCAGCTCCCTGCTCCGGGGTGAGCAAGGCGCCTCGAAGCAGTCTGAGAACTAACACTCGGTCAGAAGTCCTCCAGCCTCCCTGCCCCGCAGCAGCCCCTCGCGAGACAGATTCTCACCGGCCGGTGGGCCGAACCGGCCTAGCGCGCACCTGAGTCCGCCATGATGGCCAACCGAGCGGGCGCCGCCGTCCCTCATGAACGATCCCTGTGGAAGGCGGAGTGAGGGGCCCGACTGTTCTCGGACAGTGAATCTGTTGGGTTCTATGCTGCCTGGTTTTGTTGGAACCAGTTCCGCTCTGCCTCATTCGGGGTCATATACCCGAGCGCCGAGTGGAGCCTTTTCTGGTTGTACCGTAGTTCGATATAGCTGCTGATGTCAATTCGTGCGTGTTCCCGGGTGGGATACACGGTCCGGTTCACTCGCTCATTCTTCAGGGTCCCGTTGAACGACTCCGCCCACGCATTGTCATAACACGTCCCGGTCCGCCCGAGGGAGCGGCGGATTCCCAAGCCGTCCGCGAACTGGGCGAACTCGGCGGAGGTGTATTGGGCAGGTTCAAGGGGTCGAAGCAACACCGGCTTGGTCAACCAACTGTAGATGCTCATCGAGGGCCTCGGCTGGTGTCTTCCATCCCAGGGTCTTGCGTGGCCTGGTGTTGAGGGTGTGCGCGACGGCATCAAGCTCGCGTTCGGTGTACCTGCCGATGTCGGTGCCCTTGGGAAAGTACTGCCGCAGTAGCCCATTCGTGTTCTCGTCCGTACCGCGCTGCCAGGGGCTGTGCGGGTCGCAGAAGTAGACTGGCAGGTCGGTGTCGATCCGCAGCTGGGCGTGTTGGGCCATCTCGGCGCCCTGGTCCCAGGTCAGGCTCTTGCGCAGCTGTTCGGGCAGCGTGGTGACCTTGGCGGCGATGGCATCGCGCACCGCCTCGGCGCCGTGACCGGCTAGCGGTGGCCCGTTCTTCACGTGTGCTCCCGGCTCGTGTCCGGGCATGGCAGGCAAGTGCAGCAGCATCGTGAATCGAGTGGTGCGCTCGACCAGGGTGCCGATCGCCGAACTGTTCAGCCCGATGATCAAGTCGCCCTCCCAGTGCCCGGGCACGGCCCTATCTTCGGCCTCGGCAGGACGCTGGCTGATCAGGACCTCAGCGGTGATGAAGTTCTTGCCCCGCCCCCGTGTCCTTGCTCGCGGAACCCGCAGGGCGCGGCCGGTGCGCAGGCACGCGGCCAGCTCGCGTCGTAGCGCGCCGCGGCCTTGCACGTAAAGCGCCTGGTAAATGGCCTCGTGGCTGATCCGCATGGACTCATCCTGCGGGAAGTCGAGGTTCAACCGGTGACTGATCTGCTCCGGGCTCCACGCCGTGGCCCACCGACGGTCCTTGCGGCGCGGCTTGTTCCGGCCCTTCCACGCCGGCGCGCTCGGACCAGAAGCCTCCGTCCCGTCGGGATGCTCGAGCCTTCCCGCGAGCCGGTCTTGGACGTAGTTCCGCAGCCGGTCGTTCTTGGCGAGCTTGGCCCTCTTGGGGCGCTTGGCGGCCTCCTCCGCCTTCCACTGCGCCACCGAGGCCCGATAGCCGCGCTGACTGGCGCGGGTGGCGGCGTTGCGTCGCAGCTCGCGGGAGATCGTCGAGGCCCCACGCCCGATCCTGCGGGCGATCTCCCGCACCCCGTGGTCCTAAGCTCGCAGCAGCGCGATCTCCTCACGTTCGGCGAACGACAAGTACCGTCCCGAGGGCTGTCCAAGGCTGACCGGAGACATGCCGCCACCGTGACCGAACCAGCGCGTGCCCACCGGCCCCGACACGCCCACCGCGATAGCCGCGTCCTCGCTGGTAAGGCCACTGGCGATGCGCTGCCAGAACTCCCGCTCGACCTCCCGCCGCGGTGATGGCCTGCCCGGAGACCGCAGCGCTGGCCGGATCGCCCTATCAGCGCGTTTCTGTCTGCGCTCCGCCATCGAAGAACACCTCCATCATCGAGGTGTTGCGACGACCAGTTGAATCCGCCTTGGCATCCCCGGTCGCTGTGGAAAATGGTGATCCCGCTGCGGATGGCGACTCGCCGCGATGCCATGGCCAGGGCATCGATGATCAAGGAGGTGCGGTAGCCGTAGGTGGCGTCGGAGTCCTGGAACGACCAGGCCACCAGAGCCGACAACCGGCGCCGGCGCAGCCGGCTGGGTGAGAGGCCGCGGCCGCGCCACTCGTAGTACCCCGAGCGTGACACCTTCGCCCACGAGCACATTTTCTCGATCGGGTAGCTGCCTTCTTCGCCGCAGATGAACGCGTACTTCACCGTCACTGAGACTTCTTTGCGAAGAAGGCCGCGCTTTTCCCAAGAACTCGTTCTCCATCCGCAGCACGCGGACCTGTCGTTCCAGCTCCTTCAACCGGGCACGCTCCGAAAGGGTCAGCACCGGCTCATCACCGACGTGCTCGGCGCGCCAGGCGCTCACCCAGTTCCCCAGAGTCTGGGCTACCAGACCATTCTCCCGGGCAACATCCGCGATAGGCCGGGACTTCTCTATCACCTCCCGGACCGCTGCCTCTCGGAACTCAGGAGAAAACTTCCCACGCTTGTCTGACACTATTCATCCGATCT
>JAABUM010006129.1_pt1 | contig 12027 bp, 9 predicted proteins | sample 5559161 | NCBI WGS metagenome assembly JAABUM01 (sample SAMN10711868, study PRJNA513369) | rock metagenome | isolation source: Antarctica rocks | place: Antarctica: Victoria Land, Siegfried Peak nord | reverse complement strand
GTCTCCGCCCATGGGCTGTCCGAGGAGAAGCTGCGCTACTCGCGGCGTCGGATACCGCTGAGCGTGGGCCTTGTCGGTCAGGCGATCACCACTGATGAACTCGTGTGCGTGCCCGATTACGAACAGCTGGACCGCCCGGCCCGAGGCCCCGGTGAGGGACTGACCGCCGCGATGGTCGCCCCGCTGCGGGAAACCGGTCGCGCCGTGCGGCGGCCACCGCCCCATCCTCCCCGGCCGGAAATGACCCCACGGATGTGTCAGGAGAGCCCAAAATTTGTGGGACCGGAAGTTGCGGTCGGCTAGCACCAGCGCCCAAGGGGGTAGGAGTTGGTCGACAACGACCCGTTGCCGGGGAGGCCCGAGTGCTCGCATCTCGGGTAGCGGCCAGGCCAAGCTGCGTACGGGAGGAACATTCTGCAGCGTTAGACCTGGGATTGGTCATGCGAAACGAGCACGAAGAGCGTGATCGTTCAACAGTTCGGCGTAGATTTCAGCGTAGGCACGGCACATTTGTTCCGCGCTGAATCTTCGCTCGACTGCGTCGCGTCCCTTTTGTGAGCGCTCTCGCCATACGGCAGGGTCGGTCAGTAAAAGGCGGACGGCTTCGGCGGCTTCGTCTGCCGCACCAGCGGGCACCTGCACAAGGACATCGGAGAGCGCGGCTAGTTGAGGCAGTCTTGTGGCTACGACGGGTCGTCCCGTGGCCAGCGCCTCAACCACAGTCAAGGGGACGTCCGCTTTGCCGCCGTCTAGCCGGGGGGGATTGAACAGGACTACGTCAGCGGCGGCCAGGGCGTCCGTCATTGCTTCGATCCTGCCGTGGACCTGCACGTCGGCTAGGCCTGCGCCGCGGGCGGCGGTTTCGGCCGCGACCAGCTCAGCGGACTGGTCCTGTCCCGGGCGGGTGCGCAGCGCCAGCACCAGGCGCACGGGCAGACCGCCGTGCACTACCCGCGCTGCAACCTCGATCGCTTGATGTGTCCCACCATCCGGCCCTGCGTGCCCTGCGAAGAAAAGCACGAACGGTGTTGCGCCGTGCCGTGGGACGCGTCGCCACCGGGTGAGATCGATACCGGGCGGGATGACGCGCACGTCGGGATAGCCAGCGTCCCGCATGTGATCGGCTGTGACGTCTGAGAGTGCGACGGTAACCCCAAGCGGATGGCTGCCTTTCAAACAGTCCCGGGAGACGACACCGGGCACTGTAAGCACGACGGGTCGGTGGCGCGGTGCCCATTTCGACCTCGACCAGGCTGCGTAGCCGGGTCCGATGGTCATCACCGCATGCACGAGGTCCGTCGAACGCGCTAGTCCAGGAACCCGTAGTGCGACTTGCGTTCGCTCGAACATTCCCGGGGAACCCGTTCGGGAGAACACGGGCACACGGCGTCCTGGGGCCGGTGAGGGGCTTCCGGCGCGACCGAAGAATGTGAAGCTCAGCTCCGGTAACCCGCGCACAAGCCCCAACGCAATTTCTTTGTCCGCACCATCACGGCCGTCAACTGGGTGGCTAGTAAGCAGTAGAACACGTCGCACGAGCACTCTCCAAGTTTTATTCATTGTTCATTCGTCGATTCATCACCGCTTCGACGGGTGACCGCCAAACTGGCCTCAGTGCAACGCAGGCCCTCCTCCGCCGAGTGGCGGTGCAGGCCCACGCTCGGATCGGCAGGTTCAGGCAAAGCCTGGCCAGGTCGGAGGGGTTTGTGTGCTGTGCCTTCCCGAACGCATCGTCACGCGGAAGTGGTCAGTCAAATTGCCCGGACCCGTCGATCCGAGCCTGTCCTGCAGACTCGGTGTCGCGGTTGCATATTGCGGCGATCAGAGCACAGGGCAATTGATGGGACGCCCCTCCCTGCGTGGACAGCGCCAGCACGGGGCCCCGTCCGGTTGACCAGTGCTGGTAGGAGGTGCGCGTGAGTTCAAGACCTCGCGTGGTGTGCTCGCCGTCGCGCTGGGACAGCACGTCGCCGTCGGCGTCGAGCAGGACGACAGTCGTGAACTGTTGGAGGAGACGCTGTAGCCGTCGAACGGCGAACGCGTCCTCTGGCAGGTCATGCTTGACGAGTGCGTCCAGTGGGCTGCGGTCGGTGAGCAGAAGCACCGGGGAGCGGACGGAGCGGCGCTTGCGCTTAATGCGCCATAAAGCGCTCTTCAGTCGCAGTGCGAGTTCTGTGGTGTCGGCGTGGGCGTGCAAACGCTGAAGCACGGACGGCGGTAGTCGGCTTGTCTTCTCAGGGGTCTCTAGGGCGATCGTCCCACGCCCGCTGAGGGTGTTGCGCAGGCGGCGTGGTGGGCGCCGATGCCGGCAGACGACGCACCCGTACAGGTAGATAGTGAACACGGACAGCCCCTCACTGTGAGCGTAGGCGGCGGTGTCCTTCAGCAAAGTCGACTTTCCCGAGCCGTCTGGACCGGAGAAGCCGATGATGTGGATGTCGGTCATGCTGTTGCTCTTGTCCGCCGCACGCGGCGGGCTTTCGCGATGAGCAGGGGTCCGCGCAACACGCTCTCACGCACCGCTGCACCCGGTCGGCCGGTGGCTCCGAGATGCCACACGTGCTCGCTGAGCGCACCGGACGCCCGCATTGGCAGCCGTAGGGGCATGGGCGGCGCTCCACCGTCGTCGAGTACACGCACCACCTGCCTCACTACCGTGACGACACGCCGGAATCCGCGTTCCCACCCCTCGCGGCGGCAGTCCGTAGCGGCCTGCTCGATCAGCGTGTCTTCGAGCAGGGGACGTAACGCCAGTAGCTCGGCTAGGTCGACCGCGAGGTTCTGGAACAGCGCATGTGCCACCCAGATGCGCAGCTCATCCACCCGCGCGGGGACGAGCCACAACCCCGTGTCCAGTGCTCGAGATCGAAGCAAGGCGCCATCCACCGATGGCACATCCCACCAGGAGGCTTCGCGGTGCAAGTGCGCGGCAGGCCCTGCGCGCGGGTAGACGAGCACTTTGGTGCGTTCGAATGGATGTCGTGAGGTGCGGACGCCCCAGCCGTTGAGTGCCCTCAGCGCCTCTGAGAACATGTCGCCCACAACCAAGTCGAAGTTCGAATAGACCTGATCAGCGCCCGGTACGCATTTGATGAGTACGGGGTCCACGCCGTGGGCGCGTAGCCGCCCTACCGTCTCGGTCAGCGCGATGTCGAAGGCGGCGGTGGCGATTTCCACCCGGCGGAGCTCCGCCGCCAGCGCCATGGGGTAGCTGCGGGCTAACGCACCCTGCACGTGGTTGGCGCGGGCGAGCGTAAGCGCAGGGGTGAGGTCCGAGTCGCGGTCGAGGGGGGTCCGGCCAGGCCACACGGCGTCAAGAACGTCATGTAGCGGTGTCCTGCGTGGCATATCCGAGTCTCCGTTCACGGCATTGGTATTGATGAGCACCTGATGATCGGCTGTGGATCCGCCCTCCGAGGCGACCGACAGGCATCTTGAGCTGTGTCAGTGATTGGGTCGGGGACTGACGTGGACGATCCCTGTTCTCGCTGCCCGTGTGCTGAGCGGGAGGTGCCCCGATCCGGCACGGCGTGTTAGGGGACCGAGTCCTTGCCGACCATCCCCTTCGACGCGCTGTCACATGTCGCGCGGCGGACCGGGGCGAGTGCACAACACACGATCACGGCGACCGCGGCGGTGGGAAGACCGCGGGCCTTGGTGATTCTTTGCGGACCGCGAGGAGGCGACGCAGGGAGACAATTCCGATGAGCACGGCGACGGACATCCACAGTGGTGGCCACGCCCTCGTGGCCAGGGCCGCCAGCAGCAGCAGGGCCAGCATGCCCGCATCGCGCCACCACATCGCCACCATCGGCCAGGTCTCACGCGCCGCGGCGAGGAGTAGCGCAGCGGTAATTGCTGGTCCGACCGGCGCCGCCACGGCCAGACCGCGCAGGCCGCCGAGGGCGAAGCCGACGATGAGCAGGGGGATGGCGACGGTGAGGGCGCCGGCCTGCAGCAGGATTGAGGTACGGAATTTGGCGCCCACCTGGAACCATGTAGTGATGACGTTGACGGCGCCGATGCCGACCCCAGCGAGCGCGGTATAGGGGAGGAAGTTGTTGACGAGCGCGTACTTCGGCGGGAAGACGAGACTGAGAATCGGCTCGGGCGCGGTCAGGAGAGCGATCAGGAAGCCGAGCCCGAGAAACCCGTAGGTGCGGAGGACGGAGGCCATGACGGCCCTGGCAGAGGATCCTCCGCGGGCGAGCGAGGCGTAGACGGCCGTGGCGAGGGAACTGCCGAGGAACAGTGGGACGCGCCCCAGGATTGCTGAGGCCTGGTAGCTGCCGGCGGCCACCGGGTCGACATTGAGCATGCCGACGAGCACCACGTCCAGACTGGAGAGGACGGCCACGAGTCCCTGGACCCCGACGAGTCCAAGGCTGGTGCGCCAAAGGTGCTTAAGGCGCAGGGCAGAGCGCTGCGGCCGCAGCTCGTGCCGGATGATCACGAGCCCGACAGCGGCGACGAGAGCCGCCGCGAGTGCCGCCCCGGCGAGCGCACCGGCGACCCCGGCTCCTGCGGTCACGAGCAGCAGGCCGAAAGCCACTTTCAAGGCGACCTCGACGAGGCGAAGGACGCTCAGCGCGACGAACCGTTGATCCCCCTGGAAGGCACCGGCTGGTGTGGTGACGACAAAAACGGCGAAGGCGGCGGCGGCCGCCCAGGCGGCTTCACCGGTGCTCAGGAACTGGCTGGTGACCACCACCACCACGACCGCCGCCACTCCCCCCTGCAGGACGTTCGTCACCAGGGAAAACCAGATGACGTCGCGGCGGGCGGTAGGACCGGAGGCGGTGGCGAACACCTGCGCGACGACCCAGGGCACCGAAGCTGTGGCCAGGGTGCCACAGACCAGCACCATGCCCTGCGCCGCGGCGAAATTGCCGAATAGCTTCGGCGCGAGCAGCCGTGCGAGCATGAGGGAGTAGCTGTAGTTACCCAGCCCAACCACCACCTGCGCAGTGGTCAGCAAACCGGCGCCGCGCATGGTGCTGCGCACGCCGTCACCTCCAGCCCCCGACGGTGGCGCCGAATTCCGCTTGTGTTTGCTACCTTCCATGCGAGGGTCGCTCCCCCTTGTCGGCCGCGACCAACTGGGCGTAGTCCTGCAAAGTGGCGTTCCCCCGTTGCCCCAAGTTGCTCGCACTCATCCAGAACAGACCTTCCATGTTCAGATGGCCTACGCGTTCAAAGCAACGGCGCATATCGTCGGCGCTGTTGTTTCCTGAATTCTCTGCCCACACCCCGAGGTTGTGGCGGCCCGCGAGAGCAGCGAGGTAGACGCCCGGACTGGTCGACCCAGCGTCCTCACCCTGATCGGGCGGATCGAGCCAAGTGGTGCAGACTGTCGCACCTTCTATCTCGGAGAACAACCGCAGTTGACGCTCCCAGTCCAGACCCTCGCACAGGGTGCCTCGTCGCTCACCGCGGCTGGCCCCCCCAAGCCGGCCCTCGATCGCCAGCTCGATCTCGCCGGGTCGCACACCCCACGACGGCTGCAGCACGAGCAGCCTTGGTGTCGAACCGAAAAACCTACGATAGGTGTTGAGCTGCCATCGTCCATAGCGGGCCAGGGACTCGAGGTACCACTCCAGAAACGTTGCCGCCTCTTGCTGTGTTCCCTTCCCGGGGTAGAACTCCGGCACCGGTGACGAGGCCAGCGCCGCAGGTCCGAACGCCCAAAACGTAGTGCCAGGCTCCTTCTGCCGCCTGGGTGGGTAGTGCAGCTCTCCCCGACCCAACCCGCCAACCCGGATGCCGGCCATCGGCAGATCGGCAACGCGCGCCGCCAGCCGCTGCACGTAGGCGTCCTGAGCCGCGCGGACGTTGTGGTTGAACACCGCGTCGGCAATGTCGTCCCCGGGGCCGCCGCGCCAAGGCGCGCCGTCCTGGTCGACGAACCTGGTTCCTCCCGGCAGGTCGAACACCCACGACGGCGGGTACTGCAGACCGGTGTCCAACGCCAGATGCAAGCCGGCGCTTCTCGCGGCCCGGTGGCGGTCCTCGATCTCTTGCAGGTAGCCCTCGTCGAGGCCCGGCTCGTGAGGCTCGGCGCGGTTCCAGTCGACTGAAAGCAAAACCGCGGTCAGCCCGGCCTTGGCGAGGGCGTGGTACTGCTCAGGGTTCGCCTGCAGCATCCCAAATACGGGATGATCGAGCAGGGAGGGATCCCAGGGGCTCATCGCGGTGGTGTGGAGAGTACGACCGGTGGCGGCTACGCCGAGGACTCCGCCGGCGACACTGGCCGCCTGCAGTAAGCGTCGACGGGTCAGCAGCGGTGGGCGCCCTGCCGGCGGGTTGTTCATTGCCCAGCCCACTTCGTTGCCCGCTTCGACGTCCCGGTGTGCTCGGTGACTGCCTGCATGTACACGCGTTCCTGCCGCTCGGCGACGTCGTCCCAGTCGTAGCGGCGCGCGTGCGCGCGACCTTGCGCACCCATTTTCTCGACCCTCGCCAAATCGCCCGCCAGGGTCGCGAGTGTCTCGGCGAAGGCGGCAACGTCGAACGCTGGCACCAGCACACCGGTGCCGGGGACGACGACCTCGCGCAGGGACGGAATCTCGAAGGCCACCACGGGCGTGCCGCACGCTAGGGCTTCTGCGGCGACCATGCCGAAGGTTTCAAAGCGTGAGGGCATCGCTACGACACGGGCACCGGCGAGCAGCCGGAGCTTGTCCGCACCGTCTACCCGTCCGGCGAAAACCACCCGATCCGACACACCGAGGCGCGCTACCCGCCTCTGCAGGGCTTTCCGGTCGGGTCCGTCGCCGGCCAGGACCAGCTGACCTGGTAGCCGATCATGCACGGCGGCGAAAGCGGACAGGAGCAGGTCAAGACCCTTCTGCGCGATCTCCAGCCTGCCCAAGAACAAGACATCGTTCCCCCGCGGGGCGCTCACGGTGAAGGCTGCGGCGGGTACCCCGTTAGGGATGACGGTGATCGGCGCCGCGGGGTTGGCCGCGCGAAGCCGGGCCGCGAGGTCACCTGACATGGCGATGAAGCGGCGGTGACGCCGGACACCGCGCGCTTGCACCAGATGGAAGGGCAGGTGGTACTGCCGCGCCTTCTCCTCGGCATTGAGCCACTGCACGACCGCCACCAGCGGCCGCCGGATCCACAGCTGCGCCAGGACGCTGCCGACGGGGGCGGCGAAGTCTTCAACGAGGAGATCCGCGCTGCGGCGCCGGGCCGAGAACGGGAGGAGAATGAAGTAAGACAAGATCCCCCCCCAGTAGCCCAGGGGCAGTCCCACCGGCACATAGCGGACGCCCCCCTCGACGCGTTCCCGGGCGCCCCGGTAACGGGTGACCAACACGGTCAGGTCATGACGGCGTGCCAACCGTTCATTAACCTCCCGCGTGCGTACCGCGCCGCCCCCGCTGCCGGGTTTCCGCCAGTCCTCAAACGCGAGATGCAAAATTCGAAGGCGCTGTGGGGCGCTGCCGCGCGGCGCGGATCCGATGTTCATATGCCGCTCGACCAGCAGGTCGATCCTAAAGGCGAGTCTGATGTCATCCACGTCCAGTAACCCGACCCGGCGCCGCACGAGCCGGTGGGCCATGGAGGCACCCGTCGCGCTTTTAGAGCAGCAGACTTCTCCACACCATGGGCCACGGATCGCGCAGGGCAACGGGGTGCAGCTAAGCAACGCCCCGCCTCAACCGCTTTCGGCTCCCTCAACAGTAGGTCTCTGCTTGGCTCGCCCGCGGAGGGCTGGGGGCACGCCGATTCAGCCCCGCACTCGTGACGCCTGGGCAAAGACTCCGGCTTGGTCGCAGGCACGCACCCACCCTCGTTCACTCCCCAATCGGGGCCCGATACCTGAAATCGTTCGGGCACCCCCTCGGGGGTCGATCTGGCCTCACCGGGCGCCTCGATGTCTACCAACAAAGGGACCGACACGGCGTCACGCCAGCTGGAAAACATCGATGCGTCCATTGCCCCGCACAGTCGTGGAGAAGACTGGGTGCGTGCTGCCAATGACAGCGGCCAACGCGTCCGGGGTGGTGAACGCATAGCCCTGGGCCACCTGCTTCTCGAAGACGACGAGGTAGCGCACGCCGCGACCCTGCAGACTCGCGGGAGAAGAGACGTCGACCATGTCATAGCGCCGGAAAAATTCCCGCTGCACCGAATTCGTGACGCCGACCACAGTGCCTGGCCGCACGTGGTCGTACATCCACTGGTCGACCTGCTGGGAGCCGTTGTTCGCGGTGGTGTGCACAATCACCCAATTGACCAGGTCTGAGACCACCCACACCATAGCGAGGGCAATCACCACTTTGCGTGCACGCTCACCTGGCCGTTTCCACTGATCCCGCAGCACCACCCCAACGGCCAACGCCGCGGGAATGAGCAGGTAGTAGTAGAACTGCTCCTCATTCGCGCCGAGCAGCACCGAGTAGGCCAGCAACGGTATGGCGCCGCCCCCGAACGCGGCCAGTACGCGACGCTGCACGGTGCTCCCGCGGAACAGCAGCCACAGCAGGGCAACACTTCCCACACCCATCAGCACGTAAGTGGTCCAGAATTGGGGTGCGTTGCCGATCACCGTGCTGAGGAAAGACGGGGCCTTCGGGCTGTTGAACCCGCTGAGCTGCTGCGCACCGGCGGCACGCTCGAACCCGGACGTGCTCTGCCTCCAAAATTCCGCGAAGTTCCCGGTGAACAGCACAATGAGTACCCAGCCGCCGTAGGGCACGGCCGTTACGAGGAGGACGGCGAGCGCCTCGCGACGGCTGACCACCCACTGCCGCCACATCAGGATCGCAAACGGCACAGCGGTGACGAAGACCGCGAATTCTTTGACCAACACGCCGAAGCCGAACAGTAAGCCGACACCCACGATCGTCAGGGTCCGCGGACGGCGGTTGGTTGACAGGTGCAACAGGGTCAACCACCCGGCGAGCACGAACGCCATGGCCGAGGTTTCCAACAAGACGAAGCTGTTCTGCCGGATGAACCACGGACTGACCGCGAACAGGACGGCGGCCACGACCCCTGCCGCGGAGCCGGACACGCGACGACCGAACAGGAAGAGCATGAGGGTAGTCACAGCGGCGAACACCACGTTGAGGTAGCGCATGGCGAACACCTGCTGGAAAAACCCGCCCTGCACATTCAGCAGATGGATCCACACGGCCTCGAGCAGAGAATGGCCTGGCGGGTGCAGGAAGAACAGGTGACCGTTTGCATACGGCAGGTGCCCTCCAGCCACCGACTGGCCAACCGCCGTGTAGAAGCCTTCGTCGATAAACAGGTCATAAGACGACGGCAGATTGACCACCCGCAGAGCAACCGCCAGCCCGACGAGGACCAACGGCACGGCAAAAGTTCCGGCGCCCTGCCACACTGGGTTGCGGGAAGGTTGCCCTGCATGCGATGCGTGGGCACCGCGGGACAGCCGACCGGTGCGCGGCGAGTTCGCAGTGGTTTCGACGACCGTCACCGCGTGAGGGGGGCTGCCGTGCCAAGGAGTGTGGCCTCAGCGGCTCGACGCGGGCAGTAATAAACCGAGCCAGGAGGACGATAATTGTGCGGGAGGCCGAATCCGTTCCAGGTCAGCAGGTCCATCGGCCGAGCCAGTGTCACGGTCAGCCCGTCGCTAATTGCGCCACCACAGATCCGCTGCACTAGACGGAGCGCATCGTCCTCATCCGCTCCCGGCAGAAGTATCCTGAACCGGTCTACCACCTCTGAACTCACGCACAGTGGACAGAAGTTGGTTTGATCGGTGAACCGCAGCTGGGAAGTGTCGAACCGCTGCGCCGTTGCCTCGTTCATGGTGACCATCGCGACGAGGTCGGCCCTCGCGGACCGGCTCTGAATGCCCGAACCTGGCCGCTGAGCCTCCTGGGCGAGTATCGCGCGAAGCCGGTCGCCGGTGGCCGACCAGGTCAGCTGGGTCGACCATGCGCGGCACTCCGAGCTTATCCGCGTGGCCGTGCTGGAACTGCTGAGTAGATCCAGGGCATAAGTCAGAGTTTGGTCGAGGGTCTGCTCGTTGGCGAGCCACCCGGTGCGTTCATGCAGCACCGCGTCACGTAGTCCGGATACGTCGAAGGCCACCGCAGGCACCCCGAACGAGGCAGCCTCGACGATCGAAAGGCCCCAGCCCTCGCCACGCGACGTGCTCGCGGTGAGCCACGCGGAGGACACCAGCGCGTCACGATCCTCGGCTGAGACATAGCCGTGCATCGTCACTACGTCCTTCAGACCCAACCCGGCCACCAAAGCCTTTAGGGATGGTGCGGCGGGGCCGGTGCCCACCAGGTGCAGATGGAGATCGGGCACCGACGTCCGAATCCTGGCCACAGCATGCAGCAGCAGGTCCCAGCGCTTGTGGGTGACCAGTCGACCGACGCACACGATGGTCGGCGTGGGAGCGCGCGGCGCCGCGCGATGGCCCACCGGCTCGTGCCCGTTCGGCGCCACATAGATCGGCCCCCCCAAGCGCAGCGCTCGCCGCACCTCGGTCCTGGTCGACGGGGACACGGCGCTGACCGGCCTACGCCCGTACACCCACCGCGAGCCGGTACGCTCAAGCCAGCGACCCACCGCGGCGGCGAGCGGCGGAAAATACAGTCCAAACTGCTCCTGGTGCACATGGTGAATGAGCAGCGTCACCGGGGTGCTGCGGCGCAGGACCAATGGGCTGAAGAACGGCAGGCCGTTCTGCGAGTCGATCACCGCCTGTATCGAACGGCGGTGCATGAGCAGCCACAGCAACGTCAGGGGGTAGACACTGAATGTGCCGCCCATCCGACGGATGGACACCCCGTTGATCACAGCCTGACGGGCCGCGCCCGGCGGCCGCGAGACCACCATGGTCACTCGGCAGCCCTGCGTCACCAGGTGCTCGGACACTTTGTGGCAATAAGTCTCGGCACCGCCCGTCGCCGGGTGCTGATTGTCTTTCCAGTTCAACACCACCACGTGGTCGCCGGGCTGGCCAGTGAAGGGTCTCATGACGCGTGCACCGGCCTGCCCGGAGTCTGCCTAACGGTGGAGACTGGCTGGACCGCTGCCCTTCTCACGCCTCCAGCACAAGAAGCCGCGGTCAGTCCCAAATGGCGCAGCTGGCGAATCTCCCGGGCGATCTGGGGCCCGTGACGAAACACGCTCAGCGTTGATCCTTCTTGGTCGGACCACTTCACCGGTAACTCGGTTACCTCAATGCCCGCCATACTCGCACGCGCAAGCAGTTCGACGTCGAAGACGAACCCCGCCGTGATGACCTCGCCGAACAGCTGCTTGGCCACCGATTGCTGGAAGAACTTGAAGCCGCACTGGGTGTCCGTGACGGCACCGGTCATGGTGCGGATGCTCCGGCGGAACACCCACCCTCCGGCACGGCGCAGAAGTGACTGCGGCACCGTGTACGTTGCCCCGGCCGCGCGCCGCGAGCCGACCACAACACAGTGCCCCATCTCGAGCAGGCGGACGGCATCATCAAGCGCCTCAACCGGGGTGGCGAGGTCCGCGTCGCAGAACCCGACGAAGCGGGCCGTGCTGACCTCGATGCCCCGACGGATGGCGGCACCCTTACCGCCGGTGGAACACCCGATGACGGTAACGGCCACCGGGTGGTCGGCGAAGAGGTCGACCAACTCGGCTGTGCGGTCACTGCTGCCGTTATCGACCACAATGATCCCGCAGCGTAAGTGCTCCATAGCACCAAGACGCTTGCACAGCGCAAGCAGTGACCGCCTGATCCGGCGTTCCTCGTTATATGCGGGGATGACGACCTGAATGTCGAGCGCCAGGTTGACGGTGTCAGCAGTCGTACCGGACGTAAGCTCAAGTTCAACCGCATTGGTAGTGGGCATGGGGGCGTCCTTCGATTGACGGTCAGCGCTAAGGCCAGCCGGCGCCGGGGGCAAAGAAAAGAACCGTCTGGCCTATCCATTCAACCGGAGTAGCCGCTGTGCTGGTTGGTCCTCGTGCCGGAGTGCACTATCCGGGGTCCACGGGTGGACTCCAGGCATGGTTCCGCACCGATTCGGACTGCGTGGAGCCCCC
>JAABUM010006127.1_pt1 | contig 12032 bp, 12 predicted proteins | sample 5559161 | NCBI WGS metagenome assembly JAABUM01 (sample SAMN10711868, study PRJNA513369) | rock metagenome | isolation source: Antarctica rocks | place: Antarctica: Victoria Land, Siegfried Peak nord | reverse complement strand
ATCGACCAGTATCGAGCAGCTACGCACCATCGCCACGGAGATCCCGGCACCACTCATAGTGAACATGGTGGAAGGCGGCAAAACGCCGATGATCGACTCCGAGGAGCTCGCCGACATGGGTTACAAGATGATTCTCTACGCCAATGCGGTCCTGCGAATGGCGCTCTCGGGTGCCCAGCGGGCCCTGGACATCTTACGCAAGACCGGACAGACCGCCGATCTTGTGGGAGAGATGGCGACCTGGAAAGAACGTCAGGACGCCGTCGACCTCAGCCAGTGGCTGGCTCTCGACGCGCGTATCAGCAGCGCTGCACGGAGTAGTACAGCTCGGACCTCATCAACGGTAAGGACGGAGTAGACCGTGTACCGGTTGCACGGAAAGGAGGTCTTCTCTGACGTTGCCGAGGTCTTGGAACCGGCGCATTGCGCGCTGCTCGTGATCGACATGCAGAACGACCTGATTAGCGAGAATGGCGCCTACGCGCGGGGTGGTGACGACACGGCCGCGGTGCAAGCCGTGGTTCCGACGGTCGCAGCGCTGGTGGAAACTGCGCGCAGCAGCGATGTGCCGGTCATTTATACGCAGAACACCACACTGCCCGACGGTCGCAGTGATTCATCCGCATGGATCTACTTCAAAAATTATAGTCGACCGAGCCTCGCCAGCGAGTACACCGTTGCAGGCACCTGGGGCCACCGGATCGTCGATGAGCTGGCCCCGCAGCCTGGGGAGGTGGTCGTAACCAAGCACCGCTCCGACGCCTTCGTCGGCACCGACCTCGACTTGGTACTGCGTGCGGCGGGGGTGGCCACAGTCGTCACCACCGGCATCGTCACTAACGGCTGTGTCGAGTCAACGGTGCGGCACGCTGCCTTCCTCGACTACTACAGCGTTCTGGTTGAGGACGCGTGCGCATCGAACTCGGAAAACCTACAACAGGCGGCGGTGTCGTTGTTACGCGGCCGACATGACGTCGTGACCACCGCGGTCGTGACTCAGTGCTGGAGAAACTCGTGACTGAGCGCGTGGACCTACTGGTCGCCCGGGGGACCGTGGTGTCGTCGCGGGGCCGTACCGAGGCTGACGTGGCGGTGCGGGACGGCCGCATTGTTGCGGTGGGGTCCAATATTGATGTCGCTCCGGAGCGGGTGATTGATGTCCTTGGTCGACTCGTCTTGCCTGGGATCATCGACGCCCATACCCACCCTGTCTACGCTGATGACCTCGGCCGCACTGGCCTCGCGGGGGTGTCGGCCGGCGTGACGTCGGTGATCGCCTTTGTCGCGGCCTTCCCGTCCTGGGGATTCCCGAAGACCACCCCCGACGAGGTTGTCGCCGATTACCTATCCCGGTGGGACGGTCATCCACCGTGTGACTTTGCGCTGCATGTGGCTTTCGACGCTGTAGACGATGTGGCCGACCAAGTACCCAGGCTGGTGGCCCGCGGGGTGTCGTCCTTCAAGTTTTTTCTCGCGTACCGCAAGCGCGGCATGATGGTGGATGACCGCGCACTGATCGCGGGTTTGGAGACGGTCGGCAAGGCCGGTGGCATCGCGGCGGTTCATGCCGAGAACGGCGACGGCATCGACCACCTTGAGTCGTCGTTGTGGGAGGAGCCCGGCCTACCGAACGGGGCTTTTCTGGCCTGCCACACCCATTTGTTCGAGGCTGAGGCCGTGCTCCGGGTCGTTGCATTGGCCGAGGCAGTGAAGTGCCCGGTCTATATTCCGCATCTGGCAGCTGGCGACGGCCTCGACGTAATTGCGCTGGCCCGCAGGACCTCACGGGTGCCAGTCTGGGTGGAGACTTGCCCGCATTACTTGTCATTAACGAATCAGGATGTACTTGACCGTGGCGCGTTGAGCAAAATCGCCCCACCGCTGCGGCATGCGGAGGACAACGAGCGCCTTTGGCGCGGGCTGGCCGCGCAGACGGTGCAGTTCATTGCGACCGATCACGCGGGGCGCACACTCAAGATGAAGGCACAAGGCGCCAACATCCTCCAGGCGCCCTATGGCGCGGAGGGGATCGAGCACTTGCTGCCCCTAGTCTACGGGGACGGCGTCCGAGGTGGCCGCATTACCCTCGAACGGATGGTGACCCTGCTCTGCGAGAACCCGGCGGACCTGTTCGGTCTGTCCCCACGCAAGGGACGAATCACTGTTGGGGCCGACGCGGACCTGGCTATTCTCGACCCGAACGGCACAACCGAATGCACCGTAGGACGCCATGTCGGGGCGAGTGACTACTGCCTCTACGAGGGCAGGACATTACCGGGCGCGGTGACCCACACGATCCGCCGCGGCCAGATATTGCTCGACGATGGTGAGCTGTCGCGCTCCGCTACGGGCGGAATATTCCTGCCGCGTGAGCCGCTCAGCATCCGCGGTACTCCTATGATCGACGGCATCGCCGCCGCGTCCTGATACGGCTGTCCTGGGAGGAGGTCGACGGTCGATGCATGCGTGCGCTCGGCGCCCTCGGTTACAGCGAGACTTCGGCCGCCGTGATCAGCGGACACCTGGGCGCGGCCGAACCTCTCGTCCAGCTCCCGCAGACTCGCCTCGTATAATTTGCTTGGCGTCGCCCTTGAGAGTTTTCGAGGACTTACACCGAACTGGTCATCGACCAAGCCGTCCCCGTGGAGCGGTTCGTGGCCATGTTCGCCACCAACCCTGCGCGCCTGAACGGCTTGCGCGGCAAGGGTGTCATTGTAGCTGGCGCCGACGCCGACCTGATTGGTGGTGGACTCCACCGAGCGGCGTGTGGCCTCGCACACGAACCTGCACATTGGCCACCGACTACACCCCCTACGAAGGACGCCAGCTCGCTGGCTGGTCGTCGACCGTGATCATCGGCGGTCGGGTGGTTTTGGACGCCAACCGGTCTCACGACCTGGGACCGGTGGGCAGGGTATTGCACGCCGCCGAACTGCCGGAGCAGCTGTTGACCTGACACCCCGGATTTCGGCGTCGCACACCGTTGCCCGCCCGACCAAATGGGGATCGTGATGACCCCTGTCTTCACCGACTCGGCGTCCGCTAGAGACGCGAACACCACAGAAGTGTTGCGTAACCAGGCCACCGCGAGTCGGCGAAATCACTACTCCGAGTCCCTCGATGTAATATCGCCCTCAAGCAGAGGCCGCCGAACCAACTGTCGCGGAGCAATGATCAGAACCTGTGGATGGCCCTCGGCGAGGTGACGTGAAGGAGCGCACCTTCCCGAGGATGATCTCGAAGTCTGATGGTTTTGATCAGGACCGGCGTTGGCGCGCTGGGTCGGGAAGGTCGCCTATGCTCAAGGTAGTCCAGGACGAGGCCGAAACCAACGCACACGCCCCGGCTGCGGTCGGCGAGTCGCTGCTCGATGAGATCGTGCGCGATGGCGCGCGGCAGATGCTTCGGCGGCGATGCAAGCCGAGGTCACCGCCTATGTAGGTGCCCATGCTGACCAGCTCGATGAGCACGGCCACCGGCTGGTCGTCCGCAACGGCCACCACGCCGCCCGTGAGGTGGCCACCGCTGCCGGTGCGGTGCCGGTACGCGCACCCAGGGTCAACGACAAGCGCACCGACGAGGTGACCGGTGAACGCCAGCGGTTCGCCTCGGCGATCCTGCCTGCATGGGCACGGAAGTATCCGCAGGTCGCCGAGGTGTTGCCGCTGCTGTCTCTGCACGGGCTGTCCAGTTCAGATTTCGCGCCGGCGCTGGGGCAGTTCTGCGGCTCGACCGCGGGGCTCGTCCCAGCCACGATCACCCGGCTGACTGCCCAGTGGCGAGACGACGCGGCCGCGTTCAACCAGCGCTCTCTGGCCGAGACCGACTATGTCTACATATGGGTCGACGGGATCCACCTCAAGGTCCGCCTGGAACAAGACAAGGTCTCTCTGCTGGTGATGATCGGGGTCCGCGCCGACGGGCGCAAGGAGCTGATCGCGCTGGTCGACGTGTTTCGCGAGTCTTCAGAGGTCCTGGGCCGATCTGCTGCGCGACTGCAAACGACGCGGCATGACCGCGCCGGTGCTCGCCGCCGGCGACGGTGCGCTCGGGTTCTGGAAGGCGGTACGCGAGGTGTTCCTCGGTCCTCGGCGCTCAGTGGCAATTGCAGTCGCCAGCCACAGCACCCGCAGCTCAATCTCGCGCAAAGTCTCCAGGTCAGCGGGCTCGCGGCTCTCGGCGCGCGTGAACTCGTTGCACTCCTCTTACTCGTTTTCGACGTGGGACGTTGAGTTCTGCGCATCACGCACGGCTGCCACGATGGCATCGGTGACGGCCCGGGTGCCAGCGGTGCCCCCGACATCGCTGGTGCTTACCCCCGCTGCGAGTGTGCTACTGACACCCAGGCGAATCAGCTTCGCGCCCGATGCGCAACGCTCATCGTCGTAACGCTCGGCTAGCCAGTCGAGCAGCATGGCGGCCGATAGGATCGACCCGACTGGGTTCGCAACGTCGTGACCGGCAAGATCGGGAGCGGTCCCGTGGCACGGTTGGAATACGGCATGATGTTGGCCGATGTCGGCCGACGGCGCTAGCCCGAGGCCACCGGTGATCCCGGCACCCAGCTCCGACACGATATCGCCGAACGCGTTCTCGGTGACGATCACGTCAAAGTGGCCCGGATCGCGAACCATCATCATCGTCCCGGCGTCTACGTAGATTCGCTCGCTTTCAATGTCGGGATGCTGAGCCGCGACCTCGTTGAAGACCTCGCGCAGGAATGCCAGGCTCTTGAGCACGTTTGCCTTATCAAACAGCGACACTCGACCATGGCGACCGGAACGTTTCCGGCTGGCAGCCATTGCGAACGCGACCTCAAACAGCGCCTCGCTCGTCGCCCGGGTGATCGTCATGCGGTCGTGTTCGATATTGGGATCGCCGGAGCGCGGATCGTGCCGCCCGGCGAACAGTCCCTCCGTGGACTCCCGAATCGTCACAAAGTCAATATTGGTTGCATGCAATACGGGTGGTACGCCTGGCAACAGCATGGACGGGCGAACGCTGGCAATGAGCTGATAGCGCTCGCGGATGTCGATCTGGGGAGTGATCTCAGTGCCGTCGGGCTTGCGCACGGCAGGCAGACCCATGGCACCGAGCAGCACGGCGTCGGCCCGACCCACCGCCGCCATAGTTTCCTCGCTGATCGCTAAGCCGGTGTCGAGATAGGTCTGCGCGCCGGCTTGGTACACTTCGTAATCTAGTCTGACGCCGAACCGGTCAGCCCCAGCAGACAGTGCGGTCAGCGCCGAGTCAGTGACCTCGTGTCCGATGCCGTCTCCCGGCAGTACGACGATCGTGTAGGGCGTCTTAGGCGAGCGCGGCATGGGCTGTGGGGGCAACGTAATCATTGTCTGGCTCCGTTCCGACGGGGACGAGCACATCCGACCGGGCGGTCCCCGACCATAGCTATTGTATGCAAGATGCGTCCGCTGAGGAAGGGTCAAGTCAACGGCCTACGGCTCGTCGAATTCTCGCAGAGTCGAGATTGCAGCCTGAACGGCTCCCACCGCCATCTCCACCCGAGTCGTGGTGGTGGCTGACCCAATGTGCGGAAGTGCTAGCACCCGCGCATGTCGCACGAGCGGGTCGTCTAGGGCCACCGGTTCGCGGGCATGGACATCCATGCCGAAGGCGCCAAGCAGGCCAGAGTCCAGCGCCTTCAGCACCGCCTGCTCATCGACTACGCCACCTCGGGCGGCGTTGATCAACACAGTGCCCGGCTGCATCCGAGCGAGAAACTCGGCATCGACCAGACGGATCGTCGCGGGAGTACGCGGTACGTGCAGGGTGATTACATTTGAGCGCTCGGCCAGTTCGAGTAGCTCGACGAAGGACACGTGCGGGTGCATTTCAGGAGCAGGAACCGTGCGCGTCGTACAGAGGACGTCCATGCCGAACGCGACGGCGTACCGCGCCACGCGTGCACCAATCGCGCCGAAACCGACGATGCCCAGCGTGGCACCATCCAACTGCATGCCGTTCCACTGCCAGGGATCCCATCCGGTCCACCGGCCGCCCAACAGATCGTTGGCCGCCGGCAATACTCCGCGCGCGGCCGCAAGCACCAGCGCCCACGTCAGCTCCGCGGTGGCTGGAGCCGTGACAGATCCGGGTAGATGCAGCACCTCGACGCCAGCTTCGCGCGCCGACTCCCGATCGATGTGGTCGAGGCCGGTAGACATCGACGACACCACCCGCAGCCGCTGACCCTGGTCCAGGCCGTTGAAGAACTCGTCGTCCAAGTGTTCGGAGATGGTGACCACCAGCGCGTCACTTCTGGCCGCCTCGGCACGCAGCTCGTCGATGTCGGGCGGCTCGCCCCGCGGTACGGCAAGCTGGAGATCATCGAGAGCCAGCCTGGCCCGGACACTGTTGGGCAGCGCACGGGTTACGTACACCCGCCTCATGTTCATGCCGACCAGTCTGCCGACGCCCCGCTACCGGCCTCACGGCTGCGCAGCAGGTGCGCCTTGGCCGAGTAGACATGGGAAAGCATCACCGACCCTGCCCACTCGGCACTGCGCGCCCGGAACGCCGCGAGCATCTCGCGGTGGTGAGTGTTGCTGCGTGCCTGATCCTCGGCCGTGTAGTCGTAGACGGTGCGCAACACCAGTGGCGATAGCACAACACCTCGGCGCATGGCCGCGATAACCTCGCCACCTGCCGCCAGCGCGATCGCTCCGTGGAACTCGTGGTTGAACTTCGTGGTCTGGTCAATCAGCTCCTCGGCACCCAGCCGCATAGTTTGGGCTGCCTGTTCCATCTGATCGCACAGCTGTGACAGCCGGTCGATCTCTGCCTCGCTGATCATCAGGGCGGCTCGGCGAACAATGATGCCCTCGATGGCCGCCCGCAGGTCATAAATCGTCGCGATGTCCAACTTCTTCCAATCGAGGACACGGGCGCCCCGGTGCGGCACGACCTCGACTAGACCCTCGGACTGCAACCGACGCAGGCCCTCGCGGACCGGGGTGCGGCTGAATCCATAGTGTTCGGCCAAGCTACTTTCGCCGAGGCGCGATCCACCTACGAGGGTTCCGGACAGGATATCGCTGCGGATCATACGGTATGCGCGATCGGCTGCGCGTTCAGATGCTGAGTTCACTCCGCAGGACGATACAAGAGAACCGTGGAGCAACGGTTCAGCCCGAAATACAAGCAACGCTGCCTGTCCGGTTTCGGCGGACATTGTGCACACCACGCCCTGCTCCGACTCGACTCCAGTTGGCATGGCAACAGTCCCGCCCTGCGTTCCATCGGGCCGAACCTCGCTCGTCCCTGTGATCGACCGTTGACGAAGGACTTCCGTATTGCATACAGTGACTGCCATGCTGAAATTTCGGGTTCGCTAGCGTTTCAGGAGGACAGCGGTGCGAGACCTTAGGTGCCCAAGCACTCCGGAGGATCGACCTCAGACCGAAACTACCGACCAGTCGAGTGCTGTAAAGGCCTGGGAGATGGCGCACGCTCGCTGCCTAGCCTACGACGGGCAGGTGCAGGCAGTGATCACTTGGGTTGACGGCTCGCGACGCGATGCCGAAGCAACTGACGCGCGTGCCGCCGTCGGGAAGTCACGCGGTCCGCTCGACGGCTTGCTGCTCGGCCTCAAGGACAATATCGACACCGCCGGCGTGGTGACCACCGCGGGTGCGGGGTTCCTCCGCGACAACGTTCCCGCGACCGATGCCACCGTCGTGCAGCTTCTTCGGCGCCAAGGCGTCGTCGTACTGGCGAAACTCAACATGGCTGAGCTGGCTTGGGGAGCGACGACGCAGAACGCAAACTACGGCTCGTGCCGCAACCCGTGGGACCTCGACTGCATTCCCGGTGGGTCCAGCGGCGGTTCGGGCGCCGCCATCGCCGCGGGATACTGCCAGGCGGCACTGGGCACCGATACCGGCGCTTCGGTTCGTATCCCGGCCGCACTGAACGGAGTGGTCGGACTTCGGCCAAGCGTCGGCGCCATCTCGAATCGTGGCGTCTTTCCGGCCGCTTACACGCAGGACACGGTCGGACCCATGGCGCGAAGTGCCCTTGACGCCGCGCGGCTCACTGAGGCGCTAATCCATCTCGACGCAGCTGACCCATACTCAGTCGCCAGCGACGGCGCCCCAGCAACTTCACTGATCGGCGAGCCAATCGATGGACTTGTCGTCGGCGTCGGACGACAGTTCTTCTTCGACGATCTCGACGACGGGGTTGGGGAGATCGTCGAAGACTTCCTGGCGTGGCTAGGAGCCAACGTAGAGAGCACGCGGCCAGTCGGCGGCTTCGGTGCGGCGGACGTGTCCGAACACTGGACGCGCATTGTGCAATGCGAGGCTGCCTCGATCCACCGCGACAGGTTGCTGACGTCCCCCGACGATTTCTCCGCCGATGTCCGGGGGCGTATCTCGGCTGGCCTCGATGTGCGTGCGCCCGACTTGGCGCGTTCGCTGGACTTTCGCGTCCGTTACCGGAGTCGGCTTGCTGCGCTGTTTAGCGAACTGGATGTAATCGTTACGCCCGTCGTCCCAATCGACGTTCCACTGGTTGGAGGGTATGACTCGCGCAAGACGACCGCAGAACTCGGGCGAATCACGTACCCCTGGGCGTTGCATGATGGCCCGACATTGACGCTGCCGATCGGCTTTCACCCACGTAGTGGCAACCCGATTGGCATTGCGCTCGCAGCGTCGCGCTTTGCTGAGGCGCGGCTGTTCCAGATTGGTACCGCTTACCAGGCTGTGACCGAGTGGCACCTTAGCCGTGCCGAGATTCCGCGACGCTAGAGGACTCTAACAACATCCCGGTACTACCGCTGTTCCCCACCCCGAAAGGTTTTTCGATGGCAAAGCAGTCACCGATCGACGTCGATTCTCTGCGGCCCGCCGCCATGGGCCCAGGCGCCCTGGAAGGTCTGCGGGTGCTCGACCTTGCGACGATGATGGCCGGGCCGTGGGCCGCGACTTACCTGGCCGACTACGGCGCCGACGTGGTCAAGGCCGAGCTACCCGGCCGAGGCGACCCAGTTCGTCACTGGGGTACGCAGTATGAGGGCACCTCGTTGGCATGGAAAGGGTTGTCTCGGAACAAGCGGCTTATCACCCTCGCGTTGAACAAGCCAGAGGGTCAGCAATTGCTGCTCCGCCTCGTGTCGGAGTTCGACGTCGTCATCGAGAACTTTCGGCCTGGGGTGATGGAGAAATGGGGCCTGTCGCCCGAGCAGCTCCATGCGGTAAATCCACGATTGATTATTCTACGCACGTCCGGATTCGGACAGACTGGGCCGTTCGCGCACAAGCCGGGATTTGGAACGCTAGCCGAGGGATTCTCAGGTCTGTCATACATCACCGGCGCCGAGGACCGCCCCCCTGTGCTTACCGGCTACCCGCTGGCCGACGGCGTCGCGGCATTGGCCGGTGCGATGGCCGTCCTAGCGGCCCTCTACTGGCGTGACGTCGCCGGTGGAACCGGCCAGGTCATCGACAACGCCATTACTGAAGCCACGTACCGCCTGATCGACTACACAATGCTGGACTACGAAAAGCGGGGGATCGTGCGGAGCCGAACGGGCAACCGGCTCGGTGACCTGGCGCCACGCAACACATATCAGACCGCCGATGGGCACTGGATCTCGATTTCGGGCGGCACCCAGGCCATCGTCGAGCGGCTCTTCATCGCGATGGCGCGCCCTGAACTGATCGACGATCCGCGCTTTATCACCAACGCCGCCCGGCTCGCGAACGTGGAGGATCTCGACGAAATTATCTCTCAATGGCTTCTCGGCTACCGACTGGATGAGGCCCTGCAGCGATTCGACGAGGGACGGGTTGCGGCGGCTGCAGTGCACGACATCAGCCAGATCGCGGACCACGAGCAATTCCGGGCCCGTAACGTACTACTCCGCTTCGACGACCCCGAGCTGGGACCCACGTCGACGACGCACGTCCATCCGAGGCTGTCCGAGACGCCCGGCGGCGTCCGGAGTCTAGGTGGGCGTCTGGGGCGTGACAACCAGGCGTTCTATTTGGCCGAAGTCGGACTCACCAACGAGGAATACCAGAAGCTGCAAGAGGGCGGTGCAATTTAGCCCGAGTTCGCCGCACCGCGGTGAGGCTGGTCAGTTCATTACAGGTCGGAGACGACATGTCCAACGAGGGAGCGCACCATGTACGACTTGATCATCGCCAACGGGAACGTGGCCGACGAGCGGGCTGTCCTGCCACTAGACATTGCAGTGAAAGACGAGAAAATCGTTGCAGTCGGTACCCACGGTCAGTTCTCCGACGTGGGGGCTGTCGCCGTCATCGACGCGGCGGGTAAACACGTCCTTCCTGGTGGTATCGACAGTCACGTGCACTACGACTTCAACATCTCAGCGGCGATGCGCGCGCAGTCCGCCGAGGCCGGGTCTCGGGCCGGCATCTGGGGAGGCACCACCACCTACATCGACTTCTCACGGGCCGACGGCGACGAAGACCTGATCGAGTCGATCGAAAGCAAAATTGAGACCACCAACAAGCAACACCTGTACAGCGACTACGCGCTACATGCGATCATGACAGGTCACTGGCAGCAGTCCAACGCCGACCGTATCGGGGAGGCTATCAGTGGTGGCGTGACCTCGTTCAAATTTTTTACAACGTTTTCCGGCGGCGAGGCCATCGGAGGCATGATGTCCGACGATGGGCGGATTTACTCGGCGATGCTAGAGACCGAGAGGCACGGAGGCAGCACTATGGTGCATTGTGAGGATGACTGCATCATCGATTATAACGTGCGCCGGCTCTATAGCGAAAACAGGCAGCACTTTTCCAACATCGGCGAGGCGCGCCCCCCGCTGGCCGAGGAGGCTGCGGTCCGTCGCATGCTGCTCCTGGCGCGGCGCAGCGGCTCACCGCTCTATGTCGTCCATGTCTCGGCCAAGGAGTCAGTTGAGGCAATCTCAGAGGCGAGGCTTCTCGGCGTCGAAGCCTTCGCCGAAGTTCTACACCCAAACCTAGTATTCGGTCCTGAACTATACACGCAGGAGCATGGCCAACGGTACATGAATTACCCGCCCAACAAACCCGTTAAGCATCGCGACGCGCTCTGGGCTGCATGCCAGGACGGACAGATAGACACTGTTGCGAGTGACGACTTCACAATTCCATGGGACCGCAAAATGATGGGAGATACGGTCGACAACGTTACTGGTGGTACGAACAGTGTCGAGACGCGTATGTCGGTCTTATGGTCAGAGGGTGTCGTGAAGCGCAAGCTTTCGGTGCCTCGCTTCGTCGCACTCAGCTCCGCGAACCCTGCCAAGTTGTTCGGTATCTACGGCCAGAAGGGCGTAATTCGTCCGGGCGCCGATGCAGATATCGTCGTGATGGACGACGGGTTTAACTTCACCTACCAACAGGGTCAGAACCTGCACTCGGACTGCGATTACAGCAACTGGGACCAATGGGAGGTCAAGGGTTTTCCTGTTACCACGATCCTGCGTGGAAATGTCATGATCAACAATGGGCAGTTCGTCGGACCGGATAACATTGGCCGTTACGTCCCAGCCTCATCTCCCCAGACAGTCTGAGGGCACTCTAACATGGGTGTTATGGATGACGACCACACTCTCAAGGCCTACGAGTCCAAGGGCATGCGCGCTCGAACTGGGTACGGGCAGCGGTTATGCATGCTCGTGATCGATTTTCAGTACGGGATGACCGATACCGAGTGCCCACTAGGTTCCAATCAGAACGGACCGATCGACGTTTCGCGGCGCGTGCTCACCGTTGCCAGAGAGAGGGCTATCCCGATCATTTACACCAGGGTTGCGTATCGCACAGATCTAGCCGATGGCGGCCTATTTATCGAAAAGGTTCCTTCATTACGGATGCTGACGATGGGGAGCCGGTGGGTAGAAATCGACTCGCGCGTGGCTCCACAGAAGGGTGACTACGTCCTTACAAAGCGTCACAGCAGCGCGTTCATTGGTACCGAACTTCAACAGGTGCTGCAGCGGCGGGGCGTCGACACTCTCATCACCGTCGGATGCTCCACGTCCGGCT
>JAABUM010006126.1_pt1 | contig 12033 bp, 9 predicted proteins | sample 5559161 | NCBI WGS metagenome assembly JAABUM01 (sample SAMN10711868, study PRJNA513369) | rock metagenome | isolation source: Antarctica rocks | place: Antarctica: Victoria Land, Siegfried Peak nord | reverse complement strand
AGGGGGTGGTAACACAGGGGGTGGTGACACAGGGGGTGGTGACACAGGGGGTGGTAACACAGGGGGTGGTGACACAGGGGGTGGTGACACAGGGGGTGGTGATGTGGGTAGCGAGACGGGGGGTAGCGAGACGGGGGGTAGCGAGACGGGGGGTAGCGAGACGGGGGGTAGCTGTGACACTGGGATTTGTGCCACAGCCATCGGTGCCGCACCACCCAGAGCGACAAGGGTCAGGGTCACCGCAGTTAAGCCGCGCTGAAAGCAGGCGACCTTCGACTGGCGGTGGGAGTTCCTGGACACGGCAACGCCTGATAGCTTTGTCGCCCTTACTCGTAAAGGATATTTCTCTACTCTCATTTATAGCTCCTATACGTCTTTTTAGGGACGTGACACAATCTTAACCTCTCCATCCTCCGATGTAAATACATTTCTGAAGAGTTTTCCAAGTTTTTCTGCAGGCTCCATAACCTCAGGCAGGAAAAATGGCTGATCGCCTCATTCGCCACCCGGCGCGACTTCGTGGGGCTTCTTCCTCAACGGTTAAACCTCTTACAATCTTCCCCGTGCCGACATTTCTCGCCGTGCTTTTTTTCGCGCTGTTTCTGGGTGGTGTCTTCGCCTTGACCCGGCTCGCCTTCGATGCGGGGGGACGATTTCAACGCCGCGCTTTGCCGCTTTTGGCGGCGACTCTGGCGGCGTTTATTGGTTGGATTTTCGCGTTGCGCCGCGTGCCGCCGCCCTATCCGGTTGAGAAAACGCGCTTTTACATTCCGCCCAGCTCGAAGTGAATTCATACTCTGAGAATGCGTTACTCCTGTTGGATTTTGAGCATGAGTGCCTTTTGTTCTTGCTTCTTGCTCCCGGCGTCGGCTCAAGACATGCCTGCTCCGATTGCCGCGCCTGCGCCGATTTTGGCGACTAATCCGGCTCCCGTGCCCGCGTTGTCGCGGTTTCAAGATGAACTGATCTCGGTTGTCGGGCGCATCAAGCCCGCCGTTGTCACCGTTGTGTGCGAACGGGCGCGCGATTCGGCGAGCGCCCCTGACGACGGCGAAGATGTGCCGCCCGCGCCACCTTCCGATCCTTCGGCGCCACTATCGAGTCTGGGAACGGGCATGGTGTTTCGCTCGGACGGGCTGATACTTACCAACTACCATGTCGTGCGCAACGCGACTTCGATTCGGGTGCTTTTCAACGCCGATTCCGAAGATGTAGACCGGGCGTATGCGCGTTTGGTGGGCGCCGATCCCGACGCCGACTTAGCGGTGATTCAAGTCAATCGCCGGGATTTGCCAACGCTTCAGTTCGCCGATTCGGACAAAGTGCAAATCGGGCAATGGGCCATTGCCATTGGCGCGCCCTTCGACCAGCCGCAGACCGTGACGCTGGGCGTGATTTCGGCGCGCGGGCGTCACATCGACAAAAACGGGACGCCCTCGCAGGGCGATTATTTGCAAACCGACGCGTCGATCAATCCCGGCAATTCGGGCGGGCCGCTCCTCGATTTGGAAGGGCGCGTCGTGGGCCTCAACACGGCGATTCTGTCGCCCTCGCGGGCGAGTGCGGGCATCGGGTTTTCGATTCCCTCAAACACAATCAAGCAATTGTTGCCGCTGCTTTCGACCGGGCAACCGGTGAAGCGTGGTTTTGTGGGCGTTCGCTACACGCGCTTGTCGCCGGAAGTGGCGCGAGAGTTCGGGTTGGATGGCGGCTTACAAGTCGGCGCGCTGGCCCAAAAAGATGGTTCGTCCGTTGGCCCCGCCAAGGATGCGGGCTTGCGCGAAGGCGACATCATCACCGGCGTAGACGGGCAAAACGTGTCTACCGTCGAAGCGTTTCGTGCCCTGGTCGCGGGCCGCACGCCGGGCCAGACGATCACGTTGCGCATTGCGCGGCCCAGCGCTTCGGACGCGAGCGTGCAAACCCTGGAATTGCCGCTGGTCTTGGGAGACCGCGCCAAATCTTTGGGCGATGGAACAATTTTACCCATCGTTCCGGCTCCGGTTGTCATCACCGGATTGGGCTTGACCGTCACCGATGCGCCGCGCTTGGACGCTGCGCAGAAATCGAAATGGAAACTCAAAGGCACCGAACCTGGCGCCGTCATAGCGCGCGTGGCCGACGGCTCGCCCGCCGATGAAGGCGATGTGCGAGAAGGACTTCGCATCACGCGCGCCCGCGTTGGCAGGCAGTGGCGTCCCATCACAAGCGCCGCCGACTGGAAAAAAGTCGAGGCCGCGTTAACGCCCGCCGCGCGTGTTCTGGTTCAAGTCCGTGACGCCGATAACGTAAGCGTTTATCGCGTTCTGGTCGCGCCCACAACGTAACAAGTGGAGATTGAACGAATAGAACAAGACTTAACAAGGTTTAAAAAGCCCCAAGAACGCGTTGGGGAGCGGGTGCCTCATCAAGAGTGCGAAGCGCCATTATCCCCATGATTTGCCTTCGGTTCGCAGAACAAGGCATTCGCTCCCCGACGCGTTCTTGGGGCTTTCCAATGCTCCAAAGCTTTTGGCGCGAAGATTGAAACAACCCAGCCCAATATGAAACAGCTTTTGGGAATTGGCATCACTATTTGTGCGCTTGGATACATTCAAGCGCAAGCGAGCGAACGATACACGACCTACGAGAACGAGCGTTTTGGGTATCGCGTGTTGTATCCGGCGAACTTGGTTTCGCCCTTGCCCGAATCGGACAACGGCGATGGGCGCAAATTCAAATCGGGCGACGGCAAAATCACGCTTTCGGTGTGGGGCGCAAACAACGCCCTCAACCGAAGCCTGCGCGCCCAGATGAACGCCGCACGCCGCGATTGGGCCAAAGATCAGGCGCGCGTCACTTACACGCGTTTTACGCCCGACTTCTATGTGTTGTCCGGCACGACGGGCGACCAGATTTTTTATGAAAAAACAGTGCCCCAAGGCGAGGGTTTCGCCACGATGCTGTGGCAATTCCCGGTTGCGAGCCGCCCGCGTATGAACGACATCGTGACCAAAACTTCGCGGGCGTTCAAGTCAACGGACGGTTGAAACTCCGCTTCTATGCCACAAACAACCAAAGCGCGGACACATTGTGTCCGCGCTTTGGTATTTCAAGAGAATGATTTACGCTTTCGCCGGGCCAAGATAGGACGCGATGCCTTCTTTCAAAGACTTTTCCGTGTCGGTGTCGGGTTGCTGTTGCAGGCTGGATTCGACCCACTTCAACACGTCACCCGAACGCGCTTGAGGGTCGCCTTTTCCAGGCGCGAGGCGTTCGAGTTGAACGGCGAGTTGCAAGGCTTTGGGGTCGTCGTGGCCGGACTGGAAGAAGACGACTTTGCCGCTTGGATCGAGCAAAAACATGGAGGGCCACCACGTTTTGTTGCCAAAGTTCTTTTTGAACCACGCCCTTTTGGGGTCGAAACCGACTGGCCACGTGTAACCGTTTCGTTTGGCCCACGCTTGGATTTGGGGCCACGAGTTTTCGGGATAAGCCGGGTCAGAACTGTCGGCGGGCGACTGGATGCCCACGAATTCAACGCCGCGCGGCGCATAGCGCGCGTGCAATTTCGCCAGAAAGGGAGCCGCTTCGTTGCAGTGCTGGCACTCGATGCGAAACACCTCGACGAACACCGGCTTTCCTTTCAAGGTGTTCAAACTCGGCGGCGCGGGCGTGTTCATCCACTGCTTGACGCCCGCCCAGGACGGAAAAGCCATGCCGTCGTATTGCGAGGGCGCAGGCGCGGCGAATGCGACCGGTTGAACTCCCGGCAAAGTCGGCGCGCCGGAAACAAGGGCGCCGTTGGCGCCCGAATTGGCGAACACGCCGTAACCGACAAAGCTCAGCAACAAAGCCGCAATTGCGACGATTTTCCATTTTTCCATGTGCAAAAACCTGTAACTTGAGTTTATCTGTGCGCGCAGTCGGTTGCTATTTCGAGTTCATCCACGCGAGCGTGCGGCGCGCGTTGTCGAGATTCTTTTTGGCAGTCACCAGCGACAATAAATTCGGGTCGGTGATGGCGAGTCGAAACGGGTCAACGCCTTGCGAGGGAACCAATCGGGTGTGCGGGCGCGGCAGAACCGGCGCCATGCGCACCAGACGATCTTCCCATTCGAGGGGACGCAACTGGATGATCGAGTCGTCGAAGGAGCGTTGCTGTTCTTCTTCGCGGGCGTCGGCGTAAGATTTATCGAGTTGCGACACCGTTCGCCAGTGAAACAGCGCTTTCTCGATGGCCTTGAACAAGTAATAGGCGAGGCCGATATTCGAGTGGGCGATAGGCGAGCGCGGGTCGAGTTGGATGGATTGTTCAAGCGCCGAAATCGCCTGGGGAAACATCTGGCGCCGCGCAAAAGCCACTCCAAGAGACGCCAGAATCGTTGGGTCTTCGGGCACCAAACGGTGCGCGCGCATATACGCGTCGCACGAGTTAGGAAAGTCGCCCGCTCGATAAAACAGCGCGCCCATGTTGGCGTGAACATCGACGTTGAGCGGCTCATATTGCGCAGCCAACTTCCACGCCGCGAGCGCTTCTTTGTCGCGCTTAGCGAGGGCGTGGCCCAAGCCAATCAAGTAGTAAGCCGGGCCAAGAGAGGGATCGCGCGCGACGGCGTCTTCGAGCAGTTTCGCCGATGTGTCGCGGAAGCCCATCATGAACTGGCACAGCGCCGAGTTGTAGCGCGCGGCCACGGCTTCTGGCCTCGCTGCAAGCGCGATGTCGAAGCGCTGGGCGGCGTTGGCCCAGAAAGTTTCGGGGTTGGCCGCTTGCTTCATGTTGCCCAAAATGACGAGGGCCGCCAGAAAGTTGGGTTCGGCTTGCCCCGGAAACAGCTTGAGCGCTTGATTGAGCAGCCCGCCCGCCGCTTCGCGGTTCTGGATTTCGAGCAGAGCCAAAATCAAATCGTCGGCGCCGGTGCGGTGATGCGTGTCGAGTTGAACGGCGCGCTTCAAGTGCTTGAGCGCTTCGGCAATCAAGTTCAAACGCCCGGAAAACAAATACGCCGCGCCCAAAACGGTGTGAACATCGGGGTTGTTCGGCTCGATGCCAAACGCCTGTCGCAGATACGGCACGCCCAAATCGGAGCGCGCGTGCTCGACAAAAGCGCGTCCGAGATTGTAATACACCTCGAACTCGGCGTGTTCGGCGGCGCCCGCCTGTTGATAGGAATGCAGGCTTTCGTCCAACTTGCCCAGCGCGCTTTGCACAACGCCCAAGTGATTGGAGGTGATCGGATCGGGCCGCCCCAGAAATTCTTGAATGGTGTGCGCCGTTTCCAGCGCGCGAAGTGCCGCGCTCAAGTTGCCGCCGCGATAGGCCAAAACGCCGATGTTGTTGAGCACGGCGCTATTGCCCGGCTCCAAGCGAAGCGCCGCGCGCAGTCGTCCCTGCGCCCGTTCGAGTTCGCCCGCCTGCGCTTCGGCGATGGCGAGGTTGTTCAGCGCGTTCGCCTGCGCGCCCTGGCCTTCGAGAAGTGCCTCGCTTTGTTCCCCGTCTTCGGCAGAAGGAATCTCGCCTGGCTTTAAGTTGACGGCGTGGCGCGCGGCGGCGCTGAGTTGAGTCAGGGCTTCGCGTGGTTTGCCATCGAGCAGAAGGGCCAGGCCGCGCGCCGTCACGCCGTCATCGTGAAAGTCCTCCGCGAGCGCGGGACTCGCCAGCCACAACCATTCAAGCGCATCGACAGCTTCAAAAACCAGCGGTGCGCGGCGCGCTTGAAGCGCCGTTAAAGCGAGGTTGAGCCACACAAAAGGCGAATCAGGATGCTTTTGGCGCGCCTGAGCGAACACGGCAAGCGAAGGTTGCAATTGCCCGCGCCGCGCCAGAATAACGCCGTAGTTGACGGCGCATTCGAGATCATCCGGCGCGTTTTTATACGCCCGTTCCAACAACGCCGACGAGCGGGCGAACTGGCCTTCGAGATAAGCAATGAGACCCAACGCGCGCAGAACTTCGGGGTTGTCGGGGTCGGATTCGAGCCGTTTTTCAAGGGCATCGTTGCGGCGCGACAAGGTGTCGTCGTAAGCGCGGCTCAGTTGCTCACACAAACTCTCCTGACGTTTGCGCGCCAAAAAGCCGCTCACGCCGGGCAAGTCAAAGCCGAAAAGTGCGCCCGCCCCGGAAACATCGGCTTGCTCGACGAAAATTGCCCACCGGTCGGTGGCGCAATACGTTGAATTATTGGCGGTGGGCTTGCCGCAACGACCACAAATGAGACTTGCCAGAAAAATTCCTCGTAAACCTGATTCAACTGCTTCTTTGAACGAATTCGGCCTTGAGGCCGCTTCCTTCGCTTCGTCAAAAACTCGCAACACAAAAAGAAGCGGGCCAAGCGCAGCACATCTCGCTGAACCCACACTTTTTCGGCGGCGCGAAGTTGCTTTCAAAGCCAAAGCAACCCGTTGAAGCGCCCTCATTATGAAAGCCAATTTGAACACGAAGCGCGAGTGAGTGCCTCGCTTTGGACGAGCGGTCGCCCGTTTTCAAGCGGTCGCCCGTTTTCAACAGGCGGTGCGTTCAAATCGGCTTTCAGACAGCCCTTTTTCAATCGTGGCGGCGCGGCGCAAGTCGCCGGTTCGTGAAGTGTAAGGTCTAACTTTGACCAGAACTGCACAGCTTTGACCTCACGCATAGCTCGCGCATAGCCGGTTGCGGCGCCCGCTTCGCCCACGTTGGAAATCCGTGAAACGCGGTTTAGCGCATTTTCCAAAAGTAGAGCATGGCAAACAACCCGACTGCGACGCGCCACAGGAAAAACGGCGTCAGGCCGCGCGTTCGCAGATAGTTCAGCAAAAACGAGATCGCCCAAAAGCCGGACACGCCCGAAGCCACAACGCCCAGCACCACTTCAAGTGGCCCAGCGCCCAGCGCGCTGACCTTGAAGTGGCGCAATTCAAAAACGACGGCGCCGATCGAAATCGGCAGCGACATCAAAAACGAAAAACGCGCCGCGTCTTCGCGGGCCAATCCCAGCAAAAGTCCGGCGGAAATGGTTGAACCCGACCGCGAAAATCCCGGAATTAGCGCGAGCGCTTGAGAGGCGCCGATGATCAGAGCGTCGCCGTTTTTGAGGTTGGACATCGTCCGTTTTTTGCTGCCCACACGGTCGGCGATGAACAGCAGCGCGCCGCCCAGAATCATCCACAAGCCGTTGTAAAACGGCGAAAAGAAGAACTTCGAGGTGTCTTCGAGATGGCGAATCGGCGACAAAGCAGCGACTAGAACCGCCGGAACGCACGATAAAAGCACCAGCGACAAAAGCCAACGTTGGCGCTTATCGGACAAAAGCGCTTTCCAATCCTTCAAGAAATACCACGCGAGCGCGATGATGGTGCCAACCGAAAGCACCACATCGAAGGGCAGTTGCCGCGAGTGTTGGCCCAGCAAATAGTGCGTGATGTTGAGGTGCGCCGACGACGAAACCGGAATGAACTCGGTTAAACCTTGCACCAAACCTAATACGATAGCCTGCCACCAGTTGACTGTCGCAACTTCAGGCGCGGTTTTGGCGGCAGTTTGGGCAAAAGAAGTCGAACTCAAGCCGAGCAGCGACAAGGCGGCTAAACCAACTCGAACTCCCTGGGAAGAGGAAACAAACAAAGCGCGGGCGCGGCGCGCGGCGCGGAGCAAAAACGAGGGAATCATAGAACAAAGGCGATGCGGCTTCGGTGCGTTGAAGAGATGAGCGAGGCAGGCGCCGAGAGGCGCCAAAGTTAAACCGTTTGCCTGGCCTGCTTTTCTTGAAAGGCGGCAAGTTGTGTCAAGAGGGGAGGTGAAAAGCGGTGTTCGTCTGACGCTGTAGGGTCATGGTTGCCATGCCCGTCCGACAATCTCACGCTTGATGAGGCGGCTATGACAGGCCATGATCCTACGGAATTTTCGACTTTTGAATCGAGTCTTAAACACCCTCCGCAAGCTGCCTTGCCGGTTGTAAAGCCCGGCCTTTCCAGACCGTTCAAGCCGGAGGAGCCGTTGTCAGGGTCGCTTCGTGCGCCGTCAAAGCGCCATTATCGAGTTGGGCGCCGGACAACTCGCCGTTTCCATCTATCGCGGCGGCGGAAAGCAGTTTCTTTTCTTGCGCGTCGTGCCACTCGGATAGCAGAACCTTGACCATTGCGGCGATGGGAACGGCCAGAACCGCGCCCATCGCGCCGAAGAATTCCAGGCCGACGAGTAGCGCCATAATCACCGTGACTGGATGCAAATCGACGTGATGACCGACGATCTTGGGCAGCAGCACTTTTGATTCGAGAAAGTGCATCAAGGTGAAAGCCAGCAGCAAGATGCTCGTTGTTTGCACCGATTGCGTGTAAAACAGGCACGCCAGCAAAATCGGGATGGCGCCCAAAAGCGGGCCGATCACCGGAATGGCGCGCGTGAGTCCCGCGATAAAGCCAAGCGTCATGGCGTGCGGCACGTGCAGCGCCCACAACGCGATGGTCACGAGCACCCACGCGATCAGGCACATCCACACCTGACCCCGCACATAGCTGTCGAGGATGTGGTCGAACTGGTTGCCCATGCGCGTCAGTGGCGCGCGCCACTTTTGCGGAAACAAAATGCGCGCTTCGTGGCGAATCGAAAGGCCGTCGCTGAGAAAATAAAACGCCAGAACCGGGATCAGCAGCAACTCGACGATGAAACCCAGATGCGCCGTCTGGTGCCCCAGCCAACCGCCCACGCGATGCGCGACCACGCCCAGTTGTTCCGGTATCCACTTCGGGTTGTCGATGGCTGCATCGGGCACGACGCCGCGATACGGCGAAAGCGCGGTTTGAATCGAGCGTTGCCAATCACCTAAAAGTTTCGTGCGTTCTGCGGGCGTATTCGGCCAGAAGCGGGCGATCAAATCTTTGACATCGCTTTGCACCGGTTTCCACCCGACCAGAAACAACAGGTAAAACCCGCCCAGCAACAAAACGAACGCCAGAACCGTGGCGAGCGTGCGCCCGCGTGGATGCTCGCCAGTCCAACGCGTGAAAAACTGCACGACGGGCCGCAACACATAGGTCATCGACAGCGCGAGCGTGAGCGCCACCAACAGTTCGCCGCCGCGCGTTGAAAGATAGGCCGCCTCATCGGGCAAACGCCAGATGACCGACACCACAAGCGTCGCCAGCGCGATCAAAACGAGAATGCGCTTTTCATCCCACTGCTTGGAAGAGGAGGGTTTCAAAAAGGAGAGCATAAAAAGTGGTGAGTCCAGGGTTATGAGTTGGAAGTTGTTCTCACCGCCCCTATCTTCCAACCCCAAGATCAACCCTGATAATCGAAATCGGCGGGACGCGGCCCGCGTCCGACCCAGTGCAACAGCGCCTCAGCGATGCGCTCGCCCGCCAAGCCGTCGCCGTAGGGATTGGCTGCGCGGCTCATCTGCGCATAAGCGGCATCATCGCCCAAAAGCGCGGACGCGGCGCGCACGATGTCGGCGCGCTCAGTTCCAATGAGGGTCGCAGTTCCGGCGGAAACGCCTTCGGGCCGCTCGGTGGTGCGCCGTAAAACCAGAACCGGAATGCCCAGAGCGGGCGCTTCTTCTTGAACGCCGCCCGAATCGGTGAGGATCAGGTGCGCGCCTTCCATCAACCGCACAAAACCCAGATAATCGGGCGGCTCAATGAGTTGCACGCGCACATTGCTGCCCAAGATGCGTTGTAACGGCTCGCGCACGACCGGGTTGAGGTGCATCGGCAAAACGAGGTGCGTGTCGGGAAAGCGTTCGAGCAGTTCGGCGAAAGCCCGCGCGATTTCTTCGAGCGGCGCGCCCCAGTTTTCGCGGCGATGCGTCGTTGCCAGAATCATGCGGCTTTTCCCGTTGGCCAGAGCGCCTTTTTGCCGCGTTGTGACTTGGCGTAGCGCATCAATGACGGTGTTGCCCGTGAGATAAATCGCCTCGGCCTGGACGCCTTCACGGAGCAGATTTTGGCGCGATTGCTCGGTGGGCGCGAAATGCAAATCGGCGATTTGACTTGTCAAGCGGCGATTGAGTTCTTCGGGAAACGGGTCGAATTTGTTGTCGGTGCGCAGGCCCGCTTCGACGTGACCAAAGGCGATTTTTTGATAAGCCGCCGCCATCGACGCCGCCAGAACAGTTGTGGTATCGCCCTGCGCGAGCACGATGTCCGGTTTTTGTTCGCGCAGAACCGGCTCCAATCCTTCAAGGGAGCGCGTGGTGATCTGGGTGAGCGTTTGGCCCTGCGACATGATTTTCAAATCGTGGTCGTAGTTCGAAATGCCAAAGGAGCGCATCACCGAATCGAGCATCGGGCCGTGCTGTCCGGTGACGCACAGAAAAACGGAGAACTCTTCGGGACGTAAGCGGAGCAGGTTGACGAGGGGCGCCATTTTGACGCCTTCGGGCCGCGTGCCAACAACGGCCAAAACTTGAAGCGGGGCAGGCATGAACGCGCAGTTTAAAACGCGCCTTTTCCCTTCGCGCGCGGAATGTGAAGGCAAAGCAACGAGCCTGCGCTTCGAGCGTGTCCGCTCTTGCTCTTCATGGATTCTGGTGGGGGGGCACGTTTCTCATCAGTGACCTATCAAAATGAGTGGCCCGTTTCGACGATTTGGCGCCAGCGCTCGGCGAGCATCGGCGCGTAGAGATGTGACGCCAGACCATAGCAGCCCAGCGAGTAAGCGTCGTTGACTTCGACCAAAACAGTTTCGCCGTTTGCAGTTAAAGCCCAGTCCATCGCGCAGGCGACCGGACGAGATTTCCACCTTTGGATCGCGCTTTCGACGCGCGAAAAATCGAGCGCACTTCGGAAATCGCCGAAGTAGTGGCGCCAACCCATGAGTTCGCCCCGCAACACAAAGCCGCGAAACTCGCCCTTCAGTTCAAGTGCATCCGACCACCACACGCTCATCTCGCCGGGGCAACTCGCGGTTTGGATGAGGTCTTTGAACCGCGCAACGACGTGACCGGGAAACAGTTTCGCCACATCCGAGCGCGGTTTAATAAATACCGGCGTGCCTTCATCGGTCGCGCCTTCATCGGTGATGCGGCGGCGGATTTCGCCAAGCGAGCACTCGCCGAAATCGCGCTTGGCAAAGGTTTCCAAACCGTGCGGAATCGCTTCCAGGGCGCGCACTTCCACGCCCAAAGTTCGCAGCGCCCGCCACACAATCGGGATGCCCGCGACAACGGGCGTTTGCGCGTCGAGTTGCAACTCCTCGACTTCATCGGGCGCGAAAAAGAGGGTTTCAAATCCCATCGCCCCCGATTCTTGCCACGCGGTGAAAATGTTGGCGTTACGAAACTCGCCATCGACTCGTTCAATAAAGGCTCTCATGTTCGGAAGTATCGAAGCGCAAGAGACAACAAAGGTGAAAACCCGCCGCTTGTGCGAATCGCCGGACGTTCGCGCTCGTCCAAAAAGACGTGAAAAATCATCTCGCGCTTTTGACTTTAGCCCTCGTTTCAGCGGGCGCCGCGCACGCTCAAACCTCTTCGACTCCAGCAGCGCCCGCGCCTGCAATCTCAACTCCTGCGCCCGCTTCTGACGTGCCCTTTTTCCCCGATGTGCCGCGTGATCACTGGGCTTTTGCCGCCGTGCAACGCCTCGCCGGTGCGGGCATCCTCGAAGGCTACCCGACGCCGCCCGCTCCCGTGAAAACCACGGTTCGAAATCCGGTCGCGGCGCCGCAAAAAGTGTTAATTAAAACTCCGGCCAAGTCGAAAACCGCTATCAAAACCAAGGTCGCGGCCAATACCAAAACTAAAGTTGCGGCTAACACCAAAACTTCGGTTCGTTAAAACAAAAAGCGCTTCTCGTTGGAGAAGCGCTTTTTGTTTTGAAGTGGTTCGGAGAATCAACGTGAACGCGAACGCATCCTTTGAAACGCGGAGCGTCGTCCTCAATAATGATGCGCTTGTGGCACGCTGGATGTTGATTTTCCGGAGAAGTGGTGGTAATTAGTGGATAACGGAGACTTTAGAGCCTGTCTTCATAAGGCTGTGGAATGCGATTTTCTATAGCGGAAGGGCGGGTCATCGGAGGGGGCGGGCGCCAAACGCCTGAGCCACCTGTGGAGGTTGACGACTTGAAGGGTGGCGC